>Ga0126378_10000816_pt1 | contig 22827 bp, 20 predicted proteins | sample PanSoiMetPlot_23_FD_92587 | JGI IMG/M metagenome (GOLD analysis project Ga0126378, IMG submission 92587) | Tropical forest soil microbial communities from Panama - MetaG Plot_23 | ecosystem: Environmental > Terrestrial > Soil > Tropical forest > Bulk soil | place: Panama | collected 2016-02-17
CGAGCGTGAGGGGAGTCAGCGCCTCCGGCAGCCCGGTGTCGAGCCGGACGCTCAGCCGCCCCGGGGGCTGTCCCGCCCCCTCGCCGATGCTCAGCACCCGCGCGCCCCGGCGGTCCAGGTCTGCGCCCAGCTCGTCCAGGTCCGCGGCCGCCGGCCCGGCCGCCTGCAGGAGCAGCACCGGGAAGCCGGGCTCGACGATCGCGATCGGCCCGTGCCGGAAGTCGGCGACGGAGCGCGCCTCGGCCACCACGTAGGCGGCCTCCATCAGCTTCAGCCCGACCTCCAGCGCGGTGGCCAGGTTGTAGCCGCGGCCGAGCACCGCCAGGCGGGTGGCCGCCGCCAGCTCGCCCGCGAGGCCCGAGAGCGCGGTCTCGGCGTCCAGCACGCTCCGCAGCGCCCGGGGGATCCGGCCCAGCGCCGCCGTGAACGCGGGCTCCGGCGACAGCGCGTCGGAGAGCATCGCCAGCACCAGCAGGGTCGCGGTGTACGTCTTGGTGGCCGGCACGCTCAGCTCCTCGCCGGCGCCGAGCTGGACCACGTGCTCGGCGGCCCGGGCCAGCGCCGAGTCGGGGTGGTTGGTCAGCGCCACGGTCACGCTGCCCTGCCGGCGCGCCTCCGACAGCACCTCGACAACGTCCGGCGAGGCCCCGGCCTGGGAGATCGCCAGCACCGCGAAGCGCTGCAGGCGGGGCGGCCGTCGGTACAGCGTGAACGTGGAGGGGGCGGCCAGCGCCACCGGGAGCCCGTTGCGGGTCTCGAACAGGTACTTCGCGTACACGGCCGCGTGGTCGGACGAGCCGCGAGCCGCGATCACCAGCCCGGCCGGCTCGGCCGCCGCGATCGCGGCGGCCGCCGTCCGGACCGGCTCCGCCGCGCTGCCCAGCACCCGCTCCGCCACCGCCGGCTGCTCGGCGATCTCCTGCCGGAACCGGCTCACGCCGCGTACACCGCGCGGCCGCCGACCAGCGTCCGGCGCACGCAGAGGTCGCTGCCGAGCACCACCAGGTCGGCGTCGTAGCCGGCCGCCACCCGGCCCCGCCGCCGCAGGCCGAGCACCCGCGCCGGAGTTCGCGAAGCCATCGCCAGCGCCCGGTACAGCCCGAGCCGCTCGGCCGCGTTGCGCACCAGCAGGTCCATGGTGGCAGCGCTGCCGGCCATGGTGCCGTCCGTGAGGCGGACGGCGTCCCCGTCCCGCACCACCTCACGACCAGCCAGCAGGTAGCGCCCGGGCGGGGCCGCAGCGGCGGCCACCTGGTCCGTGGTCAGGGCCAGCCGGCCGGCTCCCTTCACGCGGGCGGCGACCGCGAGCAGCGCCGGATGCACGTGCACGCCGTCCGCGATGATCCCCGCGGAGACCCTGGCGTCGTCCAGCACGGCTCCGACCAGGCCCGGCAGGCGGTGATGCAGCGGGGGCATCGTGTTGAACAGGTGCGTGGCGAACCGGGCGCCCGCGTCGAATGCCGCCAGCCCCTCCTCGTAGGTGGCGGCCGAGTGTCCCACGGACACCACCACGCCGGCGCGCGCGAGCGTGCGGACCGCGTGCAGCCCGTCCAGGAGCTCGGGTGCCACGGTCATCATGCGGGGCGGCCGCTCCAGCACCGACGCCAGGCGCTCGGGGGTGGGGAGCAGGAAGCAGTCCGGGTCGTGCGCGCCGGGCCGGTCGCGGCTGAGGAAGGGGCCCTCCAGGTGGGCGCCGAGCACACGCGCGCCGGCGGCCGCTCGCGCGGCGGCCTCGGCCGCGACCACGAAGCGCCGGCCCTGGGCCAGCGGCCGGGAGATCATCGTGGGCAGGAACCCGGTCACCCCGGTCCGGGGCAGGAACTCCGAGATGGCGGCGATCGCCTCGGACCCGGTTCCCGCGTCGTGCCCGGCGACGCCGTTGACCTGCAGATCGATGAAGCCGGCCGCGATGATCGGGTCGCCGGCCCCCGGTCCACCCAGCTCCACGGAGGCGATCCGCTCGCCCTCGACCACCACGCGCGCCTGCCGGAGTTGGCCGTCCGGCTGGACCAGGCTGCCGAGCAGCACCTCCCGCGTCATGGGCTCAGGTGCGGGTACCGGTCCAGCAGGTGGGCGTTGCGGCGGTCGCCGTCCTCGACGTTGTTGGAGACCAGCACTTCGCCCGTGCCCAGGACCGCCTCGGCCTCGGCCAGCAGCGCGTGGAGGAGCACGGCCCCGGCCACCGTCGAGACCGGCCCCATGCGGACGGCGCCGACCGGTACCGAGGCGTCGCCCGGCGGCACGGCGGTGTCCAGCACGTGATCCACCGCGGCCGCCAGGCGGTTGCCCGGCGAGCGGCCGGTGATCGCGATCGTTACCAGGCCCGCCGCAGCGGCGCTCCGCGCCGCCTCCACCGGCACCGCGTTGCGGCCCGAGCTGGAGACGACCAGGAGCGCGGCCGGCGGTCGCAGCCCGGCCACCAGCCGGGCCCCCAGGCCCGCGCTGCGCTCGTGCTCGATGACGCGACGGCCGCGGGCCGAGCTGAGCCGGTCGTCCAGCACCGGGACCAGCCACGCTGGCCCGCCTGCCCGGTAGAACCCCTCCAGGGCCAGCAGCTGGGAGTGGCCGGAGCCGAGCACGTGCAGCAGGCCGCCGGCGCCCACGCCGGCGGCGACGGCGGCGGCCGCCGGCCGGACCGGGGCCAGGTCCAGGCGCACGATCGCCTCGAGCGCGGCTCGCCTCACGGCGGCCGCCGGGCCGGCTTCCGCGCTCACGCGGCCAGCACCGGTCCGACGTCGCCGAGCACGCCGGCCGCCAGCAGCTCGACTGCCGCCTCGGCGTTGACGCCGCCCGCGCCCCGCGTGGCGACGTAGGCGCCGGCCGCGGGCGGGTGCGCCGGCAGACCCATCTCGACCACGATCGCATCCGGGCGTCCGGCCAGCACACGCGCCACGGCGGCGGCGTGAGCCGGGTGGCGGTGCAGGTCACGGACGGACAGGACGAGCGGCCGCCCGGCCGCCGCGCCCAGCACGCCGCCGACGCCGGCCACGCCGTCCAGGCGCAGCACGGTCAGGCCGGGCGCCCGCCGGGCCAGCGCCTCGCGCAGGCCCCAGGGCACCGGGCCGGCGGCCAGACCGGGCTCCGGCCGCAGCTCGACGAGCACCGGCGTGGTGCCGACCGGCGGCACGCACCGCGCGGTGACCGCCCGACGCGCCGCCTCCAGCCCGACCGACCGCGCCGGGGACGGCGAGCTCCGGTGCCGGCTGGCGGCGGCCCAGCGGGCGGTGGCCGCGAGGCGCCAGGCCGCCCCGGCGAGGCGCTCCTCCGAGAGCCGGCCCAGCCGGACGGCGGCCTCCAGCGCGTCCACGTATCGCGTGACCACGTCCTCGCCGGCCTCGCCGCCTCCGATGCAGAGCGCGTCCGCGCCGGCGGCGAGCGCGCGCACGCCGCCGTCCACCAGGCCGGCGGTGGCCCGGATCGCGGCCATCTCCAGGGCGTCGGTGACGACCAGGCCGTCGAAGCTGAGCCGGCCCCGAAGCAGGTCGGTCAGGACGGCGGGGCTGAGCGTGGCCGGCACCGAGTCCCGGGTGGGGACCACCACGTGGGCGGTCATCACGGCCCTGACGCCGGCCGCGATGGCGGCCCGGAACGGCAGCAGCGCGGCCTCCAGGGCCTCCTCGCCGCCGGCCGCCACGGGCAGGCCCAGGTGGGAGTCCACCGACGTGTCGCCGTGGCCGGGGAAGTGCTTGACGCAGGCCGCCACGCCCTGCGACTGCAGCCCCTCGACGAACGCGGCGGTGTGGGCCGCGACCAGCTCGGGGTCGGCGCCGAACGAGCGGACGCCGATCACCGGGTTCTGAGGGTTGCTGTTCACGTCGGCGACGGGCGCCAGGTCGAGGTTCACCCCAGCCGCGGCCAGGTCGGCGCCCAGCGCCCCCGCCACCGAGCGGGTCAGGCCGAGGTCGCCGGCGGCGCCAAGAGCCAGGTTGCCGGGGTAGGAGCTGCCGGTCCGGGCCTCCAGGCGGGTCACGTCGCCGCCCTCCTCGTCGATGGCGATCAGCAGGTCGGCCCGCTCGGCCCGCAGCCGTGCGGTCAGCTCTGCCACCTGCTCCGGGCCGGCTACGTTGCGCGCGAACAGCGTGACGCCGCCGAGGCCGCCGGCCACCTGGCGGCGCAGCCACCCCGGCGGCCGGGTGCCCCTGAACCCTGGCAGCAGGCAGCCCGCCGCGAGTGCGCGCACCGAGCTCATCCGGCGTGTGGAGCCCGGCACGGCTCAGCCCTTCACCGCTCCGACGGTGAGACCCGAGGTCACGTGCCGCTGGAGGAGCAGGAAGAACAGCACCACGGGGATGCTGGTCAGCGTGGCGCCCGCCATGAGCGGGCCCCAGTCGGTCCCGTGGTTGGTCGTGAAGCTCGCCAGCCAGACGGTCAGCGTCTGGTGGGTCGGGTCGCTGAGCAGGACGTAGGCCACGATGTACTCGTTCCAGGCCTGGATGAACGCGTAGACCGCCGTCGCCACGAGGCCGGGGGCGGTGAGCGGGAAGACGATTCGCCAGAACGCGCCGAGGCGCGTGCAGCCGTCGATCATCGCCGACTCCTCCAGCTCGACGGGGATGTTGGCGACGAAGCCCCGCAGCGTCCAGACCATGAAGGGAAGGATGACCGCCAGGTAGGTCACGATCACCGCCAGGAGCGTGTCGGTCACGTTCAGGCTGTTGGCCAGGAGGTAGATGGGGATCACCAGGGCGGTGAGTGGCACCATCTGGACGACCAGGATCATGACGACGAACGCCCGCCGCCCGCGGAAGCCGAACCGGGCCACGCCCACGGCGGCCAGGAAGGCGAGCACCAGCGAGACCGCGACCACGACCAGCACGACGGTCAGGCTGGCTCTGACGCTGTTCCAGAAGTTCGGGCGGGTGACCGCGTCCTGGAAGTTGGCCAGCGTGGCTGGGGCCGGGATCCACTTCGGGTCGAACCGCAGGATGTCGCGTCCCGGCTTGAACGCCGTCGCGACCATCCAGTAGATCGGGAAGATCATGATCGCGAACACCACTAGCCCGACCGCGTCGTAGAGCCAGCGGCCGGACCGGAGCCGGCGGCGCCGCCGGAGGCCGCGGGCGGTCATCGCTCGAGCTCCCCCGTGCGGACCATCTGCCGGATGTAGAGGAAGGTGGCGACCATCAGGACCAGCACCATGATGACCGCGATCGCGGCGCCGCTCCCGTACTGGGTGACGCGAAACGACTCCACGTAGGAGTACACCCCCATCACGTAGAAGCCGCTGCTGGGCCGGGTGTTCAGCATGATCCAGACCTGGTTGAAGATCTGGAAGTCCCAGATGGTGGAGAGGCTGGCCAGGATCAGGAACAGCGGCCGCAGGATCGGGACGGTGATCTGCCAGAAGAGGTGCCAGGGCCGGGCGCCGTCGCATTTGGCGGCGTCGACCAGCTCGCGCGGCACCTGCATCAGCCCGGCGTAGAGCGTGATGACGAGGAACGGGAGCGCGCCCCACACCACCAGGGCGGTGATGATGAGAAAGCCCTGCAGAGGGCTCTCGAACCAGTTGTGGTGGATGAAGCTGCCGACGCGCAGGTTCGTGAGCAGCCAGTTGGCGACCCCGAACTCGAAGTCGAACATCCACTGCCAGATATCGATGGCCACGACCACCGGCGTGGCCCAGACGAAGATCAGCCCGCCACTGAGCAGCAGCCGGACCGGGCTGGAGACCCGCTCCAGCAGCAGGGCGAGCAGCGTGGCCAGCACCATCGACAGGCCCACCGTCGTACCGGTGAAGGCCACCGAGCGCGCCAGCACCTGCCAGAAGAGGCTGTCCCCCACGAAGGACTGGTAGTTCTGCAGGCCGACCCAGGCGCCGTGCTGCGCGATGAGCTCCCGCAGGCCGTAGTGCTGCAGAGAGAGGCCGACCAGCGTGCCCAGCGGGTACGCCATCACCGCGGCGATGACGAGGACGCTGGGACCGATCAGCAGGTAGGGCATGGCCCGGGCGCCGAGGCGGCGCCTGGGCGCCGCCCGGCCGGTCCGGGCCCCGGTGCGCGGCCCCACCGCTGCCTGGGTGGAGTCGCCGGTCAATGGAGCCGCGCACATGGGGAAGCCGTCAGCTCTTGGCGTTCAGGATCTGGGTGATCTGCGAGCTGGCCGAGGCGGTGGCGTCGGCCACCGAGGCTCTGCCCGTGAAGATCGACACCAGCATGTCCGGGATCACGTTGGCGGTCTCGACGTTGGCCCAGTTGGGCGAGTTGGGGACGAACCGGCTGTTCTTGGCCGCCTGGGCGAACGTGCCGATCAGGGGGTCGTTCTGGTTCAGCGTGAGCAGCATCGTCGTGTTGGGGATGACCTGGCCGACCGTGGCCATCTGGCTCTGGAACTTGGCGCCGGCGAGCAGGCCCACCCAGGTGCTGGCCAGGGCCTGGTTCTTGCTCTTCGCCGCCACGCCGAGGTCCGAGCCGCCAAGGAAGACCGGGGCCGTCTGGCCCGCAGTGTGGCTCGGGATCGGGAAGACGCCGAGCTTGTCCTTCAGGCTGGGGTCGCCGGTCTTGGGATCGGTGATCACGCCGATCTCCCAGCCGTTGGCGATCAGCATCGCGATATGCCCCTGCACGAAGGCCGCGTCCTGCTTGGCCTCGTCGCCGGTCTTGTCTGCCCGTGAGAGCTTGCCGACCAGGTTGGCGAGCACCGTGAGGCCCTGCTGGGACTGCGACGAGTTGAGGGCGCCCTTCCACTGGCCGCCGCTCTGCGTGGCGATGTCGCCGCCGAAGTCCCAGATGAAGGGGAGCGCCGCGTACCAGTACTTGCCGGGGTAGTAGAGGGCCGAGAAGCTGGGGTCGCTGCCGTTCGCGCTCATCAGCTTCTGGCCGACCTGCATCAGGTCGTCCAGGGACGTCGGGGGCTGCACGCCGGCCTGGGCGAACATGTCCTTGCGGTAGATGATCGCGCGGCTGCCGGCGTAGTAGGGCACGCAGTACAGCTTGCCGCCGAGCGTGCACGAGTCGGTCAGCGACTGGAGCCAGGTGGCCGAGTTCTGGTAGCCGCTCCTGTGGGAGCCGACGTCCATCAGGGCGCCGGCGCCCGCGTACTTGGCGACCAGGGTGTTGCCGAGCTCCACGACGTCGGGCGGCGTGCTGCCGGCGAATGCCGTGTCCAGCTTGGTCGTCACGTCGCTCCACTGCTGGATCTCGACGTTGACCTTGACGTTCGGGTACTGCTTCCGAAAGTCCGCGTTGACGCCGTCCACGACCGACTGCGGGGCGCTGCCGTTCATCAGCCACACGGTGAGCGTCCCGGTCTGGGACGAGCTGCCGTAGCTCGTGCCACCGGTGCTGCCGCCGCAGGCGGCGACGATCACCGCGGACGCCAGCACGGCGGCCGTGCGGGCGAGGTTGCGAGGGTTCAAGCCATGTCCTCCTCTCATCACTGCCGGGTGGGGGAGCGGCCATCCCGCGGATGGCCCTCCAGGGTCACGGGGAGCGGGCGGGCGTCCAGCGGCGGCACACGACCGCTGCGGCCACGGCGGGGCACGAGCTCGGTGACCAGCCGGTATCGGTCGCCCCGGTAGAACGAGCGCACGAACTCGACGGGCCGGCCCGACCGGGAGAGCGTGGTGCGCTCGAACAGGAACGCGGGCGAGTGCAGGGGGACGCCGAGCGCCTCCGACTCCTCCTCGTTGGTGACTGTGGGCTCGATCGTCTGGGTGCCCGAGGCGATCGCGATCCCGTAGCGGTCCTCCAGGATCTCGTAGAAGGAGGCGTTCTCCAGATCGCCCCGGGTGAGGCCGGGGACCATGGCCGCCGGCACGTGGAGCACCTCCAGCGCCATGGGCTCGCCGTCCGCCAGCCGCAGCCGCCGGGCCCGGAGCACTGGCTCCTCTGGGGAGAGCTGGAGCCGGCGGCCGAGCCTCGCCCCGGCGGGGACGACCGTCAGCTCCAGCGTCCGGCTGCCGGGCACCATGCCGCGCCGCCGCATGTCCTCGCTGAACGAGGTCAGGGTCAGGGGCTGGGCGATCTTGGGCTCCGACACGTAGGTGCCGCTGCCGTGGCGGCGGGTCAGGAGGCCCTCCGCCACCAGGTCGTCGAGGGCGGCTCGCAGGGTCAGCCGGGACACGCCCAGCTGCTCGCAGAGGCGGCGCTCGGGGGGGATGGCCTGGCCCACCTCCAGGGACTCGATCAGGTCCCTTACCCGGTCGCGGATCTCTTCCTGCTTGCCCAAGTCAGCTCCCGCCTCCTCAAGTGGTCTTGTCCTCATCTCCCCCGTGCATCGCACATCTCAACACATCGGCTGCAATTGGTCAAGACCAATTTTGGGTCGCGGCGCCGGGCAGCAGGCGGGCCGCCGTTGCCTTACCGTGGAAAGTAGCGATGGCCCTGGAGGTCCTCAACCGCAACCTCGCGCTCGAGCTGCTGCGCGTCACCGAGGGAGCCTCGCTGGCCGCCGCTCCGCTGCGCGGGCGGGGGGACAAGGAGGCGGCGGATCGGCGAGCGGTCGAGGCGATGCGGCAGCGGCTGGGCTCGGTGGACATGAGGGGCACCGTGGTCATCGGCGAGGGGGAGAAGGACCAGGCGCCGATGCTCTACTTCGGCGAGGAGGTCGGCAACGGCCTGGAGCCGGAGGTCGACGTCGCGGTCGATCCCATCGACGGCACCCGGCTGACCGCCGAGGGCGGCCCCGGCGCGGTCTCCGTGGTCGCGCTCGCCGAGCGCGGGACGATGTTCACGACCCACCTGCATTACATGGAGAAGCTGGTCGTCGGACGCCGCTCCCGCGGTGTCATCGCCATCGACATGCCCATCGAGTGGAACCTGCGCCGGGTAGCCAAGGCCGAGAGCCTCCATCCCCGCGACCTGACGGTGGTCGTGCTCAACCGCGAGCGCAACGCGGCGGTCATCGACCAGATCCGAGAGGTGGGCGCGCAGGTGCGGCTGATCTCCGACGGCGACGTCTCCGGCGCCCTGATGGCGGTGCTGGAGACGAAGACCGGGATGCACGTGATGATGGGCTCCGGCGGCTCAACCGAAGGGGTGCTGGCCGCGTGTGCGGTCAAGGCCCTGCAGGGCGACATGCAGGCCCGGCTCTTCTACCGGAACGACGACGACCGCAGGCTGGCCCTGGAGGAGGGCTTCGAGCCGGGCCGCGTGCTCAGCATCGACGACCTGTGCTCGGGCGACGACATCTTCTTCGCTATGACCGGGATCACCTCAGGGGAGCTCCTGAGCGGCGTCCGGTACGAGGAGTTCTACGCGTACACGCACTCCCTGGTGCTGCGCTCGACCACGGGCACGGTGCGCTACGTCGACGCGTACCACCAGATGTCGAAGCTGCGTCAGCAGCTGCTGCTGCCCGAGCAGGCCCTGTAGCCGAGGGCGGGCGCGTCGGGGCGCCACGGCGCCCGCGCGGCTGGTAGGGTGTGAGCTCGATGGCAGCTCGAAGGGGTCTCGCCACGCTGACCCTCGTGTGCCTGGCCGCGATCGCCGCCGGCGGCTGCGCCGCCGCGGGTCAGCGCGTCACGGAACCCCAGGCGCCCCAGGCGGTGGGCCAGCCGGCGCCTGCCGGCGAGCGGCCCGCCGGCGCGGCCGTACCGGTCGGGGACGACCGGCCGCCGCCGCCACGGGCTCACGTGCCGGCCCCTGCCCCCACGCCCGCGGCCACGCCCCGCCCGCAGCAGGTGCAGGCCTGCGGCCTGCCGGCGCCGGCCCGGCCCGCCAAGGTCCAGGTCTGCCCCGGCACCTGACGGGGTGAGGCTGCTGGAGGCCCGCCCATGGGCCGGCCTCCAGCGGTTTCGTGGTCGCTAGCCCCCGGCGCCCGCCGGGCACGGGTTGTTCGGCAGGATCTGGCGGAAGTCGTTGATCCGGTTCACGGTCGCGCCGTGCCCGCCGAAGGCGAGGTAGACCTGCGACAGCAGCGGCCCGTACTGCACGTTGCCGCCGAAGTCGTTCTGCGTGAAGCCGGGGATGAAGCTGCCCTCCGCCCAGCGGCACTGGCCGCCGGAGCGGCCCAGGCTGAAGAACGGGTAGAAGTCTGCGGCGACTCTGTCGTCCGTCGTCGGGATGAGCGTGCAGCCGACTCCAGTTGTGCGGTTGCACGTGGTCAGCTCGACCCGGGGCAGGTCGGTCTCGAAGGCCACCTGCCGGTAGTTGGTCTCCAGCTCGCGACCGGTGCGCGGGCTGGTGAACTCGATGGACGTGGGGTGCAGGTCGGTATTGCCGTCCGGCCAGGACAGGTGGTACGGGACCCCGTCGAAGCCGTCGTTCTCGCCGTTGCAGCCCGAGACCTGCACGGAGGGGGGCGGCGGCGGGTTGAAGCAGGAGTCGTCGTCACCGGCGGGGTGCGGCCCCTCGGCGGCTTCCTGGTCGTTCACCGTGTTGGAGTTGGCGTGGGGGTCCCCCTCGTGGGCGGTGGTCGGGCAGGTGCCATCGGCCGCGACGGCGTCGCAGTAGTCCCAGTGGCCGAGCTCGTCCGAGTAGGCGATGTTGTACGAGTGCGCGGCCCAGGGCACGCGCGTCTGCGTCGACGACGTGCTGTACATGGGGTGGAAGTCGTAGGGCATGACCGTGCAGGATGTGCCCGTCGGGGCGAACTGCATCTGGCCGAAGTTGTTGGCAGCGCTGGCCACCATGAACCCGCTCTGGCCGGTGGTCAGGTCACGGAGGTCCGTCCGCAGGCCGTGGGCCGTGTCGGACATCGTGATCTCGACCCGGTCGCCGGGGTTCATGAACAGATCCCTGGCCGAGTCCGGCGCGCCCCCGACTGCGGGGTTGAAGTCGAGCGGGTTGGGCGCGCCCTGGGGTACGCCGTTCTTCGTGACGAACGCGAAGTTCACGTACTCGATGCCGCCCAGGATCTGGTTCTGGCAGGTCTGGTTGAGGTCCTGCCCGTTCACCGGGTCGCGGGACAGGCTGTCAATGGTGAGGGCGGCGCACCAGCTGGTCACGTCGCAGCTCTGGCTCGCGAACTGCTTGACCCAGCCCGGCGGGTAGAACTGCAGCTCCATGAACGCCGTGCCCGGGTGCTGGGCGAGCGGCGTGATGTTGGTGTCGCTGTCCGGTGTGCAGGTCGACACCTGCTCGGGGTACGACTGGGTGTCGCACATCGCCATGCCGAACCAGAAGGCGGGCCGCAGCTGGAAGTTCCAGGTCCGGCCCGGCACCACGGCGTGCGGGGGGTCCTTCGGCATCGTCACCACCCAGCGGTTGTGGTTGCCCGCGCCCGCGGTGTTCGAGTAGAAGAGCGCAGAGGGCTCGTCGTGCCCGACGTAAGTGCCCGCGCCGAACACGTCCTCGCTGTCGTACACCTCCGTGCACAGCATCGTGTTGCTGGAGCACCTGGGGACGTTCCTGGGTGCCGTCGACGACGCCGAGTGGGCGGCCGGCGTTGGCGCTGCCGTGACCACGGCGGCCGGCATCGCCGCCGCATACGACGAGCCGCCGCTCAGCACCGCCGCAAGCCCCGTCGCCGCGACGAGCGACACCAGCGACCTGAGTCGTTGCATGGACCTCCTCCTCACGAAACCGCCGGCACCGATACCCGACCCCCCGGCCGGCGACCCGCCCACTGTATGCGCACGTGCAGGCGGCCGCAATAGGCCAATCAACCCCGCTTGACGCCGTCCCCGCTCCTAGGAGTCGCCTGTCCGGGGCGAGGCGGCGCGCGGGGCGCGCTCGCGGGGAAGGGTGGCTGGAGGTGTGGAGGGCACCCGGACCTGTATGCGCGTCCCCTGGCCAGGTGCGCTGACGACCTCCAGCGAGCCACCCGCTGCGAGCGCGCGCTCGCGCATGGAGGGCAGGCCGAGGTGGCCGGTGAACGTGGCGCCGGGGTCGAAGCCGACGCCGTCGTCCGCGACCTCCATCACAACGCTTCGGCGGAGAGCCCGGAGGCGGACGTCGACCCGGCCCGCGCGCGCGTGCCTGACGGTGTTGGTGAGCGCCTCCTGGGCGATCCGGTACAGGGCCTGCTTCACCTCGATCGCGATCTCCGGCTCTGCGTCGAGCACGGTCCGGCCGGCGATGCCGTACCGGGAGCGCACCGCCTCGGCCTGCCGCTCGAGGTTGAGGGCCAGGCCGTCGGCCGCGAGCGACTCCGGGCGCAGCTCGAAGACCAGCGCTCGCATCGCCGCGTGCGCCGCCTCGGCGAGCCGGATGACGTGATCGATGGGCTGGGCCGCGCGGGCCGGATCCGCCGCGAGCCGCTCGCGCGCGATGCTCGCGCCCATGTGGATGCCGTAGAGCGATTGGCTGACGGAGTCGTGCAGCTCGCCGGCCACCCGCTGGCGCTCCTCCAGCGCCATCTTCTCGCGGGTCGCCGACACCAGCCGCGCGTTCGCCGCGGCCATCGTTGCCTGGTCTGCCAGCGTGGCCAGGAACGTGGTCTCGGCCTCGTCGGGAAGCTCCTTCTCCCGGTACAGGGCGGTCAGCACCCCGACCACGGCGCCGCGGTAGATCAGCGGCGCGAACGCGGCGCCCTGCCAGGGGAGAGACCGCAGCGAGCGGGCGAGGGCCGCCGTCCTCAGGTCGCGCTCCACCTGCTGCCGCGCGTCCGCGTAGATCAGCACCCGCTGGCCCATGAGAGCCTGCGTGAACATCGGACAGCCGGCGCGGGCCTGGGCCGCCGGGCCGATCCGCTTCCGGAACTCCGCGGGCACTGCGGCGGCCCCCACCCTGGCGCCGTCCTCACCGTCGAGCGTCAGCCAGGTGGCCAGCGCGCGCGTGCCGCGCAGGGCGCACTCGGCGATGGCCTGGACCGTCGCGTCGATCGAGTCGCTCACGGCGACGCTGGCGGCGGCCTGGGCCAGGACGGCGGCCTGCCGGGCCTGATGGTGGCGCTCCGTCACGTCGCGGAAGGCGGCCACCAGGAGCCGCCTGCCCGGCAGGTGGAGCGCGGTGGCCGTCAGCTCGATCTCCTGCTCGACCCCGTCCGGCCGGCGGGCGGCGATGGCGACGGCCGGCGAGCTGCCGCTGCGGGCGGCGCTGGCGAAGAGCGTCAGGACGGTCTCCCGCTCCCCTTCGGGGACGAAAGAGAGCCAGTCCGCGCCCAGCAGGTGGTCGAGCGGATGGCCGAGCACGGCGCAGGCCGCCGGGTTCGCGTACACGATGTGGCGCGAGGAATCCACGATGGTGATCCCGTCCGCCGAGGCCGTGACCAGCGCGGCGAGGACGTCCAGCCCGAGGCCCTCCGCATCCCAGACGCGCGGCCGACGCGCATCGGAACCGCCCCGCCGGCGCCCGCGCGCGGGCTGCCGCGCCGCCTCGGGCGGGGACCCGGGCGACTCCTCCACACGTCTGCCCACCTTCCGTGACGCTACCTGCCGATGGCAGGCGCCGCGACTCGCAATCGTGCGATCCGGCGCTCCTGCGTTTGGATGGTGGATCGCATACGGGACGCGCTCCCGGGTCTGGGGGCGCCGCCCGGAAACCTGGAGCCGCGCCTCCCGGCGCTCGGGGCCCGGCGCGCCCTCCCCCTGGCTGAGCCGGAAGCCTGCTCAGCCGGCGTCCGTCGGGCGCTGGCCCGCCGCGGCGCCGTCGTCCATCAGCGGGTCCGACCGGCTGGCCATCTCCTGGTCGAGCCACCGCCGGCCCAGTACGTAGGCCACGCCCAGCAGGGCGAGGACCAGGATCGCCATCGGGATCGTCAGCCGCCCGAACGTGCCGGCGATCCGCTCGTAGTTCTGCCCCAGCCGAAAGCCGGCGTAGGCGAGGACCAGGTTCCAGACGACCGAGCCCGACAGCGTCATCCCGACGAAGAGGGCCAGCCGCATCCTGACCAGCCCGGCCGGGAACGAGATGTAGGTCCGCACGATGGGGAGCAGGTTGCCGATCAGCACCGCCGGCGGTCCGAAGCGCACGAAAACGCGGTCGGCCAGGCGCAGGTGGCCCTCGTGGAGCCCGAGCCAGCGGCCCGGGCCGAGCAGCAGCCTCTGGCCGTAGCGGGCCGAGAGCGCGTATGCGACGAGCGAGCCGATCAGGTTGCCAAGGATCGCGGCGGCGATCACGGTGAGCAGCGGGAGCCTGCCCTGCGAGGCCAGGGCACCGCCGAGGGGGACGATCACCTCGCTGGAGAGGGGGACGCCGGCGCTGCTGCCGGCCATGGTCGCGAAGATCGCCGCGGCGCCCGCGACGGCTATGAGCCGGACGAGGAGGGAGGACACGCCCGCCAAGGCTAGCAGCACGTCGCGGCGCCCGGCCGGGCGGCGGCGTCACAGCGGCCGGCGACCGTGACAGGCTCGCTCGGCCGAGTGGCCCGCGATCGCTGCCCTCGACCGACGCCCGGCGGTCGACCCGGAGCCGCAGCCGCAGTCATGCTTAGGGGCGGTGGCCCCGGACGCGCGCCTGCTGGAGTTCCTGGGCGTCGCGGCCCTGCTCGTGGTGACACCCGGCCCCGACACCGCCCTGCTGGTCCGCAACGCGCTCGCCGGCGGGTGGCCGCGCGGCTGGCGGACCGCTGCCGGCGTGGCCACCGGCCAGGTGGTCTGGGGCCTGGCCTCCGGGGCCGGCATCGCCTCCCTGCTGGCGGCCTCGGCGACGGCCTTCGCCGTCGTGCGATACGCCGGGGCCGCGTACCTCGTCTACCTCGGGGTCCGGAGCCTGCTGGCCACCGGACGCGCGGCCCCCTCGGCCATGGCGCGGGCGCGCGGCGGTCCGTACCTGCAGGGAGTCCTCAACAACCTGCTCAACCCCAAGGCGGCCGTGATCTTCGTCAGCGTCTTCCCGCAGTTCGTCCGGCCGGGCGACCCGCCGGTGCGGCTGGCGGCCATGGTCGCCGCGTTCTCCCTGATGACCCTGCTCTGGCTCGGGGCGTACGGCGCTGTCCTGGGCAGGGCGCGCCGCAGCCTCGGGCCCCGGCTCCGCCGGGCCCTCGACTCCGTCGCGGGCGGGGTGATGATCGCGCTCGGCCTGAGGGTCGCGCTGGAGCGAGCGTAGTGGTGCGGGCCTGCCCGGCCGATTCGTTCAATACGGCCGGGGCGCGGATGCGCGACCGTTGTCGTCATGGAACGTCTGGACGGCCCCCGGATCGACGCGGCCGAACGCTTCGTCTGGCTCTTCGGCCGGCTTCTCGACCGCCGCCGCTTCGCCTACCTCTTCCGCGCCGGCGACCCCGAGGCGGTGGTCGCGGCGCTGCGGCCCTACGGCAACCCGGACGGCGGCGTCGGCCATGCGCTCGAGCCGGACCTGCGCGGTCCGAGCAGCCAGCCCGTGCCGGCCGAGCACGCACTGCGGGTGCTGGACGAGGTCGATCGCTTCGACGACCCCCTGGTGGCCGGCGTCTGCGACTGGCTGACAGGCGTCAGCCGCCCCGACGGTGGGGTTCCGTTCCTGCTGCCCACGACGCCGCCCGAGCCCAGCGCACCGTGGTGGCAGGCCCCGGACGACCCGTCCGGCTCGCTGAACCCGACCGCCGCCCTGGCGGGGCTGCTGCACGCCCGGGGCGTCGCGCATCCCTGGCTGGTCCCGGCGACCGCCTTCTGCTGGCGGGGGATCGAGGCACTGGAGCGCGCCGAGCCATACGAGACTCGGGCCGTGCTCACGTTCCTGGAGCACGTCCCGGACCGGCCGCGCGCCGACCGCGCGCTGGAGCGGGTAGGGGCGCTGCTGCTGGCCGGCGACGTGGTCGAGCAGGACCCGGAGGCGGCCCGCGACCTCGAGTCGCACCGGCCGCTCGACTTCGCCCCCACCCCGGCGTCGCCGGGCCGCCGCCTGTTCTCCGGCGAGGTCATCGAGCGCAACCTGCGGGCGCTGGAGGCGGCCCAGGAGGCGGACGGCGGCTGGACCGTCGACTGGCCCGCCTGGACCCCGAGCGCGGGGACTGAGTGGCGGGCCTGGCGGACGGTGGAGGCGCTGCAGGTGCTCCGCGCCTACGGCCGGTGAAGAGCGGCTGGGGTGACACCGGCCAGACGCCGGCACTCGCGGCTCAGGTGGGCCTGGTCCGCGTAGCCGGCCGCCAGCGCCAGGTCGGCGAGGCTCGCCGGCCCGGCGGCCGCGAGAGCCAGGAAGCGGCGGAACCGCAGGACCCGGTCGAGCGTCTTGGGCCCGTAGCCGAACGCCGCCTCGCAGCGCCGGCGAAGCTGTCGCTCGCTCAGGCCGAGCTCAGCCGCGAGCGTGTGCAGGCGGCCCGGCCGGCGCCCCAGGACCGCGACCAGCGGCATGGCCAGCGGCTCGAGCGCGGCGGCCCGCGGCAGCCGGTCGGCGAATGCGTCCTCCAGCGCCGCGGCCGGGTCGGGCGCCGCCCACAGCCGTTCGGCCAGCTGCCGGGCCTCGGCCGGCCCCCACAGCTCGGCCAAGTCCACGCGCTGGTCGCGCAGCGCGCTGGCCGGCACGCCCAGCAGGGCCGGGGCCGCGCCCGGCTGGAAGCGCACACCGGCGTAGGTCACGGCGGCCGGCGGCGCGACCGGTGCGGGCCCGGTGTCGGGCCCCGCCACCTGGAGCTGGCCGTCGCTGCGCCAGATGACGTCCAGGCAGGCGTCCGGCACCACGCGCACGACGACCGGCTGCCGCGCCGGGATGGTCCGGCCCCATGTGCAGGCCAGGTGTTCGCGCAGGGCCGGCGCCGGCGGCCGCTCCACGTACGCGGTTGTCACCGCTCGATGGTAAGCGGCCGCCCGGCGCCGCCCGCAGAAGCGCGCCGGCCCGTGGCGGTCTCCTCACGGCCGGCGGGCGACGATCACGTCGCGCCGGATCGCCTGGTCGACGCGGTGCCCGAAGCGGTCGAAGGGCGGCCCCTCCAGGACCTCCAGGCCCGCGCCGCGCATCCGCTCCGCCAGGCGCTCGCGCTGGAGGACGCGCGTGTTCCAGGCGAGACAGGCTCCGGAGCCGGGCCGAAGGACCTCCAGCCACGCCGGCAGGGCCGATTCGAGCAGCGCCTCCGGACCGCGCTCGCGGCGGCCGGCGCCCCGGCCGGCGTGCTGCACGCCGTACGGCAGGTCGCAGACCAGGGCGTCCGCGCTCGCCCGGCGCAGGTGCTCGCTGGCCAGCGTGCTGTCGGCGGCCACCATCCGTACGCGCTGCGGCCGGCCGCGCTCGAGCTCCTGGCGGCTCGGCGATAGCTCCACGTCCAGCACGTGGGCCACGGTCCGCCCGTCCCGGCGGACCGCCCGGTACTCGAACCGGTGCTTGAGGCGGTGCGCCAGGAGCCAGGTGCGCAGGAAGTGCGCGTAGGCGTCCACCGCCCGCCTCTCGATCTCCATCCCGAGCGCGTCGAGGCCGTGCAGCAGCGCCTGGTTCAGGGTGGTGCCGCGCCCGCAGGCGGGGTCGAAGATCGTCGCCCGAGAACCAGGACCGACCCCGGCCGCCGCCGTCGCCAGGTTGAGCATGAGCCGGGTCAGGTGCTCGCTGGTCTTGCCCTGGTAGCGCTGGATCGTGACCAGGTCGTCCGGCAGCCGCTCCAGGACGGGCAGTTCGATCGGGGTGAGCGACCCCTGGGACAGCTCGAACGCCGCGTAGACGGTGGAGACGGAGGCGACGACCGCCAGCGCCCGGTCGTCGAGCGCAGCGCACTCGAGGTGGTGATAGACACGGCCGCCCATGGTCACCGGCTCGGCGGCGCCCAGGCGCCCGCCAAGGAGGAGGCGGTCCAGCGCGGCCAGCTCGGCCAGACCGAGGTCGGCCGCGGCCCGGCCGTAGACCCGGTTCTGGATGGGCCTGGTGAGGAGGGCGTATGTGGGCACCGCGGCGGCGTCCCCCAGGGTGGCACAGCCGCCGGGCCGCGCGCCGCTCACCGTCCGCGGCCCAGAATTGACGCCATGAACAGCGACGATCACCCTGGCGACCTGGCCAGGGGCTGGCTCCGGGGCCGGCTCACGCGCCGGCAGGTACTCGCGCGGCTCGCCGCCACCGGTGTCTCGCTCCCCGCAGCCTCCGCGTTCCTGGCGGCCTGCGGGGGAGGCAGCGCAGCATCCACCTCGACCCGCACCCGGCTGACGGTCGGCATCATCCAGGAGCCGACGGTGCTCGACCCGACCGTGGACGCCACGGCCTCGATCGCCCTGCTGCTCCGGGACAACGTCTACGAAGGCCTGGTGCGGCTGGGCCCCAACCTGAGCGTGGTGCCGGGCCTCGCCAGGTCGTGGGACGTCAGCGCGGACGGCCGGACTCTGACGTTCCACCTCGTCGGCGGCGTGCGGTGGCACGACGGGTCGCCGTTCACCGCCGGGGACGTGGTGTCGTCCTGGACGCGGGCCATGGACGCCAACTCCAAGCCGGTCAACCCGCACGTCGACTACTGGGCGCCGGTGCAGTCGGTCCAGGCGGCCGACGACGCGACCGTACGCGTCTCGCTGAAGCAGTACAGCGACAACTTCCTGTTCCACATGACCTCGGGCGCGGCCAGCATCATGAGCCCGAAGACGGCGGCGACCAACGTCACCAGCCCGGTGGGGACGGGCCCGTTCCGGTTCGGCGCCTGGAACAAGGGCGCCACGCTGAGCCTCACGCGCAACGACGCGTACTGGGGGAGCAAGGCGAGGCTCAAGGACGTGGTCTTCCGGTTCATCACGGACGCCAACGCGATGAACAACGCGCTGAAGGCGGGCGACATCGACGCCATCGGCCAGGTCGGGGGACCGGAGCAGGTCGCGGGCTTCAAGAGCGACAGCCGCTTCCAGGTGCTGGTCGGCGCGCCCGTCGGCAAGGTGATCGTGGCGATGAACAACGCCCAGGGGGCGCTGAAGGACCCGCGGGTGCGGCGCGCGATCTCCATGGCGATCGACCGCAGAGCGTGGATCGACGGCATCCAGGCCGGCTACGCCGTCCCGATCGGCTCCCACTCGGTGCCCAACGCCGGTGAGCCGTACTACGTGGATGAGACCGCGGTGAACCCGCACGACCCGGCGCAGGCGAAGCAGCTGCTCCAGGCAGCCGGCTACGGGGGCGGGCTGAGCCTGCGGCTCGCCCAGATCACGGACTTCCCCTACGCGGTCCGGGGCACCGACATCCTGCTCAGCGAGCTGAAGGACGTCGGGATCGGGCTGTCGGTGGACCAGATGACGTTCCAGCGCTGGCTGAGCCAGGTGTTCCTGGGCTCCCAGGACTACGACCTGACGATCATCAACCACGCCGAGGAGCGCGACATCGGCAACTACGCCAACCCCAGGTACTACTGGCACTACCAGAACGCGCAGGTGACGCAGTGGCTGGCTCAGGCCGACGCCGAGCAGACCACCTCCACGCGGCAGAGCCTGTACGCGCAGGTGCAGCGGCAGCTCGCCGCCGACGCCGCCAACGGCTACGTGATGTCGCCCAGGACGCTGGCCATCATCCGCTCGGACGTCAAGGCCTACCCGACCGTGTCCCTGTCCTCGCCGCTGCTGCTGCGCGACACCCATTTCTCCTGACGAGGCTGACGAGGCCGGCCCTGGCGTGATGCGTTGACGGTTTCGCTGATCGCCAGGGCCGGGATCCTCGCCGCCAGCCTGGCGGTGGCCTCCGTGCTGGTCTTCGGAGTGGTCAACGTGCTGCCCGGCGACCCGGCGGTGGTCATCCTCGGCACCGACGCCACCCCGGCTACCCTGCACACCCTGCGCGAGCAGCTGGGCCTCGACCACCCCGGCTGGGAGCGCTACCTGGAGTGGGTGGCCGGCATGCTGCACGGCGACTTCGGCCGGTCGGTGATCTCGAAGACCCCGGTCGCCCCGGACCTGCTCGAGAAGCTCACCGTCAGCGGCCCCCTCGCCGTGATCTCGATGCTGGTGGCGGTGGCGGTCTCGCTGCCCCTGGGCCTGCTGGCCGGAGTCCACCACCGCCGGCTCAGCGGGGCGCTGGTCGGCGCGATCAGCCTGGGCGGCATCGCGATCCCGGCCTTCTGGTTCGGCCTCCTGCTGGTGACGGTGTTCGCGGTCCGGCTGGGCTGGCTGCCGGCGGGCGGCTTCACGCCCTGGGACGAGGACCCGCTGCTGGCGCTGCGCTCGCTTACGCTCCCCGCCGCGGCCCTGGGCCTCATCCAGGCCGCGGTCCTCACCCGCTACGTGCGCGCGGCGATCGTCGGTGTGCAGCGGGAGGACTTCATCCGCACGGCCCGGGCCAAGGGCCTGACCCGCTGGCAGGCGCTGCGCAGGCACGGCTTCCGCAACGCCGCAATCCCGGTGGTGACGGTGCTCGGCGTCCAGCTCACGTCCCTGCTCGTGGGGGCGATCGTGATCGAGAACGTGTTCGTGCTGCCCGGCCTGGGCCGCCTGCTCCTGCAGGCCATCGGCAACCGGGACCTGGTGACGGTGCAGGACCTGGTCATGCTGCTGACCGCGGCCGTCCTGGTCGTGAACTTCCTGGTCGACGTGTCCTACCGCCTGATCGACCCGCGGATCAGGGAGTCGCGATGAGTGTCCGCCGGCCGGTCTCGCCCACGCTGGTGGCGGGCGCCGTGCTCGTCGGGGCCGTGGTCGCGGTCGCCCTCGCGTCCCTGCTCTGGGTCCCGCGCGACCCCGCCCACGTCTCCGTGCCCGACCGCTTCCTCGGTCCCGGCCAGGACGGCTACCTGCTCGGCTCCGACGAGCTGGGCCGCGATGAGCTGAGCCTGCTCATGGCGGGCGCCAGGAACACGCTGCTGGTGGGCGTCGTCACGGTCGTCATCGCGATCGCGGCCGGCGTCCCCGCCGGGGGCCTGGCGGCGCTCCGGCGGGGGCCGGTGGAGGAGGCCACGATGCGGGCCAGCGACGTCCTGCTCGCCTTCCCGGCGCTGCTGCTCGCGCTCCTGTTCGCCGCGGTGTTCCGGCCCGGCACCGTCACCGCGATGGCGGCGATCGGCATCGCGTTCGTCCCGGTCTTCGCCCGCCTGGTGCGGGGGGCCGGGCTCCAGGTGATGGAGCAGGACTACGTCACCGCGGCCCGCACCTACGGGAGCGGGTCGCTGTGGCTGCTGCGCCGGCACCTGCTCCCCAACGTGGCGCCGGTCGTGATCGTGCAGTCGGCGGTGGCGTTCGCGATCGCCATCCTGGCCGAGGCGGCCCTGAGCTACCTGGGCCTGGGCACGCCGCCACCCACGCCATCGTGGGGCCGGATGCTGAGCGAGTCCCAGAGCTACCTCGCCCAGGCACCCCTGCTGGCGCTCTGGCCGGGACTGTGCATCGCGCTCACGGTGCTCGGCTTCAACCTGCTCGGCGACGGCCTGCGGGACCTCCTCGACCCCCGGCTGGTCGAACGGGTCGGCCCGCCGTGAGCGAGGCGCTCCGCGTCCGGGGCCTGACGGTGAGCGTGGGCGGGCTGGAGGTAGTGCGCGGGGTCAGCTTCGGGCTGGAGCGGGGTGGCAGGACGGGGCTGATCGGCGAGTCGGGCTCCGGCAAGACGCTGACCGCGCTGGCGATCATGGGCCTGCTGGCCGACGGCCTGACGGCCCGCGGCGAGGTCCGCCTCGGCGAGGAGGACCTGATGCGGCTGCCGGAACGCCGCCTGTGCCGGCTGCGCGGGGACCGGCTGGCCATGGTCTTCCAGGAGCCGATGACCGCGCTCAACCCGGTGATGCGCATCGGCGACCAGGTGGCCGAGCCGTTCCGGGTCCACCGCGGCCTTTCCCGCCGGGAGGCGCACGCGCGCGGGCTGGAGCTGCTCGAGCGCGTTCGCATCCAGGACGCCCAGAGCAAGCTCGGCGCCTATCCGCACCAGCTCTCGGGGGGCCAGCGTCAGCGGGTCATGATCGCGATCGCGATGGCGTGCTCGCCTGAGGTGCTGCTGGCCGACGAGCCCACCACCGCGCTCGACGTGACCGTCCAGGCGCAGGTGCTCGATCTGCTGAGCCGGCTTGTCGACGAGGAGCGGTGCACCCTCCTGCTGATCACCCACGACCTGCCCGTCGTGAGCCAGCTCTGCGACCGGGTGCTCGTCATGTACGGCGGCCGCATCGTGGAGGCCGGGCCGGCGGGAGAGGTGTTCGGGCGGCCGCTCCACCCCTACACGGGCGGGCTGATCGAGACCATCCCGCCGCTGGACGAGGAGCTCCCGGCCCGGCGCTTCCGGGCCATCCCTGGCGTCGTGCCCGGGGCGGGCGAGTTCCCCGCGGGGTGCCCTTTCCGCAACCGCTGCGCGCGGGCGGACGAGCGCTGCGTCGAGATGCCACCGCTGACCGGCGACGGCCATCAGGCCGCTTGCTGGCACCCACTGTGAACGTGCGAGGCGGGGCGGGCCTCGCCGGTGACTCCCCTCCCTTCGGGGGAGGGGTCCCCCCCTCCGGCCCTGGCGGGCCACCTCGCCCGCGAGGGGGGAGGGACGGATCTGGGGCGGTGCTGTTCGAGGTCCGCGACCTGGCCAAGCGGTTTCGGCTGCCGCGGACGCGGCTGCTCCGGGCGCCGGGGGCGGTCACGGCGGTTCGCGGCGTGAGCTTCGACCTGACCGCAGGCGAAAGCCTGGGCGTGGTCGGGGAGTCGGGGTCCGGCAAGACAACCCTGCTCCGGCTGCTCCTGGGGCTGGAGCGTCCGGACGCGGGCTCGGTCGCCTACCACGGGGGTGCGCTCCGTCGCGAGGTCCAGGCAGTCTTCCAGGACCCGGCCAGCGCGCTCGACCCTCGGATGAGGGTGGCGGACATCGTGCTGGAGCCCCTGCGCGTCCTGCACATCGCGGGCGACCGGCGCGCGCGGCTGGCGGAGCTGCTCGACGCGGTCGGGCTGCCCGCCGCCGCCGCCGGACGGTATCCGCACGAGTTCTCCGGCGGCCAGCGGCAGCGGATCGCGATCGCCAGGGCGCTCGCGCCCCGGCCCCGCGTGCTGCTGGCCGACGAGCCGGTCAGCGCCCTGGACGTGTCGGTGCGCGCCCAGATCCTGAACCTGCTGGCCGACCTGCGGGCCGGCTTCGACCTGACCGCAGGCGAAAGCCTGGGCGTGGTCGGGGAGTCGGGGTCCGGCAAGACAACCGTGCTCCGGCTGCTCCTGGGGCTGGAGCGTCCGGACGCGGGCTCGGTCGCCTA
>Ga0126378_10000818_pt1 | contig 22779 bp, 18 predicted proteins | sample PanSoiMetPlot_23_FD_92587 | JGI IMG/M metagenome (GOLD analysis project Ga0126378, IMG submission 92587) | Tropical forest soil microbial communities from Panama - MetaG Plot_23 | ecosystem: Environmental > Terrestrial > Soil > Tropical forest > Bulk soil | place: Panama | collected 2016-02-17
ACGCGGGTTCGAAAACACCAGAGTAGTTCGGCCTCTTCGCGCGCGCTCATCGGCACCATACTCTTAACAGCACACATTTTCATCCGTCGTTGTGCTGCCGAGGCAGCATGGCTCACTCGTATCTCAGTGCCACAATGGGATCCACTTCGGTTGCGCGGCGGGCTGGGAAATAGCTGGCTGCAAGTCCGGCCAGACACATAACTCCTGCGACCGCCACAAGCGTGGTGGGATCATGAGGTGAAATGCTCCAGAGCTGATGGGCCAGCACGCGCGTGACCCCGAAGCTCAGAAGCAGACCAAACATCGCGCCCAATCCAATGAGCTGCAGCCCCATGCGCAACACCATGCGATGAACCTGCTGACGGGTGGCGCCGAGCGACATGCGAATGCCGATCTCGCGCGTCTGTCGCGAAACCGTGTAGGCAATCAGGCTATAGACGCCTAGACCGACCAGGACCAATCCAATGCCCGCGAATACTCCCAGCAGAATCAGGCTGAAGCGCGGTTCGGAGTAGGTGAAGCGTTTGAGATAGTCCTCCAAACTTCCGGTCATGGTCAGCGCCACGTTGCGATCAACGGACCAAATCTCCTTGCGCAGAGTATCGAGCATGGCCAGCGGATCGCGCGCAGTTCGTACTAGCACGCCGCGTTCGAACGATGCAGTAATCGTGTACGGAATGAAGGCTTCCGGACGAGGAGGCTCCTGGATGCCGTGGTTCTTTGCGTCGGCGACTATGCCAACGATCTCGAAATTCGGATCAGTAACCGGCGGAGCAATTTCGCTAGCAAGCATCTTGAGAGTAAGGCTTCGCCCGACCGGATCGTCTTGTCCGAAGTATTTCTTAGCCAGCGTCTCATTGATAACCGCGACTTTGCGCGCGTCGTTCACTTCCACTTCCGAGAGCGTGCGTCCGCGCAGCAGGCGGATGCCGAGCGTGCGAAAGTACTGTTCACTCACCAGCTGGAAGATTCCTTCCCATTTTTCGCTGTGCGTCTTGCCCGAGATATCCATTTCTGTGCCGATACCACCGTAGGGGGGCAGTGTACTCGTCTCGGTTGCAGAGACAACGCCAGGTAAAGCTGAAACCCTTTCCAGCAGCGAGCGGAAGAACTGCTGCTTGGCCGCGACGGTGGTGTATTGTGCGCGCGGTAGGGGAAGTCGAGCTACCAGGAGGTGGTCGGGCTTCAGGCCAAGATCGACTTCCTGCAAGGCAACGAAGCTGCGCATGAGCAGTCCCGCGCCGACCAACAGCACCATAGACAACGACACCTCTACAACTACCAGGGCGCTGCGCAATTTGCCGCGCCGAAAACCAACGCTTAGTGTGCCTGCGGAATCCTTCAGACGCTCGACGATATCAAGCTTCGCGGTTTGCAGCGCCGGAGCCAGTCCGGCCAGAATCGCGGTGAACAGCGAAACCATCACGCAGAAGGCAAGAACTTTGGCATTTAGGCTAATCACGGCCTCATGGGGAATTGTGTCCTGAGGAATGAACGTTACCAGGATCTTTATGCCGGCAAAAGCGAACAGACAACCGGCGACAGCGCCGCCAAGTGCCAATATGGAACTCTCAATCAGCAGTTGCCGAACCAGTCTCCATTGGCTGGCGCCCAGCGACGCGCGAATCGCCATCTCCTTCTCACGCACCGAACCTCGTGCCAGCAGCATGTTGGCAACGTTGCTGCACGCGATCAGCAGCAACAACCCGACGGCCGCAGCCAACGTAAAGAGCGTTTTGCGGAATTGTCCGACCAGCGTATCGACCCAGCTGTGGATCTGCACGCTGAACTGCTTGGGATAAATCTTCGGATAGATCTGAGCCAGGCGATGGGTAATCACGTTCACATCAGCCTGCGCCTGACTCGGCGTTACGCCGGGCTTAAGATGAGCCTGGAACATGAAGAAGTGCTGGTCCTTCTCGGCTGCGCCGCGGTCGGGCACGATCGGAATCCAGACATCGGCTCCGAGCTTGGTGACTCGCGGCGGCATGACTCCGATCAGCGTCGTAGCGACATTGTTCAGGATGAAGGTCTGCCCAACAATGCTGGGATCGAGATTGAAGCGCGTAGCCCATAGCTTGTAGGCCATCAGAAACACGGGCGGAGCTCCCGGCCGGGCGTCGTCGGGAAGGAGGGTGCGGCCGAGCAGTGCCGGAACTCCGAGCACCTGGAACATGTTTGGCGTAACCAGCCCACCATCGAATTGCTCAGTGCCTCGCCCATTGAAATAAAGGATGTCTCGCCCGCTGCCGCCGATTACTTGATCGAAAACGTGGTTCTGTTCCTGGAGATCAAGAAATTCAGGGTCGCGGAACCAAGTGCGTCCGCCGGGACGGTTCTCGGCATCGTTATGAATCGTGATCATCACGATGCGCTGCGCGTCGACGTACGGGAAGGGATTCAGGAGAACATTGTCGATAACGCTGAAGATGGTGGTGGCAGCGCCAATGCCAAGCGCGAGAGTGATGACGGCCACGCTCGTGAACCCGCGGCTCTTAGCCATCACGCGAAGACCGTATTTCAGATCCTGAAAGATCGTCCCCATTCCCGGAACTCACAAATCGGGAGTGAAACTCTACTCTCGCCAGTTAAAAGACGAGTGAAGACGCAGAAACGTTAGCCCCGAATTCTGGCAGCTCTTCGTCAGAACGGAACGCACCGCGGTTCTTGCAACCGCTCTTTCGAGAACTGCAACGTGTCTTTCGGCGGAAGATTTGCCCGAATAACCACTGACATAAGCTGGCCGTCACGCCGAATACAAGAATGGGACGGATTCATACCATCAACCAATTCGTTTCATCTTTCCGATATAGACCACAGTGACGTTCCGCCTGCCTATCCAGATGGAGCGACAATACCTCTCCGTGCACCACCAGATGCAGTGTTTCGGAACTACGGCCACGAGATCACTCTCAAACTGGCCCTCAACCATGGCAATAGCCCTCAGTACCGCGCCTTTTCTGATGGTACGCATCGCCCTACGACCAAACCGTCGCACTCGCTTAAAGTCGCAACTAAGGCATGTTTATGCTGGTCTTTGATCAACATGTAGCTACCCGCCTTCTTTAGTTTGTTCCGTCACGAAGAAGATGTGAGATTCAGCGAGGCATCCCCCTAGTAGAACTTCCAGTCGGCGAGGCTGAGACACTCACATATTTTGATTTCTACTGATGACTTCCAACATAGCCTCACGCGGCTTCGATGAAGCGCTCCTTCGAACCGAACGGCTGCGCGTCTTGGGCGTGATTTTCATAGTTTCTGTATTTGGGATTACCGGCGCCATCCGGATTTATTTATTCGGATCGCACATGACTCACATCGGTTTGCTTGGAACCGGTGTGCTGATCCTCTACGAACTGCTGGTCCTTCGCGCAGTGCAACGGGGCATCAAATCCGGGCCAAGGATTCCGGAGTGGTTCTGGACCCTCAACGTTGTCATTGAAATGTCTATTCCGGCGATCGGAGTAGCTTTCCTCGTCAGCGACCGCATCAGTCCCGATTACCGTCCGATCGCCACCTCGTGGGTCCTGCTCTTTTTCCCCTTCCTTGTTCTTTCTACCCTTCGATTGAGCCCTCTGGTGTCAACCGTGGCGGCTGTAAGCGGAGCAGCCGAGTACCTTCTTGCCGCAGCCTATAAGGGATGGCATATCAAATCAGATTTGCAGACGAACCCGGTAACCCATTCGGCGGTCCCGTTCTTTGCCGTCATGATCTGCGCTACAGGGTTAGTCGCGGCATTGGTTGCGCGCGAGATCCGCAGCCACTTGCAAGCGGCGCTCCGCGAAGCAGAAGCCGAACGACAACGGAAACAGATGGAACACGATCTCGGGATCGCCCGCTCCATCCAACAGTCACTGTTGCCGAAGGTTCGGCCACGTATCGAAGGGTATGAAATCGCTGGCTGGAATCGCTCCGCAGACGCTACCGGAGGCGACTACTTCGACTGGAAGCAACTCGAAGACGGTCGTGTTGTAGTCACTCTGGCCGACGTCACAGGCCATGGCATTGGTCCGGCGCTGCTTGCCTCAGTTTGCCGTGCTTACGCACGAGCCAGTTTTCGCAACACCGAATCGCTGGCAAACACGCTCCAGCACATTAACGAATCCTTCGGAGAGGACCTGTCGCCCGGCCGTTTTGCGACTTTCGTTGCTGCCATCTGTCGTCCGGGAGATGACAAACTTGAAGTCCTCTCTGCCGGCCACGGTCCGTTGTTCTGTTACTCGCATTCTGGTTCCAAGGTACAGGCTTTCCCTGCTCATGATGTTCCCCTGGGCATCCTGCCAAGATTAACTTCGGAATCGCCTCAGGTTATAAGCATGCAGGAAGGCGACATCGTCTTTCTCATCACAGACGGCTTCCTAGAATGGGAAAATCCCGCTGGTGAGCAATTTGGTACCGTCCGCTTTGAGGAGTTCGTCTCGTCGAAATGCGATTTACCGCCCGAGCAATTCATTGCCGAACTTTACGCTGCGGTTTTGAAGTTCGCCGACGGCACTCCCCAGCAGGACGACTTGACGGCGGTTGTCATCAAAAGAACAGCCGCAGCGAACTCAAATAACCTTGCCGAGAAAGGAGCAGCAGCATGAACGGGAAAATCGTGCCGAAATCTGGAAACCTGCACATGCGAGCCGCTGAACAGGATTGGTCATTCCCTGTGCGGAAAAAATGCTTGCCCGCATGGTTCGTACAGGGTGTTAGTGTTGATGCTTTTTCTCCCAAGCGATGTCAGCGTTCAGGCGAGCTGTGGCCAGTCCTTGTTGCAAGTGTTGCAGATGATGACGATCAACAGCGGGAACTCGCCAATACTCTGCAGGTATTCCACGACTCGCCCGATGTCACCCACCTGATAGGTGGCGTGACCAATTACAGCAGTAAAGCGCTTTGCTCCGCACATGTTCTTCCTGTGGCTGAACTACGGTTGATGGTTGCGGCATAGTCATCTGATGAAAATGCGCGATCGCAGAAGGCCACAACGCCTTTTGCACTGGAACATTTAACCGTTCACTTACCGAAGTAATCGGGACCTTCACCCGCTAGAGGGCGAAAGCTAAGCTGGCCATCGGGCTTTGTGACTGGAACGCGACGCTTACGGGGTGTAGCGCTGCAGTTCTGTTCCGCAAATGCTTCCGAGCCGGGTGAGTTCCAGGCACCCCTTCGTATCAAGGAGCGTCTGGCGAGCTGCCGACAGAATGCGCTTTAGACTTTTTGGCTAGCTCTTCACGGTATCGTTTACAGTCGTGAGCACGAAAGGCGGCCTGAATGTCCGGATCAGCCTCGGCGCTGGTCCAGTCCATAATGGGAAGCTCAAGTATTTGTCCACAAACGCAGCATCGCCACCCAATAGGGTGTGTGCTGATGTCGAAACCTGACATGTTTTTCATTTGAGAATGTCTGAGAAACGAAATTCTGCTTGTGACAGTCAGTGACTGAGGTGAATGGTGAACAAAGAACGTTGGCCCGACAGAGCCCCCACTTGGCTAACTCTTGCAGGCTTCAAATACAGTTCTTGCACTTTCGTGCGACCTGGAGCGAAATGCGAGACATCCAGCTCTGGCGGCTGGTATGCCTGAGCACATCGCGAGAACTGACCAACGATTAGCGCAGCAGTAATCCAAAGGCTGCTTCACGAACCGCTAGTGGGCGATTGGTGTCAACGTTCTCTGAAAGAAGTGAAGGCTAGACCGAGGGGGAAGGAGGGGGACGCTTCTCGATGTTTGGACTGCAGGAGAACAACTGCCGAACTCTTCTGGAGCATTGCGCTTTTCCTGACGGAACAACTCTTGGCGGCGAGAAGAAAGACAATACGAATGTAGCAGCGGTCAGAAACTGCGTGAAGAGCTCAGGAGCCTTTAGCACATCCTTCAGCTTCATCCTCTCTGCCAGGAACGGAGCTTGCGCGAGATCGTCAGTGATCGAAACGGCTGGGAGGATGATCGCAAGGATACAGGCGACAACCAGCAAACCCTGACCGTAGGGCGACACCAGACTGGAGTCGGAACGGCGCCGCCAGACAGTCCACGCCAGCACAGATCCACACGCGATCAGAAGGCAGACGAGATTGAGCGCAAGTTCCACTCAGGCTGCAAAGTAAACCATAAAATTGTTCTCGTGTCACGACGGGTGATTAACCGTTTCAAAAGGTGGACAGGCTGCGCCGTTTCGGGCCCATCTGTCTATTTTGATCGCTTGGAACTCCTACACAACGTGGAGAGACCTGCGGAAATTAAACAGAATCGAGAATGAAACTTCTGTAATCAATCGCAGGTTGTGTAATTTTTCGTCTTTGTTGCTGACGCTTTGTTCTCATGAAATCCATAGGACTTATCGGCGGACTAGGGCCTGAGGCAACGATTGATTACTATCGCTCGCTGATCGCCACGCATCGAGCTCGGCATCCTGGAGCAGATCCGCCATCGATCATCATCAACAGCGTCAACATGCAACATGCATTACGCTGCACGGCAGAAAAACGATTTCAGGATTTGGCTGAGTTTCTTGTGCTCGAGCTGGAAAAGTTGGTGGCTGCCGGCGCCGACTTCGCGCTGATCACGGCCAACACGCCACACATTGTGTTCGATGAAGTGGAGCCGCGTTCTCCGATTCCTCTCCTCAGCATTGTGGAGGCCGTGGCTGATCGCGCACACCAATCGGGTTTTAAGCGTATCGGCTTGCTTGGAACTCGCTTCACGATGCAGGCGAGCTTCTATCCAGAGGTATTCGCCAGGAAGCAGATGAGGATCCATGTGCCTGATGAGAGCGATCAGGCTTACATCCACGAAAAATACTTCGGCGAACTTGTGAATGGAGTGTTTCCTGATGAGACTCGCAAAGCACTGACGGGTATCATCGCGCGAATGAAAGAGCGGAACGGCATAGAGGCAGTAATTCTCGGCGGTACCGAGTTGCCGTTGATCTTGCGGGGCGGGGAGGCTGCCGGAGTTCCGTTGCTGAACACCACACAGATTCATGTAGAAGCCGCGCTCGAACGCCTGGGCGAGTGAGGTAGGACACGGCAGCCGGCGTTCCTAACGCATTTTGGACATTATGAAACCCGCTTTGGTTAGAAAAGAGACTGCTGAGCGCTACACCTGGGGAGAGCGCTGCGACGGTTGGCATCTTGTGCGGAATGGTCATTTAAGCGTCATCGAAGAGTGTATGCCGCCGGGTACTGCGGAACTCCGGCACCATCACGAACAGGCGCAGCAGTTTTTCTACGTGTTGTCCGGAAAGGCTGTCATGGAAATCGAGGGAGAGATTCTGGAGCTGTCTGGCGGTGATGGTACGTGGATATTGCCCGGAATGCGACATCAGATGCGAAACGAATCGAAGCAGCAAGTGCGATTTCTAGTGATCTCCCAGCCCCCAAGTCATGGAGATCGAATCAATGAATGAGAGAATCGATTGCCTAAAACAGCCTCTGCTTCGAAACTACAAATCAGTCGTACCGCTTCAGCCAATCGCGCAGCAGGACTTTGGCAGCCGCCGACATCCCCTGAAATCGAATTCCAGTCTTGGCCGTATTCGCTCCAGATGATCGAAGAGCCAGTGCGGAGCTCTGAGTCGACTTTCGGATTCCTGAATTGAAGCACGTGCTCGCGATTCCAGCCTTTTACCTCGCCCTTGAGACACATGCCGCCTTCGCTTAGGTTGAGCGTAGTTAACTGGATTCGGTGCTCGTCGTTCGAGAGCATCACTGGCAAGTCGATGGGAATGCGCCGATAGCGGCGAAATTGCTGTCGGACGAGCCCATCTGCCGCACGGAGGATAGGAGCGAGATCCCGCGAGTAGGACGACCGCTTGACGACGAAGTTTGCGTTGCGGTTGATGGCGGCATCCCGCTCCTCGGCGAGCGCGAACACGACTGACGTTTTATTTGAGGCGGAACGACGGCAGAGCTCGAGTAGTCCGGAACTCGCAGCCGGATCATTACAGTCGATAATGACTGCCGGATACTTACGTCCGCGAAGGAGATCGAGGCCAGCGCCGGTTCGATCAATCGAGAAGGGGTTCCACTTCAGGCGCTTTGCCGCAGTGCATAGGGCAGCGGCGACGCTGGCTTCGGGGGTATAGATCAGCACGTCCACGCTCATCTGCGGTATAGCAGACCATGAAATCCCTCACCTGTGCACAATCACCGTGGTGCATTGTCCAGAATCCGACACGGCTAGTACTCGTCTAAGTGCTGGCAGTGCAACAAGTAATGAGGCAGTCTGGTGCGGAGGGCATTGGCCGATAGTCAGGGTCCGTAGGGTAAAAAGCATCTTGGGAAAGCCCCAGACGACCGGACTGCAACTCCTCCACGGGGTCTGTAAGTTCTACCCTGCGGGCAACGCGGGGCTGCTGCCAAAACGCGGATCGAAATCCCAAAAATCTAGCTCTCGCCGCACTACGTTCCTCGAAAGGAAACCCGATTCCGGTTCTTCTTGATGGAGTGAGCCGGATGTGATACCAAATACGGACTCCGAAATTCCTTCAGTTAAAGCACTTTACATTTCCTCAACCCCCTGAGGGAGAGGCTGGTTCCGTGATCGTCCGGAGACTTTTGTGTGGCCCACTGACGGGGATGGTGTGCCTGGCCGTCTGCGCATTGGGGTTCGGACAACAACCGTCAGTCCAGCCGCCGCAGACTGCTTCTGCCTCAGCTCCTGCCGATCCGTCACAGCTACCCGGCGCACGCAATAAAGACGAAGGTCAGAGCAAGGATACAGTCATCCAGGGACCGCAGCGGCGACTGCCGAACCGGCGTCCGATTACGACTAGTTCTGTTGAAGGACTCGTCACCAGTACCGACGGTCGGGGAATCGGCGGAACACGAGTCGTTATTCGCGACAGCAACGGCCGACTTCGAGCGGCCCTGACCGACGCTGATGGCGTATTTCGTGTTGGTGATCTTAACCCCGGCGTTTATCAGATTGAATTGCGCCGCCAGGGCTTCCAGGACTACACCCGCCAGAACGTTCGCGTGGGTCCGGGGGAAGTCTTAAGCATCGAGGTGAAGCTGCAAACGACAGAGGAGTTCCTGGCGCAGGGTCCAATGGATCGTCCGCTGGCAGGTGCTGTCCCGCCGAAGGCCGGTCAGACTGAAACAGAGGCAAACCAGCCGTACAACGAAATACGCAGGCGCTCGAACGAGACGATGCCGGTCGAGCAAACAGCAGTCGCTCAGGTCCCTCCTACAGAGAACGAGAATTTCGAGAAGCGCACTTATCGGTGGGATATCACTGGCGGGGATCCTAAAGATCCGTTGAACGCCTACAAACGATATCCGGCGTCTGGCGAGTACGCCTACACGAGCGGCCATTGGTACGACCCATTCAATCGCAACAAGCTGAAAGGCGACTATCCGATCTTCGGACAGCAAACCTTTTTTGTGTTTACCGGCAGTGCTGTCACCGCTCTCGACGGCCGCCGTCTACCAACCCCGAGCCTGGTGGCAGCGCGCAATCCTGGATCATTTGAGTTCTTCGGTAATGGCGGACAGTTCTTCCTCAGCGAAATGTTTCGTTTCACTGGCGAGCTGTATCACGGCGATGCGAGCTTCCGTCCGAAGGATTGGCGTATCGTCGTCACGCCCGCGTTCGATGTGAATTACCTGCTCACACGAGAACGCGGAATCGTGAATATTAATCCGCAGCGCGGAACTGATCGCTTCGACGATCATGTTGGATTGCAGGCGGCCTTCTTCGAATACAAGATCAAAGACCTGAGCCCGAACTTTGATTTCGTCTCAGTTCGTGCGGGCATTCAACAGTTTCAAAGCGATTTTCGCGGCCTGATCTACTCCGAAGAGCAACCCGGGCTGAGAATCTTCGGGAACCTGAAGTCGGACAAATACGAGTACAACCTTGCGTACTTCTATCACCTTGAGAAAGACACCAACAGCGGCTTGAACACGTTCAATGACCGCCATCAGCAGGTCGCGATCGCGAACCTGTATGTCCAGGACTTTCTCTTCAAAGGTTACACAACACAATTCAGCTATCACTTCGACAAAGACGATCCTTCCATCTATTACAACAACAACGGAATCATCACGCGTCCGGAGCCGATTGGCGTAATCATTCCACACGGAATCCGGTCGCACTACATCGGGTGGGCCAGCAACGGGCACATTAACCGCATCAACGTGTCGTCAGCCTTTTATCAAGTGTTGGGATATGACACGGATAATCAAGTCGCATCGCGCCGCAATGTTGTTCCCTGTCCGCAGGGGTTTGGAAAATGCGATCGTGTCGACATCAACGCGCAGCTGGGCGCGCTGGAGCTATCGCTTGACAAAGATTGGCTCCGCCTGCGCAGTTCGTTTTTTTACGCTTCGGGCGACAAGAATCCGCGCGACGGGATTGCTCGAGGTTTTGATTCCATCGATGAATCGCAAAGCTTTGCCGGCGGACCGTTCAGCTTCTGGAACCGCGAAGGCATTCGACTCACGAGCACACTCATTGGCTTGAAGTCCGACAACGCGCTGTTTCCCGATCTGAGAGCCAGCAAGAATGAGGGGCAGGCGAACTACGTGAATCCCGGCGCATACGTATTGAACGCCGGAGCCGATTTCGACATAACTCCGAAGATGCGGTGGGTAGTGAACTTCAACTACTTGCAGTTTGTGCATACCGAGCCGCTTCAGCTCGTTCTGTTCCAGAACCATATTCATCGTGGTATTGGGGCTGACTTCGGTACTGGAATCATTTATCGGCCACCGCTGTCAGAGAACATCATTATCGAAGGCGGCATCACAGGATTGGTTCCAGCGCGAGGTTTGCGCGATATCTACACAGGCCAAACGCTGCTTAGCGCATTCGGCTTGATCAAGTTTGTGTTCTGAGGAATTAGTTGAAACCGCTCAGCTCAGGGGATAAATGAAGAGGTCTCGCGGCATTCGTCTGGTAGGCGTTCTTGGCCTCGCAACTTGCCTGGTATTGATCACGCGTCTCGTCGCACGTGCAAGTTCCTTGGGCATTCATCAAGAAGCGCAGCAGCAAGCAGGCGCTTCTAATTCTCAAACCTCATCGCCCGATCAGACCGAAAGCATCACCGAGCGGACGCAGCGCCGAGGATCGCAACTTCTGATTCTCCAGACGCAAGAAGAAGCCGACGCTAAGACGCGCGGCTGCATGAGTTCCGGCTGCCACAATCCCATCGACAGCACCACCATGCACGCACCGGGTACAGTGCGCCTTGGCTGCACAGATTGCCATGGCGGGGATGCCTCAGTGATGAACAGTGCAGCGAAGGACTCTGCGCAGTATCACGATGCAAAGAACAGAGCACATGTGCGCGCACGTTTTCACGACGACGAGCGTTCAGCCGCGAATCCCGTGCGTTCCTATTTTGGAGCACAATGGCTGAAGGAGAGTGCGGAATGGGTGAAGTTCGTCAATCCGGGCGACAACCGTGTGTCGCAAGAAACCTGTGGACGTTCCGGTTGCCACTCAGAAGAGGTTCATCAGGTGCGCACCAGCATGATGACTCACGGTGCGATGCTCTGGGGCGCAGCTCTCTACAACAACGGCGGATATCCGATGAAGAATCCGCGCTTCGGCGAGAGCTACTCCCGCGACGGCAAACCTCAACGCCTGATTACCTGGCCTCCGCCAACTCCGGAGGAAACGAAACAGAAGGGTGTGCTGCCATACATCGACCCACTGCAGCGCTGGGAGATTTCCCAACCTGGGAACGTATTGCGAGTCTTCGAACGTGGTGGACGTGAAAAGGGAGAGATCGGCAATCCCGTTTCGGACGAGGATCCCGGCCATCCCGACGTAAAGCTTTCCACGCGCGGATTTGGTACCGAACTCCGCACCGACCCAGTCTTTCTTGGCTTGCAGAAGACTCGTTTGCTCGATCCACTCCTTTCGTTTCCCGGAACAAACGACCAGCCCGGGGACTACCGGCAGGGTGGATGCAGTGCATGTCACGTGGTCTACGCCAACGATCGCGATCCGATGCACTCCGGCAAGTACGCGAGCTACGGCAATCTGGGACTGTCGCAACAGTCCGATCCGACGATCTCGAAGAACGAAAACGGACATCCTTTGCAGCACGTGTTCACGCTCTCGATTCCGTCCAGCCAATGCATGACGTGCCATATCCATCCGGGAACGAACATGGTTACGACCTATTACGGTTACACATGGTGGGACAACGAGATCAACGCCGACAAAATGTATCCGGAGAAGCAGCACGATCCTTCCGCAACCGACGTATACAAGGTTCAGGTCCGCAACCCAGAAGGCTCGACTGATCGCGGCAAATGGCGTGATGTTAAGTTTCTGCAGAACGTCGGCACGCCCGAGTTCAACAAACAGCTCGATCAGACCCAGATGGCCGACTTCCATAGCCATGGCTGGATCTTCCGCGCTGTTTACAAGCACGATCGCAGGGGAAACCTGCTTGACGCAGACGACAAGATCGTCGACTGGAAGGATCCGGACAAATTCAAGAAAGCCGTTCACCTCGCCGACATCCACCTCGACAAGGGAATGCAATGTGCGGACTGCCACTTCTCACAGGATAACCACGGCAACGGCAAGCTTTACGGCGAGACCCGCAATGCGTTAGTGATCACCTGCGAAGCCTGCCACGGCGACGTTCGCTCTCGCGCAACGCTGGTTTCTACCGGGCCAGCTGCACCCTCCAGTGGGATCAATCTTGGGCTCAACACGACCCCATTCAAGCAAAAGCAGTTTTATTGGCGCGGTGATCGCCTCTACCAGCGCTCAATCATGGATCCAAATCAGGAATGGGAGATAGTGCAGGTACTCGACACCATCACCCCCGGACGTCCGCACTACAGTGAGAAATCACGGCTGGCCAAGACGATACAAAAGGATGGCGTAACCTGGGGCACAACCGCCGACCAGAACGACCTCACCAAACTTGCGCACTCCTCTAGCAAGATGAGCTGCCAGAGCTGTCACACGTCCTGGACAACGAGTTGCTTCGGATGCCATTTATCGATGTCTGCAAATCAGCGTATGCCCATGCTGCACAACGAAGGGCTGCTGACGCGCAATTACACCGCCTATGACTTCATGGTGTTGCGCGATGACGTGTACATGCTTGGGATCGACGGAACCGTAACCGGCAATCGCGTTTCTCCGATCCGTTCTGCGTGTGCTGTCGTCGTCAGCTCGCAGAACGCCCAACGCGACTGGCTCTACTATCAGCAACAAACTGTCTCTGCCGAGGGCTTCAGCGGACAAGCCTTCAGCCCTTATGTTCCTCATACAGTTCGTGCGAAAGAAACAAAGGAGTGCACTGACTGCCACGTATCGCAACAGAAAGACAACAACGCGTGGATGGCGCAGGTCCTAATTCAGGGCACAAACTTCCTCAACTTCATGGGACGCTACGTCTACGTCGCAACCGGCGAAGATGGTTTCAATGCGGTCAAGATCGCCGAGCACGATGAGCCTCCGGCGATTTACGGAAGCGACTTCCACAAGATTGCCTATCCCAGGAACTACGAGGAATTCCAAAAACACAGGCAGGAGCTCGATGCGGATGAGCATCCGGTGCGGGCGAAGCTCGGCGGCCAAGAAGTGCTTGACATCCAGCTGCGTGGGGAATACGTCTACACCGCTTTGGGCAAAGGGGGATTTCGCTTCTACGACGTCGCGCAGATCGATAACAAAGACTTTTCTGAGAAGATCGTCACAGCTCCGGTTTCTCCTCTCGGACAAAAGTTTTACGTAAAGAGCAAGTACGCTACTGCCATCGCGACGCCAACCACGCTGGGCGTGGATCCGCTGCGATCCCATGATCCGCAAAATGAAGAGCAGAAGATTCACTTAATGTATGGGTTCCTATATGGAACTGACAAATACGAAGGGCTCGTTGTCATAGGAAACAGCCTCAAGGAAAAGAAGGACTTTGCGGGCGTAGGCACGCTGCTCGATGGAAATCCGGCAAACAATTTTGTTCATCGGGCGGCTGCGTTCAATCCCGATGGGAAATTGAATGGCGCTCACCGCATCACGATTGCTGGCGTGTACGCATACATCCTGTGCGATCGCGGGCTGGCGGTTGTCAGCCTCGACGATCCGCTGCATCCGAAAATCACGGCTGAGATTGGCACGCCGGTGCTCAATGAAGCTACTGGAGTGGCCGTCCAATTCCGTTATGCGTTTGTGACCGATAAGGACGGGCTAAAGGTCTTTGACGTTACGCATCTCGACCAACCCGAGCTGGTCGAAGGCGCAAAGGTTCCGCTGCGCGATGCGCGCAATGTTTACCTCGCACGTACTTACGCTTATGTTTCTGATGGCAAGGAGGGGATTGCCATCGTTGACATCGAGCGCCCCGAACAGCCCAAGCTTACGCGGATGTTCAATGCCAACGGCGAGTTGAGGGATACTCGCGACGTAAAGACTGGGATGGTTAGCTCCAGTCAGTTCGCCTTTGTTGCGGACGGCGAAGCGGGTTTCAAGATCATCCAGCTCTTCTCGCCGGTAGACAACGACAAGTTCTATGGATTTAGTCCGCTGCCCACTCCGAAGCTCATTGCGCGCTACAAGACGAAAGGCCCAGCCCTCATTGTCTCGGAAGGCACTGACCGTGACCGCGGAGTCGACGAAAGCGGAAATCAGCTTTCAGTATTTGGACGCCGCGGTGCGCGTCCCTTCAATCAGCAGGAAATGCAGCGTATGTACATTCGGAATGGCGAACTCTATACGGTGACCAATGATCCTCCCGGACGGCCGGTGGACTCCCATACTCCACTCAAGGCAGGGGACGCTCCCGAGGAAGAGAAGAAGGGAAGCGGCGGGGGAAAATAGCGGCTGTGTTTCTACGCGGTGCGCGGATCGTAAAGTAGCGGAAAGAACTGTCCCTGGATTTTCTCTCCCGACGGGATCGCTGGAACACCTTCAAGCAAAGGTTCGTTGGTTGCTGACCGAACACCATCGCGAATGACATTGATCACCGTCGCGCGACGAGATCGATCCGAATGGTTGGCGAACGAGCCATGAACCAGCCGCGGATGATGGAATGAAGCTTCGCCTTTCTTCAACTCGACGGCCACTGGATTCTTGAATAGACGTCGCTGTTCCTCGTCGAGTACGGCGTTGATGGCGCCCATATCGCCGGCCAGTCCCGTAATTGGTAGATTGGGCCAGCCGTGGCTCCCTGCGATGTAGTGCAGACAGCCATTCTCGCGAGTCGAGTCATCGAGACCGATCCAGCAAGTCAAGTGTGCGAGAGGCTGCGTGCGGGTCCAATACGAATAATCTTGGTGCCAAGCCACCACGCCGCCGTGGTGCGCAGGCTTGCAGAAGAGTTGGTCGTGCCAGAACCGCACCGGGCCGTCGAGCAATTGCGATGCGGGAACGGTGAATCGCCGGTTCCACAGCAAGTCGTGAAAGCCCGGCGCAATGCGCCACGCTCCAAGCGCGTGAAACAGTACTGTGTCTGGATTGGAGGATTCGTTGGAATGGAATTCGTAGAATAGTTCATGACGCTCGCACGACGGATCAACCAATTGCGCTAGCTCTTCCCGCAAGATGTCGACTTGATCATCGTCCAGAATTCGGATGCCGCTCAGATATCCGTGTTGGTGAAAGAAATTGATCTGCTCTTGATCGAGCTTGAATTGCCCGGCGGGAGCTGTATCAGAACCCTGCAGTAGATTTCCAATGGGCTTGTGTTGAAGCGATAGATCTCGAATCGTCACGTCTCTCGTACCGTCGTAATTTCTTGTGCCGGATCGCCCCCGGCGTAATTCTGGGCAATGATCAAACGACGTGCTTCAATGCGGAACTCTTTGAGTTCCGTGCTGAACCAAATGGAACCGAGGATTGAGCAGGCTCCACCAGCGGCAACCGTAAGCGGAGCTCCGATGTGCTCAGACAGAGCTCCGGCCAGCAACGCGCCAAGAGGTGCCATACCCATCATCATCATCGAGTACAGCGACATCATGCGCCCGCGAAGGCGGTCGGGGACCATCGACTGAATCAACGTATTGGTCGAAGCCATCTGCACCATCATGAACAGGCCGACTGGAATCAGTAGTGCAGCAGATTCCCAGAAGATCCGAGAGTAAGAAAACAGAATAAGAAAGACGCCAAAGGAGGCAGAACATGCGGCAACCCATGTCCCCAGCCCACGTAAACTGGACTTGGCCGCCAGCGTCAACGCTCCGATCAGCGCTCCTGTGCCGGCAAATCCCATTAGTATTCCAAGCCCTCGCGCCCCACTGTGCAGAATCTGATCGGCAAAAATTGGCATCAGCACCGCGTACGGCATGCCGACAAGGCTTACGATGCCGACGAGAAGCAGGAGGGCAAACACCGGCCTGGTCTGCACCACCCAGGAGAAGCCTTCCTTAATGTCTTCTGCAGCCGAAGTCTCCCGCGGATGCGGAGTCCAAGGCGGGACCTTCATCATCAGAAGCCCGGCCAGTACCGCGATGTAGCTGACTGCATTGGCAAAGAAGCACCATCCTTCGCCGATGCTGGCTACCAGAATACCGGCTATGGCTGGGCCGACAACGCGCGCGCCATTAAACATCGAGGAGTTGAGCGCAATTGCGTTCATCAAGTCTTCCTTGCCGACCATCTCGACAATGAATGCCTGACGAGCCGGGATGTCGAAGGCATTGACGAAGCCAAGCAGGATGGCGAGCCCGAATACGTGTGGCACCTTTACGACGCCAAGCAGGGTGATAGCAGCCAGAATGGCAGCCAGAATCATCGAGAGCGTTTGCGTAACGATGATGACGCGATGGCGGTGCCTTCGATCGACGACAGCGCCCCCTATCGGCGATAGGAGGAAGATCGGGATTTGAGACGAAAACGAAATCGCTCCCAAAAGCAGCGAGGATCCGGTGAGCTTGTAAATCAGCCAGGCCTCGCCGAGATTCTGCATCCACGTGCCAACCAGCGAAATCAGTTGACCGGCGAAGAAGAGCTGGAAATTGCGGTGTCGCAGGGAACGGAACGCGCTCGCGAGTCTGGAGGGCAGGTAATTTGTGCTCAGCGTAGCCACTTGTAGGTTCGATGCGGCCGCCCGGGACGAAACCCCAGAAGATTGGTGCCGCGTAAACTACTCCAATTCCATAATACCGACTCGGGAAGAATCGGAGGGATGATTTGACACCCAGTATTGCTTACTTCGAAGAGTTGTATACGTACAACGACTGGGCAAACGATCGCGCTTTCGGCGCCGTCCAGTCGCTAAGCCCGGATTTGCTGAGGCGTGATTTGGGGAACAGCTTTGCCTCCCTCCTGGATACCTTCGTGCACCTCGTCGGCGCCGAATGGATTTGGCTGGAGCGCTGGCACGGTCGCTGGCCCCCTGCCTTGCCGAAGACCTCAGAATTTCGCGACCTCGAAGGGGTCCGCGAAAGGGCCAAGCACGTCCGCTCCGATCGAGAGAAGTGGCTCTCATCTGTCCGCGAGGAAGATTTGCGGATGGACGTTCGGTATCTGAATCTTCGTGGCGAATTCTACGCATATCCGCTGTGGCAGCAACTAGCGCATGTAGTCAATCATTCGACGTACCATCGTGGGCAGATCACGACGATGCTTCGTCAGCTTGGGGCGGCAGCCACCTCCACTGATCTGCTTCTGTACTACGACGAACTCAGTGAGCAGCAGCGCTCATCAAGCGCGCGGTAGAGGCACGTTTTCTCGCATTACCAAGCATGCGGGGGTCCGAAATGTCGGGTGATGGAGGGTAAGTCGAGAATCCACCTGTTACCTTTGTGTGTCCAAAATCCGCGAAAATCTCTTGCGCATGATGGCATGTTGCTCTATTTTCGATTCGCCATGAAAGAACCCGACGAAAACGGGGACGATATAGCATCCTCGGATCGAGCGCGTCAACGTGCACAGAAGGCGCAAAAACCGCACACTAAGAAGAAAAGAGACTGAATCTGCCCGTCATCGAGAGCCACTCCCCCTGAAGCTCTCTCCGCGCACTGGAGTTCCAGCGATAGCTTCCTCAAATCGTGGTACTTATGTCTGAACCGATTTGGGATTCCATTCCTGTCTATCGACAACGCAGCTTGCGGGCCGCTAACGGAGCGCACACGCCTGGTTGTCCCAACCCAGTAAAAAAGTTTGCTCCAGCCGTACTAAGGTCACAATTCCTGACTTTGCTGAAATGCTCCTTTCGCGCGCAGTACTAGGGCCTCGTTCTAACCCACTCCTACTACGCCAAATTCCAAAAAAAACATTTCTAAGGTAATCCCCTCATATAGGCAGAGTAGAAGGACTTTTATGGTGCGAGTTCCATTTCCGCACCTCCAAGGTGCGAAAAATCAACTTGGAGAATAAGTTTTTGAATACATTCCCGAAATGGGCTCTCGCCTTTACCGTTCTGAGCGCACTGACCGCGTTTGCCGACGTCTCCGTGAGCTCCCCTTCGAACGGCGCCACCGTAGGTTCCCCGGTGCATGTAGTCGCATCGGCGAGCTCTGCCAACGGCATCGCTGCGATTCGCGTCTGGGTTGACGACAACAGCGTCTATCTCGCTTACAGCAGCAGTATCGATACAAACATCCCGATGAACCAGGGCTCTCACTACGTGGTTGTCCAGGCTTGGGACAGCTATGGCAATCCGTCGAAACAGGTGATTACCATTAACGTTGCTGGCTCGGCGACGCCAACCTCTGCAGCCGCCAGCGGCGGCCCGGTGAACGTCAGTTCACCCACCGCGGGGCAGACCATCGGATCTCCCACGCATTTTGTGGCGTCGGCTACTCCACCCGATCAATATCCGGTGACGGCTTTGCAGATTTACGTCGATGATCAACTTGACTATAGCGTCGACGGGGCGCAGCTCGATACGTACCTCAATCTCGGTAACGGCTCACACAATGCCGTGGTGAAATCTTGGAACACGGTCGGTCAGGCCTACAGTCAAAGCGTGAACTTCACTGTGGGTAGCGCAGGCTCGCCGGCCCCACCACCAACGCCCACAGGTGGTGCAGGCATTACGGTTACCTCACCCTCCAACGGAGGCAGCTCCGGTTCTCCGATTCAGGTGGTCGCCTCGGCGCAGGCTTCGGGGGGGATTGCTGCGATGCAGGTTTATCTCGACGACAATCTTGTGTTCGAGACGAATGCTGGCAGTCTCGACACGAGCGTAAACGCAGGTTCAGGCACCCACAACCTTGTCGTCCAGGCATGGGATAACAGCGGGACTGTCTACAAACAGCCAGTGGCGGTAACCGTGACGGGAGCAAGCGCGCCACCGCCTCCTCCTCCGCAGCAACAAGGCAACTGGTACTCCGACATTGACCAGCTCAGCGGCTGGGATAGTTGCAACTCCTGCGCTGGTGCTGGTGGAGTCGGGCCGCAGGTGAGCTACTCGCTTAGTCAGTGGCAGAGTTCACCGTCGATGGACGGGCAATCAGCTCAGTTCTGGCTTGGGGGTGGCTATCCGTATTCAGGTGCTCTCTGGTGGAAAGAGCTCACACCCCAGTCTTCAGCGTCGCACTTCACTTATGATCTGTATTTCTACTATCAGAATGCGGATGCACCGCAGGCGCTCGAATTTGACGTCAATCAGGTCGCGAATGGCGGCAGGTACATTTTCGGAACGGAATGCAATCAGAAAGAAACCGGAACTTGGCGAGTATGGGACACCGCGAACGCTCACTGGGTAAACACGGGCGTCGCATGCAATCCGTCAGTTAACAACTGGAACCACATGACGTGGGAGCTCCAGCGTAACTCAGATGGTAGTTACACGTTCCTGGCCATAACCCTCAATGGACAGAGGCAGTCCGTGAACCAGACTTACTGGTCGAAGTCTGAAGGTGGGCAGGAACTCAACGTGGCTGTTCAACTCGATAGCAACTATGCGGGCACAGATTACTCAATATGGGTGGACAAGATCGCACTGAACTATTACTGAGCACGCCATTGCCTCATTTGGTAATGGCAGAGGCGTCCCCGTCACGGCGGACGTCTCTGCTACGCTACTCCCAGTGACGCAGCCTTGTGCAGACCAACCTCGAGGACCTAAAGTTTCCGGCAACCGCGCCCCTAATGGCACTTCGTTTCGCTTCGCAAGAGTCTCGGATATCGACGCTCTCCTTCCGCTGATACAAGACTTTTATTTGTTCGAGCGCCTGCTATATGACGAAACTCGATTAAGAGATCTTCTGACAAAGCTCATCGATGATAAGAATCTTGGCAGACTCATTCTCTTCGAAGACTCGCGCCAGTTGGTCGGATACATGGTTCTAGGTTTCGGATTTTCGCTCGAGTTTCACGGGCGCGATTGTTTCGTCGATGAGTTTTACGTAAAACCAGAGCGAAGGCAGCAGGGAACTGGGCAAGCAGCCGTGGAATTCGCACTTCAGACTTGCCGTGACGTCGGGATCAAGGCCGTGCATTTAGAGGCAGATCACTTCAACGAACGCGGGCATGAGTTCTACAAACGGCTCGGATTCAAAGACCACAATAGGCATCTGATGACGCGATGGCTCTGACCGGATTGTCTTTGCACTCTCACAGTGACTAGATCGATTGCACGGGTATCGCGGTGAGATCATCTACTAATCCAACTTCTTTTTGGAGAAACGGCTCTGCGTATTTCACGCCCGCCATCATGCCGTAGAAGCGAGCCATGGAATGAATGCGGTCACGAATGTCGTCGCGCGCCGGAAATAATCCGCTGCCTTCCTGCTGATCCTCAAATTGCGACTTGTAGGCCATGAGCGAAGCGAATCGCGATTCGAACTGCTCGCTAATGTCGACAACAAATGTCGGACGCACATCGTAGTAGAGCGTGGCGTAGATAATCTTGAATGGCCGATGGGGAGGCAAGTCATCACTGATTTCCATCTGTAAGCCTTCTGCATGTAACTTGGCGGCGATCTCGAGTTTTTTAAATCCCGCGAGGAAGCATGCCTCGTATCCCAAGGTCGAACAGGTGTAGTGATCTGGATGGCGGCCTTTCCAATATGGGAGGATTACGACACGGGGACATGTCCGGCGAATCACGCGCGCGATCTTCAATCGGTTCACCCAGGTGTTCTCGACGCGGCCATCAGGGATATCGAGTGCTTCGCGCCAAGACACTTGCATGATCCGCGCAGCCTCGTTGGCCTCCCGTTCGCGATCAGCAGCGGTGCCGCGAGTTCCCATTTCGCCGCGCGTTAAATCTAGAATGCCGGTGCGCTTACCTTTCTGGGCCATTTTTAGCAGAGTCCCACCACAGGTTTGTTCGACGTCGTCGCGATGAGCCGCAATCGCCAGTACATCGAGAGGTGAGGTGGGTTGCGAGATGAGGCCAGGCATCTAGGCCAGACTCCCGGACTCCACCACAACATTCTCTCGAACGATGAGGCGGGCACCAGCCATCTGCTTCAGCGTCGGCAGAACACGGCTGACGTGCTCTTCCTCGTCCACAAACAGAACGACCAGCGGCAACTTGCCCCCCGCGTCTACCAGTGTGCTGGTTTTCACGCGGCTGCGACCAATGAATCCTGCCACTGCATGCACCACAACCGCGTTGGCGATATTTTCCTTACGTAGATAATTGAGTATCTGGAGGTGCGCCGGTCGCCGCTGATATTCGTCGGCTTCGTTGAGATAGATCGTTACTTGGACGGCCACGGGCGAAATTGTAAACCGGCGAGGCAAGGCCGACATTAGGGGACAAGATGGAGAGCCGGGACCGACACGCGCCCTCGCGCGGGTTTTTGTTTCGCGACCTCAGTGTTTATTTCGAGATCAAATTCCTCGAGCTATGGCAGCGCCAGCCAATACTGCGCCCAGACATAAAAGATTATTGGTCAGAATGTTCAGAGCGAACAGACTCCAGTGTCCTTGCTCGAAGTACGCGATTGTCTCGAACGCATAGCTTGAAAACGTTGTGTAAGAGCCGCAGAAGCCGATTGCGATCAGCCATCGCCACTTTGGATCCGCGAAAACCCTCTCTGTGGTCCAAATGAGAAAAAAGCCGAGAATCAGGCTCCCGGTGACGTTGATGATCAGCGTGCCATACGGAAAGTTCGGGGAAAGCAACTTGGCTGCAAGACGGCTGACAAAATATCGCAAATTGGCGCCCAAAAGGGCGCCAAGGGATACCCAAAGATAGGCTCGCATGAGGTTCGCCTCGTCCTAAAGACTTCCACCCGTCCAGCAAGGCTGGAAGTGAGATGGTAGGAGTCATTAGCCGCTGTTGCGGCGGTTTAGGCGAACTCCATCGCCTTGCGATTACAGAATACTGTAGAAGCCTCAACTCCAGAACCGGTGCTTAGCTTTTACGCTCCACGAGAAAGTGAGCCAGTGCCTTTAGTGTGTCACCGCCAGCACCGAAGCGATCGAGCGTCTCACATCCGCGAGAGATAAGGGCATCTGCTCGGCGCAGAGATTCATCGACGCCAAATATCGCTGGATAAGTCGCTTTGTCGGAAGCCGTGTCCTTACCAGCGGTCTTTCCAAGTTCGGCGGAGGACTTGGTTACGTCAAGCACATCATCGACGATCTGAAATGCCAGACCAATCGCGCGACCAAATTCCCGCAGGCTTTCGATTTCCTCGCGAATGCCGCTCGCGTAAATGCCACCAGTTGTCAGACTAGCTGTGATCAGCGCCCCGGTTTTCGACCGATGGATGTACTCTACGGTCGCCGCATCCGCTCGCGTGTTCTCCGCTTCAAGGTCCATTACCTGGCCCCCGATCATGCCATCGACTGTGCCTGTGCCGCGGGCAATTTCCTCGACGATGCGAATCCGCGGCTCCGCAGCACATGGCAATCTGCTCAGAACTTCATACGCGTATGTCTGAAGAGCATCGCCCGCCAGAATCGCAATGTCTTC
>Ga0126378_10000819_pt1 | contig 22770 bp, 19 predicted proteins | sample PanSoiMetPlot_23_FD_92587 | JGI IMG/M metagenome (GOLD analysis project Ga0126378, IMG submission 92587) | Tropical forest soil microbial communities from Panama - MetaG Plot_23 | ecosystem: Environmental > Terrestrial > Soil > Tropical forest > Bulk soil | place: Panama | collected 2016-02-17
GCTCGACGTGCGTGACGCCCATGCCGACGAGGTGATCGAGCCGCTCTGTCGCAGCATCGAACGTCGCGCCCGGCGTGAACGTCCCGACGTGCAGCTCGTAGATGATCGCCTCAGCGAGATCGCGTCCACGCCAGGCCTGGTCGGTCCAGGCGAATGCCGCGTCGTCGTACACCCGGCTCGGGCCGTGGACGCCGGACGGCTGCCAGCGCGATCGGGGATCGGGCAGGGCCTGGTCCGAATCGTCGAGCAGGAAGGCGTAGTCGGTGCCGGGCGACGCGTCGGCCTCGGTCCGCCACCAGCCTCCGGGCGCCGGTCGCATCTCGTGCCGCTCGCCGGTGAGTGCCAGCCGCACACGGTGCGCGTGCGGTGCCCAGACCTCGAATGACGTCATGTCACTTCACCCTGCCACGTCCTACCCTTCTGGGATGACGAACGCGAACGGCTCGATGCGCGAGGCACTGCGGGTCCAGCCCGGCACGGTGAACCTGGCCGGCTACGAACCGGACGCGACCCCGCTCGCCCCGGGCGGACGGGGCAAGACCGGTGAGGCCGCCGCCGCTGCCGGCCCGATCCTCGCCGGGTTGCAGGAGCGGCTGTGGGCCGAGCGCACGCGGAGCGTCCTGCTTGTGTTGCAAGGGATCGACACGGCCGGCAAGGGCGGCGTCGTCACGCACGTGGTCGGTCTGCTCGGACCGGAAGGTGTACGAGTGACCGCCTTCAAGAAGCCCACGCCGGAGGAGGCCGCCCACCACTTCCTGTGGCGCATCCGCCGAGCGCTCCCGGGACCGGGCATTGTCGGAGTGTTCGACCGCTCGCACTACGAGGACGTGCTCGTGCCGCGCGTGCACGAGACGACGCCCGAGCAGGAGTGGCGTGACCGCTACGGCGAGATCAACGCATTCGAGGCGGAGCTGGTCGGCACGGGAACAGCTGTGGTCAAGTGCTTCCTGCACATCTCATACGCCGAGCAGCGCGAACGCCTGCTCGCTCGACTCAGCGACCCCTCCAAGCACTGGAAGTTCCAGGAGAGCGACATCGACGAGCGCGCGTATTGGGCCGACTACCAAGCGGCGTTCGCCGGCATGCTGGAGCGCTGCTCGACGGAGGCCGCGCCCTGGTACGTCGTCCCGAGTGATCGGAAGTGGTACCGCAACTGGGCGGTCGGGCGGATCCTGAGCGAGGTGCTCGAGGAGCTGGACCCGCGATACCCGCAGACGGAGCTGGACGTCGAGCGGCTGCGCAAGCGGCTCCAGCCGCCCTACTAGCTCACCGATCGAGCAACAATTCCTCGCCTCAGGCGGGCGAATGTTGCGCAATCGGGTCGGCAGCCTACGCGGGCAGCAGGAGCGCGACGGGCAGTGCCTTGAGCAGTTCGCCCAGCGGGACATCAGCCGTGTAGATGTCGCCGGTGAACGCATCGCGATGAGCCGTGCCGAGTCGGAGCGTGGTGTCCCGCCAGCCTCCGTCGCGGTGCAGCCGCACCGGCAGCCGGGTCGACACGCTGATCGCCCCGCCGCGGTCGAACGCGAGCGCGTGCGGTGCCGCGGCACCCGCGGCGCGTACCGGCGTGTATCCGCTGAACAGCTCGGGGTGCTCGCGGCGCGCACGTAGCGTCTGGGCCACGACCCACAGCTTGGCGACGCCGGTCCCGTCGACCGGCGGGGGCGTTCCGAGCGATGCCAGCAGGGCCCGGCGCGTGCCGAAGTCGACAGGGCGGCGGTTGTCGGGATCGACCAGCGAGTCGTCCCACAACTCACTGCCCTGATAGACGTCGGGGACACCTGGCATGGTCAGCTGCACCAGCTTCTGCGCGAGCGAATTCGACCAGCCGAACGGGGTGATCGCCTCGACGAAGGCGCGCAGCTCGGCGCTTTCGTACCCGGCATCCACGGCGGCGTGTACGACCTGCTCGAACGCCGCGTCAGGATCGCGCCAGCCGGTGCCGTCAGCCGCTTCCCGCATGGCCTTCTCGGCGTAGGCATGCATCCGATCGCGCGCGATCATGCCGGCGCCGGCGAACGTCTGCCACAGCAGGTAGCCGAACGCGCGGTTCGGAACTGGGAGGTCGCGCATGAGCCGGCGCATCAGGGCGCCCCATTCGTCAGGCAGCTCGGCGACCACAGCGAGCCGGGCACGCACGTCCTCGCTGCGCTTCGTGTCGTGCGTCGAGAGTGTGGTCATGCTCCGCGGCGAGCGGCGCGCCTGCGCGGCATGGAATCCGGCGAGCGACAGGCCGAATCGCGCCGGGTCGCTGCCGACCTCGTTCAGCGCGACGAAACGCGTGTAGCGGTAGTACGCGGTGTCTTCTACGCCCTTGGCCATGACCGCGCCGGACGTCTGCTGGAAGCGCACGCACAACTCGTCTGCCGGGTCGGTCAGCCGCGGCGCTACGGAATCGAAGACGGCAGCCAGGTCGGGACGCCGCCCTCGTGCGCGGGCGAATGCCTCGTCCAGATAAGCCCGTCCGTCCGGCAGGTAGGACCGGTACACCGGGAAGGCGACGAGAAGCTCGGTGAACGCGGCATCTGCACCGTCCACTCCGGCGACCCTGGCTAGACGCAGCACCTCGGCTCGCAGGATCGTCGTAGCGACCAGGCGCTTGCCCGCCTCGACGTGATCGGCGAACGAGCGGCGATCGCCGGTCAGTTCCCGGTACAGGTCATCGAAGATCGCCTCACCGGACGGATCGATCAGTACGCCGGTGGCGTCACTGAGCGCGTCGTAGCCCGTCGTGCCGTCCACCGGCCAGGACGCGGGAAGGGTCTCGCCGGGTTCCAGGATCTTCTCCACCAGCAGCCAGGTGTCCGGGGCCGCGGCCCGCAGCCGACGCAGGTATCCCAGCGGATCGGCCAGCCCGTCCGGATGGTCGACGCGCAGGCCCTGCGCTTCGCCGGCCGCGACCCAACGCAGCACCTCCCGGTGCGTCGCCGCGAACACCGCCGGATCCTCGACTCGCAACCCGGCGAGCGTCGTCACGGCGAAGAACCGCCGATAGTTTTGCTCGGTGTCGGCCCGCCGGTAGTTGCCGAGCTCGTAATGCTGCTGATCGAGCGGGAAGCGCTGTTCGTGGTATCGCAGCTCGCCGTCCACGGTGATCAGCTCACGCTCGGCGTCGTCACCTAGCACCGGGAGCAGCACCTTGCCGCGCGACCAGTCGATGTCGAACCACCGCACGTACGCTGACGCCGGACCTTGACGCAGCACGTCCCACCAGGGTGGGTTCTCCGCAGGGTTCGCGACCCCGGTGTGATTGGGCACGATGTCGACCACCACCGTCAAGCCGTGGCCGCGCGCCGCCGCGACCAGCGCCTGCCACTCTGCCGCGCCGCCACGGGCCGGGTCGATGCGTGAGAAGTCGATCACGTCGTAGCCGTGCTGTGAGCCGGGCGCCGCCTGAAGGATGGGCGAGACATACACCGCGCCCACGCCGAGGTCGCGCAGATAGCCGCACAGCTCCGCCGCCGCGAACAGGTCGAACTCCTGCGTGATCTGCAGCCGGTACGTGGACGCCGGCACCTGGTCGCTGGGCACGCGCGTCTACTCGGCTCGCTGCAACACCACCAGGGCGCGCGGCCCGACCGGGACGCTGCCGCCGGCCATCATCACGGTGCCGTCGTCCAGGTCGGGGCGCGCCGTGTCCAGCACCACGGTCCAGGTAGACGCGTACTCCGCGCCGGGCACCAGGAACTCGAGGGGCTGGTCGTGCGCGGAGAAGCACAGCAGGAAAGAGTCGTCGACGACGCGGTCACCACGCGAGTCCCGATCGGGGATGCCCTCGCCGTTGAGGTACACGGCGACGGCGCGGCCGAACGGCGCCTCCCAGTCCTCCTCGGTCATCTCGGTCCCGTCCGTCGCGAACCATGTGATGTCCGGCAGGGTCTCGACGCCGCGGCGGCGCACCGGCCGGCCGTCGAAGAAACGACGCCGCCGGAACACCGGATGTTGGCGGCGCAGCTCCGACACCTGCCGGGTGAAGGCGAGCAGGTCCACGTCGACCTTGCCCCAGTCGACCCAGGTCAGCTCGCTGTCCTGGCAGTAGGCGTTGTTGTTGCCTTGCTGCGTACGGCCGAGCTCGTCACCGTGGGCGAGCATGGGCACGCCCTGCGAGAGGAACAGCGTGGCGAGGAAGTTGCGCCGCTGCTGCGCGCGCAGCGCCAGGACAGCCGGGTCGTCGGTCGGTCCCTCGACGCCGCAGTTCCAGGACCGGTTGTCGTCCGTGCCGTCCTTGTTGTTCTCGCCGTTGGCCTCGTTGTGCTTCTCGTTGTACGAAACCAGGTCGAGCAGCGTGAATCCGTCGTGGGCGGTCACGAAGTTGATCGATGCGACGGGTCGCCGCCCGGAGTGCTCGTAGAGGTCCGCCGACCCGGTCAGCCGCGCCGCGAACTCACCGATCGTCGCCGGCTCGCCACGCCAGAAGTCGCGCACAGTGTCGCGGTACTTGCCGTTCCACTCGGTCCACTGTGGGGGAAAGTTGCCCACCTGATAGCCGCCCGGGCCGACGTCCCACGGCTCGGCGATCAGCTTGACCTGGCTCACTACCGGATCCTGCTGCACGAGCTCGAAGAACGACGACAGCCGATCGACGTCATAGAACTCGCGTGCCAGCGCTGACGCGAGGTCGAACCGGAATCCGTCGACGTGCATCTCCAGCACCCAGTACCGCAGCGAGTCCATGATCAGTTGCAGGGCATGCGGCTGGCGCACGTTCAGGGAGTTGCCGGTGCCCGTGTAGTCCATGTAGTACTGCGGGTCGTCGTCGACCAGGCGGTAGTACGCGCGATTGTCGATGCCGCGGAAGGCCAGCGTCGGGCCGAGGTGGTTGCCTTCGGCAGTGTGGTTGTAGACGACGTCGAGGATGACCTCGATATCGGCCTCGTGCAGGGCGCGCACCATCGCCTTGAACTCCTGCACCTGGCCACCCGCACCGGCGGCCGACGAGTAGCGCACGTCCGGCGCGAGGTAGCCGATGGTGTTGTAGCCCCAGTAGTTCGAGAGGCCGCGATCGACGAGGAGCGAGTCGTCGACGAAGTGATGCACCGGCATCAGCTCCACCGCGGTAACACCCAACTGGCTGAGGTGCTCGAGCACCACGGGATGGGCGATGGCGGCGTACGTGCCGCGCAACTCAGCGGGAATCTCCGGGTGCCGCTTGGTGAGTCCCTTGACGTGCGCTTCGTAGATCACGCTGTCGGCGTACTGGTGACGCGGTGGCCGGTCGACACCCCAATCGAAATATGGGTTGATCACCACCGACTTCGGCAGGTGGGCTGCCGAGTCCTCGGTGTTGAACGTGTCCGGCCGGCCCAGGTCGTAACTGAACAGCGAGGGATGCCAGTCGATGTGGCCGTCGATCGCCTTGGCGTACGGGTCGAGGAGCAGCTTCGCCGGATTGCAACGCAGGCCCTGCTTCGGGTCGTACGGGCCGTAGACGCGGTAGCCGTAGTGCTGCCCCGGTTCCACGCCCGGCACGAACGCATGCCACACGAAGCCGTCCATCTCCGGCAGGTCGACGCGCGTCTCGGCGCCCTTGGCATCGAACAGGCACAGCTCGACGCGCTCAGCTACCTCGCTGAACAACGCGAAGTTGGTGCCCGAGCCGTCGTAGGTTGCGCCCAGCGGGTAGGCGTTGCCCGGCCAAACCTGCATGCATGCTCCCGTCATGGTCGCTCCGGCCCCGTGCACGAGCCTGCCACGCGCGGTGTGTTCGTCGGACGCGACGGCGTTTCACCCTGTTCAAGCAATTTGCAATGCACTAGATGTGGCAGGTCAACGACCCTCGGTCACCCCTGGTGACACGCGGTATTCCTTATCAACGACAGGCCCTATCATCCCTACAGCCCAGAGCACGACGACTACGACCCCACTGAGAAGGTATGTCCGGCCGGCACTCGAAACCCTCCTCGGGCCGAGGAATATCGCCGTGGCTCCTTGTCGGTGTGCTGGTCGTTGTGGGCGCCTGTACTGCCGCCCTGGTCGTGTTCCTGCGCAGCGGCGGGTCGTCGCACAAAGCAGCCGGCTGCGACGGCAGCCTCACGATCTCGGTCGATGCCGCCCCGAGCATCGCCGGACCCGTCCAGACGATCGCGCAGCGGTGGACCGCCACCAACCCGAACGTGGAGGGTAAATGCGTCGCGGTTAACGTCACGCCTTTGCCGTCCAGCAATGTGGAGCAGATTCTCGCCGCCGGTGGGTCCGGCGCCGGCGAGGGCGCATCGGTGTGGATCCCCGACTCGAGCACCTGGGCGAACCGGCTGAACGATGACTTGACCGCCACCGGCAAGAACGCGCAGGTCGAGATCCATGCGCCAATCGCGGTGTCGCCACTCGTATTCGTCAGCTCGCCGGCCGTCGTCTCGAAGTTCATCTCTAGGCCGGACTGGAAGAACGCGCTCGCAGGAGCATTCCCGCTGACCGTGCCGGACCCGGTATCGAACACCGACGGCCTGCTCAGCCTTCAGATCATGAACACCCTTGTCACGTCGGGGATCCAGGGACCCAACCCGCAGCTCGCCAACTTGATGCTGCGGCTGAGCCACTCGACGCTTCCCGACGCCAACGCGGGTTTCGCGCAGCTCGCCGCGGACCCTGCCCACGCACCGGTGTTCACCGCGCCGGAGCAGGCGGTGATCCAGGCCAACCGCGCCAAGCAGTCGCTGTTCGCCGCGGCGATCTACCCCGACGAGGGAACCCTCAGCCTCGACTACCCCGTGGTGCGCCTGGTTCGCTCCGGTGACGACCCGTCGCTGACCGCCGCGCTGGACGACTTCGAGCAGCAGCTGCGAGCGCCTGCGGCGCAGGCCTATCTCGCCGACGCCGGTTTCCGCGATCCGACCGGGGCGTCTGTGCCCGGAGTGGGCGCGGCCCAAGGCGTGGTAGCGGCCCCCATCCGGCAGCTGACCAAGCCGACCCCGAGCCAAGGCGTCGACACGCTGCGGCTCTGGGATGCGATCACCCAGGACGTCAACTCGCTGATGGTGATCGACGTGTCGGGTTCGATGGCTGAGCCGGGCGGCAATGGGCAGACCAAGATCCAGCTCGCCGCGGCATCGGCCGCGACGTCGATCGGCTTCTACCCGGACACGTCCAACCTCGGCATGTGGGTCTTCTCGAGCAACCTGACGCCGACCACCGGCTACCGGGAGCTCGTCCCGATCGCGCAGATGAGCTCTACGACCGGTAACAAGACGCATCGGCAGGCGCTCACCGATGCCGCCCACTCGCTGCCCTCGCTGGTCAACGGCAACACCGCGCTCTACGCGAGCACGCTCGCCGCGGTGAACACGGTGCGGCACAACTACGACCCGTCCAAGGTCAACACCGTCGTGCTGATGACCGACGGCCAGAACGTCGATCCGGGCGGTCCGACACTCAACCAACTGCTCGCCGGGTTGAATAACCCGCAGGCGAAGCTGCTGCCGGTGCCGGTGTACACGATCGGCCTCGGCCCGGACGCGGACCTGAACGCGCTGGGCCAGATCTCCAAGGCGACCGGCGGCAAGACCTACGCGGTCAAGGACCCGGCGAATCTGCGTAGCGTCTTCCTGGACGCCGTCGTGCAGCGCGAGTGCGGAAGCGGTTGTTAGCGTCGCTTGGCGCCGCAGTGGGCGCACGCTTTTCGCACGAGCGCTGATGGGCCCTGGTGGCGGCCTCGCGTTCGCCGTCGCCTAGACTGGGCGACACTGGAGGGGAGTAACCCCTTTGCGGCTTTCCCGTCATCACGGGCCGGCGACGGCCCCGGGGAGCCGGCCCGCACGGGTGGGTGAGACCTCCGGCCGCACGCGCGCACGCCATGCGAAGGCGTACGCCAGAGCGCCGGAGGTCGCATGCACGTCGAGCCGTGGGTCTGGGCGGTCACGGTCGGACTGACGGTCGCATTCCTGGTCGTCGACATCTTCTACATCGGGCGTTCGCCGCATGAGCCGAGCACCGGCGAGTCGGCGCGCCACCTGGCGTTCTTCATCGGCACCGCGGTGCTGTTCGGCGTCGGCGTGTCGGTGATCAGCGGAGCTCGGTACGGCGTGGAGTTCTTCGGCGGCTGGCTCACGGAGTACTCGCTGTCGGTCGACAACCTGTTCGTGTTCCTGATCATCATGACCAAGTTGCGGGTACCCAGGCATCTACAACAAACGGCGCTGCTGATCGGGATCATTGTCGCGTTGTTGCTGCGCGGCGTCTTCATCGCCGCCGGCGCCGCGGCGATCAACGCGTTCAGCTGGGTCTTCTACCTGTTCGGTGCGTTTCTGGTCTACACGGCGGTGCGCCTCGCGGGCGGCGCCGAACACGACGCCGACGAGTACACCGAGGGGCGCGTCGTGCGCTGGATCCGCCGCCGCGTGCCCTCGACCACGCAGTACCACGACGCGCACGTCGTGGTGCGGGGACGTGACGGCCGGCGGCTCGTGACGCCGATGATGATCGTGATCATCGCACTCGGGACGACCGACCTGCTCTTCGCGCTCGACTCCATACCGGCGATCTACGGCATCACGCGTGAGCCGTACCTGGTGCTGACTGCCAATGTCTTCGCGCTGATGGGCCTGCGACAGCTGTATTTCCTGATCGGGGGGCTACTGGAACGGCTGGCGTACCTGAGCGTCGGGCTGTCCGTGCTGCTCGGGTTCATCGGCGTCAAGCTGATGCTGACCGCACTGCACGAGAACACGCTGCCGTTCATCAACGGCGGTCAGCCCGTGACATCCGCACCGGAGATACCAACGTGGCTGTCGCTGGTGGTGATCGTCGCGATCCTCGTCATCACGGTGCTTGCCAGCCTGGTCAAGTCGCGTCGTGACGCCCGGGCGCGCGCCCGGCCTTAGCTTCCGAGCTCAGCTGGTCCCGGACGGGCTTGGCGTCGGCGTCGGAAGTTGCTGCGGGAAGCCGGGGAACTGGCGCTGGCCGTTGTCCGGGATGCGGAACTGGTAGTTGGGCCGGTTGGGATGGTCGTTGTGGAAGATCGCGGCCCCGGCACCGATGCCTGCCCCGAACATCACGACCGCGGCGGCGACGCCGATCGCGATCACGGTTGCCTTGCGGGCCGGCGCGATCCACGGGAGCTTCACGACCGGCGGGAACGGGTACGGCGGTGGTGCAGGTGCCTGCATCACCGGTGGTGGCTGCATGGCCGGCGGTGGCTGCATGAGCGGGGATTGCCCCGGCTGTGGCTGGGCCGACGCCTGCTCGGCCGGCGGCGGCCCGGTCGGTGCCTGGGTCGGCGGCTCGGTCGACGGCTCGGCCGCCGCCTCGGGATTTGGCTGGCTTGGTTGTGGTTCTTCTTGGCTCGTCATGGGGATGGCTCCTGTCCGGCAAGTGCTGCCACGGTAGGTGGGCATCCTGGGGAGCTCTGATGCGTTGTGTCAGAGGGAGCTCGTACCGTGATTGCTATGCGTGTGGCCAGCGACATCGTCCCCAGTACCGGAGTCTTCAAGGTCGTTTCCGACTTCGACCCGTCCGGTGACCAGCCCGCGGCGATCGAGGACCTCGAGCGCCGCATCACGGCGGGGGAGAAGAACGTCGTGCTGCTCGGCGCCACCGGGACGGGCAAGTCGGCCACCGCGGCGTGGCTGATCGAACGGGTGCAGCGGCCGACGCTGGTCATGGCCCCGAACAAGACCCTTGCCGCCCAGCTTGCCAACGAGCTGCGGGAGATGCTGCCCGACAACGCGGTGGAGTACTTCGTCAGCTATTACGACTACTACCAGCCCGAGGCGTACGTCCCGCAGACGGATACGTACATCGAGAAAGACTCCTCGATCAACGACGAGGTCGAACGGCTGCGCCACTCGGCGACGATGTCACTACTGACCCGGCGTGACGTCGTGGTGGTCGCCACCGTGTCGTGCATATACGGCCTCGGCACACCGCAGGAGTACGTCGACCGGGCGCTGCGGCTTCGGCTGGGGCAGGAGCTCGACCGAGAGAAGATCCTGCGCCGGCTGGTCGAGGTGCAGTACGCGCGCAACGACCTCTCGTTCACTCGGGGCACATTCCGGGTGCGTGGCGACACGATCGAGATCTTCCCGATGTACGAGGAACTTGCGGTACGCGCTGAGATGTTCGGCGACGAGATCGAGCGTTTGTACTACTTGCATCCGCTCACCGGAGAAGTGGTACGCGAGGTCGACGAGGTGTTCGTCTTCCCGGCGACTCATTACACGGCCGGACCGGAGCGTATGGAGCGTGCGCTGCGCGGCATCGAGACGGAGCTCACGGACCGGCTGGCCGAGCTGGAGAAGCAGGGCAAGCTGCTGGAGGCGCAGCGGCTGCGCATGCGTACCACGTACGACATCGAGATGATGCGTCAGGTCGGTTTCTGCTCCGGCATCGAGAACTACTCGCGGCACATCGACGGCCGGCCCGCCGGCAGCGCGCCGAACTGCCTGCTGGACTACTTCCCCGAGGACTTCATGCTCGTGATCGACGAGTCGCATGTGACGGTGCCGCAGATCGGTGGCATGTACGAGGGCGACATGTCCCGCAAGCGCACCCTCGTCGAGCACGGTTTCCGGCTGCCGTCCGCGATGGACAACCGACCACTTAAGTTCGAGGAGTTCCTCGACCGCATCGGGCAGACGATCTACATGTCGGCTACCCCCGGCCCGTACGAGCTGGGCCGGACGAAGGGTGAGTTCGTCGAGCAGGTCATCCGCCCGACCGGTCTGGTCGACCCCGAGATCGTCGTCAAGCCCACGAAGGGCCAGATTGACGATCTCGTGCAAGAGATCCGCGAACGCGCCGAGCGTGACGAGCGCGTGCTGGTCACCACGCTGACAAAGAAGATGGCAGAGGACCTCACGGACTATCTTCTCGAGCAGGGCGTCCGCGTGCGGTATCTACACTCCGAGGTCGACACGCTGCGTCGCGTCGAGTTGCTGCGTGAGCTGCGCCAGGGTGAGTACGACGTACTCGTCGGCATCAACCTGTTGCGCGAGGGGCTCGACCTGCCCGAGGTGTCGCTGGTGTCGATCCTCGACGCCGACAAGGAGGGCTTCCTGCGCTCGGGCACGTCGCTGATCCAGACGATCGGGCGCGCCGCGCGCAATGTGTCCGGTCAGGTGCACATGTACGCCGACACGATCACCCCGTCGATGCAGAACGCCATCGACGAGACGAATCGCCGTCGGGCCAAGCAGATCGCCTACAACAAGGAGCGCGGTATCGATCCGCAGCCGCTGCGCAAGCGGATCGCAGACATCACGGACCGGCTCGCAAGGGAGGCCGCCGACACCGAGGCGCTGCTCGGGTCCGAGGCGGTGCCCGTCGGCGGCTCCGGGCGGTCGCAGTCGCGCGGCAAGTCGGCGGTGCCCGGCCGGGGCGGGCGTGGGGCAGTGGGCGTGGTCGGTGTCGGCGCACATGCCGCAGGCGGGCTGGACGTGGCGTCGATGCCGCGGGCCGAGCTGGCCGATCTCATCCAGCAGCTGAACGTTCAGATGCTCGGCGCCGCCCGCGAGCTGCAGTTCGAGGTGGCCGCCCGGCTGCGCGACGAGATCGCCGAGCTGAAGAAGGAGCTGCGCGGCATGGACCTTGCCGGCGTCAAGTGACCACAGCCGAGACGGGCCGCCCGCGGTCGTGCGCCGTGACACGATGGCGTGGTGCCGGGGCGTAGGGCGACAACGGGCCTGCTTGTCGTAGCGCTTGTGCTGACGGGGGCCTGTGGCACCCGCTTGCCCGACTCGGCGTTCACGGGTAGCGGTAAGAACGCGTCATCCGCCCCGTCGCCGCAGCAGGGACCCGACGTCGGCGTCAGCGCGAACCAGATCACCGTCGGGATCATGGCCAGCCTCACCGGGCCGCTCGGCAGCGACACGTTCTCGCCGCCGATGTACGGCGCGCGTGCGTACTTCGCCGCGCTGAACGCACGTGGCGGCGTGAACGGCCGCACCGTGAAGGTCGTCACCTGCGACGACCAGTCGAGCGGATCGGGCAACCAGCAGTGCGTGCACGAGCTCATCGACAACGATCGCGTGTTCGCGCTCACGGCAACGGCCGTTCTCGACTACGCGGGCGCGTCGTACGTGAACAGCAAAGGCGTGCCCGACATCGGCGGCGAGCCGGTCACGACCGCGTATGAGCAGTACCAGCACTTGTACTCGATCGCCGGCAGCTGGGCTCCGCGCGACGGGACGGTCGGCTGGAACGGAAAGATCGACAACAGCACCGAGGTGTACCGCTGGTTGCACGAGAAGCTCGGGGCACGCACCGCAGCGGTCGTGTACTACAACCAGGCGAGCTCAGCGCGGTACGCCCGGCAGATCGAGCACGGGCTTCGCGTCGAGGGGTTCACAGTCGTCCCGGAAGAGGTCGACTTCGCGTTGCCAGATTTCACCGCCGCCGTGCTGGATCTCAAGGCACGAAAGGCCGACGTCGTCTTCGATGCGCTCGACACGTCAGGGAACGGGGCGCTCTGCAAGGCGATCGACGAGCAGGGCGTCAAGCTCACGGCGAAGATGACCACCGTCCAGGGCTGGAACGACCAGGTGCGCGCCGACTACGCCGACGCGCCACACTGCCGCAACGCCCTTTACGCCACCGCCGACGAGCGCAACTACGAAGACACCTCGATCCCGATCGTCAAGCAATTCCGGGACGACGTGGCGAAGTACTTCCCGCAGCGACCCCTGTCGATGTGGATGCTCGAGGGCTGGGCCGCCGCCCAGTGGCTCACCGACGCCATCTCCTCATGTGGCGGGAACGTCACGCGTGCCTGCGTCGAGGCGTTCATGAACCGGCCGACGCCCTATGTGGGGCACGGGATGCAGGTTCCGGTGGAGTTCCGGCGGCTGGCCGAACCGCCGGCGACGCTGCACCAGTGCTTCAACGTCGCGCGCTGGCAAGACAGCGCGAACGACGGCCGCGGTAGCTGGGTCACCGCCGTGCCGGACATGATGATGAACTGCTACGACGTGCCCGACCTGCTCGACAGCGCGTAACCCGAACCGCCGTCCGACGGCAGGTCGGCGGGCTCGCCGGCGAACACCACGGCGCCGCGGCTGAGCACGTACACCAAGTGCGCGATAGGCAGTACAGCTGCCGAGTCGTGCTCGACGAGCACGATCGCCGCGTCGGTCGATTCGACCAGCCGGGTGAGCACGCGATACAGCTCGACGATCACGGGAGCGGCCAGTCCGCGGCTGAGCTCGTCGATCAGCAGCACCCGGAACGGGCGCGCCAGAGCTCGCGACAGCGCCAGCATCTGCTGTTCGCCTCCGGAGAGGGTCCCGGCAAGCTGGCCGCGCCGTTTATCCAGCACCGGGAACGCCTCGGCCACGGCGGCGAAGGCGTCCTCGCGGGATCGCCCGCCGGCGAATACCGCGATGTTGTCAGCCACGGTCAGCTCCGGGAATACACCTCCTTGATCGGGTACCAACAGCAGTCCGCCCCGAGCCCTGCGGTACGCCAGTCGCCGGGTGATGTCGCGGCCCTGCCACCGCATCGTGCCGCCGGTCGGCGTGATCAGCCCGGCGAGCGTACGCAGCAGCGTCGTCTTGCCGGCGCCGTTACGGCCGAGCACTGCCGTAACCCGTCCCGCCGGCACGTCGAGGTCGACGCCGTGCAGCACTTCGACCGGGCCGTAGCCGGCACGCACGCCCCGCACTTGCAGTTCGACGGTCATGGCTCGACGCCGATCGCAAAGGCGGCCGCCGTGGCGGGGTCAGCGCGGACCTGCGACGGATTGCCGGCCGCGACGATGCGGCCTCGCGCCAGCACGTGGACGACATCCGCCGCGGCGAACACGAGCGGCAAGTCGTGCTCGACGATGACTACGGCGCGCCCGGCGGCAGCCATGGTGCGCAGTGCCACCGGGACGCGGGCGGCCTGCGCATCGTCGAGGCCGGTGGTCGGCTCGTCGAGGAGTACGACGCGAGGTTCGCCGGCGAGCGCGCGCGCCAGTTCGACCAGCCGCAGGACGCCGGTGGGCAGCGTCGATGCCCGCACCGCGGCGACGCCCGCGAGGCCGAGCAAATCGAGCATCGCCGCTACCCGCTCGTCCGCGCCGGCGGGCCGGCCCGCGTTCTCCGCGCCGATGCGCACGTTTTCGGCGACGGTGAGTGAGCCGAAGATCGCCAGCCGCTGAAACGTCCGTGCCAGGCCTCGCCGCGCCCGGGCATCCGGCGCGAGCCGGGTCACGTCCCGTCCGTCCAGCAGCACTTGGCCGCGGTCGGGGCGCAGCTGCCCGGCGAGGCAGGCGAACAATGTGCTCTTTCCAGCGCCGTTCGGCCCGATCAGCGCGCTCACCTGGCCGGCCGGCACAGTCAGGTCGACGCCGTCTACCGCGACGAGGCCCCCGAACGAGCGCGAAATTCCCCTCGCCTCCAACGCCGCGCTCATGACGCGCTCCGGCGTAGCGCCGCGGCGACCCGTTCGCCGCGCGGCGTGAGCCGCAACCCCGGCTGCGGCGGCGGGACAGCGCGCGCGGTGGCAGTCGCACGCCGCAGCGTCGCCATCAACCCACCCGGCATGCGGCCGAGCAGCAGCGCCAACATCCCGATCAGCGTGGCCGATGCGCCGACCACCGTCGCCGAGTCGATGCCCACGATCAGGCCCGCCGCGAGCACCGCCCCGGCGATGTCGTCGGCGCCGAAGACGACCACGGCCCCGAACCACAGCAGGCCCTGCACCGGGTCGAACGTGGCCGCATCGAACGCTTCTGTCGCCTGCCCCAGGAGCGCCCCGCCGACGCCGGCGAGCAGCGATGCGACCGCGAACACCTCGATCTTGCGCAGGCTGACGTTCACCCCGGCGGCGCGAGCCGCGTCCTCGTCGTCACGGATCGCGACGAGCGCCCTTCCGGTGCGCCCACGCCGCAGCGCGACCACGACGAGCACGGCGATGCCGAGTAACACGAGCGCGAACACGTAGAACGCCCGATCGCTGGCGAACGGCCCCGGGCGCCTCAGCCGCAGGTTCGAGGTGAAGATCGGCTGTGCGAACACGAACCGGCTGATCACTGTGCCGACCGCGAAGGTCGTGATCGCAAGTGCGATGCCGTGCCGCCGGATGGCCGGCCATCCGGTGAGCACCCCGACCGGCAAGACGAGGACCCCGGCCAGCAGTATGGCGACGATCGCCGGCACGCCCCCGTGCGTGCCCAATGCGGCGCACAGCAGCGCGCCCAGGCCGGCATAGCCCGCCTGGCCGAGCGATATCTGTCCGGCCAGACCACTGACCGCGACCAGGGACACGAAGATGATGGCCAGCCCCGGCAGCTGCAGCGCGGTGCGCAGGTCGGCGGCGCTGAACCCGAGTGGCATGAGCAGCAGCACCGCGAGGGTAATCGTCCAGCCCGCTGACGCGCGTGGTGTGGGCACCGCGGCGGTGAACCGCATCCCGCCGTCGTGTGCCGGAATGAGCCGCGGTAGCGCGATCACCGTGACGAGCAGCGCGACCACGAACAGGTTCGACTGCAGCGCCCGCAAGGCGATACCCGCATTGCCCTGCCAGTGCAGCAACGTCAGCTCGCTTTGTGCGACACCGATCGCCAGCGCCGCGGCCACGGCGACGGCCGGCCGGGACAACCCCGCGATCACTGCGACGACCATCGTTTCCAGGACGATAAGCGTCGGTTGCACCGGGTCAAGGCGCAGTTGCGGGGCGAGCAGCACTCCAGCAAGCCCGGCGAGGAAGCTGCCGAACGAGGCAGCTGTCGCCGACAGGGCGTCGGTGTCGACGCCGGCGAGCTCGGCGAGCTCGCGACGGTTCACCACGGCGCGCATTGCGGTTCCGATCCGGGTGCCGTGCATCACGACGAGCGTCAGCACCGTTGCCAGCACCACGGCGCCCAGGTCGTACAGCACGTTGGCGCCGATGCGCACGCCGCCGCCGAGGCTCACGGCAGTCGTAGGGAACAGCTGCGGCGGGTTGGTACGGGCGCTGGTGCCCCATACCAGGTACGCGATGCCGACGCACAGCACCAGCACGCCGAGACCGGCAACAAGCCGCTCGGCTTCGGACGCGCCGCGCCGCTGCAGCTGCCGGAACACCACGGCGTCGAGAACCCAGCCGATCGCCGGCGCGATAACGAACACGCAGAGCAGCACCGACGGCCACAGCGGCCAGTGCCACTGCGTCACCATCTGCCAGAGCAGGTACGCCACGAGCATGGCGATCGAGCCGAACCCGATGTTGAACACGCCGGTGAGCCGGTAGGTGGCGATCATCCCTATGCCGATCAATGCCGCGACACAGCCGATGCCGAGTCCGGCGAAGGCGAGGTTTGCGGCGAGCACCGCGTCGGCCCTACCGGCCCACGGCCAGCGGCTCGCAGACCGGGCACGGCTCGAGGCCGCGCTCACGCACCTCTGCTTCGGTGATCTGCTCGGACCCGTGACGGGACAGTGGGCAGCCCGCGCGGTGATACGTCCGGCCCTGTGCGGTCGCCCAGAGTCCATCGCCGGTAACCGGTGGAGCCGGCACCGGCTCGGACGTGAGCAGCGCCGCGTGCAGGTCGGCCAGCAGCTGCCGGTCGTGCTCGCCGGTCGGCGCGCGGGCCGCGAGTAACAGCCCCACCACGAGCAGCGCTGCGCCGGGGATGGTCGCCGAGGCCAGGTACGGGAGCTGCTTGGCAACGACCGATTCGCCGGAGATTCCGTACCACCCGACCACGAGTAGCGCCGCGCCGGCCGCGGTGACCATCCAGCCGAGCGGCGCTCCCGCGACGGTCCGCAGCAGGCGGTTCACGGTCTCGCGCATCCGCACCTCGTCGCAACCCCGGCGGCGACACGGTCAGCCCTCGAGCGTCGCCGCGAACCTTCTGTGTATAACCGAGTTGACTATTGCACGACGACGCGCACCCGCGGCGTCTCGGCGCGTGGGTTGGTGTTGGGGGAAAGGGGAACCCGATGCGGAGGTCCTTGATAGCGGCGATCCTGATTGTGGGCCTTGCGCTCACGTCCTGTAGTAGCGGGAAGAAGTCCGGCGCCACGACGCCGCCGAGCACGCCGACCACGGCCGCGAGCACGACGCCGACCTTGGACCGGGCTGCCGCCGAGGCGCAGATCAAGACCAACTGGGCGGCGTTCTTCTCCAAGGAGACGCCTCTTGCGAAGAAACTCGACTACCTGCAGCGCGGCACGGCGATGCGTGCTGCGGTCGAGCAGTTCGGCAAGGACCCGCGCACCAGCCAGGCATCAGCAAAGGTCACGGGTGTGTTCGTCAGCAGCCCCACCGCGGCGACCGTGAACTACCAGGTCCTGCTGGCCGGCAGGGTTGCGCTGCCCAACGCCGTCGGGACAGCCGTGTACGACGACGGGGTGTGGAAGGTCAGCGACACCACGTTCTGCGGGCTGCTCGCGCTAACCGGTGGCGCCAAGCCGCCGGGTTGCTAGCCCTGCGGCTCTAATCGCGTCGCGGCCGACCGCCCAGGTGCATGATCGCCCGTGCGGCGTACGAGTGCGCGAGGCGGATCGCCAGCAGCGGCTCTATTCCGCCCAGGCGGGCGGCGAGGAATCCCGCTGCGAACGCGTCACCCGCACCGGTCGTGTCTACGACGTGCACCGGCTGAGTGGGCACTGCAACCGCCTGGCCGTTTTCGGCCCAGAGCGCGCCGTCCCGGCCCAGCTTGACCACGCACTGTCCACAGTGGAACGACAGAGCGCGAGCAGCGTCGTATAGATCGACATGGCCGCTGAGCTCCTGCGCCTCCTCGGCGTTCGCGAACAGCGGTGTCGGCTGACCGATCCAGGACAGCATCTGCAGGCCGACGGTGTTGATCAGCGCTGCCGATGCGGCGTCGACGGAAACCGTCAAGCCCCGTTCCCGGGCCAGCGCCATCGCCGCGAACGCCGCGGGCCGGACTGTAGAGCTCAACAACGCGTAACCGGACACATGCAAATGCGCGCCCGGAACGAACAGATCGGCCGGAACATCGCCAGGTTGCAGCGTCGCGTTCGCGCCGGCGTCGGGCACCATCGTCCGCTCGCCGGATTCGCTACTCAGGACCAGGCAGGTACCGGTGGGAGTGTGCCGGTCGACCGTGACAGCCAGCTCCACCCCTGCCTCGCGCAACTGCGCCTGGGCCGCACGGCCGGGCTCGTCGTCGCCCACGCGCCCCACGATGACCGCCTCCACGCCCGCCGCGGCCAGCCAGCACGCCGTGTTCGCTGCAGATCCGCCGCCGAGGTACGAGATGCGGCTCGGAGTATCCGAGCCCACTGCGAGTGGGCCCGGAAGGCATGCGATGACATCGGTCATGATGTCGCCGACGCAGATGACGCGGGTCATTTCTCCACCGCCGGGTGGTGCCGCAGTGGGCGGTTCGCCGGCGCAGCATCAGGAATAGCGGTCGGCGAGCTGATTGCGCAAGCGCTCATCGCGGCTCGGCGAGCTGCACCGCCACCTCCGCCGCCAGGCGGGCGTTCGCGCGCACGAGCGCGACATTGGCCGCCAGCGATGCGCCGCCGGTCTCGCGGTGGAAGTGGTCCAGCAGGAACGGGGTGACGTCCTTGCCGTGGATGCGGGCGGTCTGCGCTGCCTGTAGTGCTGATTCGAGCACGCGTTGATGCAGCGCCGGGTCCAGCGGCTCCGGGGCCGGATTGGCCAGCACCACTCCGTACCCGTCCGTATGGAGGACTCGCCGGGCATGCACCACAGCCGCCACCTTCGCAGGTGTGTCAACCCTCCAGTCCAGCGGGTAGCCGGAGTCGGCGAGGTAGAAGCCCGGGAACCGGTCGGTACGGTAGCCGAGCACGGCGACGTTCAGCGTCTCGAGCCGCTCCAGGGTGGCCGGTACGTCCAGGATGGACTTGACGCCCGAGCAAACCACCAGAATCGACGTACGCGACAGCGTGTACAGATCGGCTGATTCATCCCATGAGTCGCGAGCCTGCCGATGTACGCCACCGAGACCGCCGGTGGCGAACACGGCAATGCCCGCTTGCGCGGCGAGATGTGCCGTCGAGGCCACCGTCGTTGCGGCCGTCCCGCGCCGGGCAGCAACCGCGGCCAGGTCGCGCAGACTCGCCTTGACGACGCTGTCGCCGCACGCGATCACGGACAATTCGCCGTCGTCCAGCCCGATGTGGGCCTCGCCGTCGACCATCGCGATCGTTGCCGGCACCGCGCCGGCGCTGCGCACCTGGGCCTCGATATCGCGGGCGACCTGCAGGTTCTGCGGGCGCGGCAGCCCATGGCTGATGAGGGTGCTCTCGAGAGCGACGACGGGGGCGCCGGCTGCGAGCGCTTCGGCCACTTCCGGATGAACGCTCACTCCCGCATTCTGCCCTCGCGGGCAAGGGCGCCGAGCAGCGCGGTCGCCACCGCGGCGACGGCGAACGACAACAGTGACGCACTCATCCACGGCTGCGGGGTGAAGTCCAGCCAGGAGCGGATGTGCTCCCAGCCGCGGGTCCACCACGACAGGGTCCCCGGATTGATCAGCTGGTAGGCGACGAAGCCGAGCCCCCACGCCGCCAGCATCGCCCAGCGCACCGGGACGTCGTCTCCGAGGTCCCAGCGACGCCCGGACAGCACGAAGTAGTCGACAAGCAGCACGCCCAGTAGCGGGACGAAAACCGACCCGATCAGCAGCAGAAAATTCTCGTAGTCGGCAATGTTCAGCGCGAGCGCGCAGACCGTCGCAACCGTGCCGACGGCCAGGGCAAGAGCACGGCGGTCCCACTGGGGTCGGAAGTTTTGCATCGACACGGCGGTGGAGTAAGTGTCGGCGAACGACTGGTCCAGTTCGCGCACGGCGAGTACGCCGAACGCGACGGTGCCCAGCGGCACGGCCATGAACGAGCCGAAGATCTGGTTCGGGTCGCTTCGCGCAACCGTGACGAGCGCGACGAGACCCAACGCGTAACAGGCGATCTGGGTGATCGAATATCCGACGAACGTCCCCACGAACGCTGCCCGCGCGGAGCGGGCGTGCCGCGTGTAATCAGAGACGAGTGGCACCCAGGACACCGATACGCCGACCACGGTGTCGACGGCGATCCAGAAGCCGCTCCAGGAGCCGTGGCTGAGGCTCGGCAGCGGGTGGCGCAGCAACTGCACGAACAGGTATCCCAGCGCGATCACCACCGCGACCGTGACGTACTTGCGCAGCACCCGGATCCAGCCGAGCGGCCGCAGAGCGAGCACCGTGGTGATCACACCGCCGGCGACGATGTACGCCCAGCGCGGGACGCTGCCCGCGATCTGGTGCATCGCGGTGCCGATCGTCACGAGCTCGAACGTCGTCCAGCCGATGAGCTGCACGATGTTGAGCAGCGTCGGCAGGTAGGACGCCCGGGTGCCGAACAGTCCTCGCAGCAGCACCATCGAGGGCGCACCGGTGGCCTGACCGGGAAGTCCGGCCGCGGCGACGCCGAGCGTGCCGAGGACGGTGCCGACCACCAGCGCGGTGCCGGCCGCGGTCAGCGACATGGGCCTGGCGACCGGCACCAGCACGAAGATCGCGCCGGTGAAGCCGAGCAGGCTGACCCCGAGGTTGGCCCACAGTGCGCCGACGTCGATCGCACGCAGCGTTCGCGGCGGCGGCTCGTTGAGCGTCGCGGGGACCTCAGCCGTCGCCGATCGTTCGTCGACAGTGGCCATGTGTCACTCCCTACGCCGGCATTACCCGGTCAGGTTCGGCGGTCGGCGATGTGTCGCCCTCTCAGCCCTTGCGAGCTCCCGCGGATGGATGGTTAAAGCACGGCCATGCCCTCGGTGGGTGAGGAGGCCTGTGCGTGGTGGCGCTTGGGGATCCGCCCGGCGAGGCGCGCCAGCCGCCCGGCGGTGACCGCGGCGGCCACAGCGGTGGCCATTGCCGCGGGGTGCTGTGCACGAGTGACCGACGAGGCGAGCAGCACGGCGGCGCAGCCGAGCTCCATCGCGAGCGCCGCGTCGGACGCCGTGCCGATGCCGGCGTCGAGGATCACCGGCACCCGGGCCTCGGCGACGATCAGCTCGATGTTGTGTGGGTTGAGGATTCCCAGCCCGCTGCCGATCGGCGAGCCCAGCGGCATAACGGCTACGCAGCCGGCCTGCTGTAGCCGGCGCGCCAGCACCGGATCGTCGTTGGTGTAAGGCAGCACGGTAAACCCTTGTGCCACAAGGGTCTCTGCGGCGTCGAGCAACTCGACGGCATCTGGCAGCAACGTGCGTTCGTCGGCGACGACTTCGAGCTTGACCCAGTCTGTCGAGAGCGCCTCGCGGGCGAGCTCCGCGGTGCGCACGGCCTCCTGTGCGGTGCGGCAGCCGGCCGTGTTCGGCAGGATACGCACTCCGCGACGTTCGAGCACGTCGATCAGTGAGCCGCTCGTGCCGGGCGAGATACGCCGCATCGCGACGGTGCACATCGCGGTACCGGACGCGGCGATCACCTCGTCGACGACGCGCATGCTCGGCGCGCCACCGGTGCCGAGAATCAGCCGCGACGGGAATTCGACCCCGGCGATGACGAACGGGTCGTCGCTCACGTCAGCCTCCTTGCACGGCCGTGAGGACCTCGACGGCCTGCCCTTCGGCGAGGCGGAACCCCGCCCACTCGGCACGCGGCACCACTTCGCCGTCGACCGCAGCGGCTACCCCTCGTGCCGGCTGGTCGTCGAGCAGCCGGGCGAGCGTGGTCGCGTCGTCGAGCTCTCGAGGTGCGCCGTTGACGGTCAGCTTCATGCGTGAGCTCCCTCGAATCGGGATGGGGTAAACGGTGCGAGCAGGCGCGGCAACGTGCCGCTCGCGAGCAGCTCGGCGACGCCGTCGGCGGTGACCGGGGCGAGCAGAATGCCGTTGCGGTAATGGCCGGTCGCGACGATCAGTCCGTCGACGCCGGTGGAACCGATAAGCGGCGCGTTGTCCGGCGAGCCAGGCCGCACGCTGGTGCTGACCTCGTCGAACACCGCCTCTCCGAGCACCGGGACGAGCGCCTGCGCGTCGCGCAGCATCTCGTAGATCGCCCCGGCGCGTGGTCGCAGGTCAAAGCCCGCCTCCTCGCTGGACGCCCCTATGACGACTTGCCCGTCCGTGCGCGGCAAGACGTATACCGGCGAACCCTTGATGCTGCCCCGCACCACGTGGCGCAGCGGTACCTCTCCCGGCATGCGTAGCCGAAGCGTCTGCCCCTTGACGGGCCGCACCGGTACCGCGACGGAAAGGAGCGCAGACCAGGCACCGGCGGCCAGCACGACGGCGTCCGCAGTCAGCACGTCGCCGCCGGCGAGGACGACCTCGTGCCCGGAAACCGAGACGGCGCGCTCGCGCCTGATCCGCGCGCCCGCCAGTTCAGCGGCGGCGAGCAGCGCCTCTTGAAGCAGCCGGTTGTCGACCTGGCAGTCGTCGCCGGCGACCAGACCGCCCGGCAGGCCGCTCGCCAAGGCAGGTTCCAGGCGGCGCAGCTCGCGGCCGGTGACCAGCTCGGTCGCCAGGCCTAGCGACTGCCCGAATGCCGACAGGTCGCGAAGCCCTGCCAGGTCGGCCGCGTCCCAGGCGACGACCACCGTGCCGTCGCGGCGGTACCCGACGCGGCGGCCCGTCGCGCTCTCGAGTTCCGCGACGAAGGAGGGGTAACAGCGGGCCGATTCCAGGCCGAGGCGCAGCAGCGGCTCCTCGCCGTAGTGCAGCTCGGTCGCCGGGGCGAGCATCCCGGCCGCTGTCCAGGTGGCGCCCGATCCAGGTGCGGGATCGACGAGCCGCACAGCCAGGCCGCGCTGGGCAGCGCGCCACGCGATGCCGAGGCCGACGACGCCGGCTCCTACGACGATCACATCCATACGCGCCCTGCCCATCGAGGCTGGGTGCCGGCAACTCCCTGCGCCGGCATTAACCGGATCAGGTCAGACGGTCGGCGGCTCC
>Ga0126378_10000820_pt1 | contig 22770 bp, 41 predicted proteins | sample PanSoiMetPlot_23_FD_92587 | JGI IMG/M metagenome (GOLD analysis project Ga0126378, IMG submission 92587) | Tropical forest soil microbial communities from Panama - MetaG Plot_23 | ecosystem: Environmental > Terrestrial > Soil > Tropical forest > Bulk soil | place: Panama | collected 2016-02-17
AGGTGCTGGTCGAGCAGGCTGCGAACACCACGGTCGCCGACCACACCTCAGTGCAGGAAGCGACCCTCCTGGCCGGCTTGATCCGCGATCATGTCGACCTGATCGAAGCGGAGCGGAAGGAGACCAAGGCGCCATACCTCGCCAAGACCCGCGAGATCGATAACAAGTACAACACGCTCAAGGCGATGCTCGCCCTCTACAACCAGAAGGGCGCCGTCGTCAGCGGGCCGCTGTTCAACATCCTGCGCCAGATCAAGGCGTATCAGGACGAGCAGCAGCGCATCCAGGAAGAAGAGCAGCGCCGCATCCAGGAAGAGCTCCGTCGCAAGCGCGAAGAGCAGGAGGCGGCGGCGCGCGCCCAACGCGAAAAAGAGGAAGCTTTAAAACGCGAGCAGGCCGAAAAAATTCGAGCAGAAGAATTAGAGCAGGACGAAAAAATTCGAGCAGAACGCGCCGCACAAATTCGAGCAGAGCGCGAGCAGACCGATCGTGAGCAGGCAGAGCGCCAGGTTGAGATCGAAAAATTAGAGCGCCAGGCCGATCATGCTGCAGCGCCGCAACCAATCCGCTCAGTCTACGGCGTGTCGGCGCATCGCCGGCCAGTCTACAAGGTCGAGATTGTCGACATGACTGCTGCACTGCGCTGGTGCCGCAAATTAAATGAGGCGGCGCTACTCGCGGTGGTCAAACAAATATACGAGGCGCAGGTGCGGGCCGGTGTGCGCGACCTGCCCGGCGCCAAGGTGACCTCAGACAGCGCACCGGTGATCCGCCGGCGCTAGGGGGGCGGTGATGGAAAGCCACAGCAGGTGGGTGGATAACGACGTCTGGCAGATCCGCGAAATAAATAATCGGGCGCCGCGACCCGGGTTCCACGCCTGTCCATCGCCGCGCCGGCCCTTCCTTCGCGGTATGCTGTACGGCGCCGGCGTCACGCTCGGCCTGTGGGCGGTCATCGTCGGCATGTTTTATTTCGCGCGAGGCTGACATGCCGATCAAAATGCGTCCGACGGCCAACCCAAGTTCCACGGTGCGGTCCTACGGCTATGACCCGGACACGCAAACGATGCGGGTCAGGTTCAAAGGCACGACCAACAAGCACGGCGTGACCTCGCCAGACTCGACTTATGAGCTCGACGAGGTGCCGAACTATCACCACGACGGCATGACCACCGCCGACGAGGACAAGGGCGGCTCGGTCGGGAGCTACTACGCCACGCACCTGAGAAGGGGCGGTTATAAATACAGAAAGGTTGACAACGATGAGTGAAGAACACGACGCGCTGCCGCCGCCACGGCCTCGCCGCCCGACCATGATCAAGGGGCTCATCCCCCGATTACCGGAACGGGGGCACATCAAGATCGGCGAGCTGGGTGCCGTGCGTAAATCGACCCGCGGTAACGACTACCAGTTGCCGCAAAAGCTCGACCATTTTCGCGTGACCACGCTCGATCGCGATCCGAAGAACGCCAACAATTTTGTGATCGACCAGGCGCTGTACGAGCGGCTCGATCTTCCGGAGAAGCCAACCGAGTTGCCGGTTCGGCTTCTCTATGACGATCTCGAACTCAATTTTCCGACGCGGTACGCCTGTTACGCCGGGCAGAAATTGTGGTGCGTCGGCGATGGTGAACAGGCGCTGCGAGCGTCGAAAGAGCATGGTCAGAACCCACTGCCGGAGCCATTCCCGGTGGCGTGCCCGTGCCACCGCATCGAGCCGACCTACAAGGGTAAGGAAGTCTGTAAAATCAATGGCCGGTTGTCGGTGCTGATCGATGGCGCTGGCGGCATCGGCGGCGTCTGGGTGTTCCGCACGACGAGCTACAACAGCGTCACCGGCATCCTGTCGTCACTGGCCTTTATCCGCAATCTGACCGGAGGCATCCTCGCCAACATCCCGCTGACCTTGCGGCTGCAGAAGAAGCGAGCGGCAAACCCGAACGACGGCAGCGGTCTCGATATCTGGGTCGCGTCGCTGGAATACCCCGGCAATGCCAGCGAACTGCTCGAAACGGCGCATGACATTGCGCTGCACCGGGCCCAGACGCACCTGTCGATCGCCAACATCGAGGAAGAGGCCCGCCGGCAACTGGCGTATCTGCCCGATGCGGCACTCCCCGGCGATGTCGCCGAGGACATTGTCGGCGAATTTTATCCCGAGCAGATCGAAGAAGAAGAGCCGCCGCCGCCGCGGCCCCGGCGCGAGGATTTCCGCGCTCAGGAGGAAGCGCCACCAGACACCGAAACCGAGGAGCCGCCGCCTTATACCGATGAGGACATCGCCGATCTGGCGAATGACACGACCGAAGAATACGACGACGAGCCGACCTTTGGTGGTGAGCCGCCCGAATCGTACGAACTTGTCAATGAGGACGGCGAAGTCGAGCACGTGCCGCTCGATCGGGTTGTCGAACGCTGCACGCAGATCTATCAGGACGCGGCGAAGCGTGGCGTCGAGGCGTGGAAGGCGGCGAGCGAGGTAAACCCGGTGCAGGCGCTCCGCGATGCCGGGCATGACATCGTCGCGCAAGAGGTGATCCAGGCCTGGAAGGACGCGCGGCCAGCAGAGAAACCGCCGACCCGACAGCTCGGCAATACGCCGCCGCAGCCCCCGCGCGGCGCCGGCGGTGCGCCGACCCGCGAATTGGGTAACGGCCAGGCTCCGCGCAAGCGCAACGAGCTCTGGTCGCGGTCGAGCTATCTGGTGAACATCCCGTCAAAACCGAACCGCACGACGGATTTCCCAAAGCTCCGCGACATCTATATCGACATGGCCGACGAGGTAATGACCGGGGCTGAACTACGCAAATTTATCGAGGACAACTCGGTGATGCTGCGGAGCCTGCGCGAGGCCTATCCCAACTACGAAAAGCAGGTCCGCGACAAATTTCATGAGGTCGAGATTCGTGTCGCCACCGCAGCGGAGGAAGCCCGTGCCAGCGTACCACGCCAGCCTCGCCGGAATTGAGATCCCGGACCGCATCAAGCGACTGCCGGTCGACAAGCGCGGCTTTCCGGTGCCGAAATTTGTCGCGCTGGTCGACGGCGAGCCCGATCACCGCGTCGTCGACTCGCGCCGTTTCATGCCGGCGATTCGCTCGAAACTGTGCTGGATCTGTGGCGAACCGATGGGCCGCTATTTCACCAGCGTGATCGGCTGTATGTGCGCGGTGAACCGGGTCATCTCCGAGCCGCCGTCGCACCGCGACTGCGCCGAGTTCGCGGTCAAGGGCTGCCCGTTCCTGTCCCGGCCGCAGGCGCACCGGCGCGAGGCCGGGCTGCCGGAAGACGCCCAGGATGCGGCCGGGGTCGGGCTCAAGCGTAATCCTGGGGTGGCTTGCCTTTGGATTTCGAAGAAATACCCGACGCCGGAGAAGGCCTGGGGCGGGAACGCCGGGCTACTTTTTATGCTGCAGGATCCGATCGAGACGGTCTGGTATCGCCAGGGCCGGCTCGCGACGCGGCAGGAGGTGCTGGACGCGATCGAAGACGGTCTGCCGTCGCTGCGCGAAGTCGCCGAGCAGGAGAGCCAGGCCGCGGTCAAAGCGCTCGACCGCATGCACCGGCAGGCGCTGCACTATCTGCCGATGGCGGCGTGATGCCTAGCGTCTCCGATATCCATCACCGCGTCCCGCAAAGCTTCTGCCCGCTGTGCGGCCACAAGCTCGACGCCGCCTCCGGCATGGATACAGACGACCGCCCCAGCCCCGGTGATGCCGGGGTCTGCATCCAGTGCGCCACGCCGCTGATCTACCAGGACGACCTGACAATGCGAGCGATGACCCAGGCCGAGATAAACAATCTCGACCCAGGCTGCCGGCGCGAGCTCGAAATCGCCATGCTCGTGGTCAGGTCTCTCGACCGACGAAAGAAACGAAAGAAATGAGCCGCGAAAAATACTCCGACCACTGCGAGGGCTGCCGCCCGGCGATTATGAACTTCAGCGACGGCAAACTGCTGCCCGACGACGACCCGGCGATGATCGCCATCCTGCGGTGGTGGAACACCGGCACGACCTACAAGCAGCGTCAGGTCTGGCACGCGGTGACTTGTCTCAACTCGCGCACGCCATCGCACATCCGCATCGCCGGAGAGATCGCCGACAAGATCAGCGCGATCCTCAAGGAGCACCCGCCGACATGAGCATCATCGACGCCGCCGAGTGGGACACCTGCTGGGACATCGTCAAGGCCGCGATCGAATGGCGCAAGGCGCGCGAGGCGGCGATGAAGGACATCAACGCCGCCACTTTCTCCAACCTGGCGCACGCCGAGCTCACGCTGCTGGCGAAGGTCACTTACTGGGAGCAGCACTATGACGACGATAAAGGTTCACACGATCGCCCACTTACCTGACAGCCTGGTTCAGCTCTGGCTGCAGCACCTGCGCAATTTCGACATGATGCACCCGGGCTGCCACTTCGAGGTCGCCGCCGACATGCCGGACATGACCCTGCCGGAGATGGTCGAAAAGATCCGCGTGGAACCGTCGCTCACCTTTGAGAAATTCTTCCTGCTGCCGGAGCGGAAATGATGGCGTACGACGACCCGCACGACGTGCACCTCGCCTGGTGTAAAGAGCGCGCCCGCGAGTATCTCAGACAAGGCGACGCCATCAACGCCATCGCCTCGATGCACAGTGACTTAGCCAAGCACCCGGATTGGCAGAACGGCAAGCTTATGGCGGCGATGACCTGGTTGTTTGTCGCCGATCAGAGCCTCGCCAACGCCAGCCAGATCATCGAGGGCTACCGGTGAGACCAGGAGAAGTTGGTTATAACACGGCGGTCCACGCCCGGTTGTGGCGCTGGCAGCTATGCCGATGGCGCCGGCTGATTGTCTGGGCTGGCGTCATTCTCGTCGCGGTGTTGATGTGAGCCTGATGCTGCGGGCCCGGTGGAAGGCGACGCTGCACCTCTGGCACAATTTCAACTTCCTGCACGGGCACCGGATCTGCCGGCTCTATCGTTGGTGGGGCTTCGACACACAGGCTATCTGGTGCACCTGTGGTAAGGTCTTCGGCCGCAAATGACCGATATAGGCATCCGCTGGGAAGGGCGACAGTGGGTGGCGCACCTGATCGAGCCTCCTGCCGGCCACTTCGAAGTATGGCGGGAGAACGGCTGGTCGACCGGCTGCGGCGACATCGAGCCCGACGAAGTCATGACGCTGTTTCGCCGTTGCGATATCATGTTCTTCCCAGCCGCAAAGGAACCTGGATGCGCTGCGAAACCTGCGAAGGCGTCGGCGAAGTCCTGATCGACCGCGACTGTAATATCGTCCAGCGCGTCGCCGATGCGGTGATGATGATTCCATGCCCTAATTGCGGCGGGTCAGGCTGGGATTATTGTTGCGATGGCGAGAGAGCCGCGGATCCCGAAAAACATCCCGCGCCCGAATAGGCTGCGGCCGGATTTTCGCCGGGTCCAGGGTCATCGCGATTTTGTCAAACTATTGCCGTGCGTCGCTTGCGGGGCTCCCCCGCCGTCGGATCCAGCTCATGTTCGCCTCAGTAAAGATGGCGGCGTGGGCCTAAAACCGGGCGATCGATGGCTCGTACCCTTGTGCCGGCGCTGTCATGATTATCAGCACTCAGCGAAAGTCGGCGAAGTCAGGTTCTGGGGCGAATTGCAGATTGATCCGCTCGGTGTTGCAGAGGCGTTGTGGCATCAGTCGGGTGATCTCAGCGCCGGGCTCAGGGCTGTTCTTCGGGCTCGCCAACTAATCAGACTAAAACAGCGGCAGAGGTGTTAATACCGGGAGGCCTGGTTAGGCCTGCTTCGGTCCGGTGGGGCTTGGTATGGTCCGGTGTGGTCCGGTCCGGTTCGGCTTGGTGAGGCATGGTCGGGTAAGGTTTGGTGAGGTGTGGCGAGGGCCCTTGGGCTTCTCGGGGGACGGGGCCACAATGGCCCCGTTCTCATGAGGTGCCGCAAATGCCGTGTTTCGTGCCGCCGCAGTACCGCCATTTGCGCTGGCACATGATCCAGTCGGACATCGGCCTGAAACCGATCGAGCGCGCTGAGTGGGTGAACTGCGAAGAGAACGGCCCGACCGAAGGCGGTCATTGGATCCGTTGGGGGCGCACAGGAGATTTCCCCTCGCTGTGTAAAGCTCGTTACCTGTGGCCGGCCGTAGACCAGGAGCCAACCGATGGATGACCGGATTCGCAACTGTAACGCCGTCGGTTTCTACGGCTGGACCTGGCTGCCGCTGATTACGGCGCCGCCCTATACCGAGTTTTATGACCCGGCCGGGCTGAAGGTGGTCAAACCAAAATCAGCGATGATCTTTACCGACTGGCGTGGCGTTGCCGAATTTATGCAGAAGAGCGGCGTGGAGTACCTGCGCCATGGATAAAGAGCTCGCCCGGCAATACATCGCCGCCCTGTCCGAGCAGCAGCGGCTGCGCGTCGGCCAGCAGCTGCAGGTCAGCATGTTTCACGGCTACACACTGATCAAAAATGGGCGGGCCGACGAGAAAACATGCGAGGACTATGCACATGATGTAATTTTATGGAACGCGCTGCGCGAGTCGCGCCTCACCCTTTGAAAGGACCAACATGCCTGGTCGTGGACCGAACGTGGCGCATTGGCATCAAACGAGCCTCGAGCTCGATGTGGGTGCCTCGTTTGCGCAGTGGCAGCGTGCTTTCGAGCATGCGTTTAAATACGAGAAGGCCTCCAACTGGTGGCTCGGAGATGCGCTGATCATCGGCGAGGAGCGCTTTGGCGAGGACTTCGCCCAGGTGGTCGACCCAAAATACACCGAGACACATAAAGAAAAGATGTGGGTCTCGCGCAAGGTGCCGCCCGAACGCCGGCGCGAGGGTCTGTCCTGGTCGATCCACCGCGAGGTCGCGGCCTTGCAGCCCGATGACCAGGAGATCTGGCTCGGCATGGCCGAGGCGAATGATTGGACGGTCAAGGATCTGAAAGAGGCGGTCGCCGCCTGGAAGGCGCGCACCCACAACCAGCGTCCGGTCGAGGAGGAGAACCAGGACCGCTTCCCGCTCGAAGGCGGCGAGGATCGCCGGGTGCCGAAATTCGATTCGAAATCCGGCTACACCGAAACCGAATTTGCCGATTTGCGCAAATTGATCGACGACGTGCGCAGTTTTGGCGTCAGCATCAACGGCGGCGACATCAAGGAAGGTTCGCAGGCCTGGGCAACGCTGTGCGAGATCGAGGACCGCGTCCTGGCGATGCTGCCGAAAGCGCGGGTCAATTCGGACGCGCAGCCGCTGCTCTACATCGAGGACGCGATCCGGCTGAAGCACCAGGGCTGGCTGATGACGATGGACGAGGACAGCGTCAACGGCTGGCGCACGACGCTGCGCGACAAAGGCGACAAGGCCGCCTACGGCATGAACAAATACCTGCCGGCGGCGATCGTCGAGGCGGTGCTGACGGCAGCGATCAGCGAGCGCACATGAGCGAAGACACCCCCGTCCGCAAGGTCAAGCTCGACATCTCCGATTGGTCTGTCGATGGCTGGGACCTGGCCCTGCGCGACGAGGCCTTCGAGGTCGACACCGAATGGTCGTTTGGCGAACTGACCATCACCGTCAAGAAGAGCGCGCTGTTCGACAACGTGGTCAAGCGCATCGTCAAGGAAGGCCTAGAGGCATTCTTCGACGACGGCGTGATTTGCGTGGTCGAAAAGGAAGGGTTGCGGCTCAAACCCCAGGAAGACAAAACCGACGAGGGTTTTCTAATCCCGTGGGACCCCTGGTGGCTCGACCTCAAATCGTCGGAACTGGCCGAAGAGATCCTCAAGGTCATCGTCGGTCAGTACCGGCACTGGGAATTGCCGTTCCCGCAGCACATCGTCGACGCGGCCCTGACCGAGGACGAATGATGTGCCCCGGGCCGAAATCGCATCCCGCGGATTGCGACTGTGCCCGCTGTGAGATGATCCGCACCGAGACTGCGGAAGAGCGGCTGCTGCGTATGATCCAGGAGAAGATCGCCCAGGAGCGGCAGGCCGGCTATGTCGAAGGCCATGCCGCCGCTGTCGAGCAGCACAACAAGGCGCGGCGTTACTGGTGAGACTGATCCGGGTCTTCCCGCGACGGACCCGGGCGACGCCCGACGACGAGCTCGCCTTTGTCGGTCCGCCGACGCTGTTCGCCGAGGCCGACGCCGTCCACATTTCGGTGACCTTCACCTACGACAAAACCTACGCCGAGCAGCTCGCCGAACAGTGGCGCTGGGTCGCGCCAGTCTCGATCGGCGGCGTCGCCTACGGCGATACCAGCCTCGAATTCATCCCCGGTCGCTATGTCAAGCCGGGCTATACGATCACCTCCCGTGGCTGCCCGCGCCGGTGCTGGTTTTGCGGCGTCTGGAAGAAATGGCCGGAGGCGAATCCACTGCCGATCTACGATGGCTGGAACGTCCTCGACGATAATCTGCTGGCGGCGCCGCGGCCGCACGTGGAAGCGGTGTTCGCCATGCTGCGCCGGCAAAAACGCGGCGACTGGGGACCGTGGGACGGCCGCGTCGAATTCACCGGCGGGCTCGAGGCACTGGCTCTCGAAGACTACCAGGTCGGGCTGCTCGCTGACCTGGTGCCCAAGCCGAATATGTTCTTCGCGTACGATCCCGGCGACGCGTTCGAAACCCTGGAAAGCGCCGCGCGCCGGCTGCTGGCCGCCGGCTTCACCCAGGAGTCGCATCGACTCCGCTGCTACGTGCTGATCGGCTACCCGAAAGACACCTTCGACCTGGCGCTGCAGCGGCTGAACGCTATGGTCGGCATCGGGTTTACGCCCATGGCGATGCTGTGGCGACCCGAGACGAGCTCACAGGAAAAGTGGAGGCCGAGCGATGATTGGCGGGCATTCCAACGCCTCTGGGCCCGGCCGGCTCTTATCCACCATGGTGATGTGGTTGAAGCACCGGATGGCCTGGAACCGCGGCACGATCACGACGGAGATGCGCGGCGACGAGATCTGGGTTGGCTGGGCCTGTGAGTGCGGGAAGGTCCACGGCTGGCACAAATCGCCGATCAGGCTGCCGTGGGACCGCGCCGCGGAGAACGAAAAAAAATGAGGGATTGGTTCGGCAGGTCGGCCAGCGGTTTAACCTAGATCAGAAATAACAGCACCGTGCTGCATTTCGTATTTCTCTTGTCTTAAATCTGTGATAGGGGTTTGATTGAGGGCGGCGGTCAGACCCGGAGTAGCTACCGGAGAAGACCGTCGTAGGCTAGCCCCCCACGGCTGCAAGTACGGTCGCGACGCCGCCCGCTCTTTCATCTTCTGGGGATTTGTGGCTAGCGCCTCTAAGTGTGGGGGGACGCATGCTAGACACATCCTAAGTCCCTTTAAAATCAGGCTCCGTTAGCGGTCCCCGCCTTTAGTACGGCGCCCGCGCCGCCGCCTGTCTACCACTCCCAGTGAAACCGATAAGCAGCTCTGCTGTGGCCTTAAAGCTGGCCGCTGGGAACATGGCTGTCCCGGCGCGATCAAATCCATGCCGACCACAATGGGGCAGACCGGGCACTGATCTGGCGGTGGCTAAAAAAAGCTAGGGACGATTCTGAGTCCACGCGACTGCGGCGATACGGCAGGGGAAGCGCCGGGGGTGATGGTCCGGTCGCAGGCCTGGGGGGGGTAAGACGGAACCATCCCGTCGGGACAATAGGGGAAGCCGTGAAGAGAGGTAAGCCCACAGGTCACCCAACATCGGTGCTTATCGTCACCGGGCAGAAACAGTGGTGGAAACTGGCGAAGGCCGCGCGCTTGCGGCAGGCGATTGACCATCACCGGCGAATGCAACTGCATGAGGCGGAGTACCACCGGTACCAACAAGCGCAACCCGAACTGAGGAAAGCGAAATAAGCCATGCCCCTGGACGGCGACGTGACCCACTACGACCGCGAGCGCGAATACCGCCGGGCGATCTGGCGGCTTGAGGTGGCGAAGCTCGTCCTCAAGGACGATGGCTGGGTCAAGGGATCGACCAAAAACCGGCACGGCCGGTGTCTGCTGGGAGCGCTCGGCTGGACCGCGAGTCGATCGCTGATGCCGCAGGAAAACCTGCTGCTCGATGTGCTTGGCTTTCGCGACCGGGAAGAGGCGTGGCGGTGGAACGACCGGAGCCACCGGCAGCTCAACCACGTGCTTGGGCGGCTCGACAACGCGATCGTCATCCTCCATGAGCGACTGCAACCAAGGGCGACAAGCGAACCAATCGGATGGAGTGAGCTATATGGGTTGTGAGTACCAAGCACCTGGAGCGTAATTGACTAAGGACGAACTGTCTCGTATGTTACAAGAAACCTATAGTTGGAGTTGACATAATGTCTCTACTGGCCTCGCCGCGGCGTGATCGTCCATTGCATGACCATCAACGCGAGGCCATAGAGAAACTTCGCGAGAGCTACCGCAAGGGTAAGAAACGCCCGGTGATGATGGCACCGACCGGCACGGGCAAGACCCGGATTGCCGGCGAAATCACCAGCCTGATGGAGAAGCGCGACAAGAAGGTCGTGTTCACGGTGCCGCGGATCGATCTGATCGATCAGACCCTCGAGAGCTTCTACGCTGACGGCATCACCGGCATTGGCGTCATCCAGGCGAACCACGCAGCGACCGATTGGTCGCAGCCGATCCAGATCGCCAGTGTGCAGACCCTGACCCGACGCGGTTTCCCGGACGCCGATCTCGTCATTGTCGACGAGGCGCATCTGGCGTTCGAAACGATCTACCGCTGGCAGCAGGAGAAACCGGAGACGCCGTTTCTCGGTCTTACGGCAACACCGTGGACCCGTGGCATGGGGCAGGAGGGTCGTTACGACGACCTGATCGTCTGCGGCACCACGGCGGAGATGATCGACAAGGGCTACCTCTCGGACTTCAAGGTTTTTGCACCGTCGCACCCAGATCTCAGCGGCGTGCACACGAAGATGGGCGATTACGTCGAGGGCGAGCTCAGCCTGGCGATGAACAAATCGCCGCTGGTTGCCGACGTCGTCAAAACCTGGCTGGAGCGAGCCGAATGGCGACCGACGCTGTTGTTCGCGGTCGATCGGGCGCACGCCAAGCACCTGCAGGAGCGGTTCACCGATGCCGGTGTGCCGACCGGGTATCAGGACGCGCATACCTCGATGCACGACCGGGCGATGCTGCGCCGGTCGTTCCATGACGGTACCACTCGGGTGGTGTGCAGCGTGGGGACGCTCACCACGGGGGTCGACTGGGACGTACGCTGCATCGTGATGGCGCGGCCGACCAAGTCGGAGATCCTCTATACGCAGATTTTTGGCCGTGGATTGCGCACGGCGCCGGGGAAAGACCACTGCCTCTTCCTCGACCACAGCGACACGACGCTACGATTGGGGTTTGTCACCGACATTTTTCACGATAGCCTCGACGACGGGCGCGAACGGGGGAAGCAGGAACGCGCGGAGGCGCTGCCGAAAGAATGTCCGCAGTGTGCGTTCCTGCGCCCGCCCCGGGTTGCCGCCTGTCCGAATTGCGGGTTTAAGCCACAGCCGGCAGTCAACCGCGTCGAGCACCAAGCCGGCGAACTGCACGAGTGGACCCGGGCCGACGGCGCCCGGCTGATGATGGACCGCAACAAGAAAATCAAAATCAAGGACGAGATCATCAGTCGCGAGGATTTTTATGCGCAGCTCCTGACCTATCAGGCGCAGAAAGGCTACAAGCCGGGCTACGCTGGCGCGAAATTTAAGGACGCCACCGGGGGCTGGCCGCCGCGCGATTGGCAGTGGGACATCAACCCGCAGCCGGTCTCATTCGGAGTGCATCTGTGGCTGCGGCAGCAGGCCCAGCGTTGGGCGCTGGCGCACCGGCGGTAGCGTGCGTGCGGACCAAGCGCTCCTGTCTGAGTTGCGCCTATTTTGTCTTCGACACGGCGCCGGGCTGGAAGCCGGGCTATGAGGGCGATTTTTTCGATCGCAACGATGCGATCCGGCTGATCCGCAAAACCGAGCACCACGTCACCGGCAAGTGCGCCTTTTTCCCGGTGTGGACCGAACACCTGAGTAACCACTGGTGCGCTCAATTCGTCTACGACGACGAAGAAGAGAGCCTGAACACGCGGGTCTGGGGGACGTGGCAGGACCGCGAATACAAACACCAAACCGAGGAATTGAAGAAGGTGCGCGAGCAGTTGGCGGCGTCGCGCAAGATCAGCGCCAGCCGACTAGAACGGCTGCGCAGGCTGGAGGGGAAAAATGGACGGGAGCGGCCTGACCCTGGCGGACCGGTGCACGGGGAGATGGAAGTCGATCCTGCCGGCGCTGGGGATCCACCCGAGCTTCCTGACGGGGCGTAACGGGCCCTGCCCGATCTGCGGCGGTCGCGACCGCTGGCGGTTTATCGATCACGACGGTTCCGGCGACTGGTGGTGCAATACCTGCGACCCGCAGCACGGCTCCGGCACCCAGTTGGTGATGGCGTTTCTCAAACTCGATTTCAGACGGGCAGCGGAGGCCGTAGAGGCGGTGTTAGGCGAAACCCGGTACACACCACCCGAAAAACCGAATCGGGCCCGCCAGCGCGATCTGATGCGCTCTGTGTGGCGTTCGGCGCGGGCACTGTCCCCCGACGGGCCGGAGGCGCACTACTTCGCCTCGCGCCGGCTGGAGCTGCCGCTGTCGCGAGCGCTGAAATTTTCGCTCGATGTGCCGTACGACGCCGACCGGCGCCACCCAGCCATCCTGGCCGCGGTGACCGACCGCGCCGACAACCCGGTCAACATCCACCGCATCTTCATCACCGAGATCGGCGAGAAGACGAGCCTGGTGCCGGCCCGCAAACTGATGTGGGGCAAGGCGCCGCCAGGCTCGGCGATCCGGCTGTTCCCGCTGGTCGACGCGATGCTGGGCGTTGCCGAGGGCGTTGAGACGGCGTTAGCAGCGGCGCAATTGTTCGGGATCCCGGTATGGGCGGTAATTTGCGCAAACGGCATGGCCGAGTATATGCCGCCAAAGCAGATCTCGCATCTGGTGATCTTTGGCGACAACGACGCCAGCTACACCGGTCAGGCCGCGGCGTACACGCTGGCCCGGCGTTGCGTCTGTGATCTGAAGATCACCGCCCATGTCGAGCTCCCGGTGCGGCGCAACACCGATTTTAACGATGACCTGTTCCCCGTGGAATTGTCGGCATGAACAGGACCATCTCCGCCGCCGACAAGGCGAAGTTTATCGAGATGTGGCAGAACGGCGTGTCAACCCCGGTGATCGCCGCCGCATTTAAGATCCCGATCTCTACGGCGGCGGCGCGCGCCGGCTATTTCGGCTGCAAGCGCCCGGCTGGTTATCGGGAAACGCTGCAGGCCGGCGGCGAGTACCATCCCTCGGTGATCGACAATCCCGGCGAGTACGAGGCGTGGCATAAGCGCTGGGAGGCGCTGCTGCCGAAGATGGTAGCGGCGGTGAAGGCGGCGGCTGGCGGCACCTAGATCTGCAACAATTCTCTGCTAGGGTGCGCAAGGAACACGGCTCAGCCGGCGTTTCCTCCCTAAACTTGGGGGTGTGAGCGCCCCCACCTTTTTCCCATGGCTGTGCTGGTTTGCGCTAATCTGGTGGGCGTTGCGCGACCGCACGTCGCTGCTGGTCGAGTCGCGTAAGCTCTACGAGCGGCGCTGTCGGAAAACTTGACACTCGAGAATGGCGGATTTCCTGGGGTTTCTGGTTCGTACCCGGTTCGTACTGTAAAGCGGACATTACAGTCACCCGCACCAGTGAAACGGGCGCTTCAATAAAACCAACGGGTTAACGGGTTGGCCTCGTTATTGCCGTGTAAAGGAATGTTTCCAACAGGAGGACATTCCAATGCGAATAAGCACAGCCTTAGCGGTTTCTGCTGTGGCGCTGCTCGCGGCGCTGCCGGCAAAAGCCGATCTGATCGCCGACGGGATCGACTACAACCTGCAGCAGGCCACTACCGCGAACCCGTTGGTCGATCGCTTTACCCTGACCATCACTGGCATCAACGGGCCCAGCGATACTGAAGGAGGCCGCAGCGGGGTCAACGCCATCGCCTTCAACACCACGCCAAACTTTGTCTCGGCGGCGATGATCACCCCACCGACCGGGTACACCTTCGATCCCGGCGGGCTGAACAGCACGGGCTGCGACGGCTCCGGCGCGTTCTACTGCTTTGACAATACCAACATCCCGCCGACGCCGCCGAACCCGTTCCCGGCGAACAGTTCGCTCACCTTCGTCTTTGACGTGACGACCAGCGCGCCAGGCTCGTTTAACGGCTACGACCCGGCCTTCAAGATCGATTGGGTCGGCAGCCAGAACAACTACGACCTGGTCAGCCGCGAACTGGCGCCGACCACCAATGTGCCGGAGCCAGCGAGCTTGGCATTGTTCGGCACTGGCCTCGTCGCCCTTGGTCTGGTAGGACGGCTGCGTCGTCGGGGTACGAATCAGTTGCCTGCGTAGCGGTCCAGAGCAGTTCCGACTACGTAAGCAGGAACCCGGCCGGGGCATATACCCCTGGCCGGGTTTTTCTTGTACAACCTATTTCCATGAATGGCCGGCACTGGGGCGATAAGGAGCTAAAGCGGCTGCAGGCGCTGGCCGATCGCGGTCTGTCGATCAGTAAGGCGGCGCACCGATTGCACCGCACCCCGGCCGCGGTCGCGATCAAGGCGTCGGCGCTGGGCGTCAAGTTTCACGGCGGTCCCGGTGGCGCGCCAAAGGGCAACAAAAACGGTCGGCGAAAGGTCAGCCATGCCTGACTATGAACTGCCTGAGGACGACAAACTGCCGATGAGCCACCTAATCACCGAGGTGCGGCGCGAGATCGCCCTACGTGCCAACGTCTACCCGAAATGGATTGCCGCCGGCCGGCTGCGCCAGGAGCAGGCGACGTACCGGATTGCCGCGATGAACCAGATCCTCGACATCCTGCTGGAGCTCGATGGCGGCGGGAAGGAAGCGGCATGATCGGGCTCGGTGAACCGCATCTCGTCTGCTCGATCGATCTTACCCCGGTCGTCTACGAGTACCCGGCGCTGATATTCTTTCCGCATGCGGTCGGCGAGGCTGGCTCGGCGATGTGTGGCTGGTACATCCAGACCCGCGGCAGTCCAGAAGGGATTGAGGAGTGGGTGGAGCATATCGAGCAGATAATCGGTTGCGGCGGCGCCACGATGATGCTGCTCTCTGGCGACGAGAATTGGGGACGCCCCGATGCCGAGCCAGCCGTTTCTGCCAGGCCTATTCGCCGACGATCCCGCCACCGCTAAACAGCGCACGATCCGCGTCGTTTCGATCAGCGGCGGAAAAGATTCCACCGCAACGGCGCTGATCTGCCTCGATCGCTACGGTCATGACGACGTTCGCCTGCTTTTCGCAGACACCGGCAACGAGCACCCGATCACCATCGAGTACGTCACCGAGTACCTGCCGCACGCGCTGCATCACCCGATCGAGGTATTGCGCGCCAATTTCGACGCCGAGATTGCGGCCAAACGAAAGTATGTGGTTGAGAACTGGGCCGCGAAAGGCGTCAACCCGGTCGCCATCGATCGCGCTGTCGAGGCCTTACAGCCAACCGGCAATCCGTTTTTGGATTTGGTGGTGTGGAAAGGCAGGTTCCCGTCGCGCCGGGCGCAATTTTGTACGCAGTTTTTGAAGCGGGACGTGATCTCTGTCTACATGCTTGACCTGATGGAGAAAAACCGCGGGACCGCACTCGAGTGTTGGCAGGGTGTGCGAAAAGACGAATCCGCGGCGCGCGCGAACCTGGCGCCGACCGAGGAAGCGGCTGAGGGGTGGACGATCGTTCGGCCGGTTTTGCATTGGACCGGGCAGCAGTCGGTAGATTATGTCCAGTTGTGCGATGTTGAGCTGAATCCATTGTATCTAAAAGGATTTGCGCGGGTCGGGTGTGCGCCGTGCATCAACAGCTCGAAACAAGATGTCTGGCAGTGGCAGCGCATGTTCCCGGAGATGATCGATAAGATCGCGGCATGGGAAGAAATCGCCGCCGCCGCGACGAAGCGCGGCAGGACCAGTTTTTTCCCGGCGCCAGATAGCGAGGGTAGGGGAGCCCGCCAGGGCCAGAATGTCCGCGAATTTGTTGAGTGGGCAAAAACCAGTCGCGGTGGTTACCAATATGATTTGATCAAGGCGATTCCGGAGGAGCCAGGCGGCTGTTCCAGTCTCTACGGTTTATGTGAATGACGAGGGATGGTTTCGAGATACACCCCTGCCTCCCAGTACCCGCGGACGAACGGTCATGGGATTTCGCAAATTTTGTTCGGCGATGACGAGGCCTTGCGCGATCGGGTCGGGCTGGCGCGGCGCAAGCATGCGCTGGCGATCGGCGCCCAGGAAGCGAGCGGTTTTGACGGCGATGAGGCGAAGGCGATCGAGCAGCACCGGCGCGGGACGGGAGGCGAGATCGCGGTGCTGCGGGCGTCGCCAGTACCACTGTTGTGGCGGGAACTGCCGACTGGCTGGGGCCAGCCTGATCTGATTGCGCCAAATGGGATCAAGATCGATGTGAAAACGCGGCCCGGTGATGATCTGCCGATGCTGGTGCAGCGCGACAAGCCGCCTGACCCGGGGCAAACCGAAATCGAAGCGCGCCGGCGGAGGATCCGCTTTCACCAGGACTGGATTTACTTTCTGGTCAGCGACGAATGCAAACCGGCCTATCTGCTGCGTGGCTGGTGTTATGGGCGCGCGATCGGGCCGGAACTGTTGTGGGAAGGGTCTCGCGATGACGGCGAGTGCTACAAGGTCCCGGACAAATTACTGCGGCCTTGGCATGAATTTGTCCGGGAGTTGCGCGGCACCTAGCAGTCGTCGTTTTCCTCCTTTGGCATGCCGGCGGCGAGCCACGCTTTGACTTCCTCGATGACCCGGGCGTGCCCGGCGACCGCATCGGCCCGGCTGCGATAGCGTTGGGTGAAGCCGCGGCTATCGACCGCGCCATAATCGTTAAAGACCATCGTTTCCCACAGCACCGGCCGCGGATCGGCACCGGGGATGCCGGCGCGGGCCGCGAGGTTGTGGTCGAGCGCCAGGAACACGGTCGATACGAGAAAGCTATCGATGTCGGTCTGGGCGACGACACGCCGATTGTCGTTGCGCGAATCCTCCAGCCACCGGCCCCAACTGAACAGGTTTGGCTCGGGCACCGGCTCGCCGTTGGCGTCGAGAATGTACCGTCCGATCTTGTTGTCGGGGTCGTTGAACTCGCCGACGATCTGGCGGAACTGCTCAATCCGATCTTCCGCCATGCTCGATCTCCACACAGAGCGCCGCGACGGTGTACTCGATGATGGTGCCCATGTGGCCGGTCAACCAGCCGCTGTTGCCGAATGTCTCGGCTAGGGCGGTAAGCAGCTCGGCTTGTACTTCGCTCAGGGTAATGCCCGGGACATTTTTGGCCTGCTCGAATTTCCAGTTCTGCAGCCGGTCGATCAGCCGCTCGCGATCAGTCATGGTTGGCCCTCGTCGCGCTTGAGGATGCAGAAGCAGCAGATCCGCTGCATCCGCGTCGGCAGATCGGGCCGGTGCTGGAGCACGGCGCCGCAATCGACACAGGGGCTGACGACATTGTCGGGATAGGTCAGCGTGCCGCGGTGCAGCATGCAGATCGCGACATCCGGGGTGCCGTCATAGACCGGCAGGTGCTTGATGCGCTTCAGCTTCTCGCGCGTGCGCGGGCCGTAGGCATGGCTGTATTCGGTGTCGGGGGCGCGGTAGATGCGCGCCGTGCCGGTCGCGTGGCGGTGGAACAGCTCGGCGAAGACAGCTTCTTCCTCGGCGCGGGTTCTCATTCTATCCTCAGGAGTTTCTTGTCGGCGTGATCGAGCACGTCCTCGATTTCGCGCAGGATGAAACCGGCCAATTCGGTGCCGCCGCCATTCATCCCGTAGTGCCCGCCGACCATGCTCGCCATGATGTGAAAGGCCTGCTCGTCTGCCGGCTCCAGGCCGACCTTGCGCAGCGCGCCCTCAAAGGCGCGGATCACCGAGCGGAACTGCTTCTCGCTAATCGGCTCGGTCATATCGACATCCCCCACCAGCGGCGGCACTGGATCTCGGTTTTGAGCATCTCTGCCGCCTCCTCATGCTTCCCGGACAGGATCTTGGCGATGATGTACGCCTCGCCCTTGGTCAGGTTGTCGACAGCCATGTAGAACTGGCGCGGCCCGCGTACGCACCAGGCGCCAGGCCCGCGATCGTGGTCGCGCGCGTAATAGTACGGGTCCAGTTCTTCGTCAGGCATGGGTCGCCCTCCGGCTTGAGCTCTCGAGCTGCTCAGCGAGGCGCAGGGTACGCGAAGACGGCGGCCGATCGGGATGGTACAGGTTTTCCTTGAGCCGCGCGTAGGTCAGCCCCAGGACCTCTGCAGCCTGGTTGACGGTGTAGCCCATGCGCTTGCGCCATCGGTTGAGGTCGTCGCCGTTTTTGAGCTCGGGCACGGGTCTTCTCCTTTGCGAAATTGCCGGTCGCGGATCGTCATGGAGGGCGAATTCCCACCGGCGGACGGGGTTGTTCGGCTGATCCGTCAACCTCGGACCAAGATGCCCAGCACACTCGCCGTCTTGTGCTGCCAAGGGGATGCGAAAACCCCTCGGAAACTCAGTGCATGGCTCGGTTCGGCACCAGCATGTCGAACATCCGCCCGATGCGTTGTTCGTCGGGTGGCTGCGGCAGCTCTTCGAGCCGCACGATGCCGTTCTCGCGGTGCATCTGATAGTCGCGCATCAGCGTCCGCTCTCTGTCGCCGGCCAACACCTCGGCGACCTCGATGCGGTGCTTGAGCAGTTCCGGGGTCCAGCCCTCGCGCTGGTAAGTTGCGAACTGCTCGGGCGTCAGCGAGCCGCTGCGCCAGGCGCTGGTGATGACGGCGTACAGCACCGCGCTGCGCTCGAAAGCGGTGGCTTTGAACGTGAGCCACTCGATGTCCTTGTCATCGTAGCTCGGGATCATCGACCAGTGCCGGCCGAGCGGATCGACAAAGATGAACATCGGGTAGATGTCCTCCTCGCCGCGCAGCCGGGCGATAAAGGCTTTGAGCGCCGTGTCCTGCATAACCATGAACTGATCTAATGTCGGGACCGTCGCCGGCCCGGTGACGCATTTTAGTGTCGAGAGCATATCGCGGGCGATGGCGATGGCTCGCGGGTCGATGTCCATGGTTACCTCCAGATTAGTGGGTGATCCACCAGATCGTTAGGTTGGCGTTGATGACGACGAGAAACGCGGCCGGCAGCGCGAACCGCCAACTGCGCAACTGGGTCGCTTGGATGAACGTGCGCAGCGACACGCCGGTGCTGAACGCCGCCAACGCGCCGAACGCGGCACTAACCGGTAAGCTCGCCAGCAGCCAGTGCACGGTCGAGCAGCCTGGAGCCGGTCACCGATTCTTCCATGATGCTGTTGCGGCTCAGCCGCCATTCGCTGGTGCCGTTCATCGCTGGCGCAACCGCCAGCGTCGCACGGGTGCTGGAGTAGCGCAGGAGCAGCGCGACGCCGTGCTCAGCCAGCCGCTCGCCGTAGCGCAGCAGCGCCGGATCGCGCCATGCGTCGGGCCGGATCGGGTCGACCCAGACCTGCATACAGGTGATCTCGGTCTTCTCCCCGGTATCACTGTTTTCAAACGTGACGATGTCCGGGAGCGCGTCGAGCACGTATCCGGTGCGATCGGGACGCTTCAGCTCTGCCGTGTCTTCGTCGGTCAGCCACAGGCATGACCAGACGCCACAGGCGAGCGGAAAGCCGGCCTTGTGATAGACCCGGCAGCCGCCGACAAATTCGTGCCGGCAGCGCTCGCCAGCGTCCTTGAGGACGTTGACGAGGTTGTCGCGGACAGGCAGCAGCTTGCAGCACAGACGACAGGAGCCGCATTTCCGATTCACGTTTCCTCCTCGACCGGGACGAACACGGCGTCGATCGGGAACGTCCTGACCGGCGCCAGCCCGGCCGCGGCTTGCACGCTCGGCAGGACGAATTTCTCGGTCTCGATGATACCCCACTCATGCGTGCTGGTGGGGCATCCAGCCATGTTTGCGGTCATGCTCGGCGGCGCCTCGCAATAGCGCCAGCGGTTGTCGCCCAGGTCAGCATAGGTGATCCGCCGCGACGGAATATATTTGTATTTGTAGATTGTGCTCACGTTCGCCTCTCTCAGCATGACCGGAACATGCGGCAGCGCCACATATCGTTCTGCATGCTGTCGATCTTGCGTTGCATATCGCGTTGCGCTGCCTCCAGTTCGCTTTGGGCGTGCCATTGTTGGAACTTCAGCGACTCCATTTCGCTCTCGGTTCGCATTCTCTGGAGGTAGGCTTCGTTTTCGCGATGCATTTTCTCGCGGGCGGCGTCGTTCTCGCGGATTTGCCGCATCATTTCCTGATAGGAATCGTCGCTTCCAGCCTGCACTGGGCCCGCAAGCAGCAGGACCGTGCCGATCGCGCCGATGATTGCGAATCGCTTCATCACTCTTCCCCTCCCATGAAATCGACCTTGATGCGGGCAATCCGCCGGTCGCGGAATTGCACGCTCACCGGATATTCGCCGTCGCCGTAGCCGGTGGTGGTCACGATGCCGGCGTTAATCGTGAAACCCGACGAATAAGCCCCGATAACCTCGGAGGTGGTTTCGAGGTAGCCTTCGGGCCCGGCGATCTGCTGCAGGAATTCCTGCCAGGCCGCTTCGCTATCGCCGCGGCCGAGCGGGGTCTTGCCGATCATGCACGGGTCGCCGAGATAGAGCATCCCGGCATCGACGCCGACCGTGCCGACCTGCACCCAAGCCGGGCCGCTCTCCTCGGGTTCGACCGGGTCCGCATGATCCTGCAACCAGTGCACGGCGCGCTTCAGCACATCGGGGTCGATCGGCAGCGTATCGTTTTCGACCATGCTGGCGATTTCGGCTGCTTTGATCAGCGCATCGCGCTGCGCCGGCGTCAGGCGTTTACGCTGCGGCATTGGCTAACTCCTTCTTGGCCTGGCGGAGGTGCCGTCGCGCCGCCTGGCGCAACTCGCGGCGGATCAGGATCGGGCTGCGCGGCTTGTCCCACTCGATCATGACGCTGAACCAGCGCAGCGGCTCGACACCCGGCACCGCCTCTGCGAAGGCTTTCCAGCTGTCGAAATCCTCCAGCCGGCCCCGCCCGTCGAGACGGAGGTACTCGCGCACATGTTCCGGCAGATGGCGGAACTGAACGTGCTTCTCGCGCCGCTTGGCATCGTGCAGCACCGGGCCGCGTAGGCCGTCGGAAAACTTGAAGTGCCAGCGCTCGGAGGCCTTGCGGCTGACCAGGATGATGTACTCGCCTAGCGGGTCTTTCCCGTTATCGACCACCCAGCGGGCATAGGCGCGCCAGGACTCGTCGATCTCCTCTTGCGGCGGGAGATCGCTCACGTCGCACTCGAAATGGTCGCCGTCGCTGTACTCATCGACAGTATAGCCTTTCTCGCAGCACCAGTAGGTGCGCTTGTGCCAGCCGCCGAGCGACCGGCAGCCGTCCTTCCCGCCGCAGTTCCACGCTTCAGCCGCCCAGATGTCGCTCAAGGCTCAACCCTCCCCGCGCAGGATTTTTGCGGCCTGTGCCGCCGTGATTTCGATCATCGTGCCGTTCTCCTGCATGCGCAGGATCTTGTGGTCGGAGCGGTCGCCGCGGCGCAGGTCGCGCTGTCCCCAGGCGATGATGTCGCCCGGCTTGCAGGGACACCGCAGTAAGCCAGCCTCGCCGATGCGGCCGGTCCACTCGGCCCATTCATAAACGAGCTTGCCGCGGCTATCGATGGCGGTAACCCGGGCGCACCACGGCTTACCCTCGCGCCGGCTGTTGTAGGAGGCGGTTTCGCGCTCCCAATAGCCGGTTTCGATACGCTTGACGGCAGTTGCAGCGAGTCGCGCCTGTTTGGCGGCTTCTTCGCGCTCGGCCGCTTCCCGGTTTTTGCGCTGGGTTTCGGCGAACGCGATAAGCGCGTCCGGCCTGGCGGCTTCTTTGGCCGCCGTGTTGGCGGCTTCGACCCGCTTCTTGAGATCGTCGACGGCTTCGCTGTACGCCTGCCATTCCGGGGTTTTAAAGACACTCGCCCAGTGCGTGAGATCGCTCGAAAAGCGGCGATATTGCGGGACGCAGAACCCATCATAACGGCCGATGGAAGCGGTTAGCCCGCGCTCGTCGGTATGCCACAGGGTTTGGTTGGCGGCGGGAGCGCTTCGCTCGTCGATGTTGATGATTTCGAATGCTGCTTGGGCGAGATCTGCCAGGAGTTGGCGCCGTTCGTCGGCGGCTGTGGTTATCGCCGCGACAATGGCGGTGGCGGTCGGCGCAGTGACCGGCAGGCGGAACGTGGCGGAATTGTCCCCGTGGAGGGTCAGCGCTTCGATGACCGCAACCCGGGCATCCCCGAGCTCGGTATTGATGTCGACATCGACGTGGGGATTAGTGCCGACCTCGAACCCGGCTAATAGCGCGGCTCTCCGGTCGATATTGGGCAAGTTGATACGCATAGGTTACGCACTCCCTAGAGGGCATTTAATCGGCTGCCTGGATACCGTCGAGGCACGACGCCTCCAATTAATTCGCGTTTTTGTGCGGTGAAATGTAGGGAAACCCTACATCGTGCGCAAGGGAAAAACGATGGTCGATCGATTTTCAGAGTTTCAGTAATTCATTTTTGAAATTCTGAAATTTGCGGACTCGGCTCGCGAGAGCATCGCTCTCGCTCTCCCCCTCCGGGCCGGCGGGCGATCGGCGGCTGGACAGCCGCCGCCCGCTGGCGATCGCACGCGCGCGCG
>Ga0126378_10000822_pt1 | contig 22756 bp, 23 predicted proteins | sample PanSoiMetPlot_23_FD_92587 | JGI IMG/M metagenome (GOLD analysis project Ga0126378, IMG submission 92587) | Tropical forest soil microbial communities from Panama - MetaG Plot_23 | ecosystem: Environmental > Terrestrial > Soil > Tropical forest > Bulk soil | place: Panama | collected 2016-02-17
AGAACTAGGATGTCCCCGGGACTCATCAGAGTGATCTCCGCCACATCAGAAGATTCGATCTCCCGTCGACCGAGATTCAGAGAATAGTATTTCTTGCGATCCGGGTGATCCGCGGGAATTTCCAACCCGAGCGCAAGAAATCGGACCATGCGGCTTTCATCGATGTTCATGAATTTGCGATATTCCGCCGAGAACACGAGCGGAGGTGGATGTCCGAAATTGGCGAAACGAAAATGGCCGCCGGGCCGAACCTCGCCGTACAACATAGTCGCAAGTTCGCGGGCACGTTCTTTCTCAGCAATTCCGAGCGCATTGCGGGCAGTTACCGATTGCGCCATGCGCAAATTGAGGTTCTCGAGGAGATCGGGCGTTGCTTTCCCGTATCGGTCCAGTTCACTGAGCATCAGAGCGTGGAATGTGTCGTGAACTGTCGACGCGATCTTTGCTGAGATAATTCCGTGGCCCTGCGCGTCGACAACCAGTACGCCCGCCGTCGAATAAAGGTCGTGTAAGACCTCTGCAACGCGCACCTCCTCGGAGCTCCTGGCAAAGCGGTACTCTGCTTCCATTTCGGATTTGTAGCCGGGGGTTGTTTTCAACCACTGTATGTGATCGTCGACGGCATTGCGGACGGGCACGGCCGGGGGAAGCGTTTCAAGAAATTCTTTTGCCAGGCGCTGGGCTCGCTGGATGCGAGCATCAATGTCGTAACGCTGCTGAAAGTTGATGTACTCAAAGAGATCGCCCCCGACTGTTCCCGCAGGAATCGAATTGCCAAACATCTCGATGCCGGGAATGCTCGGAATCGCACCTTCCACGGGCATCAGTCGCTCACGCAGATATTCATCGATGCTTGGACCTGTACGCACCTTTGTCATAGGACAATGTGGCGCGGCAGCTCCCTGGATACTGCGTGCTCGGAGGCGCGCAACATAATTGTTATTTTAGCCGTTTACGGGGAACTTTTATTCCTTCGACACAGGTCGGCAAGGTTGCGAAAGAAATAGAGGCGGGAGCAAGGTCAGCGTGCGTGCAGCTTTCTCTCTTTTATTCTGCAGAACCACTGCAGGCGCTGGACCAAGCGGGCAGGATGCAGAACATGCATGCCCCTGTCCGCTGATCCGGCTCTGGCGGCGTGTTGCTTTCTTTTTGGCCCTACATCGTCAGAACCACGCGGAACTGGGCCCTTCCGCTCATCATTCGGGCGTAAGCCTCGTCTGCCTGTTCCAGGGGATAAGTTTCGATCATTGGGTGCACACCTGTCAGTTCGGCGAACTTCATGGTGTCCTCTGAATCCGACGGCGTTCCCACGGCCGAACCCTGGATGGCACGCTCTCCGCTGATGAGTTGTAACGGTGTAACCGCGATTGGGTCCGGTGATATTCCTACCACCATCAACTTCCCCGTCGGGGCTAGCCCATCGATCAACTCACCCATCGCCTTCGAGTTGGGCGCGGTGGCAAGAATCACCTGCGCTCCGCCAAGCTTCTGCAGTTCCTGGGCGGCATTCGCGGATTTGCTGTCAATGTATATGTTCGCTCCGAGTTGGTTTGCAAGTGTCGCATTTTCAGAACCCTGACCGATCGCGGCCACCTTGCAGCCAAATTTGTTCGCGAATTGAATTCCAAGGTGGCCCAGACCGCCGACCCCTTGTACCGCAACAAGAGTGCCCGGCGCCGCACCGCCGTGTCGCAACGCGTTGAAGGTGGTGACACCGGCGCACAGCAGCGGGCCCGCTTCGGCATCGCTAAGCGTGTCCGGTATCGCGGCCAGCGCTTCGACGGGAGCGAGCATGTATTGCTGATACCCTCCGTCGTAGCTTATGCCGGCAACTTTAGGGTTGCGGCAGTAGAGAAAGCGACCACGACGGCATTCGACACAGGTATTGTCTTGCCCGCCATGCCAGCCCACGCCGACACGCTGTCCTTTTTTCCATGCGGAAACCCCGGGGCCGACTTCATCGATAAGGCCCGCGACTTCGTGTCCTGGAACGCGGGGATATTCGAGTCCTGGCCAGAGGCCTTCTTTTACAAACAGGTCGCTGTGGCAAACACCACAGGCCTGAACTTTGATGCGCACCTGACCGAAACCTGGTTCGGGAATCTCGCGCTCGATGATCTGGAAACCCGCACCGGGCTTGGAGATCAGTGCCACCTTCATCGTTCCGATTGCGACCGCTGCCGTTGCCATCACTCCTCCTGAATCCGTGGCGCTGTTGAAAATTGTATTGTCAGTCTTCTTGTCTCATCGAGCGAGAACTCAAGCCTTCGCACCAGTGCCTTCATTTACTTACATCTGCCGTGATTCGCCAGTGGCGGAAGGCTTGAGCTTCCGAAGTCCGGGTTTTTATGCGCATCAAGCGGCAGCTTCTTTCACTCCCGCATTGATGAACGAGAGCAGGTCCTGGTTGATCAGATCTGCATGTGTCGTCGGCATTCCATGAGGCAGACCTGGATAGAATCGCGTGCTGGAGTTGTTCAGCAATTTCGCTGAAAGGGGCCCCGCATCGGCGAAAGGTACGATTTGATCGTCCTCTCCATGCATAACCAGCGTGGGCACATCGATTTTCTTGAGATCCTCGGTGAAGTCAGTTTCTGAAAAGGCCTTGATGCAGTCGTAGTGGGCTTTGATTCCGCCCATCATTCCTTGTCGCCACCAGTTTTGCCGAATGCCCTCAGAAACCGCAGCGCCAGGGCGGTTGTAGCCATAGAACGGCAGAGTGAAATCCTGATAGAACTGGGCGCGATGATTCGCCGTTTTTTCGCGCAGATCATCGAACACTTCGATCGGCGTACCGCCCGGGTTCTTGGCTGATTTCACCATGACTGGTGGCACCGCACTGATCAACACTGCGCTCGCAACGCGGCCTTGTGGTTGGCCGTAGCGCGCGACATAACGGGCAACTTCTCCGCCGCCAGTCGAGTGGCCGATGTGAATGGCGTCTTGTAAATCGAGCTTTTGTACGAGTTCGTCAACGTCGGCTGCGTAAGTATCCATTTCATTGCCTGTTACGGTTTGGGTGGAGCGCCCATGTCCTCGCCGATCATGCGCAATGACCCGAAATCCGCGTTCGAAAAAGAACATCATCTGCGCGTCCCAGTCGTCCGCTGAGAGCGGCCAGCCATGATGGAAGAACAGAGGCTGGCCCTTACCCCAGTCCTTGTAGTAAATCGTTGTGCCATCTTTCACTGTAATCGTGCCCATCTTGGTCTCCTTTGACGAAGTTGACGGTGTTTGGTGGCTTCTATTGATTCCTTGCATGGAACCCAGCGATCACATCAGAAGCATGCGGGGATAACAATTGGACTTTGGTATTGGTGGGACGCTGCCAGCCGGCAACATTCTGCCGATTCCCTAATCGAGCCGAGGCGGCAATTGTGACCGCCCTCCCATCTTCTATTGTCGATCGCATAGGGTTCTCGATTGGCGCCGATTCTTCAAGCCGTTCCTTCTGCGGAAATCCTGGCCTGCTCTGGCCCGAATAGGTCCGCTACCGCGGCCATGAACGCTGACAACTCTCGTTCCATTAAGTACACCCGTGCACAGTTTGAAATGGAACCTGATCGGCTGTCGTTCATCCCGTTCTCCTCTCCCGAGCCCAAAACGGTGGGATCCTTTCGATCGCGCGCTTTCTCCCTCCATTCCATCACGCCACCTGTGAAACAGATTTCCCGTCGAAGCCAGGCTCCGCAGGACGAGAAGAGATCGCCTCGAGCATCTCATTGGTGGTCACGATGGCGCTGGCGTAGCTTGGAAGATTGGTGACCAGAGCGGCCTGCATGTGCTGGTCTGAATAATCGGCGGTCGCGTCCTTTACCAGCGTAACGTCATAGCCAAGTTCAGCAGCAAAGCGAACCGTCGACTCGACGCATGTATGTGCAATGAGGCCGACGACGATGAGCTTGTGGATGCCATGCGTTTTGAGCTGCAAATCCAGGTCCGTGTTGGCAAAGCCACTGGAACACCAATGCTCCTGAGCCACGATATCGCCCGGCTGCGGCGTGAATTCGGAGCGGATCTCACCACCCCAAGTGCCGTATTCGAAGACTTTCGAGCGCCAACCTGCTTTCTGAATCGGCGCAATGTATTTCCAGGTCTCGTAGTCGCCTGGACGATAACGGTGATGCAGCGCATAAAAAATGCGCAACCCTGCTTTCCGAGCGGCAGTCAACACCTGCAACATGTGCGGAACACAATCATTGGCTTCGGCAACACTCTTTATGCGACCCCATATCTTGCCGCTCTCGGAGATGAAATCGTTGTACGGATCGATAATGAGAAGCGCAGTGACCTCTTTGTCGAAACCCAGACCTGCCATGTTCTTCTCCTCGACTTACTTGCACTTGTTGAATCCGAACATCTCAGCAGAAGCTGAGCGCATGGCTAGCTGCCCACTGTTTTCGCATCCGCTCTCTTATTCCAGCCGTGGAAACGCGAGAAGTCGCCTGCGTTCCAGGCCTCGCGTAGTCCAGGCCTGCTCAGATCCCAGTCGGGGCGGATCTCGCTCGTAATGGCGCGCAGGTCACGCCAGAGCTCGACAACAGACGGGCGGCCCCAGAACCAGTAGCCCATGTAGATGCTGTGGATGACGAGACCCGGCTTGAGCACGAGCGTGTGCGGGATCATCGGGTTGTGCTCGGGGTCGGTGTACTCCTGAATATGGAGGTCCTTCTGAACCTTCCGTTCAGGGTCGGAAAGGAAGGTCCATTGGGCTCCAACAGACGCACGGAACTCCTGAAGAGTGTGGTGATCGTCCGTGGAAATCGTGGCGATCTGAGTGTATGCCACGGCGATCTTCGGGTAGAACGCAGCCAGTTCGAGATGCTGCTGGTGCTCCTTTGGGCAGTAATGGCCGCGCGCGAGGGTGAGTATCAGCGGGTCCTCTCCCTGCAACTGGCTCAGTGTGCGCTGAATGTCGGTGTGATCAGACAGCTCATAGTCGGGAAAGACGCCTCCCGGTACAATATCAGAGCGCATGGTTGACTCCTTCTTTGGGGAATCGCATCCCTTGTCGCCTACCTATCAGCCCTGTCCCTCCCTCTCGAGCACCAGTTGCTGGGCGTGCCACTGCGGTCAGAGAACAGTCCGGAAAGTCGTGCCCCCCGTTCACTGCGGTAATTCTTGGCCCGTTTGTTCACGCACCATGTATTCGGCATACCAGGCTGGCCAGTTGTCGTCGCGTTGCCCGATGCGTGCCTCGTGCTGACCATGCGCGAGGGCGGCGCGCTTCAATGCGCTGGCAAGATCGCTGGCCGAGGCAAATGAAGCAGGGCCAGGCTCGACACGACCCGGCAGTCGGCTGGTGATCTCTTGCAGCACCCAGCTGTTGCCATCGGGATCTTTAAACTCGGCACGGGAGCGATAAGTGCGGCGCTCCGGATCCAACCCAGGTTCGGCGCCGTTTTGGCCGAGGTGGAAAAAATCGCCCACCTGAACCCCCTCGGCAGTCAGGGCATTGCGGGCGGTTACAATATCGGACACGATGATGTATCCCTTGCCCGAACCGGGCGCGGCTGAGGTCAGGTTAGTGCCGAATTGCAGTGAGCAGGTCGAGCCATGCGGCGTGACCTGAACAACGCGGAAACTGGGGAAGTTGAAGTCAGCGTCCAGTCGCCATCCGAGTTTCAGGTAAAACTCCTTCGCGCGATCGACATCCGCAACGGGGAAGATAGTGACCTCGATCTTCTGGTCTATTTTTGCGAGGTTTGCGGTACTGGCGTCATTACTGTTGATTTGTTGTGTCAGAGTAGCCATTTTTCCTCCTTCATGTAATGATTCTACGAACTCGGACCCGCCCCTGATGTACCTGCAGCGACGGCGGCAATTCCTGGAGGAGCAGGCCCACCAATACGCGGACCCGGCTACGCTGCGCCCACTTCTCTCGCCGCGCCGTTCCGGGCTTCGATAGCCTTGACGGAGTTTGAAAACGCTTTTTCCAAAACTCCCTTCCCAATCGTGCCAACCACGAGGCCGAGTAGCCATCCCTTGAGGTTCTTGCCGTCGCGTACGACCACAACGTCGATGTCGGTCAAACCGTCGGGACGACGTGTGAAGGTGTAGATGTGGCCGGACGCTCCTCCCCAGGTGTTGGAGTCAGTCGTCGTGAGAACCACGCGCAAGGGATCGGACCAGTCGTAGTGCAGCCGCTCCCAAATGCCGCTCGAGCCTTCGGTGACATCGGCTTGCGAAGGCCCGCGGTTATGCACTTTTAGGTACTGGTCGGCGCTATTGCCAAACAGCTTCGAGCGGCCAGGCCCGAAGTCTGTGAGCCCGGCGACGTACTGCTCGGGCGTTAATGTTGTTGTCTGGTGCAGGTGAATTGTGGACATGCTTGCCTCTTTCGCTCCCGAGACTCTGGGATTTCTGCGTTTAGTTTGGAGTAACGTCTTGCCTACTATTCATACTGGCTTGTTTACGCTAGGCAGCCACGACGTGCTGCCCTCCGTCAATGTCGTAGGTTGCGCCCGTAAGGGCCGTGTTGGTCATAATGTGCACAGCAAGCGCGGCGACATCTGCCGGTCCCACGACCCGCCCTATGGGAAGCGTCATGCGAAGCTGCTCGCGCCGGTTTTCAAGTTCATCGCCGAGCAGTTGAGCCGACAGCGGCGTGTCGACGAATCCGGCCGCAATGAGGTTGACTCGCACGGGTGCCAGTTCGAGTGCGAGATTCTTCGTTATGGCCGGACTCGCGGCTGTGAGGGCCGAGATGAGGACGAGTCCCTTCGCCACGCGTCGGCCACCGGTGCCGCCCATGAAGAGCAGGGTCCCGCCCGAGCGCACCTTATTTCTGGCGTTTCGAGCGACCTGCAAAGGCAGCAACAGATGGGCTTCGATGTCGCGACGCGCGCTGTCGAAATCGAAGTCCGTCAGCGTCGCATAGGAGGGACCCGGGCCAGTTACGAGCACATGGTCTACCGGCGCTGCCAGGTCATTGAAGAACCTCTCAAGGCGCTTGAAGTCGAGGACGTCGAAGACCGCAGTGCTCTGTGCATCGACGTCTCCCGCGGCCTGTTGAAGACGCTGGGCGTTCCGCCCCGTTAGGATGACGTTGGCTCCCTCCAAGCGTGCTCGCCGCGCGGTTTCGAGTCCGATCCCGGAACTTCCGCCGATCACGACAACAGTCTGCCCAAGGAGTTCCGGTTCGCGCGGCACGCGAAATGCCGTTGGTGCGGCGCTCATTGATTCCTCCGACACACAAGCGATTAAGTCAGAAGATTGGGAAGGAATCTATTAGACGATGGTATGCCCGATACTTTGGTATTGGGTCGTCTCATAATGGGTGATTATGGACCCAGCAGACTCTTCGCAGTGTGAAATTGTTGTCGAATGTCGTTCGTGCTCGTTTCTGTATAATGCCCAACTTGCATCAGACTAAAGCTCGCATTAGTGCGCCGGTGTATTTCGCAGCGATACCCGTCTTCAGCCTCTTACTGCTGACGCTGACCGGTTGCCACAAATTGACGAATTCCGCTTCCGAACTGAAGATCTCATTCACTCAAGTGCCGCAATGGGACCTGGGCGACCTGAACCAAGCCGACGTGATTGAGGGCAAGGTAAGCGGCGCACAACCGGGGCAACACATCGTCCTGTACTCGAAAACTGGAGGGTTGTGGTGGTTGCAACCGCGTCTGAGTGCTCCTATTACGCCAATTTTGCCAGACGGCATTTGGAGAAACGAAGTACATGTTGCTACCGACTATGCCGCTTTGCTGGTGGATTCGACGTACCATCCCGGGGCGGTGCTGTCCGAGTTGCCCAAACCCGGGCACGGACTAGACGCAGTCGCCGCCAGCCGCGGCCCGGAACGGTCTTCATCTTTCTTTGTAAATTTCAGTGGGTTTCAGTGGCGAGTCCGCAAGGTAGCCAGCGACCGTGGCGGAACGAGGAACCCGTACGATCCCAACAACGTTTATGTGGACCCGGCGGGTGCACTTCATCTTCAGATCATCAATCGCGATAATCAATGGACCTGTTCCGAAGTAAATCTGACGCGCAGTTTAGGTTACGGCACATATTCGTTTACGGTGGAAGACACTTCTCATTTCGAGCCTGCAGTCGTTTTCGGCATCTTCACATGGGATTATTCGTCCAATCAAGGAAATCACGGGGAATTTGATATCAATATCAGCCGATGGGCTGATCCAGAGAACAAGAATGCAGAGTTTGTAGTGCAGCCGGCATTCGTGCCACTCAACATGGTACGGTTTGTAGCACCGGCGGGAAAACTGAAGCACACCATCATGTGGAAAGCGGGGCGGGTCACGATGATTACCTCTCGCGTGTCAGCGAGTGGGTCCAGCTTTGTCGTGTCAAAGCACGAATTCACTTCCGAAGTTCCCACGCCGGGCTCTGAATCGATCCGCATGACGTTTTATGTTTACGCAGATCCGAATCACAAATTGCCCGGTATTCATGATCGTGCTGAAGTTGTAGTAGATGGATTTGAATTCATGCCCTAAAGGTTCCTGGGACTCCGATCGCATGAATAGCGCTTTTCGCCTCGGTTTGATCATCCTGCTTGCGACGGTTGCGCTGGGCGCAGAGGAGAATGCCATCATGCTTCGCCGCAGCCGGGATATTTGGAACCGTGCGTCAGGTTTCCCCGGCGGCTATGTCTACTCGATTACGCAGACTGCGGATGGCTATTTATGGATCGGCACGAGTAACGGGCTTCTCCGGTATGACGGCTTGAGTTTTGTGTTCATCCGAACGGCCAATTCGATTGCACCGACCAACGCTCCTATTCAAGGCCTGGTGACAGATTCGAGTGATCACCTGTGGGTCACGGACGAATCCACGCACTTATTTCGTTACGAGACAGGTCTCCTGCAAGGACCGCTCCCCGACAACGGTCGGCATCAACACCTCGTCAGTTCCGCCGGCAAGACTTTCGACGGTTGGCTTCTGTTTGTGTCTGAACTGCAAGGAATCGTTGACTACAAGCGCGGAGAACGTCGAGTTCTGTTGGAAGCACGTCAGTTGCCTGGTGCGCCCACGGCCGTGGCCCAAACGGAGGATGGCACAATCTGGATCGGCACCAACGAAAAGGGCTTGTTACACTTTAATCCGGACAAGGGCGATCACGATGTTCAGCAGGTCCCCAATCTGGCCGACAAGAAAATCAACTGCCTTCTTACGATCGCGAACACAACTTTGCTAATCGGGACGAACAACGGTTTATTTGGGCTGAATAGAGAGAGCGTAATCAGCGAAATTCGCCCGGAACTTGAACACGCCGAGATCCTGGCGCTGGCCAACGGCCAGCGCGGCAACCTATGGATCGGCACTGACGGCCATGTTTACAAAGCTCACGCCAAAGACATTGATGCAGAGGGCAAGATCCATTCACTGGAAGATTTGGTTGTGAACGGTGCCGTCACTGCATTATTCGAGGATCGCGACGGCAATCTTTGGATCGGCGAACCCGAGGTCATGGAGCGCTACCGAGATACTTCTTTTTCCAGTTATCTCACTTCAGCGGGCTTGCCTTGCATTAACTGCGGGGCGGTCTACGTCGATTCTCAGCAGAGCGTCTGGTTTGCACCGCGGGATGGTGGACTATTCCGTATTTTGCATGGCCGGGTTCAGCCGGTTGAACTCGACGGTTTGAGGGCAGACACGGTCTATTCCATTGCCGGAGCGGGGAGTGAAGTCTGGGTGGCGCGCAAAGACGGAGGACTTACCCGAATCGACCTGCAGAGTGGCGGGCTGCGCGCTTCGACCTATTCGCACAAAAATGGTCTTCCGCAGGACTCCGTGTACTCGGTGTATCGTGCATCCGACGGTACAGTCTGGGCCGGGTCCCTCAGCCACGGAGTGAGCCGCATTCGCAGGGGGATTTGGCGCACTTTCTCGCAGAAGGACGGACTGCCTTCCAACACGATCTCCGCAATTACCGGAAACGCCGCGGGAGAGATCTTCGTTGGAACACCAAATGGGCTCGCCGAGTTGAGGAATGACCGCTGGATTACGTATCGGACTCATGATGGACTGCCACCGGGAGGCATTGACAGCCTATTTATCGGTGATTCGGGCACACTGTGGATCGGCACATCGAGAGGGATCGCGTTTCTTCGATCTGGTGCGGTTCACGTGCCATTAGGAGCACCGAACGCGCTCTACGGAGACATCCTCGGCATTGCAGAGAGCAACGGCTGGCTTTGGATCACAACACCCGATCACGTGCTGAGGATGAGATCCGATGCCCTGCTGAAACAAGATTATGCAGAAGGAGACTACCGCGAGTTTGGAATGACTGATGGCCTGCCAAGCGTAAACGGCGTCAAGCGCACCCAGTCTGTCGTGCCAGACGATCGCGGAAATATCTGGTTCTCGCTGAACCACGGCATCTCGGTTTTACACCCATCGTCATTTGCTGGTCCGGCGTTCCCAGTTACGATACGGATCGACGGGATACTTGTAGACGGGAAGTTTATTGGGACAGCTGACGGCCTTCGCATCCCGTCGGGTCGACATCGCTTGACGTTTCAGTACGCAGCCGTCAACGTATCCAATCCTGAATGGCTGAGATATCGGTATCGACTGTTGGACATCGATTCAGCGTGGAGCGAGCCTACGGCCTCGCGCGAAATCGACTTTACAAACATTTCGCCGGGACGATTCCAATTTCAAGTCGCGGCGAGTAATCCAGATGGGGTGTGGAGCCCTCAGCAAGCGGCGATTGCGTTTGAGGTCGAGCCGTCCTTGTTCCAAACACGTTGGTTTCAGGTTGGAATCGTTGGAGTGGTTGCTTTGGCTGCGCTCGGGATATACCGGCTGCGCATGCAACAATTGCACCGGCAATTTCATGTCGGATTGGAGGCCCGTGTCCAGGAACGAACCCGCATCGCCCGGGAACTGCACGACACGCTATTACAAACGCTGCACGGACTCATGTTTCAATTTCAGGCAGTCCGCAACCTGATGCCTCGGAGACCGGATGCGGCGATGAGATCTCTCGACGATGCGATCAGCGAGACTGAAAAAGCGCTCACGGAGAGCCGGGATGCAATTCAGGGTTTACGCTCCGAGCCGATTGCAAAGGGGAATCTGGCCGAGCTGCTCATGGCGTCGAGTCGAGAGTTGGCGAACTCGGGGACTGCGAACCGTGAAACGCCAGTCTTCGAGCTTATCGAAGAGGGAGAACGGCAAACATTGTCTCCGAACAGCAAGAACGAGGTGTGCCGGATAGCGCTCGAAATTCTGAGAAATGCCTACCAGCACTCGCATGCGCAACGAATCGAGGCCGAGATCCGCTATGGTGATCATTCACTTCGCGTTCGCATTCGCGACGATGGGTCGGGCATCGATCCTAAGGTGCTGAAGGAAGGTGGACGCGAGGGACATTGGGGATTGCGGGGCGTCCGTGAGCGTGCCGAACGAATCGGAGCTCATCTGGATTTCTGGAGTGAGTCAGGCGCCGGTACTGAGGTTCAGCTGACGGTCCCGGCTTCGGTCGCTTACGAGACTTCGCGCGACGGCGTTGGCTCAAGATTGCTTCGTAAGATTGGGAACCGTGGACAGCGCTCATAATCTAATTCGAATTCTTACGGTCGATGATCACCCTCTGCTGCGCAAGGGCATTGCCGCTTTGGTGAACGCTGAGCCTGACCTGAAATTGATAGCCGAGGCATCGAATGGACAGGAAGGCATCGAGGCCTTCCGGACATACCGTCCCGACGTGACCTTGATGGACCTTCAAATGCCGGGCCTGGACGGGCTGGAAGCAATCGATCGGATAAGGAATGAATTTCCGGAAGCGAGAATCATCGTTCTGACGACGTATACCGGTGACAGCCAGGTATTGCGCGCTCTTAGGGCGGGCGCGCGCGCGTACATCCTCAAAGGACAGGTGCATAAGGAACTCCTCGAGACGATCCGCGCGGTGCATGCAGGACAAAAACGAATCCCGCCGGAAATTGCCGCCGAATTAGCAGAGCACGCCACCGATGACGAACTCACGGCACGCGAAATCGACGTCTTAAGGCTGATCGCAGCCGGCAATGGAAACAAGCAGATTGCCGATCAACTCGCGATCGGTGAAGCTACCGTAAAAAGCCATGTCACAAACATCTTGTCAAAACTCGGCGCCAACGACCGAGCCCACGCTGTAACGATCGCATTGAAACGCGGCATCATCGAGCTCGATCTCCCCCAAAAGTAGGAGCACGGTGCCCAACTTAATGCCGTTTCGATCGGGGTTCGCATTCCCTTACCATCAGGTCGGAGGCGTTTCTTGCAGCGACTGTTTTCGACCTTCGCCAACGGTTGGCCGGGTGTAGGTCTTCTGCTTCAGCGTGTTCTAGCCGCTATCTTGCTTGTTCGCTTCGGGGTCGCGGAGGGAACGGGCACATCGTTTTCTCCGTCGATGATCCCTCAGATCTTCGGTGCGTTCGTTGGGATACTTCTGCTCGTCGGACTCTGGACACCGATCGTAGGGAGTTTGATCGCCATCATCGAATTGTGGATCGCGATGACTCACATGGCTGATCCGTGGATTCCAATCGTGCTGGCTACGCTCGGTGGAACCGCTGCGATGATCGGTCCCGGGGCATGGTCGATCGATGCGCGACTCTTTGGCCGAAAACACATCGAAACCTAAAGTACAGAACATTCTGGAGTCCGCCGAAAGTCTTAGCGGAATTCGTGACCATTGATTGAGCGTCTGATTCAACCATTTGGGGTTGTGAAGTCCCCTTGAGTTGTTTCACACTCACGTAGATCGACAGGAAGGGGTGGAAGATGAGCTTAGCGCATACATTTGATCATCAACTGGGGTTGCACTCGATTCCTAACGTCGCACCAATCGTGTTTGTCATAGATGAGGACATCGTTGTTCGAAACTCTCTGGAACGCCTGATTCGCTCTCAAGGATGGCAGGCGGAGACATTCCAATCCGCCGGGGAATTCCTCGACCAGCCACGACCGTTTGTTCCGAGTTGCCTTGTCATTGATCTCTCGCTTCCCGATGGGGGAGGCTTGGAATTGCAAAGAAAGATCGCGCGAGAGCGGTCGGAGATGCCAATCATTGTGACTTCCGGTCACGGAGACATTCCAACGACAGTGCAAGCGATGAAAGCAGGGGCGGTTGATTTCCTCGTGAAGCCTTTTAGACAAGACGTCTTGCTGGCTGCCATCCGCCAAGGCCTCGAACGCAGCCGGGTGACTCTCGATCACGAGATAGAAATTCGCGATCTTCGAAACAGCTACGAATCACTGACGCCTCGAGAGCGGCAAGTTATGGGCTTGGTGGTCTCCGGCTTATTAAACAAGCAGGTCGGCGGCGAATTGGGCATCAGCGAAATCACAGTGAAGGCCCACCGGGCACAGGTCATGCAAAAGATGAGGGCGAATTCACTCGCCGATCTGGTGAGGATGGGGGCCAAGCTCCAGCCGGCGCGTTACGCGATTCACTTGGCTTGACAAAAGAGCTGCGTGCATACCGCCAGTGCGAAGGCCGGTAACCTGCACAGCAGCTGCTGCGAAGCTCTCGCGCGCGGCGGGCGGACGAATGTGTCCGCCACCACACTTGCTTTAGCGGAGGAAGGCGTGGGCGGCGTCTTCCACCCGGATTGTCGACTTGCGCCGAGCGTTTGATCCCACGTGATACGCAACCAGCACATGGTTCTCGACGATCAGCAACTCCTTGTCATTGAGCCATCCGACCAGAACTACATGTGGAATGAAGGCGACGCGATGGGGCACGTCCTCAATCATCCTGACCTCGACGGCGGGCAAGTCGAGCAGGGCTTTGCGAATGCCCTGGGACTCCTCGGGATTGGCTTGTCCCTGCTCCGATATTTGAATCGGCTTGTTGCTCTGGGCTGTGGCGACGATCGTCATAGCAATGCGGGAGGTGTCGGGCGAGAGGCGGGCGTTCGCAGTATAGAAGCTGACGTCATAATCGGCGTTCTTATAGGTCGCCCATTCGTCGAATACGGTGCTCGTCTTGGCTTCGGTGATGATCACAGTCCGATCGTTGCTCTGGTTTGACCATCCACAACAACCGGTGTCAGGAATGGCTTCGACGATCGTGCTTCCACCGGGACTCGCGTCCAGGATGCGCTGTAATGGGTCGGGGATGCCAAGAGGTGTCCACTTGCCAGCCTCCTGTTGATAGCGAGTACTCGCCTTATAAGTGGTTGTGGTCTGACCGGCAACGAACTGCGTGTTCAAGAAATAGTTCTCGACTCCGCCATCCGGCGCCCAGAAGACGAACGATGGACAACTCTCCTCGCAGGTTCCGGTTGGACAGCGGCAATCAGTGAGCTTTGAGGAGGCGACTTCCTCGCGGGCTTTGCCCTCGAGATCGGTCTGCCAGGCCTGAAAGCCGTTGGTGGTGGAGAGGTCGACGCCTTCACGCTCCAAGCGGCGGACTTCATTGGCAAACCAGAACAGGTGGGTTCCGTCGGCCGAGAGGTATGGAACGGGGACGAGTTCGGTTACCGACTGATTCGATCCTCGTTCCTCTTCTTTATGTTCAATCGTCTGATCGATCGAGGCTGCGGAGTGTCCGTTCCAGAACCAGAGTTTATGGGGGTTGGCGGTGTCGGCGTCGGAAAGCGGGAGAGAGACTGTTGGGGCAAAAAGAATCTGGCCCTGGCCGTTGATCGAGATGCTGGCGGGCGACTTGGCCGCTTCGGGGGGAAGCTTGATGTGTTGCTTCGGTGCAAAGGTCGCGGTGTCGTATTCGACTATTTCGCCCATCGAGCTTAGGACCCACAGGCGCTTGCTTTGAGCAAAAAGGGGAGCGGCGATCAAGAACAGGGTGACCAGGCTTCGAACTTTCTTGCGCATCAGGAAACACCAGCGGGAGCGAGAGTGCCGTCCGCTGAAGCGTACTCCTTCTCTAGAAACTTGACGAAACACATTTACGTGTAGCAACCGTTATCCAGGCGCGGTCACACCTCCCCTTCGCTTCGCTCGGGGTCGGCGGGTAGGACGAATGCGTCCGCCCCTGCATTACGCTACTTCACTTCCGTTATTGGCAGCTCGATGAAACTGGCTTGGTCTGGCGAGTGAAAGATCCGCTGGATCGCTTTCTTGTAATCTCCCGGCCTAGCCCAGAAGATATTAGGTACGAATGTTTGCGGATTGCGGTCGTACAGCGGGAACCAACTGGATTGCACCTGCACCATGATGCGATGTCCGGGGAGGAAGACATGATTCGTGGTCGGTAACGTCCAGCGATAAAGGAGAGGCTTGTCGGACACGAGCGGCTTGGGCGTTTCGAGACTCTCGCGATAGCGGCCGCGGAAAATATCCATGGAGATTGCCAGTTGATAGCCTCCCATTTCTTCCTGCTCCGCGACTTCGTCCGGATAGACGTCGATCAACTTCACGACCCAGTCCGAATCCGTTCCGCTGGTTGAGGCAATCAGATTGACGACTGGCTGACCGCTGATCTTCACCGGTTCCTGGAGAACATCCGACGTAAAGGCCAGAACATCGGGACGGCCTGATGCCTCGCGCTGGTCATCGACCAGCCATTGCGGCCAGGTGAAACGGCCACTGTATCCAACGGGCTGACTTGGGCGGGCGCGATACGGGACAGGCTTGGCGGGATCGGAAATGTACTCTTCGAATGCAGAGTCGCCCGCTTTCGGTGTATCGAAACTCAGCTTCAATCCGGGTTGCAGGTACAGTGGCTTGGCGTGAATTGGGCAGCCCGTATCGCAACCTGTGGGCCATGATGACAGGCGGCGCCAGACGTTCGTGCCCGTTTCAAAGGCTGTAACCGTCGCGACGTCGGATTTAGGCGCGCCGTCCTTCAGATATTGAGCCAGAAATGGCTTGAGAATGTGCTCGCGGAAATACTGGCCTGTGTCGCTTCCGAACCTGAGTGCGCCCAGCGAACTGGCATCAGAGATCTCCTGGCCGTGATGCCACGGTCCCATTACGAGGAAGACTTTGTCGTTGCTTATATCTTTTGGTTTGACGGCCTTGTAAACGGCAGGCGCGCCGTAGATGTCTTCCTGGTCCCAAAGGCTGTCGACCAGCATCATCGGAACTTTCAACGGCTGCGCGGCGACAATTTTGTCCATGGCCTGCTGCTGCCACCACGGATCGTAGCTGGGGTGCTCTAGCAGTTTGCGCCAGAATCCGACTTGCTCAAGGCCATGACGCTTGCCTAGTTCGCCCGCAGAGCCAGCCTGCATGTAGAGGTCATAGTCATCGAAGTGATCGATCCACCAGTGCTCGGTGTTGGATCGGGTCGCCTCCTGTTCGTAGATGTACGGCATGTTCTGTTCGCGAAATGCGCCGTTATGAAACCAGTCATCTCCCATCCAACCGTCAACCATGGGATTCATGGGCACAGAGACTTTCAACGCGGGGTGGGGATTTAGCAGCGCCATTAATGGAAGGAATCCATCGTAGGAAATACCGAGAATGCCGACTTTGCCATTGCTGTCGGGAATGTTCTTAACCAGCCAATCGATGGTGTCGTAGGTATCGGTGGAATGATCGACGGGGGTGGGATTCAAGGGTCCGTGCAACGGACGATTCATCACATAATCGCCTTCGGAGCCGTATTTGCCGCGGACGTCCTGGATGACACGGATATAGCCGTCTTCGAGGATCACGTCGACGGCATTGTCGTATCCATAAAGAGCAGAGCCCATATGCGAACTCGCGGCGTGACTGGTCTGCGCGCGCGCGCTATAAGGTGTCCGTGTCAGAAGGATTGGCGCATTCTTCGCCCCTTTCGGGATCGTGATGACGGTGTGGAGTTTGACTCCATCGCGCATGGGGATCATGACATCGCGCTTGATGTAATTGAAGCTGTCGGTGACCGGTTGAAACCTCTCCGGTGTTTCGCTGGGCAGCGAGGCTGCTTGTTGTGCAGCCACAGGCCGCGCGGCTGTCGAACCGATGAATAGAGCAGTAAGCAGGCACAGCACACGAAGATCAGACGAAGTTCTCATTAATGGGCCCTCGGAAGTGGACGATGTTAACGCGTTCCGACTGCGCTGCCAAATCGGGGTTTTGGGGCAAGTAACATTCGGTGATTCCCGTCGCGCGTTACCTAGCGGACATGGATCAAGTTCCCCTTGGTAATGCGGAGAAGCTAGCGCCGCGAAACTACACTCCTTCGCGGGGGTTCAACCTCGCATGAAGAACACACGCAGCAAGTCGCTCGCAGCTCTTGCGGTCGGTGGTCTGATGTTCATCGGATCAGCGATTGCACAACAAGGCAACACGTCTGGTGCCGGTCCAGGCGTTGTGGATCCTGGTCACCCGCGTGTCAACGAGATCAACCAGCGAGAACAGAACCAGCAGGACCGCATCGCGAATGGCGTAAAGAGCGGGCAACTTACTCCCGCAGAAACGCAGCGGTTAGAGCGCGGGGAACAGCGGCTGGAGAATAACGAGAAGAAGGATATGGCCAAGGACAACGGCCATCTGACGAAGCAGGATCAGCGAAAGCTCAATCGTGAAGCCAATCACATGAGCCAGCGTATTTACAAAGACGAGCACAACGCCAAAACCAACTAGCTGTCTGCAGGCTTCGGCGATAGAGGAGAGAGCCGCAGCTTTCGCGGCTTTTTTCTTTTTCGGACAAGAACGATCGAAGTGTTCAAGCATGTCGGGAAAATGATAGGCTACACAATTCTGCGTGGGAAAACTCGACCGTAGGGCGGAAACGTGATCTCCTTTATAATGCAGAGATCCCAAAGAATTGCGCCGATCGCGAGCCTCTCCCTGCCGTGCGCTCTTTCTACTTATGTCAGTTGAATGCGTGAACCCTAAACCTGGACTTGAAGTTGCAAGCCTGACGGATATCGGGCGGCTACGCGGTAACAATGAGGATTGTTCTCTCTACTGGGAACCTGATTCCGACAAAGAGTTCGCGCGCAAGGGCAGGCTGGCCGTGATCGCCGATGGGATGGGCGGCTATGAGGGCGGGCAGGAGGCTAGCCGTCTGGCGGTCGAGACCGTACGATTTGTATACGACCGCGACTTCGATGACCCGCAGAATGCTTTGGTAGCGGGACTACGCTCAGCCCACGACACTATCCAGCGCTACGCGGAACAGCACCCACAGTTTTCGGGCATGGGCACGACCTGTACCGCGGTGGCAATCGTCGAGCACAGCCTTTATTTCGCTCACATCGGAGACAGCCGACTGTATCTGCTTCGCGCCGGAGCAACGTCGCGACTGACGCGCGATCATTCGTATGTGAGCAGATTGGTGGAAAACGGCATTGTGCGGTCGGAAGACGCTGAGTCGCATCCGCAACGCCATATCCTTACGGCGGCGCTGGGATCGGGGCGCGAGGTGATTCCCGACAAGCCGGAGCATCCCATCACGCTGGACGAGGGTGACGTACTTGTTCTTTGCACGGATGGACTGTGGAGTGTGATTGGTGAGGCCGAACTGGCCCGACTGGCCCTGTCGCAACCGCCGGCCGAGGCTTGCGCGAACATGGTGAATGCCGCCTTGGAGCGCGGAGGGCCAGATAACGTTACCGTTGTCGTGCTCAAAGTGTCCGGCGAGTAAACTGCGAGTTCCCGCGCTGTGTAAAGATCAGCAGCCTGCGTATTTTTCCGCAACGCACTTCTATCCAGAAACTGCAACGGCTTGCACAATACTCCCCCTTCCATCAGAGGCAATTTCTTAAGTAACTGATTCCGCGGCTTCTATCGGCGAACGAACCCATGCCGAATGGCATGGAGGTTGCTTCACCTTTTAACAAATTATGTCTATTAAAATAATTATGTTTATGGAATAATTGGCATCCATGAAGATCTCCCAGAAGGGTTTATACGCGCTGCAAGCCATGATGATGCTGGCCCGGAATCATAACCAGGGCGCGATCAAGATTCGCGATATCGCGTATGAGGAGGTACTCCCGGAGAAGTTTCTGGAGTTGATTCTCCTGGAATTAAAAAATGCGCGCGTGGTGGAGAGCGTCCGCGGGGCCAAGGGCGGATACCAGTTGCGCCGCGAGCCGAGCGACGTGCCGCTCAGTGAGATTATCCGGCTGATTGATGGTCCGCTTGCGCCTTTCGGGGATGCTGAACAGTTGCGCGAACGGATTGACCGCGATCCAGACCACCGGGCGCTGTACCAGGTCTTTCTCGATGTGCGTGACGCGGCCGCGCGGATTCTGGACAACACCACTCTCGCCGACCTAGTCGCAAGCAATGGCGGGGTATCAGGTAAGACACGCAAGCATGCGAAATTTACGAAGAAGGAATCCGCCAGCGTCCTCCCCATGGTGGTTGGAGGGCATAAGGGTGAATAGAGCACGGGTGCTTGGTTTCTTATTCTGGCTTACTGCAACGGTTTTTGCATGGGCCCAAGGAGATACAACAAGCATTCGGGTGGGTGCTTTTCCGAATGTTACCCACGCGCAGGCCATGGTGGGCAAGGCCAACGGATGGTTCGATAAGGCCATGGGGCCCAAGGTGAAGATTCAGTGGACCAGCTTCAACGCGGGGCCGGCGGCGATTGAGGCGTTGTTCGCGGGCGCGATCGACATGACCTATGTGGGTCCGAATCCGGCGATCAATGGCTATGTGCGATCCAGTGGCGAAGCGCTGCGAGTCGTGGCGGGCGCGGCCAGTGGCGGAGCTTCGCTGATCGTCCGCAACGATGCTGGTATCAATAAAGCCGAAGATTTTCATGGGAAGCGGATTGCCTCGCCGCAGTTTGGAAATACGCAAGACGTCGCGCTGCGGAACTGGCTCAGGAAGAACGGCCTGAAGACGAACGACAAGGGCGGCGATGTGGAGATCAAACCCATGGCGAATCCTGATCAGCTCACGTTGTTCTTGAGAAAGGATCTAGATGCGGCCTGGGCCCCTGAGCCTTGGGCCACGCGATTGATCCACGAGGGCAATGGTCGATTGTTCGTGGATGAGCGCTCGTTGTGGGCGAACGGGCAGTTCGTGATCGGACTGCTGGTGGTGAACAACCAGTTCCTGCGGGCACATCCGGATCTGGTGAAGAACTGGATTCGCGCTCACGTCGAGTTGACCGACTGGATCGACGCTCATAAGGCTGACGCCAAGAAGTTGTTGAACGAGCAGATCCAGCGCGAAACGAACAAAGCGCTTCCGGCCAATGTGCTCGACGAAGCATTCTCGCGTATGCAGGTGACTTACGACCCCCTGCACTCCGCTTTGAATACTGCTGCGCAGCAAGCTTTTGAAAACGGCTCGCTGGGCCGCACGATGCCCGATCTCTCCCAACTTTACGATGTGACGCTTCTCAATCAGGTTCTTGCTGAGAAGAAGCGAAAGGCGGTCCAATGAGCTCCAATGCACAGGCTGTTTCACGCCGCTATCCGATTCCAGTGGAACCGCGCATGCCCGCGCGTGGAGCCAAGCTGGGTCCCGTTTCCGACGGCCATCCCGATGTGCCTCTAGCAACGCCGGTCTCAAAAGTCGGCTTGAGCGAAATTTGCCTGAGTTACCGGACGCAGAGCGGAGAACAGCTGCTCGCCCTCGATCGCATCAACCTGCACGTACGGGCCGGCGAGTTTCTTTGCGTCGTGGGTCCCTCCGGGTGCGGGAAATCGACGTTGCTGCACTTGATTGCCGGACTCCACTGGCAGACATCCGGACAAGTGCTGGTGGATGGGCGTCCGGTACAGGGTCCCGGAACGGATCGCATTCTCATCTTTCAGGAGCACGGGCTGTTTCCTTGGCTGACCGTCGCCGAGAACGTCGAGTTTGGAATGAAGATGAAGGGCCTACCCAAAGCCGAGCGGATCGAAAAGGTGAGGCACTATTTGCGCCTGGTCCATCTGACGAAGTTCGAAAAGAGCTACATCCATCAGCTTTCGGGCGGGATGCGGCAGCGGGTGGCTATTGCTCGCGCCCTGGCAACTGAACCGGATGTGCTCTTGATGGTCGAGCCGTTTGCTGCGCTGGATGCGCAGACGCGCGACCTTCTGCATGATGAACTGGAGCGTATCTGGAGCGAAACGGGCCGCACCATCATTTTTGTGACACATAACGTGCGCGAGGCTGTTCGCCTGGGCGATCGGGTGGTTCTTCTTACTTTCCGACCGGGAAGAGTGAAGAGCGAGTTTCCAATTTCGCTGGCCCGTCCGCGGAGTCTGGAAGATCCCGAAGTCGCACTCACGGCTCGGGAGGTTCTCGACGAACTTCGCGATGAGATCAACCGCTCCCTCGAAGCTGAATACACGGCCGGCATAAAGCCGCACATCGAACCCGGAGGGGGAGCATGAAACGCGCCGCACGTTACATCATTTTTTATGCAGCTCTGCTTGGGCTTTGGACGCTTCTAGCGAAGCTGAAGATATGGCCCCCGTATTTGTTCCCTACCCCGTGGGGCGTGGCGGAGTCGCTCTATGCGGGCTTTCAGGATCAGAGCTATTGGATCGCAATCCGCGTGAGCATGCAGCGGGTGTTGATCGGCTATGGCATATCGGTGGTGCTTGGGATGATTCTCGGCCTGGGAGTGGCCAGCAACAAATTCCTGGAAGAAACCATGGGAGGGCTGCTGGTGAGCCTGCAAAGTCTGCCCAGCATCTGCTGGTGGCCGCTGGCGCTGCTTTGGTTCGGCCTGAATCAGAATGCAATTCTCTTCGTCGTGATTATGGGATCGCTCCTCTCGGTCACGTTGGCCATGGAAGATGGGCGAAAGCAGATGCCGAAGATCTTTGGACAAGCCGGCCGTAACCTTGGCGCCAAAGGATTCCAGCTGTTCTGGTATGTCCTGCTGCCCGCGAGTCTGCCATTTATTGTGTCTGGATTGAAGCAAGGCTGGGCTTTCGCGTGGCGGTCACTGATTACAGCGGAGATGCTTTACCTCAGTCTCGGTTTGGGCCAGGTTCTGATGATGGGGCGCGATCTAAATGACATGAGCGCCGTGATCGCCGTCATGCTGTTGATCATTGCGCTCGGCTACATTGTCGACGGAGTGGTCTTCAAAGGCATGGAGCGGCATCTGCAGAACAAGTGGGGTCTGGCTCCGGCGAATTAGGAAGCATCGCACCCCCTCGCCACCAAAAATTAATACGGCCGTAACAATCAAGTCAGGGTTTTGGCCTAATCTCTACTATGTTTATTGTATTAATTTATAAAATGGTATTACAAAAATTCTTCGACTCCGAATACCGTTCGGAGTTAGAGCGATTTCCTTTCGCCTGTTAAGCGAAATGGAGATCACTCCAGCGGTCTCCCCTAAAAGTACTGCAGCACACTCAAAAAGGAGAGGACGTATTGCCATGAACAAACCACGATGGTTCACTGCTCTGGCCTTTGCTGCTCTTTCGGCGGGGGCATGGGCACAAACCCAGACTGCCGCTAATCTTGCTCCGGCATCTGCTTCCGCCGAGGCGCCAGCCACACCGGCACCTTCTCCAGAACAGCAACTCCGTTCGGAACTTGACCAGTTGAAGCAGTTGGTTCACGACCAACAGCAACGGATCGAAGCTCTGGAAAGCGGACGCCAAGCAGACCCGCCACTGGCAATCGAAGTCGCCTCGACCGCGCCAATCAGCAGCGCCCCGGCCAAGCCTCAAGATTCGACGCCGGCGCCCCAAGCCAACCCTCCGCAGGCACCAAACGCGTCCCGTGCTCAAACAGTGCAGTCCGGAAGCTCGGACGAGCGTATCCGCAATCTGGAACGGGACATCAAGGCTCTGGGTCCGCTCCATTTCAGCGGTGACGTCCGCCTTCGTGCTGAGCCTTTTTTTGGGATTCGTCAGAAGAATTCGTGGGTTAGTATCGGCTCTGGCAACTTGCCAAGAGCATGATAGAGCGCAAGTTCGGTGAT
>Ga0126378_10000823_pt1 | contig 22749 bp, 24 predicted proteins | sample PanSoiMetPlot_23_FD_92587 | JGI IMG/M metagenome (GOLD analysis project Ga0126378, IMG submission 92587) | Tropical forest soil microbial communities from Panama - MetaG Plot_23 | ecosystem: Environmental > Terrestrial > Soil > Tropical forest > Bulk soil | place: Panama | collected 2016-02-17
ATGACCATCTTCGTACATTCGGTGCAGGTGCGGCTCGTACCATTGCCGCGCGAGTTGAAATTCTGCTGGCCAAGGCGTTTTGGCTTTTCGCATTCTGCCGACCAGCTCGGCAAAAGCGGGCCAGTCTTCGGCCGCCGGCTTCGGGACTTCGATTGAAATGAGAAGGTCGGGTCTTTCTGGCTGCTGTTCTACTTCGTCCTGGATCTTTGCCGCGGTGCTCGGTCCAATCCCCGGCAGCAATTTTAACACCCGGAACCCCGCTGTGCGATCGGATGGGTTCTCGCACCACCGAAAGATGCTGATGACATCCTTGACGTGGGCAGCTTCAAGAAATTTGAGGCCACCATATTTCACGAATGGAATGTTGCGACGAGACAATTCGATTTCGAGTTGGGCGCTGTGATGCGAAGCTCTGAACAGAACGGCCTGGGATTTCAACGGCACGCCTGCTTCCCTTGTATCGAGGATTTGCTGGGCAACGTACCGGGCCTGAGCAGTCTCGTCCGTCACGGTGGTGAGAAATGGCCGCTGTTTTGATTTCCGGTCTGATCGCAGGTTCTTGGTAAATCGCTCCTTCGCCAGGCCAATGACAGCGTTGCAGGCGTCGAGGAGCGGCTGGGTGGATCGATAGTTCTGTTCAAGAGTGATGATGCGGGCGGATGGGTCGAACTGGTCAGGAAAGTCAAGAATATTGCGCACGGTGGCGGCCCGGAATGAATAGATCGCCTGCGCGTCGTCGCCAACTACTGTTACCCCACTGCCATCTGGTTTGAGCTTCAACAGGATCTTGGCTTGGAGATGGTTGGTGTCCTGGAATTCATCGACAAGGACATGATCAAATCGGTCCCCGAGCTCCGCGGCGAGGTCGGCATCGTTCATCATTTCTGCCCAGCACAACAGCAGATCGTCGTAGTCAAGGACGTTTTGCCGCTGCTTGGCCGCCATGTACGCGCGGAATAGCCTCCGCAGCTCCGCCTCGCATTTGATGCACCACGGAAATTGATCCCGTAAGGTAGCTTTGATAGTCGCTCCGGAGTTGATCGCGAATGAGTAGATCGCCAGGCACGTGTCTTTCCTCGGAAACCGTGAGTCCTTCTTCGACAGGCCAAGGTCATGCCGAACCACGTCGATCAGGTCGGCAGCATCCGAACGGTCAAGGATCGTGAACGACGGCTTGAGGCCAATCCGAGGCGCATATTCACGCAATATGCGAGCACCAACGGCATGAAACGTGCCAGCCCACGGCAGGTCGATGCGCTCTGTGCCCATGGCTGCGCCAGTGATCCGCCTGACGCGGCCGGTCATGTCGAGAGCAGCCCGCCGGGAGAACGTCAGCAATAGAATCCGGTGCGGATCAATGCCATTGACGACAAGGTGAGCCACCCGGTGGGCAAGGGTCTTGGTCTTGCCTGAGCCCGCACCGGCGATCACGAGCAGTGGCCCCGCATCGAAAGCGGATCCATCCTTTGCGCCGTGCTCGACGGCACGTCGTTGCTCTTGGTTCAGGTCCGCCAAATAATCGTAAGCCATTAAATCTAGGTCTTTCATTAGTTATTCGTGGAAACGTTCGTCTGATTCGGGTGCAGCCGGCAATCATTCACTAACCGAATAGCATCAGGTCCTTTGACATCTCTGCGCTTCGGTGCTCCGCACGGTGCGCGAACCTCTCTGCGCATGTGCTGTCGTCCAACGCTGCAAAAGCGGTGCTGCCAAGCAAGTTGGCCACCCATTATCGAAGGTGACCTACTGAGAGAGGATGGCCATGTTGGCCATCTTCGAAAAAGCCCAACAACAACATGTTCAAGCCCCTGACATTAGGAACCCTCACTAGAGGGGGGCCTCGAAAACCGGTGGGACAAGGTTAAAAATACGCTATGGAAGACAATGGGACACGAACGCAAAGTGGGACAAGATAAGCAGTTGAAGGGCCGCAACTGTTTCAGCCCTCTCCTGGGCACCAGGTTTGTCTCCTCGCCGGCCCATGCGCCGTCATGACTGTCCGCTTGCACCGCGGTGATCTGCCCGACCTTTCACGCTACCGCGGCGCTGCGGTCGCAATCGACACCGAAACCATGGGGCTCGATCCGCACCGCGATCGGCTATGCGTGGTGCAGATCTCGCCGGGTGACGGTTCCGCCGACGTGATCCAGATCCCCGCGGGCGCCAGCGAAGCGCCGAATCTGACAAAGCTTCTCGCCGACGGGACCATTCTCAAGATCTTTCATTTCGCCCGGTTCGATCTCGCCGTGCTGTACAAGCGTCTGGGGGTGATGCCCTCACCCGTTTATTGCACCAAAATCGCTTCGCGCATCGCCCGCACCTACTCCGATAAACACGGCCTCAAGGACCTGGTGCGTGAACTCTTGGGCGTCGAGCTTTCGAAGCAGCAACAGCTCTCCGATTGGGGCGCCGAAGCGCTGAGCGAGGCGCAACTCGCCTATGCGGCCTCCGACGTGCTGCATTTGCATGCTCTCAAGGAGAAGCTTGACGCTATCCTGCTCCGGGAAGGTCGCACCGACCTAGCCGCCGCATGTTTCCGCTTCCTGCCCGACCGGGTACGGCTCGATCTTGCCGGCTGGGCGGGGGAGGACATCTTCGCGCACGCCTAGCCTTTTGCGATCCACAATCCGAATGGATTGGTAACCAATCCGCCCTATCTCCTTCCGCTGGTGAGCTTTTCCGTCGAACCCACGCCCCAATCCACGCCCAGCCATGCCGCGCCGGGGCCATATTTGGGCGCGAGCATGGGGCTAGAACGGGTTACTATCGCCAGTGGGGCCGCCTGATTCTCTGCGGGCGGAGGGGCTCGGGGATGAACTCTCTAACGGCCGTGTCCGAAGTTGAGGAGCGAGCGCCGCGGGTGCTTGCCCGCTTCGGCCGTGCCGATGGCGATCGTGCCTTCCGCGCCGCGGTGCGCCATAGCCGGCACGTACGCGTCCTGCGGCTCGCCATTCCGCTCACCGCCGCCGTCGTCTTGCTTGCGACGGCAGCCCTTTCGTTCCTGTTCAAGCCACTGCGCATGCTCTCGGGCATGCCGGTCGACGTCGGTCGGATGGTTGTGTCCGGCACCAAGATCATGATGCACCAACCCCGTCTAGCCGGCGTGACCCGCGACAATCGCCATTACGACATGGTCGCGCAGTCCGCCGCCCAGGACGTGACCAAACCGGACATGGTCGAGCTACAGGGCGTGCATGCGACCATGGAGATGCGAGACAAGGTCACCTTCGAAACCACTGCGAAGGGCGGACTCTACAACACCAAGACGGAGCAGTTGACGCTCAACCAGAACGTCGTGGTCACGTCTTCGAGCGGCTATCAGGCGTTCCTCAACGAAGCGGTGGTGGACGTTCGAGCCAGCAAGATCGTTTCGGAGAAGCCGGTCGAGGTGAAGACGGCGACATGGGCCATCAGCGCAAATCGCATGGAGGTCAGCGAGGCCGGTGATCTCGTGCGTTTCGATCGCGGCGTGTTCGTCACGTTGGTGCTGGATAGCACGACGTCGGGCGCCGGTGGGGGGGCGCGCAAACAATGAGAGGCTGGGCAGCACGGTTGTCGCACGCGCGGCTTGCGGGCACGGCGGTGACCCTTGCCTGTGCGATTTGGGCAACGGACGCGAGTGCGCAGAAGAATCAAAATCCGCAAAATCAAGGTCCACCCAACGCGCTGCAGGGCTTCTCGCAGAACCGCGACGAGCCGGTAAAGATCCGCGCGGCCTCGCTCGAATTTCGCGACAAGGACAAGATGGCGACCTTCACCGGCGACGTGCATGTGCTGCAGGGCGATACCGAGATGCATTGCAAGGTGCTCGTCGTTTTTTACGAAGAGGAGACCGGCGCGCGCGCCGTCAAGACGGCCGAACCGGGGCCGGGAGGCGACCGGCAAATCCGGCGGATCGAAGCCAAAGGCAACGTTGTCGTGGTGCAAAAAGATCAAAATGCGACCGGCGACGCGGCCACTTTCAACATGCGCGAAAACACCGTCACGCTGGTCGGCAACGTCGTGGTGACGCGGGGCGCAGACGTCTTGCGCGGACAGCGCTTAACGGTCGATCTCACCAGCGGTGTGTCGAAGATGGACGGCGGGCGGGTCGATGGCATATTTCAAGCCGGGCCGCGAACCCCTCCTGATCCGCGCAACAGCGCGGAGAAAAACAACACGGCTGAGAAAAGATGACGGCGCTGGTTCTGGCGCGGCCGAGCGGCCGAGCTGCGACGGATAGACATGAATTGAAAGCAGCTTGGAATATGCCGACCCCTCGTACCATGATGGCGAGCCCGGAATCGGCTCTGGGGGTTGATGAGAGGGTGCGGCCCTATTCCACTGGGGTCGTTTTGGCCGGGCTTTAAGGGCGGAGGCGTGCTCAACATTTTCGCGTTGTTTCGAAACCGTCGCGCGCCTCGACCTCGACGCAAAGCGGGCAACGGCGGCTGGCAGGACATCGGCCTGACAAGCGTGGGCGGGCCGATGCCGGCTGCCCGTACCAAGAAAGCGGCTTCGAGCCGTCCCAGGGCGCGCCGAGAAGCCGTCCGGCAGGAGCCCTCGCGCGGCTATCTGGCCGCGCACAAGCTCGAAAAGAGCTACGGAGGACGGCGCGTGGTCGACGGCGTGAGCCTCTACGTGCGCCGCGGCGAGGCGGTCGGGCTACTGGGACCCAACGGTGCCGGTAAGACCACGGCCTTCTACATGATTACCGGCCTGATCAAGGCTGACCGCGGTCACATCGAACTCGACGGCTACGAGGTCACTCACCTTCCGATGTACCAGCGGGCGCGGCTCGGCATCGGCTATCTGCCGCAGGAAGCATCGATCTTTCGCGGCCTCAATGTGGAGGAGAACATCCGCGCGGTTCTCGAGGTCGTGGAGTCGGACCGGCGTCGCCGCGAGGCCGATCTCGATGCGTTGCTGGATGAGTTCGAGATCACGCGCCATCGCAAGACGTCCTCGATCGCGCTTTCGGGCGGAGAACGCCGCCGGGTCGAGATCGCCCGCGCGCTTGCGAGCCGGCCGAATTACATGCTGCTCGATGAGCCGTTCGCCGGCATCGACCCGAAGGCCGTCGTCGAAATCCAGAGGCTCGTGCGCCGTTTGACCAACCGCGGGATTGGCGTGCTCATCACCGACCACAACGTCCGCGAGACGCTCGACCTCACCGACCGCTCATACATCATTTATTCGGGCCAAGTCCTCATGGAGGGCCGCAAGGACGATATCGTGAACGATCCCGAGGTTCGCCGCCTCTATCTTGGCGAAGAGTTCCGCGTCTAGCCGTTGTCCCCGCTATTCCGCGCGCCTCCCCCTGCGCGCTTCGCGCTTGCCTCCTAATCCTGGTATACAGCGGGCCAGGAAGGCGATAAGCAAAAATCGGACCAAACGCCCCTCGCGCTTGCGATCGATTTGGTTGAGCAGGACAGCCGCCCGCCCAGAAGGCCCATGGCACTTACCCAGCGACTCGAGCTTCGGCAGAACCATGCCCTCGTAATGACGCCGCAGCTAATGCAGGCCATCAAGCTGCTGCAGCTCTCCAACCTCGATCTTGCCGCATATGTCGAAGGGGAGCTCGAACGCAATCCTCTGCTCGAGCGAACTGGAGAAGTCCACGGAGCCGGGGATGTCGCCAGCCCTGACATCTCGGCGGAGCCCGCCGCAGCCGACTGGATGGAGCCTGCCGCGCATCGAAGCAGCGAGGTAGCCACAGATCAGCCCGCCCTCGACATCGACGACGTTGCTCCCGCCGATGCGGATGCCGCGCTCTCGCGCTCGAACGGCGAGGCACCGATGGGCTACTCCGAATGGGCCGGCACGGGCGCGGGCGGGCGCGACAATACCGATTACAATCTCGAAGCTTTCGTCTCGGTCGAGACCACCCTCGCCGACCATCTTGCCGAACAGCTCGCGCTCAGCGTCGCCGACCCGGCCCGCCGCATGATCGGGCAATACCTCATCGATCTGGTCGATGAGGCCGGTTATCTCAATGGCGATCTCGCAGCGGTCGCGGAAAAGCTGGGGGCGCCGGCTGGCGACGTCGAGGCAGTGCTTGCCGTTCTGCAGGGCTTCGATCCCCCCGGCGTTTGCGCGCGCAATCTCACTGAGTGCCTCGCAATTCAGCTCAAGGAACGCAATCGCCTCGACCCCGCGATGCAGGCGCTGTTGGCCCACCTCGATCTTCTTGCCAAACGCGATCTTGCTGCCTTGCGCCGCATCTGCGGCGTAGGCGAGGAAGACTTAACCGAGATGATCGGTGAAGTTCGCAAACTCAATCCCAAGCCCGGCCTTGCCTTCGGCTCGACCCAGGTGCAGCCGATCGTGCCGGATGTATTTGTGCGCCCGGCGCCGAGCGGCGGCTTCGTGATCGAACTCAACTCCGACACGCTGCCCAAGGTGTTGGTCAACCAGACCTATCATGCCGAACTTGCCAAGACCGCGAAGAGCGAGAAGGACAAGACCTATCTCGCCGGTTGTCTGCAAACTGCGACTTGGCTCATGCGCGCGCTTGACCAGCGTGCCAAAACCATTCTGAAAGTATCGACTGAGATTGTGCGTCAACAGGACGGTTTCTTCGTGCGCGGCGTTCAGCATTTGCGGCCGCTCAATCTCAAGACGATCGCCGATGCGATCAATATGCACGAGTCCACGGTCTCGCGCGTCACCGCTAACAAATACATGGCCACCAACCGCGGTATCTTCGAGCTGAAATATTTCTTCACCTCGGCAATCGCTTCGGCGGACGGGGGCGAAGCCCATTCGGCAGAAGCGGTGCGCCATCGGATCAAGCAACTGATCGACGCCGAAAGTCCCGAGCACGTGCTGTCCGACGACACCATCGTCGAGAAGCTACACGAGGCCGGAATCGACATCGCCCGGCGGACCGTCGCAAAATATCGCGAGGCGATGCGAATTGCGTCATCGGTGCAGCGGCGGCGCGAGAAACAGGCCGCGCTTGGCGCGGCCTCCTGACGCACCATCGATGATATTGTACTGGGGCCCTTTTTGCGGCGAACTGGAGGCTGCCGCAAAGCGCTCGATTGTGCCTGCGCGGCGCAAGCCGCCGTGCTACGGATCATCGAGCAGCGGGCATGGGAGGGCTGTCAATGCCACTTCGCGTGTCGGGTAAAAACATCAGCGTCGGCCAGGCGCTCCGCGAGCGCATCAATACGCGGGTTGCGGAAGCGATGGCCAAATTCTTCGACGGCGGGTTTTCCGGGCACGTGACCATAGGGCGGGAGGGATTCGGCTTTCGCACCGAGTGCGTGGTCCATCTCGACTCCGGCATTGTGCTCGAGGCTGACGCGCTCGCGGCAGATGCCTATGCCAGCGCCGATCAGGCGGCCATGCGCATCGAAACGCGATTGCGCCGTTACAAGCGCCGACGCAAGGATCGCCAGGCGGCGCGGCGACATCGAGGTCTTGAGCTCTAGCGCCACCGACCGCCGATCGAGAAGGACGCCCATTGACGGCCCACCGCGGGGTACCTATGGTCCGCCGCCTTTGCGATGCCGAGCCCGGTTGAGCTCCCCTATCTCCGGAAAGGTCTATGCTCCTCACCGATCTTGTCGCGCCCAATGCCATCATTCCGGCACTGAAGGTCAACAACAAGAAGCAGATCCTGGAGGTGCTGGCCGCGAAGGCCGCCGAGCTCTGCGGCCAGACCGAGCGTACTATTCTGGAGACGCTGCAGCAGCGAGAGAAGCTCGGTTCGACCGGCGTGGGCAACGGCATCGCGATTCCACACGGTAAGTTGCCCAAGCTCAATAAGCTGTTCGGATTATTTGCGCGGCTCGAAAGGCCCGTCGATTTCGAGGCGCTCGATAGCCAGCCCGTCGATCTCTTGTTTCTTCTGCTCGCGCCGGAAGGGGCTGGAGCCGACCATCTCAAAGCGCTTGCGCGCGTCGCACGGCTGTTACGCAACGCCGATATCGCCCGGAAATTGCGCCAGTCACGCGATGCCGAAGCGCTCTACGCGGTATTGGCGATGCCGTCGGCTTCGGCGGCTTGATTGCGGGCGAAGGCGCCCTCAGAACCATATAGCGTTGCAACAAGACCAGGCCGGCGATCCGAACGGCGAGTTCATCCATTTTGATCTTGCGAAGCCACTTCAAAACCAACGTTTTGAAGCGGCTACCCTCGCGAAACATGAATTCGTTCGCTTCGACAAACTTGATCTCGACCCCGGCGGCGCCGGCGATTTTTCGCAACTTCGCCTTCGTCGGATAATTGTTGAAACGCATGATCTCGGTGTTGCTGCGCACCCGGTGACGCCAATCCGCTTCGGTGCCACGCATCCATGCAATCCAGGCACAAAGCGTGAGATACGAGCGGCTAAAGCAAAGCCAAGGAAAGGGAAGGCCGACGTGTCCTTCCATCAAATTGTTTGGGCCGGGAAAATGATGCACCGAAATCGCTCCCGGTTTGAGCACGCGGACGATCTCCGACATGGTGGTCGCGTAATCGAAAACATGCTCGAACACTTGATCGCTGAAGCAAAAGTCAAACGTGCCGTTCTCGAATGGCAGCCGGTATTTCTTGAGGTCCAGCAGCTTAAGCCGGCGCGCGACTTCGGCTGGGGGTCTTTCCGCGACGTGCCAGTATTTGTCGAAGTCGCGGTCCCAATATTCGAGCACATCGACGCCGAATGCCTCGTAGCCCTGCTCCAGCAAGCCGCGCACCGACTCGCCGATCCCGCAGCCGAAATCGAGAATTTTGGCGCCGGGAGAAAGACGCAGCCCCAGCCGCGCGGTGGCAAAACGCAAATGGCGTTCTGCCGCTCGCGCGTGATCGGCTGTATAGGCATTGACGATCTTTTCGCGGGCCGGGAGCGCGCCGGCGTAAGGGGAACAGGTCATCGCCGAAAGTTTAGCGACTTTTGGCCTGCCTTCAAACGAGAGCTCAGTGCAGGCTGACGGTTTCGATCTCGCGGTCCGCGGCGTCCGCCATCGCCGCTTCACGGCTGTCGGCGAGCAGGATCGGAGTGCCGTTCGCCGCATAGAGCACGAAAACCTGATGCCCGGGCGGGAGCAGCGGCGCTTCCGCACACAGAAACGCGACCTCCTCCGAACGGATGGCCCGAATATAGGCAAACCGGCTCTCGCCCAGGGCCGCAAATCTTTCGGCCGACATCGCCGGAGCGGGCATTGCGGACGGATCGAACATGGCACGTGCTCCTCGCGCTTGCTTTGCGCGCGGTCGCACTATCCTTCACTTCGAACGATCTGGCTGTAACCGGGATCACACAGGCGGGTCGAATATTCCCGACATGCCAAGTTATGCCGGCACTGCGGCTGCTTCCGCCTGTGTCCTAGATCACACAGTCGGCCGAAATCATGCGGGCACCAACGTCAGTGCACGCTGACGGTCTCGAGCTCCTGGCTCCAGGCGTTGGCGATGGCGGCCTCGCGGCTATCGGTCAGCATGATGGGGGTGCCGTCGGCCGCGTGCAGGGCATAGAGCAACGTACCAGGCGCAAGCTCCGGCGCCTGCGGAAATTGCTTCTGCACGTCCTCGGAGCGAACCATCTTCACGTAGGCGATCTTGCCCCCGCCCAGAAGCGCAAGCGCTTCCGGCGAGATCATAGGTCCTCGGGAGGTGATGTTGTTATTAGTCATGGCACTCGATTCCTTGCCTGATTTAACGCGTCGAGCCCTGCTCCGGTTCAATCACGATTGGTGATGTTGATCGACTTTACGAGTCGTTGCGGTTCCGGCCGCACGAGATCGATCAACAGCAGCCCGTTCTTCAAGTCCGCGCTCAGCACTTCCATCCCGTCGGCCAGCACAAAAGTGCGCTGGAACTGACGCGCGGCGATGCCGCGGTAGAGATAGTGGTGCTCCTTCTGGTCCTGCTGGCGCCCGCGGATGACCAACTGGCTCTCCTCGATCGTCACGTCGAGTTGATCGCGGGTGAAGCCCGCGACCGCCAACGTGATCCGCAGGCGCTCAGGTTGGCCGTTCTGGCGGGCAATGCGCTCGATATTGTAGGGCGGATAGCCGTCCGCGGCCTTGGCGACACGATCGAGCGCACGCTCGATCTCGTCGAATCCGAGCAGGAAGGGGCTGGACAGAGACGGAACTCGGGACATGGTCTCAAAGCCCTGGTAAGCGACTTTGAGGGGCCCTTACGGCGCCCCCTGACCGACCCGATGGGCGTTCCACCGGGCGGTCCCGCAAATATGGGGAGTTCCCCTCAAGCCTGCAAGAACGGCCCCGCCTGGGCACGGCGGCCAAAACGCCCCGCCCCAATGCATTGAGCGGATGGCGTTGCCACAGTATTGATCGCCAGCTTGCGCGCGGGAGGGCTCGGTGCGAATTGCGATCATGGGATCGGGAGGTGTCGGCGGCTATTTCGGCGCGCGGCTCGTGCAGGGCGGCGCTGACGTGCATTTCATCGCGCGCGGTGCACATCTTGCCGCCATGCGCGAGCACGGGCTCGCGATCGAGGGCGGGCCGCAGCCGATCCATCTGCCGAAGGTCAGTGTGAGCGACGAGGCGAAAACCATCGGCCCGGTCGATGTGGTGATGTTCTGCGTCAAGCTGTGGGACACCGAGATTGCCGCGCGCCAAGTGCTGCCGCTCATGCAGTCCGAGACCGCGGTCATTTCGTTTCAAAACGGCGTGCAGAAGGACGATATGCTGCGGCCGATCGTCGGGGAAAAAGCGCTGGTGGGCGGCGTCGCCTATGTTGGGACGGCGATTGGCCGGCCTGGAGTGATCGAGCAGACTGGCTCGGTCGAACGACTTGTGTTCGGAGAATACGATGGCCGCCGGTCCGCACGCGTCGACGCGTTCTACGCGGCTTGCCGGCGCGGCGGGATCAATGCCGAGATCAGCGAGGACATCCTTCGCTCGATCTGGGAGAAGTACGTCTCGCTCGTCGCCATGTCCGGCGCAACCACGAGCACGCGCCGCACCATCGGACCGATCCGCAGCAATCCACTCACGCGGCAATTTCTGCTCGATCTGGCGCGCGAGGTCGTCGCCGTCGGCCGCGCGCATGGGGTGAAACTGCCAGAGGACTATGCCGAACAGCGCATGCCGTTCGTCGACGCGTGGCCGCCGGAAATGACGACCTCGATGCACCACGATCTGCGGCAGGCAAAGCCGCTTGAGCTGCGCTGGCTGTCGGGTGGTGTGGTCGATTTAGGGGCCGCGGTCGGCGTGCCGACGCCGATGAATCGCGCCGTGCGCGACATCCTGACCCTTCACGCCGACGGCGCGCAGGCCTGACGCACGGCCTCACGCTTCCGGCAGCTTGAACAGGCGCATCGCGTTCGTGCGCCCGATCTTGCGGCGATCCGTTTCAGTGATCGGCGCTTGATCGAACCAGTCGGCGGCGTCGCTAAAGTCCTCGAATGGATAGTCGACGGAGAACATGACCCGCTCCGGCCCGATCTCGGCTATGGCGTCGACCAGCGCGGGCGTGCTGAAGTGGCCCGAAGTCGTGAGATAAAAATTCGCTCGGAAATAAGCCGCAACCGGCTTGCGCGCCGCGTATTTGTGCGGGGCCTTCATCCAATTGTTGCGATTGTCGATGCGCCAGAGATAGTACGGCAGGCCTTCGCCGAGATGGCCGAGGATGATTTGCAGTCGCGGATGTTCGTCGAACAATCCGCTGCCGATCAGGCGCAATGCATGCACCGAGGTTTCCGCCGCGAAGGTCCACGTCGGTCCGAACAGCCACGGGTGACCTTCGTACAGCGCCGAGTGAACCGAAGGCGGACGCGGGTGCAGATAAAACGGAATGCCGAGGTTCTCGACCGCGCGCCAGAACAGACGATATTCCGGTAGATCGTAGTGCAACACGCGGTTCGGCTCGCTTGTCTGCGAATAGCCGTTGACCAGCGCGCCTTTAAATCCGAGATCTTTGATGCAGCGTTCCAGCTCTTGCGTAGCGAGCTGCGCCTCCTGCATGGGCAGCGCGGCCACGCCGACGAACCGGTCGGGACGTTTTGCGATCTCCGCCGCCAGCGCATCATTGGCGCGGCGGGCGAGCTGCGCCGCTTGTTTGGGGTCGCGAATGGCTTGGATCGCCGGCGCATTGAGCGACGCGATCATGATTTCGACGCCCGATGCGTCCATCAGGCGTAGCCGCTGATCCTGAAAATCAAGGAGACGATGACGCAATTCCGCCCACACGTGGGCGCCGAACGGCTGCGAGTCGCCGAGCGTGTCTTCGATCGCGAAATGATCCTCGAGTGTGACCTTTCCCTGCATGCGTTCTCCAAAGAAGCGGTGGATGCGCCGGACGAGGCGCGCTGCGCCTTCACTATGCGCGGACTCGCCGCCGGTTGCCAGATTGCGGCGGCGGCTTTGCGCCGGCGCGCGCGGCGGCTAAGGTTCGCGCATGACGGTGCCGCTGCTGACGTTTCGCGCGATTCGCTCGACCGCCGTCGAGGTGCCGACGACCTATGCGCTGGGCACGAGCCGCGGGGTCATCACGAAGGCGCCGCTCCTCCTCATTGATTTGGAAACCGAGGAGGGGATCACCGGTCGCTCCTATGTCTGGTCCTATTTTCCCGCAGCGGCTCATGCGATTGCGAAAATGCTCGAGGAGGTCGCGCGCGTCGTTAGCGGCGAGCGCCTCGCACCCGCCGAGCTGTGGCAAAAGCTTTCCGAGCGCTTCGCGCTCATCGGCGTGCAGGGCATCGTGCGCATGGCGATGGCGGGGTTCGACGTAGCGGCCTGGGATGCGCTGGCGATCGCCGCCGGCTGGCCGCTTGCGACGCTTCTCGGCAGCACGCCCAAGCGCGTTCCTGCCTACAATTCCTGCGGCCTCGGATTGATGGCGCCGGACCGGCTGGCCGACGAGGCGGAAAAACTCCTCGCCGGCGGCTTTCGCGCGGTCAAGCTTCGGCTCGGCTATCCCACGCTCAAAGAGGATCTCCTCGCGCTTGATGCGGTGAAGAAGCGCCTCGGCAGCGAGATCGCGGTCATGGTCGATTACAATCAGGCGCTCAGCCTCGCTCAGGCGCTCGAACGCGGCCGCGCACTCGATCAGGAAAACCTTTATTGGCTGGAAGAGCCAATTCGCCATGACGACTATGCCGGCTATGCCACGCTCGTGTGCGAGCTTAAGACGCCGATCCAGATTGGAGAGAACTTTTCCGAAAGCTCGGCCATGGCTGTGGCGCTCGCGGCTGGCGCCGCCGATTACGTCATGCCCGACCTCGAACGCATCGGCGGCGTCACCGGCTGGCTACGCGCGGCGGCGCTTGCCAATACGCACCGCATCGAAATGTCGTCGCACCTTTATCCCGAGGTGAGCGTGCACCTGCTCGCGGCGACGCCGACCTGCCACTTCCTCGAATACATGGATTGGGCCGACAAGATTTTGGCCGAGCCGTTAAAGATCGTAGACGGCTTTGCGGTCGCGCCGCAACGGCCCGGAAACGGTCTCGTGTGGGACAAGGCGGCGGTGCAGAAATATCGAATAGCCTGAGCCGCGGCCTCACATCTTCACCCACCCGGCCGGCGCCTTCTTGCCGGGGTGAATGGCGCCGCAATTCTTGCACGTGCGCGCCTTTTGGTCGGCGTAGAATGCATCGTAGAGCGGCGGCAGATCTTTGACCAGGTGCTCCACTTTCACCTCGATGCGGTGTACGAGCGCCTGGCATTCGAAGCAATACCACTCGAACGCATCGAAATCGTTGGGCCGCGCCGCCTCGACGACGAGCCCGACCGAGCCTTCCTGCGGCCGTTGCGGCGAGTGCCGCACGTGCGCCGGCAGCAGGAAAACCTCGCCCTCGCGAATCGGAACATCGTAGAAGTCGCCGTCATCCACCAGCTTGAGCAACATGTCGCCTTTGAGCTGGTAGAAAAATTCCTCCACCGGGTCGTCATGGTAATCGGTGCGCTCGTTAGGTCCGCCGACCACCTGGACGGTCATCTCTCCCTCTTCGAACACCTTCTTATTCCCGACCGGCGGCTTGAGCAGGTGCCGATGCTCGTCGATCCATTTCTGGAAATTGAAGGCGTGGAGTCGTCGCTTCTCCATGGGTCCTCTCCTTCTTCGCTCGCAAGACGAGCGCCGAGGGCTCCTATTTGATGAGACTCGTGACTTTATCGACGATCGGCTTCGGCGTCGCGTAGATTTTGGTGATCAATGCTGCAAGATGCTCACCGTCTTCCGGGGCGAGCTCGAGCTTCGAATTTTTGGTTTCCGCAATGAACTCCGCATCCTGCATGGTTGCGTTGAACGCTTCGCGCAGCGCTTTCAGCCGCTCCGCCGGGAGATCCGGCGGCGCGACGAAGGGGCGCCCGATGCCCTGGCCGGCATAGAGAAATTCGATCGCCTTGCGCTGTTCGGCGGTGCGCGCAAGATCGAGCACGAACGGAATGCCGCCAAGCTCGGGATTCGGCGCGGCGCCGCCTTGAAACAGGATCGAAACCGTCTTCGTCGGGATCCAGTCCGGCCGCCGCACGCGGATGCTGTCGAGGCTTTCGCAGATGCCCTCGACCTCCCCGCGCTCCATCGCCAGAAAAACGTCGGAGGATGCCGGAAATCCGCCGATGATCTTGAATTTCGTTCCCATTAGCGCGTTGAGAGCCTTCGGATAACTGCGCGTGCCGGTGCCCGGACCGGTATCCGAGGATCAGTTGCTTCTCGAATAAATCCGTCGCGGATTGGACTTGTGCCGTGTGGTAGGCGATGCACACATTCGTTTCTTTTGCCGGCGTTCCGATCCACGACAGCTTGGTGGGATCGAAGCGCGCGCCGGTCGCGCCGGAGAGTGGCCCAAGCGCCGCGTCGCGCGCGATGATGCCCAGCACCGTGCCGTCCCTCGGCGCGATGTTGAAGAGATAGCTTGCCGCCGTGTAGCTGCCCGCTCCCGGCATGTTTTGCGCAATGAGGGTGGGATGGCCCGGCAGGTGCCGGCCGATGTACCGCGCGACGGTTCGGCCCCACAGGTCATAGCCGCCGCCAGGTCCGAAACCGATGATCATCTGCACCGGCTTGACGGCCGGCGCCTCGGCGCGCGCGAGCGCGGCCACGACGATCAGCGAGACCAAAACCGCGGAGAACTGTCTTAATCGCATGCGCGTGTGCGCCGGAATCTCGGACGGGAGCGCCAAGGCGTTGAAGTTGCGCTGCGCATTGTAGAAACTATTCCGGAAACAATGAAATACCCCGCCATTCGTTCACGCGCGTTCCGATCGAGGCGGGATCGGCCAGTGCGCAACCCATTTCTTGCGTGCTATGACGCACGAGTGCTCATCTGACTTGCGCCCCCGATCCCCAGCTGCCGGGAGACCATCTTGCCCCTGATGTCCGGAAAGCGTGCCTTCCTCGATCTACTGAAACAGGAGGGCGTCGAGGTCATGTTCGGCAATCCCGGCACGACCGAATTGCCGCTGATGGACGCGTTCGCGACCGAGAATGAGCTGCGTTATCTGCTCGGGCTCCAGGAGGCCGCGGTCATGGGGATGGCGGACGGCTATGCGCAGGCTTCGGGCAAGCTCACCGTCGTCAATCTTCACGTCGCGCCCGGGCTGGGCAACGCCATGGGCATGCTCTACGACGCGCAGAAGGCGGGCTCGCCCATTCTCGTCACCGCCGGCCAGCACGAGCAGAGTTTTACCGCCACCGAACCCATTCTGTGGGCGGACTTACCGACCATCGCACGCCCGCTGGTCAAATGGTCTTCCGAGGTGCACCGCGTGGCCGACCTGCCGCGGCTCGTGCACCGCGCCGCCAAGACTGCATTGGCGCCGCCGACGGGGCCGGTATTCCTGTCGCTGCCCGGCGACATCCTGCGCGCCGACGCCGACATCGATCTATCCGCGCCTAGTCGCGTTGCGCCGCGTCTGCGCGGTGACCGCGCCGCAGTCGAGGCGGCCGCGGACTTGCTCGCGCAGGCCAAGCATCCCGTGATCATGGCAGGCGATGCGGTCGCGCAAAGCCGCGCGCATGCCGAGCTGGTCGAACTCGCGGAGCTTTTGGGCGCGCCCGTCTATGCCGAATTCGTGCCCAACACGGCCTCGTTTCCCGCCTCGCATCCGCTGTTCCGTGGATCCATGGTCCGGCTCGCGCCCGATGTGCGCAAAGTACTCGAGCAATATGACGTGCTGTTCTCGGTCGGGGCCGATTTGTTTACGCTGTCGCTCCCGTCCGACGTCGATCCGATGCCGGCCACGATCAAGCTCATTCATCTCGACGTGGACCCCTGGGAGCTCGGCAAGAACTATCCGCCCGCGGTCGCGATCCTCGGCGATCCCAAGGGCACGCTGCCGGAGATCATCGCCGCCGTGCGCGAGCGCATGACGAGCGGGGCGCGCGGCGCGGCGCGCGAGCGTCTCGCAACAGCAACGCGCGCCATCGCCGCCGAGCGCGAGGCGCTCGCAGAAAAGGCGCGCGCGCTCGCGAAAGCTTCGCCGGTGCAGCCGCTGGCGCTGCTGCACGCGATTGGGCAAATGCTGCCCAAGGACGCCGTCGTCATCGAGGAGGCGCTCTCCTCCGCTCCCGGCATCCGCCAGCTCATCCGCAGCGATGACCCGCAGAGCTACTTCGGCTTGCGCGGCGGCGGCATCGGCTGGGGCTTGCCGGCCGCGATCGGCGTGAAGCTCGCTTTGCCCGATCGGCCGGTGGTCGGCCTCATCGGCGACGGCAGCGCGATGTACACCTGCCAAGGACTTTGGACTGCCGCGCACTACCGCATCGGTGCCGTTTTCGTGATCCTCAACAACAGCTCCTATCGCATCCTCAAGCAGCGCCTGCATGCCATGCGTGGGCTCGCCGAGCAGACCGACAGCTATGTCGGCATGGAGCTCGTCGATCCCAAGATAGACTTCGTTTCGCTGGCGCGCTCGCTTGGCGTCGCGGCCGAGCGGGCCAAGACCGTGCATGAGACCACCGACCTCATTGCTCAAGCATTCAAGAACGGCGAGCCCATGCTCATCGACGTCGAGCTCGATCGCGCGTTCAAGCCGATGTGACCGTGCTCTGCCGCGCGCTCGGTCTGCTCCCCTCCCCCGCCTGCGGGAAAGGGTTGGGGAGGGGGTGAGTTAGAAAGCTCCATCAGATTGCGTTCCCCCTCCCTGTCCCTCCCCCGCAAGCGGGGGAGGGAACGATGTGGCACCGCCCATTGTGATCCCGCGAGCGTTCTACCCCCAACGGGACTTGGTCTAACGATCCGCTCCGCCCCCGGGGAATAAGGGGAATAAACCGCACATCCCCCGAGTCTTGGCCCCGTTGGCGCGCGCGACCCGTGCGGCGCTTTCGACCTGCCTCGAGGAGATGACCCATGCTCAATCTGTCGCGTCGCGACTTCGTGGTTTCGACCGCCATGGCGGCCGCGCTCGGGCTTAATGCCCGGCTCGCAGTCTCGCCCGCCTTCGCCCAGAAGACGCCCGACCCGGCCAAGGGCTTCGTGACTTACAAGGTCGGCGCGGCCGAAGTCACGGCGCTTTACGACGGCATCTGGGAAAAACCGCACGATCCGGCATTCATCGCCAATGCCTCGGTCGAAGACGTCAAGGCGGCGATGGTGAAGGCTGGATTGCCGGCCGATTTCGTCTCGATCCCGGTCACGGTGATCGTGGTCAAGACCGGCGGCAAAACCGTTCTCTGCGACAGCGGCACCGGCGGGCAATGGCAGCCCACGGCCGGCAAGATGACGGCCAACATGAAAGCAGCCGGCATCGATCCCAAGAAGATCGACACCATTCTCATCTCCCATTTCCACCCCGATCACATCTTCGGCCTCATGGAGAAGGACACCAACAAGCCGGTGTACGGGGATGTCGAGATCATCGTTTCGGATGCAGAGTACAAATTCTGGACCGACCCGGCGGTGATCGACCGCCTGCCCGAAGCGAGGAAGGGACTCGCGCGCCGCATCCAGGCCGCCTTCCCGACCTGGAAGAACATTCGCCAGGTCACCGGCGAGCCGGAGGTGGCTCCCGCCATCCGCTTCGTCAGCTCGCCCGGTCACACGCCCGGCCACCGCGCGTTCCACCTGTCATCTGGCGGGAACGAGCTCATGATCTCCAACGATACGGCCTATGTGCCGGCGCTGGTGGTCGCCAATCCCGGCTGGCACGGCCAATACGACCAAGATGCGGCGCTCGCCGAGGCGTCGCGGCGCAAGCTCCTCGACCGCGTGATCGCCGACAAGATGATGATCTGCGGCTATCACTTCCCGTTCCCCGGCGCGGGCATGATCGCCAAGGACGGGTCTGGCTATGCGCTGACCGTTATGAAGACGTGACGCGGCGCAGCCTCACACCGCCATCGAAACGGAGAGCATCATGAGAACGCGGCTCTGGATTTCGGCTTTGGTGATCGGCGCATCGCTCGCTGCAACCAGCGCGCTCGCCATCGACAACATCACGTCGAAGGATGCGCCGGAGCTGGCCTCGGTACGCGCCAAGATCAAGGCCAAGGATTACAAGGCCGCGCTTACCGAGCTCACGCCGATGCTGGAAACCAATCAGCACGCCGACGTCTACAACCTGATGGGCTTTGCCTTGCGCAAGACCGGCGACTACAAGCAGGCCTACACCTTTTACCGCAAGGCGCTCGATTTCGATCCCGAGCACAAGGGCGCGCTAGAATATCTCGGCGAACTCTACGTCGAAACCGGGCAAGTCGACAAAGCGCGCGAGAACCTCGCTCTGCTGAAAAAGCTCTGTCCCGTCGGATGCGAAGAGATGTTCGACCTCGAAGAGGCGATCGCCTCGGCCAAGGTGAATTGAGGCGCGGGCGATGCGCTCGCGCGTAACGGAGGCGGCCGGGCTTGCCGGCCGCCTTCTGCTCGCGGCGCTATTCCTGCACGAGGCCTGGAGCAAGGTTAACGCGTATTCGGCGGCGCTCGCCTATATGCGGGCGTTCGGCGTTCCCGCGGAGCTGTTGCCGCTCGCCATTGCCGTCGAATTGGGCTGCGGGCTTCTCATCCTTTGCGGGTACCACACCCGTGTGGCTGCGCTTCTTCTCGCTGCCTTTTGCATCACGACTGCCGTTCTGTTTCACACCCGGTTCGGTGACCGCAACCAGCTCCTGCATTTCGAGAAGGATCTGGCCATCGCCGGCGGGCTCCTCGTGCTGTTCGCCCATGGCGGCGGCGCCTGGGTGCTCGATTCGTTGCGCCCACCGCAGACGAGGCGCCAGGAGCCACAATCCCGCGGTGCCGAAGCCCCTGGTTCCTATGTCTGATTCTTAACGTTTGCGGGCCGTCCGCGGAAAATTCGGGCGCCCAGGCCGTCGAACCTTTCGCCCGCCAAAGCGACTAACGTTCTGAGCCCCATTCGGGCGTCACAGGAGTTTTCGCGCCACAGCGCACCAGAAGGGGGGCCTTCGTGCAGAAGTCTCAGCGGCCCAATGCGGGCCCATCCGCCTATTTCCGCAATCGGCAGGGCCTGTTGGCCATGACGGCGAGCGCCGCCCTGCTCGCCGGTCTCGCCTCCGCGAATGCCCTTCCGCTGAGTCAGCAATTCGAGGTCGGCCGCTGGGCAAAGCCCCACGGCGTGGTCCTGGCGTCGCGCGACAAATCCTCCACCAAGGCAAAGCCCGCCGCCGAGGATGTCGCCGCCAAGGCCAAGGGCATCCTTAGCGTCATCATCACCATCGATAAGCAGCAACTGACGCTTTATTCCGACGGCCAGCCGATCGCGCGTACGCACGTCTCCACCGGCGTGCCGGGCCATCCGACACCGACCGGGGTGTTCAGCATCATCCAGAAAGATCGCTGGCACCGCTCCAACCTCTATTACAACGCGCCGATGTTCTTCATGCAGCGCGTCACCTGGTCGGGCGTGGCGATGCATCAGGGTGTGGTCCCGAGAGGGCCCGCCTCGCACGGCTGCATCCGCCTGCCGGAATCCTTCGCCAGGCAGCTGTGGGGCATCACCAAGCTCGGCGTGCGCGTCATCATCGCGCGCAGCGAGGTAACGCCCCTCCCGATCGCGAACGACCGCCTGTTCACCATCAAGCCGGCGCCGGCCGAGCCCACTGCTTCGGCTGAGACGGTGGGCGGCACGACCGGTACGCTCAACGTCGCGCAGCTGAACACCCCCAAGCGCAGCTGGACGGTGTTGGATGCGCCGAAGCCCCCCGCGATCGATGCGATGGCCTATGCCGCCCCGGCGCCGCGCGACAACACGAACACGGGACCGGATCTGAGCATGGCGGAGCCGCGGCCGCTCAAGCCCGGGCCGATCTCGGTCTTCGTCAGCCGCAAGGAAGGCAAGCTGTTCGTGCGCAAGGGCTTCGAGCCGGTGTTCAACGTGGCGGTCACCTTCAGCGAGCCCGATCGGCCGCTCGGCACGCACGTTTTTACTGCCGTCGCTCTCAATGACGACAACACGACCTTGCGTTGGAACGTGATGTCAATGCCCGGTGCTCAGGCAGCGGCGGCACCGTCGAAGAAATCGGGCAAGGGCAAGCACGTCGAGCCGGCCCCAGCGCCTGTGCGGCCTGCATCAAGCGCCACCGAAGCGCTCGCGCGCGCCACCATCCCGCCGGAAGCGCTCGAGCGGATCTCCGAGCTGATGTCGGCGGGTGCTTCGCTGATCATCTCGGATCAGGGACTTGGCTCCGAGACCGGCAAGGGCACCGACTTCATCGTGCTGACGCGCTAAAGTTTCGCAAACGTCCATTCGCCATGCCCGGCTTGTGCTGGGCATGTGCATTTTCGGCTCATCAGCTGCGCGCGAGCGTCGCCAGCGCCTCCGCCGTGGTGACCGGTGGCTTCCAGCCGAGCCGCAACAGCGCCGCGGGATCCGCCACCAGCGAGCCGGCGAGCCGCTCATAGATCTCCATGCGGCCCGCCGCGCGCAGCGCCGTTCTGAGCAAAGCTGGGGGCACCGGAACGAGCCCGGCGGAGCGGCCGAGACCGCGTCGTACGGCCGCGATCATCTCGGGGATGCTCAGCGGAGTTGCGTCCGCGGCGATGAGCGGCCGCCGCAGCGGTCCCGGCGCTGCCAGCACTGCGTCGACCGCCGCCACCAGATTGTCGAGCGCGAGCAACGATCGACGGCCGGTGAGCGCGCCGAGCGGCAACGGATAAGGCGCGCGCGCAAAGCGCAAAAGCTCCGCCATGTTGCCCTTCACGCCGGCCCCGTAGACGAGCACGAGTCGCAGCGCGACCCAATCGAGATTGAGCTCGGCGAGACCCTGCTCAGCCGCAAGCTTCGAGCGGCCATAGGCATCGGTCGGTTCCGGCGGCAACTCTTCGGTCAGCACCCGCTCCGCGGTTGGCCCCGACTGTGCGCGGATGGAGGACAAAAAGACGAAGCGCTTGGCACCGGCGCGTTGCGCCGCGCGCGCAAGCCCGATCGTCGCCTCGGTATTGAGCACGCGATAGTCGTCCTCCGGCAAGCCGGACATGGCATGGGCGACGCCGGCCGAGTGAATGACGGCGCCGACGTCGGCGAGCGCAGCTGCCATGTTTTGCGGGCGCGCCAAGTCCCCGACCACGGCGCTCGCGGCCTCCATTGGCACGGTGCTCGGTCGGCGCAGCAGCACGCGCAGCCGGTAGCCGCGCTTGGGCAATTCGCGCAACAGGTGTTGCCCGATGAAACCGGTCGCGCCGGTCAGCGCGATGAGGGGTTTGCCGCCAACAGGGGTCACCGCTGCTCTGCGCCGTTCGATGGATGCGTCCTATGACGCATTAACGTACCGCATGAAAGCAACTGTATCGGGCTCTGCCTGCCTACCGCTTCAGCCCGGCGGCGCTGGCGACGCGCTCCCATTTGGCCAAGTCGTCGCGGATGAAGGCGGCGAATTCTTCCGGCGTGCCGCCGGCCATGTTAAAACCTTGCCGCGCCATCGTGTCGATGACCTCGGGCGATTTCGCAGCCTCGTTGGATGCTGCCGCAAGCCGCTCGATGATGTCGCGATCGGTGCCGGCCGGCGCGAGCAGCCCGAACCAGCCGGCGGTGTCGAAGCCGGGAATCCCGGATTCCGCAATGGTCGGCAGCTGCGGCGCCGCGCTCGCGCGGTGAAGCGTCGTCGAGGCGAGCGCAACGAGCCTGCCATCGGCGACGAACTGCAACACGGTCGATGCCGGCGAGAACATCACTTGCACGCGCCCGCCCAAGAGATCGGTCGCGGCTTGCGCGGTTCCCGGATATGGCACGTGCACGAGGTTGGTGCCTGCCATGACGTTGAACAGCTCGCCGGTGAAATGCGAGGTCCCGCCGACGCCCGCCGACCCGTAGGACAATTGGCCCGGCTTCGCGCGCGCGAGCTTGATGAATTCCTCGACCGTGCGCACGCCGAGCGAGGGGTGCACGACCAGAATGTTCGGCAGCGTGGCGAACAGCGAGATCGGTGCAAAATCCTTGACGAAGTCGAATCCGAGATTGGGCGTGATCACGCTGTTGATGGTGTTGGCGACAGTGCCTTGCAGCAGCGTGTAGCCGTCCTTGGGCGCGTGCGCGACGAAATTGCTAGCGATATTGCTGCCGGCGCCGCTGCGGTTCTCCACCACGAATTGCTGGCCGAGGATTCGTGTGAGCGCTTGGGCCAGCACGCGCGCGGCGATGTCGCCGGAGGCGCCGGGGCCAAAGCCGATGATGATGCGCACCGGACGCGCAGGATATGTTTCCGCCGCGGCGCGGTGCGCTAGCGCCGCAAGCGCAGCAGCTCCCGCTGCGAGGTGGAGAAGTCGGCGACGGGCAAGCGGCATGGCGTTCGCTCGGAAGTGGGCGAGGAAACTACTCATTCTGCCGCGAATGTTGGGCGCGGAATAGGGAGCGGGACGTGCTCCTTTCGCTGAGGCGGTAAGCTTGCGCGAACAATCTTATTTATTGAATACCA
>Ga0126378_10000824_pt1 | contig 22705 bp, 18 predicted proteins | sample PanSoiMetPlot_23_FD_92587 | JGI IMG/M metagenome (GOLD analysis project Ga0126378, IMG submission 92587) | Tropical forest soil microbial communities from Panama - MetaG Plot_23 | ecosystem: Environmental > Terrestrial > Soil > Tropical forest > Bulk soil | place: Panama | collected 2016-02-17
CGAGTTCTTTCGCCTTGTCTAGTTTCGAGCCTGCATCCGCACCGGCAACGACATAATCTGTCTTCTTGCTGACCGAACCCGTTACTTTTCCACCGGCGTCTTCGATCATCTTTTTGGCTTCGTCGCGCGAGTACTTCGCCAGCGTCCCGGTCAGCACGAACGTTTTCCCTGTCAGCTTCGTGCCACGCTGTTTCTTTTCGCCCTTGAATGCGAGCCCGGCCTCGCGCAGACGTTCGACCAGCTTCCGGTTGGCGGGATTGCTGAAGAATTCGGCGATGCTTTCCGCGATCTTCGGCCCAACTTCGTTGACGCTCTGTAATTCTTCGACGCCGGCATCAGCCAGAGCTTCCATCGAACCAAAATGTTCGGCCAGAAACTGCGCGGTACGTTCACCTACCATGCGGATGCCTAACCCATAGATCACCCGCTCCAGCGGCAATTTTTTCGAGTTCTCGATTTCATCCAGAAGGTTCTGCGCGGATTTGTCGGCGAAGCGTTCCAGGCTGAGCAAGTCAGATTTCGTTAGCTTGTAGATGTCCGCGACGTTCTTCACCAACCCGCGCTCGGTGAGTTGCGTCACCAGAGCCTCACCCATGCCGTCGATGTTCATCACCCCGCGCGAGGCGTAATGTAGGATCGTGCCGAGCAACTTGGCGGGGCAGTTGGCATTGACGCAACGGTAGTCAACCTCGCCTTCCGTGCGAACTACCTTGGTCCCGCAGACTGGACACTTCTCCGGCGCTTCGATCTCCTGCGTCCCGCGCGGATGGTCCTTGTCTTCGATGACCTTGGCGACTTTTGGAATCACATCTCCGCCACGCTCGACTTGCACATAATCGCCAATCTTCACGCCGAGGCGGCCGATTTCATCCAGGTTGTGGAGAGTCGCATTGCGCACGGTCGTTCCGCCGATGGGAACAGGTGCCAACTCCGCAACCGGGGTAAGTTTGCCGGTGCGTCCAACCTGCCAGCGCACATTCTCCAATTTCGTGATTCCCGCGCGCGCGGCATATTTGTACGCGATCGCCCAGCGCGGGGCTTTGCCGGTGAATCCGAGTTCGTCCTGCAGCGCGGTGCGGTCGACCTTCACCACAATGCCGTCGATTTCGTAAGGAAGACTTTCGCGCTTGGGCTCCCATTGATGGATAAAGTCCCAGACTTCCTCGATCGAATGAACCAGCCTGCGGGCTTTGTTGACCTTGAATCCGGCAGTGTCAAGGGATTCGAGCGTCTTCCAGTGGCGATCGAAGTAGGTGCGTCCGTTCTGGAGCAACTGGTAGGCAAAGAAGTCAAGCGGACGCTGCGCCGTAACCGCGGCATCTAACTGACGCACCGTTCCGGCGGTGAAGTTGCGAGGGTTCGCAAAGGTAGCCAGCCCCGCGCGCTCGCGCTCCTGATTCAACTTTTTGAAAGCGGCGGTCGGCATCAGCAGTTCGCCGCGCACTTCGAAATTCGGTGGGATGCCGGCTTTCTTCAGCTGCTCTTTCGGAATCGAAAGCGCAACCGAGCGGACGGTTCTGACATTGAGCGTGACGTCTTCGCCAACAGTGCCGTCACCGCGCGTGATCCCGCGTACCAGATGGCCATCATCGTAGCCGAGCGATAGAGACATGCCATCGAGTTTCAACTCGCAAACGTAGTCGACGTCCTTTCGCCCGCTGAGTTCGTGGACGCGCCGCTCCCACCCGCGCAGTTCGTCTTCGCTGTAGGTGTTGTCGAGCGACAACATCGGCGAGGAGTGGCGGACTTTGACAAAGCCTTCCCGCGGCTTTCCCCCGACGCGCCGCGTGGGCGAATCAGGTGTGACGAGTTCGGGATGCTCCGCCTCCAGGTCTTTCAACTGCCCCATCAGCTGGTCGAATTCCTGATCGCTGATCGAAGGCTGGTCCACAACGTAGTAGAGGTATTCGTGGTGACGGATCTTCTCGCGAAGGGATTCGATCTTCTTTTCGACATCTTTCACAGCGGGCATGAAGGAAGATTATAGGAGGGATACACACGGCTGTGGCAACGCCCTCTGCTTCAAAAAAAGTCGAAATCCCCATCCTGAAATCGCAAAGGGCGCGATTTTAGGATGGAGCACCCGCTCACACCAAGTCATCTAACTTCAGCGACTGCGGGCTTCCCTTCCAGCTTGTATCGAGCTGTTTACGGACGAATCCGGCATCGTAGTCGCGCTTTTGCAGGAGCAGCGATTGCTGCAGGCCGAAGAGCGAACGCGGGTTCCGGGGATTGCGATCGAGGTCCTCGCGAAAAACCTTCTCTGCTCCGGCCCCATCTCCGCTCATCAGCAGCGCGCCGCCCAGGTTTTCGCGCACAGGATAGAACCAGTCTGGCGGTTCGCCATAATTGAGCTTGTCCTGGATCGCCACGGCATCGCGCAGCATGGAGATCGCCCCGGCAGTGTCTTTCTTCGCCAAAGCAATCTTCGCTCCCAGCACGTTCTCGGCGATCTTCATAATGTCTTTCGCCTTGTTGTTGATCGGCATCTGAAAGATCACATCGGGTGGTGTGGCGGCCTCGGCTTCGGAAACGATCTTGTACTCACTTTCGGCTTCGGCAATCTTGCCGGTTCCGGCCAAAGCCAGTCCCCTGCCGAAGTGCCAGAACATTGACGCGGTCTTCATCGACGAGTCAGGCGCCGGCATCTTCAGAAGTTCGTTCCAGTGGTGAAAGCGAACCTCCACCGCGACCGGGATCGTCATGAATCCTTCAAGCGGTGGCATAACCTTCACGTGCGGTCCGACATTGGCGACCAGCAGGTCCGCATTCTTGCGAGCTTCCGCATAGCGGCCATTCATGGCGCCGCACATGGCCACGAAGTGCAAGTTGTGGCTGTAGTACATCATCGGATAGATGCCCTGAACACCCGTTTCCTTGATGTACGTGCGATCGACCTCGGCAGCCTTCTGATTCGTCTGGACAGCCGCTTCATAATCGCCGGTTCGGATGTAGATGTGCGCGGGCATGTGGACGATATGGCCAGCGTTAGGCGCAAGCGACGCCAACTTGTTCGCACCAGCGAGGGCGCGCTGGGGATTGTTCGATGCCTCGACGGCATGAATGTAGTAGTGAATCGCCCCGAGATGGTTGGGATCCCGTTTGAGCACGGACTCCAGCGTCGAGACGATTTCCTCGGTTCCCGCTTCCGGGGTGCCGTCCTGGTGCCAGAGTCCCCAGGGATGCAGGTTCATGCCGGACTCGGCAAATAAGGTGGCGGCATCCAGATCGTCCGGGAATTGCCGCGAAACTTCACGCATCGCATCGCGGTATTCTTCCGCAGCTTTTCTCAAGTCTGAATTCGGATCGGCTGGAAAGCGTTTCGCCATAGCCTGAATGTAGGCCTGCTCGCTAGCAGATGCGCGCGAAGAAAGCTCGACCGCTTGCTGCACGGCATCGTGGGCGCGCCTGTAGCGGTCGGGATCAGCCGGGTCGTTGTAATTCGGTCCGACTGCCTCAGCGACTCCCCAGTAAGCCATGGCCAGCTGCGGATCGAGTTCCGCCGCACGCTGGAACGACCGGGCCGCTTCGTCGTGATTGAAGGCATAGATGAACCGCAGGCCCTGATCGAAGAATTGCTGCGCTTCGGGATTGTGCGTGGATACCGGATGATGCAGGTCGCCCAGACCGGTGACCAGCGCAACGGAATGATTCTGCGCCTGGTGGGCATGATTTTGCGCGGCTACAGGCATGCAGAGCAAAAGACCGCACAGCGCTTGCGCCAGAATTTTCATCTGGATGGCCTCCTGAATTGTTAAGTGACGAGCCCCAAATCGGAGAGTGCGGGGGAGCCCCCCTTGCGAGCGTGTGCAAGCTTATGCCAAATTGAAGCGCCTTGCCAAGTATCTGGAGTGAATCATGTCGGGAGTGAAACAAACGTCCAGAACGCTCGCCACGTCTGCCAAAAAGTCTTACGCGGCTTGGCTTCCGCAGGCATTCGTCGACTCTACGAACTCCCGATGCTGTCCAGGAAGTACGCTCCCGTCAGGTACAATCACGCTTCTATTCCTCTATGCGAAAGGCGGCCCTGCTCTACAATCCGGACTCTGGCGGCAGCAAGCAACGTCAGAAGGAACTGCAAGCTGCTCTTGAGATCCTGCAGGGGGCGGGCGTAGATGCCGAACTGTTTGCGGCGGGCTCCCGGGAAGAGGCGGCCCAACTGGCTAGAGGGGCAATCAGCGCCGGCTCCGACACAGTTTTCGCATGCGGGGGCGACGGCACCGTCAACAACATTGTTCAGGTACTGGCGAATACACCGGTAGCCCTTGGTCTACTCCCTATCGGAACCGCCAATGCCTTGGCCCACGACATCGGGCTCCCCATGAAGATTCCCGCGGCAGCCCGCGCCGCCCTGGATGCAGAACCGCGGCGCGTTGCCTTGGGGCAGATCGCATGTCCCGATCTTCACGGCGTCAGCAAAACCCGCTGGTTCGTGGTGGCAGCCGGCATCGGCGTAGACGCACACTTGTTTTACAAACTCCTTACAAACACAAAGCAGCGGCTCGGGATGGGTGCGTACTATGCCAAGGCCTGGCAGATGTGGTTCACGTATCCGATGACACGTTTTCGCGTGCGGTACTACACTGCAGGGGGCAGTGAACAACGGAGCGCGTCCGTCACCGAACTTCTCGCGGTGCGAATCCGGGAATTCGGCGGCGTAGTCCGCGAACTCGCTCCCGGAGCGTCCCTGGATCGTAACGATATGCGTCTGATCCTGTGCCACACGGCGCAGCGGCTCGCCTATCTGGCGTATGTGACGCGCGCGCTTCTTCGCCGCAAATGGGCTATTCCCGGGATCGAGCTCGCATACAGCACAAAGGCAGTGTGCGAATATGCCGAGCCGGGCACGCCCTCGTACAAGATTTACGTCGAGGCTGATGGAGAGTTGATCGGCACCCTCCCGGCTGAAATGAGCGTGGTTCCCGATGCGTTAACGGTGCTGATGCCCCGCAGAGCGGGATGACTCCGTTTGAGGAGTGTAAAGTTAACGAGAGGCTAGGAGCGAGGAGAGATCGGAAAAACTGGCAGCTCATAGCTCAGGGCTCGCAGCAAATAAGAACGGCTGACAGAACACTAGAATTCAACTCACTGCTTGGAACCCGTCACTCACTTTCTGACCGGCGCATGCATGGGACGCGCCGGGCTCAATCGCAAAACGGCGCTCGCGACGCTTACCGTGACTCTAGGCGCCGAAGCCGCCGATCTTGACGTGGTCGGCCGTTTCTGGGGAAATGCCTTCGGATTCGAGCATCATCGCGGATTTACGCACTCCTTTCTGGGAGTTCCGCTCGTTGCCGCAGCTGTGGTCGGGTTCGTATATCTAGTCTGGCGGTTGCGGGGACGCAAAACCAAATACCCCGACCTTCCGCCGCGATGGGGACTGCTGTTCTGTTACGCCTGCCTCGCCGGACTCAGCCACATTCTGCTGGACTTCACGAACAACTACGGCGTTCGGCCGTTCTGGCCAATTTCAGAGAAGTGGTACTCATGGGACATCGTATTCATTGTGGAGCCCGTGATGCTCGGTTTCCTGATCTTAGGGCTCATCGTTCCGTATCTCTTTTCTCTGGTGGACAAGGAGGTAGGCGCCCGCATCCGCGGTCCGCGAGGACGACTCGGCGCCCTTCTCGCGCTCATCGGCGTCGTTCTGATGTGGGGCGTGCGCGATTATGAGCATCGCCGGGCTGTGAATGCCATGGAGGCGCAAAATTACAACGGCTTTGATCCATTGCGCGTGTCGGCCTATCCCACGATGGTGAATCCGTTCCATTGGTATGGTGTCATCGAAACACCGTCTTTCTTCGGGCTGGCGGCAGTTGATTCTCTGGGCCCGGAAGTCGATCCGGAGGACCGAATGGAGATTCGCTACAAGCCGGAAGAAACGCCGATCACACTGGCCGCAAAAAAGTCCTACGCCGCGCGCGCGTTTCTGGATTGGGCCAAGTATCCCGTTACAGAAACAGAAGTGCTTGAGCCACCCGAAGAGGGTTATATCGTGCATTTCCAGGATTTGCGCTATGTACAAGCCCCCGGAGCGTTCGGCCGAGATCGAGGCCGGCGAATACTCGGTATGGGTGTAAAGCTCGATAAGAATCTTCGCGTCGTTGGAGACGTGTACGAAACCGGACAAGAGCAGGTAGTTGAGCCGGACCGGGATCAGCGCTGAGATCGTGGTTTGCCCCGCGTCTCGCTGTCTTTGCGAGATGTGGGAGTTTCGACGGACAACCGAAGCGGCTGTCTCTACCCGAGGGTCTGGCTCTTGACGGTAGTTGCGTAATGCGCCCAGAATAGAAATTCGTTTGCGAGGTGATCATGCTGCCTTATGTGTTTGTCCTGCTTGCCATCGCCGTCCGATTCTTTCCCTTCCTCGGACTGAACTTGCCGCACGCGTGGCACTTCACCCCATTGGCCGCCTCGTTGTTATTTTTTGGAGCGCGAGGGTCGCGACGGCAGATGTGGGTTCCGCTTGTGTTGTTGGCCGCGACGGACCTCGTACTGACTCGGTTCATGTGGCACTATCCGTTCACATGGGACACGCTCGTCGTCTGGGCGTGGTATGCGGCCATCCTATGGCTGGGGACGAATCTTCGGGAAAAGTCGGGATTGTGGCGCGTCGTGGCGGCCGCGGCCATAAGCTCCGTATCGTTTTTCATCGTGAGCAACTTCGCCGTATGGGCAGCTTGGCCCGCCATGTATCCAAGGTCACTGGATGGGCTGATAGCTTGTTATGAGGCGGCGGTCCCGTTCTTCCGCGGAACGGCGGTCAGCGACATGTTTTTCTCCCTGATGATGTTCGGAATCCCCGCCCTTCAACAGGTGTTAGCCGAGCGGATTGGATCTGCGCGTAACCATACTGCGGCTGCCTAGCTGCGCAGATCCGTTCGATTCATTGAAGATTGAGCATCGACGCCGCTCTCCGATCGGGAAACGGTGTTTTTCTTCCTCGCTCTGCGCGTTCTCGCCAACAGCCACAGGACCAGGACAATCTCCAGAATCGCTCCCGAAAGCAGCATCCAATGCTGTTTGAAAATGCCTCCAAAGTGATTGATGATTTGCGGTCCGAACCAAAGCACCAGGATTGACAGGGCGAGAAAGCGTACAAAGCGCCCGGCAAAGATCGCGAACAGAAAATCGCGGAACTTCATTTCAAACACCGCCGCCCCTAAGACAAACACCTTAAATGGCATGGGTGGCGGAAGCATGGCGGGAAACATCAGGGCCCAGAATTCGTTCCGCTCAAATGATTGATGAATCTTCAGAAACCGCTCTTCCGGGATCCGCTTGCGCAGAACCTTCTCGCCTCCCAGATAGCCAATCAGGTAAAGCGGAACGCTGCCCAAGGCGGATCCGAGCGACGCCATAGCGACGTAGAACAGCAGCCGGGTGCGATCCTGGTAGACGTAGGTCGCGATAATGAAATCGACCGGCATCCCCAGCAAGGCGCTGTCGGCGAAGGCAATCACAAATACACCCCAGACTCCGAGCACCTTCATGAGGCCCAGAATCCATGCGGTATAACGCGCAAGAATGTGTCCGATTTTTTTCACGCCCGATATCTCAGTGTACGTGATGCCGAGAAAACTCGTCAGGGCTGGAACGCCTAGGTTTGCCATTGGAATCACGCATGCACGGCTGCGAGGCGGTCTGGTGATTCCTGCTATGATCCCTAGCTTCGGAGTGCATATGCACATGATTCGTTTGCTGTGTCTGTTGCTCGTCAGCAGTCTGGCTGCGGCCCAGCAGTTCGACATTGTTCTCGAAGGCGGACGGGTGATGGATCCCGAGACCGGGCTCGATGGCATCCGCAATGTAGGAATTCGTGACGGCAAGATCGCCCGAATTTCAACGCAGGCTTTATCAGGCGCCCGCGTCGTCCATGCCACAGGCCTGGTCGTCGCGCCGGGATTCATCGATCTTCATCAGCACGGCCAGGAAATCGCCAGCCAGCGGGTGAAGGCCTTTGACGGAGTGACCAGCGCGCTGGAGATGGAGATTGGTGTCCCGGATGTCGCGTTGTTTCTGAAATCCAAAGAAGGTCGGTCGCTGATCCACTACGGCTCGACCGCGAGTCATGTAGCGGCGCGTGCACTGGTCTTCGGAGCACCGCTCGCGAGTTCCACGACCGGCATTGCCGGAATCCTGCCCAAAAGCGGCGCGGCGACGGACAAGCCCGCGACACCGGAGCAGATCAGCAAAATCGAACAACGCTTGCAGGAAGAATTGAATGCCGGCGCTCTGGGGATTGGTATGGGAATTCAATACACGCCAGGCGCTACGCGGCTGGAAGTGATTGATATGTTTCGCTTCGCCGCGCAGCACAAGCTGCCCGTCTATACCCACCTGCGCAGCTTTGGACGCATTGATCCCGGTTCGGCGATCGAATCTGTAGAAGAAGTCATCGGCGCCGCGGCGATTTCTGGTGCACCTCTGCATATCGTTCACATCAACAGTACATGCCTGCAGGACACCCTGCAGTGCCTGTCGCTGATCGAGGGAGCGCGGGCTCGCGGCCTCGACGTAACCACGGAGGCGTATCCGTATATCGCGGGAATGACGCAGATCAATTCCGCCCTATTCAATGCTGGCTGGCGCGAAAAGCTCGGCATCCAATATCCAGATCTCGTTTTGCCGAATACTGGCGAGCATCTGACAAAAGAACGATTCGAGGAACTGCACAATTCCAGCGTCCCGCAGGACGTACTCGTGTTCGCGAACACACAAGAGATGGTCGATGCCACCATTCCCAACCCGCTGATCATGATTGCCAGTGATGGCGCCGACGGCCATCCCCGGAATGCCGGCTGTTACTCGCGCGTGCTGGCGCAGTATGTACGCGAAAAGAAAACGCTGACTCTAATGGACGCTTTGCGCAAAATGACGCTGATGCCAGCCCAGATGCTGGAGCGATCCACCCCAACTGCCCGCCACAAGGGACGCTTGCAAGAAGGTGGGGATGCCGACATCGTAGCCTTCGACCCGGCAACGATCAGCGATCGCGCAACCTTCGAGATGCCCATGACCCCCAGCGCAGGCGTGCGCGAGTTGGTGGTTGGCGGAACATTGCTGATCGATGACGGGAAACTTGTTCAGAACCTGTATCCGGGCAAGCCCATCGTTGGAACTGGGACCGCCGCTCACTAGAACAAAGAATGCAGGGACAGCCGTCTCGGCTGTCCCTAGGTCGCGTTATGCTCCGTCTTGCCACCAAGCAGTTCAATGGCATGGGGCAGCAGATTGGCTACGGCTTCGAGCGATTCCCTCGCTCCCTTGGGGCTGCCGGGCAAGTTGAGAATTAATGACTTGCCGCGCACCCCACAGACTCCGCGACTCAGAGCAGCAAACGGAGTCTTCTTCATTCCATCGCTGCGCATCTTTTCCGCTACTCCTTGAAGCAAGCGATCGCAGACCTTCGCCGTCGCCTCTGGTGTTACGTCGCGGGCGCCGATGCCGGTCCCGCCGGCAGTCACGATCAATGGGACTTCCCGCGCGAGGCGGATCAGCAGATTCTGAATTTTGATTTCGTCGTCGGGAACAACCTCCCGGACGATTACAGAGAACGCGAGCTCTTGTAGGAGTGCAGCGACCGCGGGCCCGGACGCATCCTGTCGCTCGCCACGGGCGCAAGAATCGCTGACGGTCACCACCGCCGCGTTCAGAACCGGCTTCGGATCAGCCATCGAGAAGAACGTCTTCCTCTTCGTCTTTTTTACGGCCGACCAGGGCCGAGGGGGTGGCCGCTACAGGCGCGGAAGCACTCTCAGCCGGCGCAGCTTCCGCTTCGCCACCGTCGCGCGACGACTCGTCCAGCAGACGCAGTCCTTCCATCAGCAGTCCCTGTGTATTGAGCTTTGTGGTCTCCTGGTCGGTCTTGCCGTCGAAATTGAGTTGGAAGTTTCCGCCGGTCCAGCGCAGTACCTTGAAGACTGCTTCGTCACCGACGAGCGATCCATAGGTTGCATGCTTGACCTGGCCTTCGACGAAGAACACTTCACATTTGTCACCTTCATGGTTCAGCGAAAGCTGGCAGCTCTTCCGGCCCATTTCAAGCGACTGCATGAGATCGATGACATTCATCTGTGAAAGATTGCCCCGGACAACGCCATCCGACGGCGCAGTCTTGGCCATCTTTTCGAGCGCGATCCGGTCAATCATGCGCTTCACGCGCCGCGTCGCATCTTTGAGGAAGAACGGCTTTTCCAGATAGTCGTCGGCGGCATCCTGCGTGGAAAGCCTCTCACTAATGTCCACTTTGCTGGCCATCAGCACCGACGAAAAATTGGCGGTTGCGGGACGGCTCTTGAGCTTCTCGATCAGTTGGCGGCCATCCATGCCGGGCATACGGTAGTCGCACACGAGCAGGTCCGGAGCGTCATCGACAGCTTTCAGGAGGGCGTCTGCCGCATCGGTTGCAGTGGTCACTTGCGCGAGAGACGAGAGGGCATGCTGCAGCATTCCCAGAACCATCGGATTGTCGTCGACCAGCAGCAGCTTAAGGTTGTCGGCCATGGATCCCTGTGGCGCCGCTACTTTCTGCGCCGGTACTCTCCGCTCTTGCCTCCGCTCTTGCGCTCCAGCGCGATCTCCCGAATCTCGATGGCCTTGTCAGCGCCCTTCAGCATGTCGTAAACGGTGAGTGCAGCGACGCTAACCGCGGTGAGAGCTTCCATCTCGACGCCAGTTTCAGCAGTAGTCGCAACTTTTGAGGTGATCGCGAGGCCATTCTCGCACACGCGCACCTCGACATCAACGAGTGATAGGGGAAGGGGATGGCACAGCGGAATCAGTTCGGCGGTCCGCTTGGCCGCCATGATGCCCGCGATGCGAGCTGCTTCCAACGGATCACCCTTGGGATTCGAGGGCAACGCCGCGAGCACCGCTGGACGAACAGCGACGAACCCGCTGGCCTCCGCTTCGCGTTTACTCGCGACCTTTCCCGACACATCAACCATGCGGGCGCGTCCGGCGCGGTCGTAATGAGAGAGCTTGTCAGCCATTGGCGGCGAGTTGAGCGTACCAGATATCTTACATGGAGACAGCGTTGCTTCAGCCTTCACGTGCTGCTCTGGCGCAGTTCCTCAGCGCAGCAAGATTGGCACAAACTCTCCAGCGGGAATCAGTTCCCCGTCCGGAGGTACCACGATGTAGCAGTTCGCCCGGGCCGTGGCGGCTATGTCTCCGGAGCCCTGCCAGGGCGCCAGTTCCACCCGCGAGGCTTCGAACTCGCCTGAGAGAATTGCCGGAAGGAAGCGCTTCAGACCCGGTTTCACGCGGATCTCCGACTTGAGCTTAGCGTAATTAAATCGCAGTTTCTGGGGAAACATACCACAGAGCGCTTCCACGATGGGGCGGGCAAAGAGTTCAAAGGTCACCATCGTCGATACCGGGTTCCCGGGCAGACCGAAGAAATACGTTTCGTCTGTTTCCCGGCCGGGGGCTGACCTAGGACACCTGCCGAAGACCACTGGCCGCCCGGGTTGAATCTTCGCACCGGTAAAAAGAAATTCAGCCCTCAACCCTTCCAAAACCTGCTCGACCAGATCGTAGCGCCCCATCGAGACTCCACCGGTGATCAACAGCAAATCAGACTTGAGCCCTTCTTCCACCAGACCTCGCAACCTGCGTGGTTCGTCGGGCGCGATGGGCAGTAGGACGGGCTCGCCTCCCGCCTTTCGAACTTGCATCGCTAGCGAATAGCTGTTCGAGTTGCGAATCTGGGTTGGACCGGGAACCGCGTCGATGCCGACGATCTCATCGCCTGTCGTCAAGACCGCCACACGTGGCCGTTTGTAGACCTCCACCTGAGACTTGCCGGCCGAGGCGGCGAGCGCAATCGCAGCATCATTCAAACGCATACCGCGTTCCACCAAGACGCTGCCCTGCTTCGCTTCCGCGCCGCAAGGGACAATGTTTTCTCCTGCCGCAACGCTGCGATTGACTTCGACCCAGCCGTCCTTCTGCGATGTGTGTTCCACCATCACGACCGCATCGGCACCTGCGGGAACCGGCGCGCCAGTCATGATGGCCACTGCCTGTCCATCGCCCAGATTCTTGGGAATGTTCTCGACGCTTTCACCGGCTCTGATTTCGCCGATCAACTCGAGGCCGACCGGGACCGCAGCAAGATCTGCCGAGCACACGGCGTACCCGTCGCGAGTGGATCTGGGAAAAGGCGGGAGGTCGCGATCCGACAAAATCGGCGTAGCCAACACTCTTCGATCAGCAACGAGCAGATCCACGAGTTCGGTCTGGGGCGGCGAGAGCTTCGCCGCGTGCTCCTCCGCAAGATGTCGGGCATCTTCAAAGCTCAGGACTCTCGACTGTTCGGGCATGCACTCGATGATAGAAGATTCCGAGTTCCAGACGCAGGCAGAACTGCCCGAGAGATTCGTTCGTCGACTCTAGTCTGGTGCCACGAGGAAGAAAGGATACCGCGGTCGAAGATATCTCCGGGCAAAACTAGAAGGACTAACGGGCCAGTTCCTGTCCCAAAGTTCCCGGATTACTGGCGAACGACAGTCCGGTCTCCAGGTCCACCACGCGATCCTGGACCAGTTCCGCGATCTCCGAATCGAAATGCTGCATGCCCTCCGATTCGCCCGCCTTGATGGCATCGAGCAGGGAGCTGTTTCCGATCTCTCCCTTTTCAATGCACTCGCGGGTGCGCGCGTTGGCTTTGAGGATTTCGAAGGCGGCTACACGCCCGCTCCGATCCGCCTTGGGGATGAGCCGTTGACATACGACATACCTCAACGACTTGGCCAAGCGCTCGCGAACCGACTTCTGTTCGGCCGGTGAGAAAGAACTGACAATCCGTTCCACGGTCTTCGATGTATCCATTGTGTTGAGGCTGGAAAGAACCAGGTGTCCAGTCTCGGCAGCCTCGAGCACAATCTCCATGGTTTCGCGGTCCCGCATTTCACCGACGAGGATTACTTTCGGAGCCTGACGCATGGCAGAGCGGAGTGCATGTGCGAAGCTCGGCGTATCACTGTGCAACTCGCGCTGGTGAATCGTCGAACACTTGTGGTTATGTAAAAACTCGATGGGATCCTCAATGGTGATGATGTGGTAATACTTCTCTCGATTGATGGCGTCGAGCAGCACCGCCAGCGTCGAGGACTTACCCGAGCCCGTCGAGCCCGTAACTAGAACGATTCCGTCCCTTAGTTTTGTAATCTCCGTCAATTGCTGCGGCAGCCGAAGAGAGGCGAATTCCGGGATGTTGGTCGGAATCACGCGCATGACCACCGCACAGCTCCCTCGCTGAATGAAGAGGTTGACCCGAAACCGCGCCAGTCCGGGCAAGCCATACGAAATATCGCAAGATCCCTGTTCGCGCAGTGTGTTGATGGCCTGCTTGTTATCGCCAATCAGGTCGGCGGCGATATGACGGGTATCATCGGCGGTAAGAACCGTGAGCCCCGACACTTGGACGGGAATCATCTGCCCATAAACTTGCACCTGCGGGGGACGGCCCGGGGAAAAGATCAGATCACTGATCTTCTCGGCAGCGCGTAACATGCCGCCCAACAGGGCCGGAGTGGCAACCCGGCCGCTTCCAGAAACGTCGTCAAGCGAAACAGAGATCGGAGCAATTGTTGGTGCTGCCATTCGTCCTCACACTCAGGAATCGCACGCACCACAGATTGGAAGAAGACTGATACATTCACTCTACCGCGAGCAAGCCGGTCGGCGAAGGCCATTAAGGTGCATAGTCCTTCGTAACTCCCGAGCCAACGCGAAAAGGGACGGTTCGACGCCGTCCCTCATTTCCTTGTAAGTTATTGCTGCACAATTACTTTTTGGATGTTTTCTTCTTGCCGAAGCTGGTTTCGACGCTCGACCCGATGCTGGTCAGCAGATCCTTCGCACTTTGGGCATTGGGTCCCTCGGGAGCAATCTCCAGGTACTTCTGAAACGCCTCCGCCGTGCCCGGAGGGGCTATGGTTTTGTTCCCCTGCAGCGTCGCTTTGCCCAACAGGTTCACGCCCTTCTGGTAGTACGCCTCGGCACGGGTAGGATCCGCGGCGATGCACTTATCGAACGCGGCATTGGCGTCGTCGACACGTCCAGCGTTGGTGTAGACAGCTCCGATATTGAAGTAGGCTGCGCCAGCTTGCGTCGGGTCCGCCTTGGCAGCGGCTTCGTAGCTCTTCACCGCATCATCGATCTTCCCCGACTTGGCGTAAGCATCGGCAAGGTTGATGTAGAAGCCCGAAAGCTGCTGGTTGCCCTTGGCCGCGTCCTTTTCCTTGCCGTTCTGCAAATTGTCCTGTTTGATCTGGATTGCCTTGTTATAGGCTTCCACCGCGGATTCGTAGCGCTTCTGCTTCTCGGCCTTATCGGTTTGCTGCGGCGCGGACAAGCGATAGGCATCGCCCAACCGGTACCAGAGGACATCGCGCGTGGCATCCATCTGATTGGCCTCAGTGAGGGCGGTGATCGCAGTGTCGTAATCCTTGTTCTGGATGGCGGTATTGGCGGCAGTCAATTTTTCATTCAGCGTCTTGACCGTGCTCACTTCTTTCTGCTGCTTGGCTTGCTGTTCCTGCATTTGCTTCTTTTGTTCGTCCGACAGACCCTCACCCCTGGCCGCCGCCTCCTGCTGCTTCTTCGCGTCGAAGTCCAGAACATTTTCGTCCAGCTGAACCTGGAACCCCTTGACGAAGTCGATTGGCTTGTTGGCCTTCATATCGTCGGCGTTCTTGTAGAGGGTGACCGCATACTTGCCTGGCGTCAGGCCCAGGGAGAAGTACTCACCCTTCTTGTTGGTCTTGAGCGCATATTTCTGACCGTTATCCTGATTTACCCAAACGACCTCCGCATCAGCGACCGGGTTGCCTTGCGCATCCTTGCATGTGCCTTTTACCGTTCCTGAAGCTTGCGCGAAAGCAACCGGGGCAGACAGGGCCGCGGCCAAAACCGTGATCAAAAGAATTGCTAGATGCTTTTTCATATTGCCTCCCGGCAACCAAAATCTATCGGGCCACATAAGGAATCGGATCCTGGACTCCCACGGCCTGGAACGCGCGCAGGCGCAGCACACAGCTGTCGCATACTCCGCAGGCCTGATCCGCGCGGCTGTAACACGACCAAGTTAAATCGAAGGGCGCGCCCAATTCAAGGCCGAGGCGCACAATCTCTGCCTTCCGCATTGCAATCAAAGGAGTAACGATTTCGATCTTGCCTTCCCTTGTGCCTGTCTTCACTACCTCGTTGAAGGCCTTGTAGTACGCCGGACGGCAGTCGGGATATCCCGAGCTGTCCGGCTCAACCGCGCCAATATAAACCTTCGCAGCCCCCAGTACCTCCGCCCAACTCACTGCCGCCGCCAGAAAATGCGCATTGCGGAACGGCACGTACGTCACGGGAATCTCACGCCCGATCATCTCCGCCTCGGGGACGTCGATCGCTTCGTCGGTCAGGGCCGATCCCCCGATGAGCCGGAACGCCTCGTTTCTGATCATCAACCGATCATGAACCTTGAAACGCTGACAGATCGCGAGAAATGACTGTCGCTCGCGCTCCTCGGTACGTTGCCCGTAGCTGACATGAAGCGCGGCCGCCTCGTAATCGCGCGCTGCCAGCGCGGCACATACGCACGAGTCCATACCGCCACTGAGCAGCACCACTGCTCGGCTGTTTGCAAGCTCGGCCAAAATCCGTCAGACCCCCTTCCTCGCGGGGTCCCATACGAACTTATGTAATTGGAGACCGAGTCGCGCCGGAACGTTGTCGGCGATCATCCATTCCGCAAGTTCTTGAGGATCGAGCAGGCAGTGTGAGCTGTTGCGCGCCCCGCTCGCCTCCTTTCGGAACGCTGGAGAAAACAAGACCGCATTCACTTTCTGGGAAAGCCTATGTCTCAGCACAAAATCGCGGGCGAATTCGTAATCGCCGCGGCTGCTCAATACAAACTTGATCTCGTCCCGCGAGGTTAGAGTTTCGAGGTTGTCCAGGCGGAAGGTATCGCCTTCGCCGGAATCCGGGCACTTCACATCGACTATTTTCACGACCGGAGCCGGAACCCGCTCCAGTGGCCGTTCTCCGCTGGTCTCAAGCAGCACTGTAAGGCCCTGCTCGATAAACTCCTGCATCAAAGGCACCAACTCGCGCTCCTGCAGCATGGGCTCGCCGCCGGTGACCTCCACCAATCCACCGCCTGGACTTAGCCGTAGCACTTCTTCCAGCACTTCCTCTGGAGACAGCTTACGGCCTCCATAGAACGTATATTCACTGTCGCACCAACTGCAGCGTAGGTTACATCCGGTCAAGCGGACGAATACGCAGGGGAGACCGGCGTACGTCGACTCGCCCTGCAGCGATTTGTAGATTTCCGTGATTTGCATCGTAGCGCCGCCGTGTAGTGCGGGCGCCTCGCCCGCATCTTAGGGCAGTACTATTCCGAATACTTTGCGGTGGTAGTATCCGTCTCGAAGACGGTCACGTCCTTCACTCGAACGCGCCCGTTGGTCACGCATTGCAGCCGTGTATTCGACTCATCGTAAAAATATTTCGCCAGATTCTCGGCCGAAGGATTGATCACCGTAAACGGCGCGATGTCATTGATCATCTGATGATCCAGCCGTTCGATGACATGCTTCATGACCTCACGCAAGTCCTTGAAATCCAGCAAAAGACCGGCCTTGTCCAGCTCCGCGCCGGCGAGCGTCACCCGGATCTTATAGTTATGCCCGTGGGGATTCTCGCACTTGCCTTTGTAATTGCGCAGGTAGTGTCCGGCGGCAAACGAATCTTCGACGGTAACTTCGAACATGAACCCCTCAGAGACGGTACGGCGGATCCGCCCAGCTTGGTCTAGAGCGGGTTAGGAAATTGTCTGGCCCCTCTCCTCGGCTAACTGAAGCACTGTCATGCAGAGCGTAGCCGGAGCTCAGCGGAGCGAAACTCCAGCGCAGTCGAAGCATTCCTACCCGAAAGCTGCCATGGCAGGGATTAGTCGCTCCGCTCGAAATGACACTTGCAAAGAATGGGCCTGAGACTCGATAAATTCCCAAACCGTCTCACCTTCTATTCTACAGCCGAGGAAGCTCCCGACCCAGGTATCGGACTCAAAGCGCCATCGCGTACAATAGCTGCACTCTCTGACTCGACCCGCTCGCCCTGCCGAATTTCAACAGAGACGAGGACAAACTCTGTGAACATTCTGCTGCTTTCCATGCCGGATTCTTTCGAGCATATGCCCTCGCAAGCCGTTCGAATGCCCAACGGGGGATTAACTTCCCTTGCTGGGAACCTCGATCCGCACCACAAGGTCGCGGTTGCGGATCTCATCCTCGTTCAAGGACGCGTCCGCGAAACCGTTACCCGACTCGTGCAGGAGTTGCAACCGGAAATCGTCGGCCTGTCCATCATGACTTTTCAGCGGCGGACTGCCGGACGGATCATCGAACTGGTTCGCGCCCTGAAACCGGATGTGAAAATTGTTGTTGGCGGGTACGATCCAAGCCTTGCCCCGGATGCCTACGAACCATGGGGAGTCGACTACCTTGTACGCGGTGAGGGGGAGGTCACTTTCTGCGAACTGCTCCGCGCGATTGAACAGCACGGAGAGGTCAAGGCAATTCAAGGCCTTTCCGTTCGCGGCGGCAATGGCTGGATTCACAACCAATCGCGTCCACCGCACAGTCTCGAGAACGGAGAAATTCGCTTACCCAAGCGCGATGCTCGGGTTCTGACCGGCTACACCCTGATTGGCCGACAAGTCGATGTCGTCGAGACCTCCAGAGGCTGCACCTACGATTGCAGCTTCTGCTCCATCATCGAAATGCGCGGACGCAACTTCTTCACTTACTCGTTCGACCGTGTGCTGGACGACATCCGCGATGCCCGGGATCACGGAGCCCGCACCATATTCCTGGTGGACGACAACATCATGCTGAATGTCAGGCGTTTCGAGGCGCTGTGCGAAGCCCTCATCGCCGCCGAACTCAATCGGATCGACTACTTTGTACAAGCCATGACTTCATCAATTGCCAATCATGGCGAGACCCTGGCTCCCCTGATGAAGCGCGCCGGATTCCGCTACGTCTTTCTGGGAATCGAGAACATTCTTGAAGGCGACCTCGAGTTTCTGCGCGCGTCGGCCAAGAACATGGAACGCAAGAACGGTCAAACCACTGGTAATGCGACCCTCAGGGCGATTGACTATCTCCATCGCCATGACATGTTAGTCGTTGGAGGCCTCATTGTGGGCAACCCGGGCGACACACGGGAGTCCATCGAGGCGAATCTCGAATTCGCCCGCCGACACGTGGATTGGCCGTACATCCAGCATCCCACGCCCTACCCGGGCACGCCGATGACGAAAGATTTTCGCAATCAGGGGCTAATCCAGATCGAGCGCCTGGAAGAATATGACGGCACCACGGCGGTGGTTCGCACCGAGCACCTCGAGGCCGAAGAAATCGAGTTCATGCGCTGGAAGGCCGAGCGCTGGATAAAGATCCGACACGTCCCGGCTATATTGCGGCATGATCCCTGGTTTGTCCTGACCCAGACCCCCAAAATATTCGCCCATACTTTCCGCGGGAGTTCGATCCGCTCGGTACTGGGGCTCGAGAACGAACGCAAAGCCTTTCAGCGCTACAAAGCCATACGGAGAGCAGAGCGGGAGTATGTGTAAATCTGGTATGCCCTACGCGCCAACGGCAGCCTGAGGAAAGCGGATTCGGCGTGAATCGGCCGCGGCACTGCTTTATGAATCGGTTTGGGGAAGGGCACGGCTTCAGCCGTGCCCTCGAGACGCAGCAAGGATGCAGGCTTCAGCCCCTGAGGTTGGCCCGTTTCCATCGATCGACGACATGCCTGCTGCGATCCGCCGGCACGCCGGATCCCCCACATCAAGATCTGACCCCGAAGAACTCTTCCACCACCTTCATATCTGTCGTCCGCCGGTAGTTCGGCAAACTCTCCACGAATACTCGCCCGTACTGTTTCTTCAGAATGCGATTGTCAAGCAGCACCAGCAGCCCTCGATCGTGCAGCGAACGAATCAGTCGCCCGAAACCCTGCTTTAACGTGATCACCGCCGCGGGCACCTGGTATTGGAAAAAGGCGTTGCCTCCACCCGCATCGATCGCTTTCATGCGGGCCGAGACGACCGGATCGCTGGGCACCGCAAACGGCAGACGGTCAATCATGACGCAGCTGAGCTGTTCCCCTTGCACATCCACGCCCTGCCAGAAGGAAGACGTCGCGAACAGCACAGAATTCGCTGTCAGCCGAAATTCTTCCAGCAGCGCGCTTTTCGGGGCATCGCCCTGGCGCAGCATAGGAAATTCGACCTCCCCCAAAAGCCGCTGGTAGATGTCGTTCATCTGCGCATAACTGGTAAAAAGCACGAATGCGCGCCCACGCGTGATCTCCAGCAGCTTGCGAATGCGTTCTGCGGCCTTGGCCGTGAATTGCGGAGTCCGCGGATCAGGCAGGTCAGGGGGAACATACAAAACCGCCTGGCTTGCATAGTCGAAATGCGACGGCAGGATTAACTCACGCGCATTTTCGAAACCCAGACGCTTGCGGATGTATTCGAATCCTCCTCCCACGGCGAGCGTTGCCGAAGTCAGCACCGAGCATTCGAGTTTCGACCACAACCATTCCCGCAGGATCGGACCGACATCGATCGGCGTCGCTTGCAGAAATACCTGCTGACGCCCCTGCCCCCACTCTTTCTTCTCCATGTCGGAGCCTGGCCTGACCGAAGTCGAAGCGTGACCCCGTGGTGGAGAGGATCTGCCTCGGCGCTCGATCCAGAAGACCGTGTTGTGATCTCCCGACTCGAGCACGAACCGCAGCTGCACCTGGAGTTCCTGAGCACGCCGCACAAAGTTGAAGACCTCTTCCGGCTTTTGCGCCAAGCCTTCGAGTTCCCCGGCCAGACGCGTGAACGCCTGGTCTAACGCCACGAATTCGTCGCCATTCTCCTCCAGAAACTCAGGACGAGTATCGAACGCAAACCGTCCGTCACCAGAGGGTAGCGTCGAAAAGAAAAGCTGCGAGCGGTCCCGCAAATTCCCCAGCGCTCCTGACACCGAGGCCGAGAACATCCCATGGTTCAGCATCGAACGCTCCACGTCCCGAGCGAGTTCTTCCACCCGTAGATTGCTCACCGAAATTCCGAAGTAGTTGCCCGCCACATCTTCCAACTCGTGCGCCTCATCGAAAATGACGGCAGCCGCGTCCGGCAAAATGCCCGCGTCTTCAGCCTGCATCTTGATCGCTAGATCAGCAAAAAAAAGGTGATGGTTGACGACGATGATGTCGCTCTCCATCGCCTTCCGCCGCATTTCCGTGATGAAACATCGCTCCCACTGGCTGCATTTTTGCCCGGTGCAGGTATCGGCCCGCGCGTCGAGTTTGTGCCACAGGGCACTAGCCTCAGGCAATTCCGCCAACTCGGCCCGATCCCCAGTTGCCGTGTTCTTCTCCCATGCCGCTATGGCGCGATACTGCTCAATCTCTTCGAGCCCACTAAGCACCGGCTGATCAGTAAGGTCGTAGAGCTTCTTGCGGCAAAGATAATTGTTGCGCCCCTTCATATAACAAACCGAAAGCCGATAGCCGGAAGCCGAATGCCCGGAAGACAATGCCTGCTCGAGAAAAGGAACGTCTTTATAGAAAAGCTGCTCTTGAAGGTTCTTGGTCCCGGTCGAGATAATCACCCGCCTGCCGGAGCGGATCACGGGCACGAGATAGGCGAGCGTCTTTCCGGTCCCAGTGCCGGCCTCCACGATGAGGTGCCGCTTCTCCGAAAGCGCCTGCTCCACAGCTTGCGCCATCTGCAGTTGTCCACGCCGGAATTCATAGGCCGGATGCGTCTTCGACAGTATCCCGCCCGGTCCAAAGAATTGGTGCAAAGACGCCTCCCTGGCGCTAGGCGAAGCGCGACCGGAAGAAGCCGAGGCGGGATGGGAGGGAGCAGCCACAGAGAACTCTATAATAACGACTTCGGACCTCCCGCATGAGCAAGCCTGACCAACCGCCCAACACCGCCGTTCCGATAATAGCGATCGTAGGCCGCCCGAATGTAGGAAAGTCCACGCTCTTTAACCGCATCGTCGGATCTCGCCGCGCCATCGTAGGCGATGAACCCGGCATCACGCGCGACCGCCTCTACGGAGACGCCGAATGGAACGGACACCGTTTCCGCGTGGTCGACACGGGCGGAATCGTGCCCGAAGAGAAAGACCTCATCCCGTCCGAGATTTTCCGCCAGGCCCGTGTGGCCTTGGAAGAATCGGCAGCCATTGTCATGGTCGTCGACGGGCGGTCCGAGCTTGCAGGCCCCGATCTTGAACTCGTGCGGCTACTCCGGAAGGCGAATCGTCCTCTTTTCCTTGCGGTCAACAAATTCGATAGCGAGAAACAGTCAGCCCTCATGAGTGATTTCCACCGCCTCGGCGTCAAGGAAATGTTCCCTATTTCCGCCGAGCACGGACGCGGCGTCGACGACTTGCTCGATGCGGTAATCGCACATTTTCCCCAAGCAAGCACTGCAGAGAGCGCAGCAGAACAGCCAACGACCAGCGGCCAACGACAACCGGGCGAGATAGAAGAGCTGACGCCTGACGCCCGACGCCTGACGCCGGAAGTCCGGACGCCTGAAGTGAAAATTGCTATCATCGGCCATCCCAACGTCGGCAAGTCGACGCTCCTGAACCGCCTCACCCAATCGGATCGAGCCATCGTCTCCCCTATCCCCGGCACGACACGCGATGCCGTCGACGAGGTGATCGAGCGGGATGGCCAACGCTTTCGCTTCATCGACACGGCTGGAATCCGGCGCAAGGGCAAAACGCATCTGATGGCCGAGAAGCTTTCCGTGGTCATGGCACGCAAGCATCTGGAAGCCGCCGACATCGCGCTAATGGTCATCGATGCCACCGAAGGTGTCAGCCAGCTCGATGCCGCGATCGCCGGCTATGCCCACGAAAGCGGACGGTCTGTGATGATCGTCGTAAACAAGTGGGACCTGATGATCGCCGGCCATCAGAAAAAGGGAAGACCCACAAAGTCGGAACGCATGCGCGAGACGAGAAAGCCGGGCGACCGCGACGCCTTTGAGCAGCGCCTGCGCTACGATCTCAAATTCCTGAGCTATGCCCCCGTCGTTTTTGTTTCCGCGCAAACCGGAAATGGTACGGAGAAGATATTCCCCTTGCTCGAGGAGGTTGCAGCAGAACGGCGGAAACGAATCTCCACTTCAGAGATGAACCGCTTCCTCGAGCAGGTCGATTTCGAGCGCGCATCGGTGCCCATGCGCCAGCGCGTAAAGATCCTATACATGACGCAAGCCTCGGTTGCGCCACCCACATTTGTTCTCTTCACCAACCGAGGCGTGAAGCTGCACTTCGCCTATCAGCGATTCCTGGAAAATCAAATCCGCCACTCCTTCGGATTTGTGGGCACTCCAATTTGGATCAAGAACCGAGCGCGGGAGTAAAGACCGGACCGCTAGACTGGATGTTTGTGGCTTTCATTCACCACGAGAGTGCAGTCCAACGGGTTACGCACGGTGTGTAAGAAGTCACTCTCCGGCAACCGTTCGGTCCCGCGTCATCAAACCCACGCGCTGCGCGCCCGCATGGTGCGCCCGGTCGATTACCTCCGCCACATATTGAAAATGCACATCCGCATCGTCGCGCACGAAGGCCACTTTCGCGACTCGGGTCAGGTAAATCCG
>Ga0126378_10000825_pt1 | contig 22698 bp, 25 predicted proteins | sample PanSoiMetPlot_23_FD_92587 | JGI IMG/M metagenome (GOLD analysis project Ga0126378, IMG submission 92587) | Tropical forest soil microbial communities from Panama - MetaG Plot_23 | ecosystem: Environmental > Terrestrial > Soil > Tropical forest > Bulk soil | place: Panama | collected 2016-02-17
GCCTCCCATTAATGCCGAGGCGAGTCTTCGAAAGACTCCTTTGATAAAATTGCCCCAGCTACAGAAAATCGCCGGAGTGGCCTTTCAATAGTGAGGCGTGACGAAGCGCGTCACAGATTCGCGATGCCGCAAGGCTCTAGATTCGAACAAACGAGGTCGGAAGATATTCGGCCCGTCGAGAAGGCGTCCAGCGATCTAAGAGCTCAACTGTCGCAAGAATGACAGAGTCTCAAGTTGTGCTTGCGCTTCGCACCAATCAGCCTGCGAATTACCTAGCTGTCCTCTCGCAATTGGTGCGCGATAGATTTGATAGGCGCGCAAACGAATTTCATCTTCCGTCACCTCGGGCGATTCGACATCGGAAGCTTCTTTGCTCACGGTCGTCCTCCTCGTAGTGCCTCAAAGTACATTTTGGTTCTGCTCGTTAGCTGGTGGCTTAGGGCGAGCCTCGCTAGCGGTTTGTTTGCCCAGCAGCGAATGGATCTCTGCGATATAGCCTGCCGGGAACTGTACAATCGCCGCTTCCCGTTCGTCGGTCTTGTAGGGACTTATCAAAACGGAGACCCCGGCGGCTGCACCTTTAGCGAGGGTGCCAGAAAGGTCAGAAACTTCATATCCAGTTACTTCCCGCCCATACGGAAATGGGAGATGGCCATCAGTCACGAGGACGACCATCTTGCCAAATTGTGATTCGATCCGGATTCGTCGATAAGTAGCCACTGGTCGCCCGATTTCCACGCCCGGCGCACGCCTGTCCTCCGACACGACCTTTCCCTGGGAGAATCTAAGGAAGGCTCGAACGAAATTCCCCACAGTATCTGGGGACACGTATACGCGGTTTTCCGGGATAGTACGGAGAGGCTCATAGGACGGTGCGGTCGTATGCCAGTAGAGCTGCATATGGACACAGCCTGGCCATTCAATGATTGCGTCTCGTCCAACCGGATCATCGAAAGGGGCTACGACAATGTCCGCGCCGGCTGCGTGGGCCGAGCGTATGGCCAAATCCATGTTCGTCACCAAATAGCCCGTCCGTTCGACACCAAATGGAAACGGAATGGGTGTCTCAAACCCGAACACCGAGAGAGTTCCGACCGGCGTTAACACCAATTGCGACTTCGTCTTACTCGGTGTCGGAGTTACCGTAAAGACCCCTTCCTTTGATGTGGTGCCTCCGAAAGTCGCTATAACGCTCGATACGAAGCGATCGAATTCAGCTGCCGGAACATAGACGTGCGTGGTATCGTACTGCGGACCCACTGCGACGTTTGCGGTGGTCTGGGCGACCGAAGAGGTCCCGCATAAAAGTGAAAGACAGAAACATCCGATAACGAAAGGGGCTCTAACATTGTGGAAGGAACGAGATCTGGTTGTTCGCATGGAAACCTCGTATAATGTCACAGCACTAGAAGAGGTACTGAATTGAGGTTGTTACGAAATCAACATCTTTTCCGGTTGGTTGTGTATTCTGCAAATAGCCGCCAACAAAGAAGTGCAAATAGTTCACCTGAAAAAAGGTGTGAGTATCCAGTCGCCAGTTGAAGGTTACTTGTGCCTGGCTGCCCTCGTAACTATTTTGCGTCGTTCCAACCGGCCGCAGCAGCATCCCCGATAGACCGTAAATTCCATCCTGCCGGCTCTGACGCCAAAACCATCCCCCTGCGCCGTTGAGGGTAGCGCCCTCCCAAAGACCGACCGTGAGATTAGGTTGGACACTGACAACATTCAGAGGGCCATTCAGGATCGCCTGGCTGAAATAGAAACCGGTGGGGAACAGCGGATTGAAAGTCTGGAGGTTGGGACCCCTCTTGTCGTGATCACCGCTGGCGACGCCAGCGCGAATCCCGAACCTGGGCTTTAGCAGGGCGCGTTCAATCGTATAGCCGTTATCGGTGGCCACCGTCCACGCCAGAATATAGCCGTTACCGAAAGTTCCGGCCTGCCCAACGAATTCGGAATTGGAGTCCCAACGACCTCTTACACCCCAAAGGCGAGTACCCAGGCTTTGTCGCGATTCAGTTCCGAACTCGTCCGCGTACTGCGCTGATTTGTTGTGAAAGCCCAAATAGTAAAGGTCGACATTCGCCCCATCGAGAAATGAAAGCGCGTGGACGGCGTAAATGCCCCAAAAGGTCTCGGGCATATGCGCCTGGTCGTCGAACACTCCGATATTGGTTTCCACCGGCTTTACCGCAAAAGCGTCTACACGCCAGGAATCGGTCTTGAGAATCGCGCGAAATCCATCGAAGGGGAGCGGGTTGTTTGGCCCGTACCGATTTGAGATGAGACGCTGGGATCCATAGATCAACCACTGGCGCCCAACTCGGAAGGTCAGTGAATCGTGCGCGCCGAAGGGATGAAGAGTCAGGTCGACGAAGAACTGCGAAAAGTCGAGTTGATCTTCATCGATCTGAGGCCGGGGACCACCCACTCGCCAGTTTTCCCAATCGCTCATCAATTCGGCAAAAACGCGCACATTTTCTCCCAAATGGAAATCGCCAAAGAACAGATACCGCTGTAGCAGGTATCCTCCGGGGCTCTGCGGCTGCTGGCCCCATTGTGGATTGTAAAAACGTTCGTAGCGTTGGCGAATTTCACCCCCGAATGAAACGTACCAATCTCCCGTTGAGTCGAGCGGGACATACTTCAACGGATCCCACAAGTCGCTACGGCAGCTGGGGTCGCGCAGGTAAGTGAAGTCATCGTCGTATCGCGTATCGGAATAAGTGACCTTCTGGGAACACGATGAGTCCGCTCGCACCGAGGGATCGAGTAGTAACGTCAGTGCCGCGAAGAACGCAGCGACGAACATGAGTTCCTGTGCGCGCGTGGCGATGTAACATGAGACTTGCATCGTCGGGCTGCGCACTTGTCTTCCGTTCGTTTCGGCTAGACCGCTCGGGTCTGAGACGCTGCCAACCCTCTGGGTCCGCCACAATTGCGTGCATGTTCCGCAGGTCGCGTCATCACGCGATCGACGGCGATGTATCCTATCGTCATCGCGACCACGAGCAGCGCACCCAGGATCATAGGAGGCGCAGGCGATGGAATACCGAAGGTCCTGCAGCCGAAGCCGACCAAGAACGCCAGCACTAATCCGATGGTTGCTTTCATCGCGTCACCATTTGTACTTCTGCGGGCTTTTGCGAAATCGTTTGTCCGGCCGGTAGCAACTGAGCAGCCGCGACGAAACCAAGTGTCATCGCGAGGAGAAGGAATGCGCCGATGAGACGCGGAGGAGCAGGCGAGGGAATATCAAAGAAGCGGCATCCTGCGCCTATGACCATTCCAAGACCCAATCCGATGGCAGCGGTAGTCATCGTGAATCCTCAGAAGGCAAAGCAATCGCAACCGAAACTCCAGTTGTGGGGCCGGCGTGATCGATGCCAGTGCGAGCAAAGCGTAAGGCCGGCGAATCGGGTTGCGCCTTGGTTACGATTCGGGGCCGATTGAAGGTAGCCGCCGAACTCTCTAACTGGTGACCAGTCGGGGCTGACCGGCAGTGGTGGAGGTGCGAGTTTGGTGAAAGGTCCGTTCGCATATGCGACCTTTCCGCCCACTATCGTCAGGACAGATTCGAGGCACTTTATCTCTTCTTCCGGAATAGAGAAGTAGTCAGCCGAGAGCACCGCAAGATCCGCCAGTTGCCCTGGTCTGATCGATCCTTTTTTTTCTTCCTCGGCAGAGAACCAACTACTCCCCACCGTGTAGAGACGCAGTGCTTCGGTACGCTCGAGGCAATTACTTTCGAGATAGAGAGAAGTTCCTCCGACGGTTCTCCCTGTTATGAGCCAGTAAAGGGAGACGAAGGGGTTGTAGCTCGCCACGCGCGTCGCGTCGGTGCCGGAGCCTACCGGGATGCCGGCAGCGAGCATCTGTCGAATCGGTGGCGTTCGCTGTGCCTGCTTGGCGCCGTAGCGCTCTACAAAATACTCGCCCTGGAAGGCCATCCGGTCCTGGACAGCGATTCCCCCGCCCAGTGCTTTGATGCGCTCGAGGTTACGATCCGAGACAGTCTCGCAATGATCGAAGAACCAATGTAGATCGCCGAAGGGAATCTCGCGATTCACCTCTTCATATACGTTGAGAGCGCGCGAGATGGTTTCATCGTAGGTGGTGTGAAGCCGAAAGGGCCAGCGATGTTCGACCAGATGCCGCACCACCGCCTTGAGTTCGCTTTCCATCGCATCGGGCATGTCGGGCCGCGGCTGCAGAAAGTCTTCGAAGTCCGCGGCGGAATACACGAGCATCTCGCCACCACCGTTTACGCGAAAAAAATCATCTCCGGCGCCAGGCGCGGTGATGCCAGTCCAGTTTAAGAAGTCGCTGAGCTCTTGTTTTGGCTTCTGGGTGAAAAGGTTGTACGCGAGACGTACCGTCAACTCCCCTCGCTCATGTAACTCGCGAACTACTTCATAGTCGTCCGGATAGTTTTGAAAGCCACCACCCGCATCTACGACGCTGGTAATGCCGAAGCGATTTAGTTCGCGCATGAAAAGACGAGTCGAGTTGAGCTGATCCTGGCGCGCGAGCTTCGGTCCTCGTGCCAGCGTTGCATAGAGAATCATCGCGTTTGGTTTTGCGATCAGCAGGCCGGTCGGATTGCCGTGGCGGTCGAGTTGGATCTCGCCAGCAGGCGGCGGAGAAGTGTCTTTAGTGTAGCCAACGGCTCGCACCGCAGCCCGATTGAGCAGCGCCCGATCATATAGATGTAGTACAAACACCGGAGTGTCGGGGGCGGCGGCATTGATCTCGTCAAGCGTGGGCATCCGCCTTTCGGCGAATTGGAATTCGGTCCAGCCTCCGACCACGCGCACCCATTGCGGAGCAGGTGTGCGTGCAGCCTGCCGTTTCAGCATCAGGAGCGCATCGGTCAGCGAAGGAACCCCGTCCCATCGAAGTTCCATGTTGTAGTTGAGGCCTCCGCGGATGGGGTGCATATGCGAATCGTTGAGGCCTGGAATGACGGCGTGCTTCTGCAGATCAAAGACTAGTGTCCGGTCATTGCGATACTTGAGCACTTCACGATCATCGCCCACCGCTTCAAACTTGCCATCTTTTATCGCGACGCCCCCAGCTGCAGGACAAGCGGGGTCCAAGGTTGTAATTACTCCATTAGTCAAAATCAGGTCCGCCATGACCGAATCTCCTTTTTTTCGAAATACCAAATTACCTCGGTCAGCGCGCAGCGATCTCATGCGAGACGATCGGTGGCGTTGGGCCAAGGTGAAATTGACGCGCTTGTTGAAAGGCTGGGCTATCCTCCTCGGTGGCTCGTGTATGCTGACGCAGGTGCTCGAGCCAGGACTCGACCATAAAGTATTCAATGTATCGAGCTGGTTTCGCGGCGTCTGAAAACAAACCCCAAAATATTGCACCGTCGCGTAACCTGATTGTGCGCAGAGCTTGCATTGCCTGCCGAAATTCCCGCGACTGTGCGGGATTGATTTCGTATTCAATGGATACCATCACCGGACCCGCATCAGTGTTGATTTGAGTAATGTTTGGCGTGGGCATCAGTTCCGCCGGTTCCAGAGCGAAACTCTCAGCCTCGGGAAGGCGGTACCGCAATGCGACGGCTAAACCGAACACCATGAAAAGCGCCGCGATGTTCAGTGTGATCGAAATGCTGGTTCGTGAGGCATTCGCACCCCACATCAAGCCGCCCAACGCAATGCCGCCTTGGACCATGAACTGATACATCGCCAGGGCACGCCCAACGACCCAATGCGGAACAGCAATTTGAGCGGAAACATTCAGTGAAGTCATTGCGATGACCCAAACGGCTCCGCCGATGAACATCGCAGCGAACGCCGGGACAACATCAGGGACCCGGGCCACCAACGCCATAGTCGCCGCATAAATGATCGTTGAGGCGATAAGTGTGTTGTTTCGTGACAAGAGACCGCGAATCCGTGGCACGAGCGCGCCTCCCACGACACCGCCAACTCCAAAGAGTCCAAGTAACTCACCGTACCCGCTAGCGCCGGTTCGGAGCTCATACCGCGCGATCAAAGGCAGCAAGGCCGATAAGGCGCTGCCCCCGAGAGTGAACAGTCCCGTCCGAACCAGTATCGCCGTCATGCGCGAGGAATAACGGGCATAGCGAATTCCCGCCCTAAGCGCGGCGAATAACCTTTCTGCTGGAAGAGTCGAATGCTCTCTTGCGCGGTGCCAGGCGCACAGGACCGCTATGACACCGGCAAAAAAGGCAGCGTTAATCAGAAAAGAGTGGCCAGCACCGATCACAGCCACTAACACGCCCCCGATTGCGGGTCCGATAGCCCTCGCCAGGTTGAACTGTATGCTGTTCAACGCTACCGCCGACGAAAGCTCCTTGCGCATGACCAGGTCCGGCAGGGTCGACTGCCAGGCGGGGTTGGTGAGGGCAGAGCCGATTCCGAGCGCAAAGGTCAACGACAAAAGGATCCAGGGCGTCACCAGGCCTTCCATAGTCAGCACGCCCAGCAGGGCTGCAGTGCCAAACATCCAGCCTTGTGCGAACAGTAGGAGTCGGCGTCGATCTATCAGATCCGCGAGAGCACCCGCCGGGATTATGAAAAGAAATACAGGGAGGCCCGAGAGCGTCTGGACGAGCCCGACCATCAGTGCATTGGGGGCGAGCGACGTCATCAGCCAGGCGGCGGCGACACTCTGCATCCAGGTACCGACGTTCGAGGCAAAGGCGGCACCGAACAAAGCGAGAAAAACAGGCTCATGAAGTGGAGCCAGGAAAGAGCCATCGATTGAAGTGTGGCTCTGCTCAGTTCTAGGTCCACCGTATGCCGCGAGGTATGCCATATTTCTTGGTCGCGATCTGGACGACGTGCCAGATCCCAAAGATCAGCTTCGCGTGAGGAGCCGAGCGACGATGAGCAAGGATGGCAATCCCTTGCTCACCCCACGCGTTGAGAATCACGCCGGGTCTGCGGATTATCGTGTCCCTTTGACGACGTCTTGCGCCTTCTGGAAGCTTTCCATCACCGCTCGATAATTCGGTGACACCATGGTGTACAACTCCGCGACCGGTGCGGCATCCGAGCGGTTCCAGGTCCGCTGCAATTCACAGATGACCGCGTTGGCGCTGGTCGGGACGACGCCCGCCTGAATAAAACGCGCGAGCGTCGTCCTTGACGCCATTTCACTCGGGTCGCCGGAGGCATCAATCACGGCGTACACCTTGTACCCTGCCGCTTTGGCATCCAGCGCAGGAAACATCACACAAACATTCGTCCACACGCCGGCCATGATCAGAGTCCGCTTGCCGGTTTGTTCGACAGTTTTGACGAAGAGTGCGTTGTCCCAGGCGTTTACTTCGCCTTTGCGCGGAACATGGACCGCATGTGGAGCGGCTTCGTGGATCTCAGGCATGAGTGGACCGTTGGGCCCCGCGGGCTCGGAGGCGGTTGTAATGAGTGGAATCTCGAACAGCGCCGCCATCTTGGCGAGGGCGGTGACATTGGCCCGCAACTCTGCGACACCGATGTCCTTTACGTTTTGAAAAAGTCCCGATTGATGGTCGAGCAGCAACAGAACGGTATCCGTCGGGTCAATGAGCGCCTTGCCCCCGCCCGGTGCGTGTTCAATTCCATCGTGAATCGAGTTTTTCCCGTCCGGTTGGAAAATTTTCGACTGACTGGCCATGACGATCTCCTTCTTTGCTTCGGTTTGCACGTCCCCAAGCGCCAGAAATCGGCCCGGATGACTTTCATTAAATGAGCGTGATGAACCGCGTCACAAATCCGTGACGACGCAGCACTTTAAGGGTCAGTTTGAGACGGAAAACCGGTGGGCGTCAAACAGTAAACTTCACATCGAGCTCGGGATGTCCAACCGCATCAAGGACTTACCCACATATTCGTCGATTCGACTGCAATCGAGCGAGATTCCCTCGATCCCAAACTCACGAAACTTGCTGCACGCGCCGCCGAGAATGCGCGCCATCTGAAGCACGTTGCTTGTAATTCTCAGGTTCAGCACGATTGGATCACTGCCACGTATTCAGGCTTGTAGAGCCGCGACTGAATGAAGGAGGATATATCCGCAGGCTTAGGAACTCGAGCGAGGTTACGTTTGAAGATCACTTCCGCGACGCGCTGTGCGGCGTAAACCTCTGTCTTCAGGATCGTGCTCTGCGGTGGATAGATGAGGCCGGTGTCGAGTTCGGCCTGGGTTACCTGCTCGGCGACCGACCGCGCGGCCGCGATGAACATTTCGTCAGTGATCCGCTTGGCGACAGTCGCATAGATCGCCATCCCAATCGCCGGAAAGATGTAAACGTTGTTTCCCTGTCCCGGAACCAGAGTACGGTCGTGCCAGCGCACCGGGGGGAACGGACTGCCACTCGCGAAGACCGCACGGCCCTCGGACCAACGGTAAGCCTCCTCGGCGGAACATTCCGAATGAGAGGTCGGATTCGAATATGGAAAAATGATGGGGCGCTGATTGATTCTTGCCATGGCTTCGATCACGCGTTGATTGAAGGTCTTTGCCACGGTGCTGACACCGATAATCGCGCTCGGCTTGAGCGCCTCTATCGCGTCAACGAAACTCTTGGTCGGCTGATGCCGATGCGCGTATGGTTTCTGGAAGTCGGCCAGATCGTCGCGAGTTGATTCGAGCAAACCGTTCACGTCGAACAGCCAGCTGCGTCGCCGAGCCTCTTCAGACGAGATTCCCTCAAGTGCAATCGCTTCAGTTAGCAGGTCGGCAATTCCAACACCTGCCGAGCCCGCGCCCAAGAACAGAAAGGTCTGGTCAGCCAGTTTTCCGCCGGTGATGCGCAGAGCTCCCAGGAGTCCTGCGAGCGCGACCGATGCCGTTCCCTGCATGTCGTCGTTGAAGCAGCAGGTACGGTCGCGGTAACGGGCCAGCAATCGCACCGCATCCGGACCCGCCCAATCCTCGAACTGGATGCAGCAGTTGGGGAACTCGGTTTCGACCGCGGTAACAAATTCCTCGACGAAGTCATCCAACTGCGCAATGGGCGGACGTGTTTGTCGCAAACCCAGGTACAGCGGATCGCGGAGCAGCGCCTCGTTGTTGGTGCCGCAATCAATGACGATCGGTAACGTGAACTGGGGCGGCACGCCGGCGCAAGCGGTATAGAGCGCAAGCTTGCCGATGGGGATGCCCATTCCGTTCGCGCCCAGATCGCCGAGTCCCAGAATTCGTTGCCCGCTGGTGGCGACGATGAAGCGCACGTCGCGCTCCGGCCAGTTTCGAAGGACGGCGCGCACGCGCCCCTTCCGTTTCATCGAAATATAGAGACCCTTTGGACGGCGCATGATGTGTCCGAACTGCAGGCAGGCCTCGCCCACAGTCGGCGTATATACGAGCGGCAGAAAATGGGCGGGATCGGACATAAGCAACCGATAGAAAAGCGTCTCGTCGGTGTCCTGCAGTTGTGACAGGAAGATGTATTTTTCGAGGTCGGTTGGTTTCTGCCCCAGCTGCAGCATCACGCGTTGGATCTGGGTTTCCTCCGTGTCTATCCCATCGGGCACGAGCCCGACGAGTCCGAGAGCTTCGCGCTCGTTCTCGGTAAAGGCGGTCGATTTGTTCAACCGTGGATCGCGCAACAATGATGCACCGTGAAGTGTCGCAGTCATGACTTTCCTTCTCCAAACTCTTGGTCTTTGGATTCTAAAACTTGTCAGTGAAAAATGTTCGTCCTGGCCAGCTCGACAAGTTCGCTGCCACGGCCGCTGAGTATTGCCTTGAGCATGAACATGCCGAACCCGTACGCTTCCTCCAGATTTACCTTTGGCGGCATCGAAAGCTCCTGCGGATTTGTGAGCACGTCGATCAACGCGGGACCCCGGTGAGAAAGCGCCTGCGAAACAGCTTCTTTCAGATCGGCGGGATCTTCGACCCGGATGCCCTTAATTCCGATGGCTCCTGCCATTTTCCCGAAATCGGGGTTCTTTAGATCAACGCCGACCGGGAGGAACCCTGCTACTTTCTGCTCCATGTCGACGAACCCGAGTTTCTGGTTGTGAAATAGGACGACCTTAACCGGCAGGTCCATCTGTGTGAGTGTCAAAATGTCACCCATCAGCATCGTGAATCCCCCGTCACCTGACATCGAGATAACCTGTCGGTCTGGAAACGCAACCTGCGCACCGATGGCCTGCGGCAGCGCATTCGCCATCGACCCGTGATTGAAGGAGCCGACGAGCCGCCGCTTCCCATTCATCTTCAGGTAACGCGCGGCCCAGACCGTCGGTGTACCAACGTCGCAGGTAAAGATGGCGTCGCCTGATGCGAGATCGCTCAGGGTCTTCGCGACGTACTGGGGATGAATGGGTTTGCGTCCCGCGTGGCCAACGGCGAGCTCGTCGAGCTCGGCCCGGGCGGCTTGGTAGTGATGCACCGCCTTCTCCAGGTACGAGTGGTCGGTCTTCAGTTTCAGTCGCGGCAGCACGGCCGCGATTGTCGTGGTGACATCGCCGACCAGTCCCATCGTCAGCGGGACGCGATTGCCCAACTTCTCGGCCCGAATGTCGATCTGCACGACCTTGGCATCGGTTGGATAAAACTGCCGGTACGGGAAGTCGGTGCCCAGCATCAAGAGCAGGTCGCAGCCCAGCATCGCGTAGTACCCTGACGAGAACCCGATGAGCCCGGTCATGCCAACGTCGTAGGGATTGTCATAGGCGACATACTCCGCGGCGCGGAGCGTGTGCACCATCGGAGCTTTGATGGTTTCTGCCAATCTGAGCAGCTGAGCATGAGCGTTTGCGCAGCCGGCACCGCAAAGAAGCGTTACACGCTTCGACTCGTTGAGCAGTTCGGCGAGACGATCGAGTTCGGAGTCCGAAGGGCATACGCGGGGCAGTTCAGGTTTCTTATAGCGCCCGCCCAGAGTTGGAACGGTTTCGAGCGCGATGTCGCCCGGAATCACAACCACCGCCACCCCGCGTTGACCGATTGCGTGCGTTAATGCCGTCTCGAGCGCACGCGGCATCTGTGCAGGGGTCGAGACTACCTGGCATGAATGGCTGCAATCTTTGAAAAGAAACTCGGGGTGAGTTTCTTGGAAGTAGCCGGAGCCAATTTCAGCACTAGGAATCTGAGCGGCAACCGCGAGAACCGGCACCCCGCTTCGATGACAATCGAAAAGTCCATTGATAAGATGGAGATTGCCCGGCCCGCAACTTCCGGCGCAGACAGCCAGCTCTCCCGTGACGTGCGCGTCGGCACCAGCGGCGAAGGCAGCAACCTCTTCATGTCGGACGTGGATCCATTCAATCGACTTTTCGCGGCGGATCGCGTCGATGATGCCGTTCAGAGAATCGCCCACGATACCGTAAATGCGTTTGGCGCCCACGTCAGCCAGAGTCTTAACAAGGGTCTCCGCCACGGTAGGCATGGGTTCTTGCTTCCTGTAGGACCTTTCTTCCCAATTCGTCACCAATTGGGTGTGATGAACCGCGTCACCAATCCGTGACGATGCAGCCCTATAGTTGCAGAAACAGAGAGGACCGGAAAATGTCAGCTCGCCGCCTGTCGCGGATGCGGCAGGCGTCGCGCCGATCAGGGGTGTTAAACCCATCGGTGAACTAGCCATAGGCGTCGGCAACGATCCGGCGCGCCTCCGCACGCTTGCCCTTCGCGCTCCAAAGCCGATGCAGGCTCATCATGGCGTGCAGCTCGAATGATCTAGCTTCATTGGCACGCGCGCGCTTGAGGGCGGTAGTGAAGCATCGCTCGGCTTGCTCCTCATCTGGACCACCTTTGCCGGCTCTGGCCTGACCATCCGCCTCGGTGCATACGAATAGCGAGGTTACTTAGAATTCTTTCGGCCCGCGGATAGACGAACTAGAGTAAAACATCGTGCAGCGGACCACAGAACCCGCGGAGGTTCTCGATAGGATTCCGGGCCTCGTAGTAGTCCTCACGGCCGATGGCACACTTGAAGTCATCAACCGTCGCGTGCAGGAGTACTTCGGCCTCACCCTGGAACAACTGAAGGGATGGATCACAAGTGACGCAATCCATCCCGACGATCTGTCGCAAACGATCTCAACCCTGAGGAACGCGATTAAGACCGGCCAGCCTTACAAGCTGGATCATCGACTGCGCCGCCACGACGGCGCTTACCGCTGGTTTCATGATGACGGCGTACCGATCCAGGATGCTGACGGTCGCATCGTCAATTGGTACGTCCTGTTCACCGATGTTCACGAGCGGAGAATCGCAGAAGAAGCGCTACGGCGCAGTGAGGAATCTCTGCATGAAGCACAAACACTGAGCCACACTGGCAGCTGGAAATATGTCCTGTCTGGTTCAATCACAGTCACGCCCGAAATGGCTCGAATATTCGGCGTCCATTCCGGCGACCATGCATCGGGTACCGAGTACTTCTTCAACAGGTTTCACCCGGAGGACCGCGAACGAGTTCGGCACCTTTTCGAACGGAGCGTAACCCAGAAGGCGGATTTTCAAGCCGATTACCGCATCGTTCTACCGGACGGAGCAACAGTCAGGCACCTCCATACCGTCGGCCATCCGATTGTGAACGAATCGGGCGAGCTGATCGAATTCTTCGGAACCACGGTGGACGTCACCGGACATTGGGAAGCCCGAGCCGAATTGGAAAGAGCGCTGGAGGAGTTGCGGCGCAGTGAGGAATCTCTGCTTGAAGCCCAAAGGCTGAGTCATACGGGCAGCTACAAGTACGATGGCTTGTCAGGGAAAATCACGGCCTCGCCCGAATTGGCCAGGATGTTCGGTGTCAATTCCGTCGAGGACGCTTTGGACACCGAATTTTTCTTCAGCAAATTTCATCCAGAAGACCGCGAACGAGTTGAGAAACTCTTCGAACAGAGCCTGATGCGGAAGACGGATTTTCAAACCGATTACCGGATTGTTCTGCCTGACCGAACAATCAGGCATCACCAGACCCACGCCCGTGCGGTTGTGAACGAGTCGGGTGAAATGGTCGGATTCATCGGTACCGCGGTGGACGACACCGAGCAATGGCGGGCCAAAGCCGAATTGGAGAGAGCGCTGGAAGAGTTACAGCGTAGTGAGGAATCTCTGCATGAAGCGCAGAAACTGAGTCACACCGGCAGTTGGGAACACGATCTTTTGTCAGGGGCGACGAGGGTCACGCCCGAGATGGGAAGGATATTCGGTGCTGATCCTGGCGACGATCTCTCGAACAACCAATACTTCATCAACAGGTTTCATGAGGAGGACCGCAACCGCGTTCAGAAACTTTTCGGACGGAGCATGACGGGAAAGGCGGATTTTCAAACCGATTACCGCATTGTTCTGCCGGACGGAACAATCCGGCATCTCCAGACCATTGCCCATCGGGTTGTGAATGATTCGGGAGAGCTCGTCAAAGTCTTCGGAACGACGATGGACGTCACCGACCATTGGGAAGCTAACGCCGAATTGGAAAGAGCATTGGAGGAGATCAAACGCCTGAGAGATCGACTCCAGGATGAGAATCTGGCGCTGCGCGAAGAGATCATTCGCTCCTCGATGTTCGAGGAAATCGTCGGCTCCTCTCAGCCTCTCCGCAAGGTCCTCGAGGAGGTCGCAAGAGTTGCCCCCACCGATTCCACGGTGTTGATCTCGGGCGAGACCGGAACGGGCAAGGAACTCATCGCTCGGGCAATTCACAAGCGCTCGAATCGATCCTCGCGGGCCTTCATAAGCGTGAACTGCGGAGCGATTCCGCAATCGCTGATTGCCTCCGAACTGTTCGGTTACGAGAAAGGTGCGTTCACCGGCGCCATGCAGCGGCGGATTGGTCGCTTTGAAGCTGCCAATGGAGGAACGATTTTTCTCGACGAAGTCGGTGAACTTCCGATGGAGACCCAGGTAGCGCTGCTGCGAGTCCTGCAGGAGCGGGAATTCGAACGAATTGGAGGCATCGAGCGCCTCCAGGTGGACGTACGAGTCTTGGCCGCGACCAATCGCGATCTGAAGGGTGCCGTAAGCTCCGGAGCTTTTCGAGCGGACCTCTTCTACCGATTAAACGTTTTCCCGATCGAAATGCCGCCGCTGCGCGAGCGAGCCGGTGACATTCCGATGCTTGTTCAGTACCTGATCGATCGCTACGGCAAGAGGGTCGGCAAGAAATTTACCGATATCTCGATGAAGACGCTCGCAGTGTTTCAGAGATACGATTGGCCGGGAAATATCCGGGAGCTTCAGAACGTCGTCGAGCGTGCGGTTATCGTCTGTGACGGACCCTCGTTTTCGATTGACGATACGTGGCTGAAAACGGAGCTAAGCCCCGCCCCAGCGGCAGCGTTTCCGCGGTCTGCAGCCGCTAGCGACGGTGAAAAGGAACTGATCGAGAAGGCGTTGGCACAATGCCGAGGCCGAGTTTCGGGCGCATCCGGTGCAGCCGTGAAGCTTGGGATTCCTCGGCAGACGCTGGAATCAAAAATCCTCCGGCTCGGAATCAACAAGCACCAATTCAGGAACTGATCAGCCCAATTCGCCGGACTTTGAAGATTCCGTTTGGCTGATTTGTTCCGGAGCCTCCCATTCGTACCTCCGAAGCCATTGAAACGCCGCTCCGGAACACGCTCGCCAGATCAATAGATCGTCTGCGGCCTTTTGCCATGGTTGGGCAATTGCTCGGCAAATGCCGAAATGCCGAGACCTCTCGCGATTCTGCTCTCAGTTTGATCCAGCCTTTTTCGATGGCCCGCTCATTGCTGTTGCGGTCCGTCGAGATGCTGAAGATTGAAAAAATTCCACGACCGGATGGCACCGCCATCAAACTAACCGGTCGGCTGGATGCCGAGTTTCTTCCGGAGCTGGCGCCCCAGATCCCAACGGATGGGCGGGGGGTTGTTTTGGAGATGGAAGAAGTGACGCTGGTGGATGGCGACGCGGTCCGGTTTCTCATCGAGTGTGAGTCACGGGGCATCCAGCTTCGCGGTTGTTCCGCATACATCCGCGAATGGATAACCCGGGAACGCGAGAGTTTTAAGATAACGAATCGGAGGGGTCGAGGGTCAAAATGAATTCTTCGAATTTTGCAGCAGTGTCCTGGAATTCAGCGACCGAGACCGAAGCCAGAAGGACCAGTCCAAGGCTCCTGGTCCGCCACGCCCGGGAAACTGGGCACCCCGTGATGCGGAGGATACCGGCGTCTCAGACCTCAATTGCCTCAGCCCCAGCTCGAGACTCCGCGTATCCGGCGATTTTTCGCCGCGACGGAGAATTCTGGACACTTTCCTACGAGCAGAAAACGGTCTGCCTGAGAGATATCAAGGGACTCGCCTATATAGCGAGGCTTCTGAGCCAGCCGGACACCGAGTTTCATGCAATCGAGCTCGCTCGCGAGGCAGAGGACGCCGGCGTATCGGGAGATGCGGCGATGCAGGCCGCGGAGTTCGAGAATATCGGTGTCCACTTCGGAGATCTCGGTGATGCGGGAGAGATGCTGGACAACCAGGCCAAGGCAGCCTATCGACGCAGGCTTTCCGAGCTTCGCGATGAGCAGGCGGATGCGAAAGCACTCGGACAGGTCGACCGCGCCGAAGCGGCAGAAAGCGAGATCGACGCACTGATCGCAGAGCTGTCCAGAGCCACTGGCTTGGGAGGGCGTAACCGGCCAGCGGCCTCGAGTTCCGAGCGCGCTCGCCAGAGTGTAACCCGCGCGATCAAGAACGCGCTCGGCCGGATTGCGGACCACCATCCTGCACTCGCGCAAACGCTAACCCGGCAGATCAAAACCGGAACGTATTGCAGCTACCAGCCCGATCCCTACTGCACAATCGAATGGTCGCTGGCTGCGACAGAGGCTGATGAAGCCTGGCCCGCACCAGATCAGCCTGCCGAAGTCGCGCCGGGTCCGGCGAATGGGGAGCATGATCGTAGCCTTCCTTTCGCAGAGGTAGTCAGCCTGATTCTCGACGCCTCACGGAATGCTGCCGAAACGCCCGTGGAATTTGAGGGTGGCGCCACGCAGGTCACTCCCATATTGCACCGATCTTTCGTTCGGTTGGCGCAGCAGCTCCAATCTACAGAATCGAAAGCGCCGCTCGGAAACATAATTGTGTTGGCTATCAATTCAGCTCCACTATTCGAGAGCGTGAACTCGTCGATCAAACGATCGAGGGAAAGGTGCTCCAACGCCTGACCTTTTGGAACTTTCAGGATGATCTGCGCAATGCTTCGCGAGCCGATCGTCCGAGGGCGAGAACTTCGCGCGGAAAGCACCGGTAGCACTGCGGATGAAAAATAACCAGATCTCCAAAATGACTATGGGTTAGCACCTGGCCCTAGTGGCGTCCGTCATGTCTCCCCCAGCGCCCCATATCCGCGGTTAAGCCTCACCCTTTGTGATGACCGCACTCCCCATAAAGTGCGGCCGGTTTTCACGCCCAAGTAGCGAAACGGACCTCTCGGAAAGGATGATCGTCATGTCTACCGCAACTCTCGTTAGAATGGTTCGAGACCCGTGCAGCGGCCAGGTCCACCTTCCAAACGAAAGAGTTCACGTTCTGACGGTCATGCGGAAACTCGATCGCATGCTTCTCAAAGTGAGATGGCAAGCGGGCGGCGATTGCGTGGTTTTCCCGGACGACCTGAATGAACCCGACGCACGGCCTGCATGGAGAGAGATTGCAGAAAGGCAGAAAGGGACCATGTCGCGCGCCGACGTGATGCGCCTGTGTACGGAATTGTGACCAGGATTGTCACGCCACCTGAGTGAACCGTGAGGAACACTGAATTGATCGCCGCCCTAAAAAACAGGCTCCTCCCCCTAGCAAGGTGCCGGGAAGCAGCGCTCGACTCCCCCGACAGCGCGAAGCTCCCGGCACCGCCTTACCTTCACATGCTGGGCAGCGAAGGAGGAGCAGCGGTTCTAGCGACTGGCGCGGCATTCCGGTCGCTGATCGTCAGAATGGCTATGGCTCTGGTGCTGAAGATCGTCGGACGCTTGCTGCTTAGCACCACGACTCTTGCGTTGCCCGCGGCAGGTCTTCTGCCGCCCTATTTTCAAACCTGGGCACCTCGTGGGCTGCTCGCCAGCAGCGACTTAACTAGCGAAATAAGGAGGTTTGATCATGAAGAAGGCAAATGTGAGCAGCGCGGGTGGGCGATTCGAATTGAAGGACCAACCGATCCCCGAACCCGGCAGAGGCTGTGTGAGAATCAAGGTCCAGGCCTGCGGTGTCTGTCACAGCGATGCGCTGACCAAGGACGGCACCTTCCCGGGAATCGTTTTCCCACGCTCACCAGGTCACGAGATCGCGGGAATGATCGACGCACTCGGTGCCGGCACCGATCCGTGGAAGATCGGCGATCGCGTCGGAGTCGGCTGGCACGGCGGACATTGCGGACAATGCGATTCATGCCGGCGCGGCGACTTCATAACCTGCGTCAAACTGCAGATCCCCGGAATCAGTTATGACGGCGGTTACTCTGAGTACGTCTGTGTGCCAGTCGAGGCGCTGGCGCACATTCCTGATGGAATGCGGGCGGAGGATGCAGCCCCTTTGATGTGCGCGGGCATCACGACTTTCAATGCTCTCCGCCACAGCAGCGCCATGCCGGGAGATCTGGTCGCAATCCAGGGCATCGGAGGTCTGGGCCATCTGGGTGTTCAATTCGCAAACAAGTTCGGATTTGACACGGTCGCTATTGGCCGAGGACCGGACACCAAAGAGCTCGCGATGAAGCTGGGAGCACACACATACATCGATGTAGCGACCCAGGATGTCTCCAAGCAACTGACCGCCTTAGGTGGGGCCCGCGTCATCCTCGCGACGGCACCCGATGGTAAGGCAATGGGCACGCTCATCGACGGACTTGGAGTCGATGGGAAGCTGGTATTGATCGCCGCAACGCCCGAGCCATTCGCGGTGTCATCTTTTCAATTGCTGATGGCGCGCAAGTCGATCGAAGGCTGGCCCTCCGGGACATCAAAGGACTCTGAGGACACGCTCAAGTTCGCGGCAGCCAGCGGCGTGCGGCCCATGGTCGAGACGTTTCCACTTGACCGCGTCGCGGACGCTTATGAGCACATGATCTCCGGAAAGGTGCGCTTTCGTGCGGTTCTGAAAATGTAAGGTCTGAGAACCTACACAGGTTTGTGCCATGAACACACGATCACGGATCGCCCTTGAGTCAGGTTCGACAGTCTGGGTGTGGGATTCGACCTGGTTGCCTGCGGTTGTTGTTGATTATGGGGCGGACTTGGTCAGGGTCAGGCTGGCGCATGGCGTCACTTTCAATGTCAACGCCGATAAGTTGGTTGTCCGAGAGACCGCGGGCGGCGGAAACGACGTACCTCGCGAGTGCTTGCGGCGTGAGAAGGTATTAACAAAGAGTTGAAAGGCAGCGTTGAGCCGGCGCACTGCGGAGAGAAACAGGCCCTAACAAGGCGAAACCGGACACTATCTCGATAACGGGAAGTAGAGAGTGAAACAACATGGGCGCGCTAGTCCAGACCAGTTCGTGGCGATTTGGATCGTTCAAGGTAGTCCCTTCGTTGACGCGCAGTAGTATCGCGTCATCGCGGGCAGTTTCAGCTCGCGAGCCGCGCGCGTTCCCAGAAGGACACACGACACCCACGTTGCCGCCGATGATTCGCGAAGAAATGCTGGAACTCTATGCCTTCATCTTCCGTCAGGGCGGGTTTCATCAACTAGGGATAATTTTCGAACATTTCCTACTCGTAGCCGCAGCGATTAAACCTGGCGACCTCGTAGACGCCTACAAGGATGCGTCGGCCATGTGGGACGACAGGAAGGCAGAAAGGATAGAGAGGCTCTTGGGATGAGAAGGTTGCCAATCGATTTCCTGAAGATTCAGTCCGTAGGGAGCAGAGACTAACAATGAATGCGCGAGCCTCATTGGCGCAACGAGATTTCCTGCGCAATTCAGCCAGCCAGCGCGGCCTGACATTGGTGGGCGCAAGCCTCGACCAGGGAAGAATCGCGTTACGCGTCCAGGCACTGACCAAGCGTTACGGCGCGACCGAGGCCGTGGCAGGTGTCAGCTTCGATGTGCGGCAGGGCGAGGTCTTTGGCCTGCTCGGGCTCAACGGCGCCGGCAAGACGACACTGATTTCTATGCTCGCCACCGAGCGCCTCCCGTCGGACGGTGACGCACTGCTATTGGGCTACAGTATCCGCAAAGAGCAGCGCGCGGTTCGCCGTATGATCGGCGTGGCACCTCAAGAGAGCGCGCTGTACCCAATGCTGACAGCGGCCGAGAATCTCCGTTTTTTCGGCCGCATCTACGACCTCCGGGGTGTGGAACTGGAAGATCGCATCGAGCAGGTACTTGACTTCGTCGGGCTGCAAGAGCGCGGCAACGATCGCGTCGCGACATACTCCGGCGGCATGAAGCGCCGTCTGAACCTGGCCGTTGCCCTGGTGCACAGGCCCAAGCTCATTTTGCTGGACGAGCCGACCGCGGGTGTCGATCCACAATCTCGCGAACAAATTCTGAACCTGGTCCGGCGCATGCGCGATGAGGGCAATGCCATCTTGTACACGACACACTACATGGAAGAAGCGGAAGGACTGTGCGATCGGCTGTGCTTTCTTAACCAGGGAAGAGTCGTGGCAGTCGGCAACTTTGAAGCACTTCTCCGTCATCTCGACTTCGCTGAGATCATCGAGTTAAAGGGGCTCTCGGCCTCTGCCGATCTCGCCCCAATTCGTGCGTTGGCTGGAGTTTGTCGCGTCGAACGCGGGGACGGACTCGTGCGACTCTTCGTGAAGCGCGCCGCGGATCTTCTCGCGCCGTTGCAGAGGATCATGCGTCGCGACAAATTCGCGCGCCTGCAGATCACGCGGATCAGCCTCGAGGATCTGTTCCTCCACTTGACCGGGAGGGAGGTTCGAGAATGATCCGCAAATTGTGCTTACTCCCGTGCTCTGGTTTCTGTTGATTGCGCCTGCGAGCGCCGCGACTCCACTTGATTGTACCCGCACGATTCTCGATCGTGCGCGTACGATTGCTGGCGGCAATCAAACTCAACATGAAAAGTTGGCCGCCCTCTCCGTGCTCTTCGGGAAATTTCTCGACACCGATATGATGGGACGCGAAGCGCTCGCACAAATCTCGCTTCGCAGGCGAGGCCCGCGGCTAGAGTAATTCTCAAAATCTACTTGTAAAGCCGGCTTGCGAAGATGCTTTACGAGAGTGAACCCCACTATGAACGTGCCGTGTTCTTCGACCGCGGCGAGACCTTCGTGGACTTCCCCCCTTTGATGGACACTCCGAAAAGCGCGAAAGTACGCGCGATAGGAGTGAACAGTGGACAAGGAACCGAAGCGGAAGCGGCGGACATTTTCAGCGGAGTACAAGACTGAAACGGTGCGGTCAATCCAGCGCAGAGGCAAAAGCATCGGGCAGATGGCGTTGGGGCTGGCGATCGGAGACACCGCGTGCGGCGCTTGGTAGCGCGGGCGGAGATCGAAGCGGGACGCGGACCCGCAGGAACGCTGAAGCGTAGCGAGCGGGAAGAGCTGGTGGAGCTGCGGCGAGAGAACCGGCGGCTGTGGATGGAGCGTGAAATCTTAAAAAGAGCCGACGCCGCTGGCTGCCGTAGGCGCCGCGACTCTCCGCCCCGGCGCGAGAACAGATCCACAATCACCGCCAGATACAACCAGCCCTCGAGGGTGTTGCACACTCGATGTCACATCGAGCAAGCGATACGTTGCGGAACCCGCTATCGGTCTCGGGCCGCTTCATTCCCAACTGGATATGAAGATCGGTTGTCGAAATACGGACTAGGAGTGCAGAGATCTGAATGGTCGAATGCCTGCGCGTGGAACGCGACGACCTCGAACGATTCAGAGAGCGGAGTCGGTTGATCATCTGGATTTGCTGTGGGGCTCATGTGGTCGCTGCGTCCGGATCATGGCGTTACGGGAACCGGACGTGTTCCGGTCTCATGGCCGCCGGGTGAGATCTTCCTCTGACCGTTATCGTGCAGGTCCTAGCCATCGGCAGTTGTCGGAACACCCTCTGCCCGCGGCTGGACCTCTTTTCCCTCGCCCTTTGACTTCTCGACCTGCCGAGAGAAAACCTGTCCCTTCCCGAGAATCGGGCTGAATAGAAAGTTCACAATTTGCAGCTGTTCCGAGCGACCATGCGCGCGCTGTAAAGTGCGAAAGCGTGGGCCATCGTTCTGAGCGTGACCGACTCGTTCTTCGGATCGAGTAAGCGGTCCAAGGCGGCGCGGCTTGTCCGCATTGCACGTGCCATGTCCGATTTCGAGAGTTTTTTCTCTCCCATTCCTCGCTCGACTTGCCACGCAATCACGGCCTTAAGAGCGGCCCCGTCGACCTCTGCTTGGATACCCTCTTCCTCGAGCCATTCGTCGAACGAAGAGCCAACATGCTCGCGTCGTTTCACTGTTCCATCTCCATCCTGCGCTTGCGATCGATCGTAACGGCTAAATCCGATTTCGGAGTCTTCTGCGATTTCTTCATGAAACCATGCAGCAAGGTCATCTCGCCGTGAGACGTTGCAATTTCTGTTTATTGCGTGGTCAAGGCCGTGAACGAACCGTCGGTGCCACCTGAGCCGATGACTTCGCTGAGCGAGCTAAGAATCGCTGGCGCTGCGGCGCCGCGATCTCCCGGACCCTGCCGGGGTGCACACCAAATTATTTGATTAGCGTCACATTAGGCGGCAGCGCCCTCCAAACGGCAACGGGAAACAACTATATTCCCGAGCTGAGCGCCGAATGGAACGAAGCTGAGTTCAATGTATTTGGCAATGGTGGCGGGAGCCAGGTGGTCTTCAACAGTGGGGCGACCCTTCAGGTGCGTACGGAGGTTATCAGCGGAGCGAGTGGGGGTTCGGCCCACTCGACAAGGGTCCCCGCCCGGCTGTCACCTGACATCGTCGACCGGCGAGTCAAATAACCTTACGCTGGTCAACTCCCTTCCTGTATCGCCAGCACCGCAGCCGGCACCGGCACTCGTGTTGTCAGAGGGCAACCTGGCCGCAACTGGCGCGGCGGCGGATTGCTCGGATGCATGAGCCTCCCACGTTTGCTACGAAGGGGGCCGGTCCCCGTTTTGGAGCTGCGCTAGCGGCTCGCCGGCATGCCGCTTGAAGTTCCCGGACTAAACCATCCTCCAGCATTTCGATCTTGCCGAGGGTGGAGTTGCTTAGGAATACAGCGTGGCGATCGAATCGGCTTGGACAGCGTGAGCGACAACGAATACGGGGATCTATTTAAATGCACTATGCGTTCGTGTCATGGCTGCAGTTCGCGATCCTTGGCCTCGCGATGCCGGTATTTGCGAAGGGAGCCTCGGTCTTTGCCGTCGCCCTGCTCATGACCTGGGGCGAGAGTGCGGCGCTCAGATCGATCCTGGCAGTCGGCAGGATCGTGTAGCGCAAAACCCCGTGAAATTCCTAAACGATCGGTCAGGTGATTTGACAGCCGGGACAAGCCTACCTTATTGTTCGGAGCGGAAAACGCTAACAGCAGGCGCAATGCCGGCGAGGACCATAGCGATGGCGGAATTCGACATTCAGATCAAAGGTGGAACGATCGTTGACGGGACCCGCGTTCCGGCTTTTCGCGGCGACGTATGGATCCGCGATGGCAAGGTTGTCCAAATCGGCGGACGCGCGGCCGCCTCGGCAAAGCAGGTGATCGACGCCGACGGCCTAATCGTCGCGCCCGGATTCGTCGATCTCCATACCCACTATGACGCGCAGATCCGATGGGATCCC
>Ga0126378_10000826_pt1 | contig 22692 bp, 32 predicted proteins | sample PanSoiMetPlot_23_FD_92587 | JGI IMG/M metagenome (GOLD analysis project Ga0126378, IMG submission 92587) | Tropical forest soil microbial communities from Panama - MetaG Plot_23 | ecosystem: Environmental > Terrestrial > Soil > Tropical forest > Bulk soil | place: Panama | collected 2016-02-17
ACGCATCAGCAGCTCGATCGCATTGCGGATCAGATCCTGAGCGGGCAGTATGTGGACATCAACGGACACCGCAGGAGTGAGCCATGACTCCAGTGGTGTACTACTGCGGCGTGTGCGGCCATCCGACTTGCGCTTGTCGCTGGGAGTTGCGTGCAGCGGTGGAAAAGATGGCGGAATGGTATGAAGAACTTGAACAAGACGACGAAGACACGCCGCACTACAACCTGATGTGCAAAAGCTTCGCGATTGAATTGCGCAAATTGCTCGAGGCGCGGAAGGAGCAGCCATGACACAGACCTGGCGCAATGTGATTTCAGTTTTGATTTTTCTTGCGGCGCTGATCGTAGCGATCGCGGTGATGATGTTGGTAGACGGGAACGCCATGGCGCAGGTGCCGCCGAATCCGATACCGCCGAAGGTGCCGCCGCCGGATCCGGTGATTCGCGTTTATCCTGGCGGCTCGACGACGGATCCGGTCACATACACAGATTGCCAGAACAACGTGTGGGCGACCGATGCAGGCTATTTCAATTCCGGCAGTGCGACGAACTACGTAAGTGCGAATGCGCCGCCGATCACGGGCGCGACACCGTGCGACACGAACCAAGCGCTGTTTCAGCATCCGCGGGTGAGCAATGGTGAAACGCTGACGCTGACGTTTCAGACGCCGCCTGGCACGTACACCTTGGACATGAAGTTTGCTGAGATTTACTACACTGCGCCAGGGCAGCGGGTGATGGACATCGCGATCAACGCGGTGCCCTGGCTCGAGAACTTCGACATCGTTGCGGTGACTGGCGGAAAAGGCATTGCGATCGACGAGATCAAGAACGTGACGGTAAACACTGCGGGGCAGCATCAGGGCCAGGTGCAGATTGTAATCACCAACGTGAAAGGCGGTGCGATTTACGAAGGCGTGCAGCTGACGCCGTATGTGACGTATGCGGTGACCTTGCAGTGGGCCGACAGCACCAACACGCCGTTTGGCATTGGCTACTCGGTGCAATTTTTTCAAGCGGCGGATACGACCGGGAACAACTGGAACATGATGGCGACGAGTCAGACCGATGGCATGGGCACGGCGACGGGAACGATGGCGTGGGATCCGAAGTTGCCGTATATCTTCAAGCTAAACGTGTTCAACAACGCGACAGGTTTGTACGTGACGGAGCAAGCGAGTGGAAACAGTACGGGGATCACGGTGGGCACGGACCAAAGTTTTGTGAACCAGAACATGGCCACAGGGATCAAGGCGACACTCAGAGTGAACCCATCGACCATGGTGCTGGCCAGCATTTTGTGGGGGCAATGATGGCAGGGGCATACAAGTACAGGCCGCAGTACACGCAGAACACTATCGGGCCGGACGCGGGGAGACCAGCGACACCGGCGATTGTGACGGGAGGAAAGGCGATGGAAATCACGGCGGATGATTTGCGGGACATTGTGGAGAAGAACACCGCGGCGGATGCGTTTCAGAAAGTGATGACGCGGCAGGTACTCGATCGCGTGGACTGGGCCGCAGTGGCACTCGAGGTGAACGAACAAGCGGCGAAGTCGGAGTGAACACCAAAATAATTTTCGATCACTTCATCCGCATGGAGATGCGTGCGTGGAAGCGAGCGCGGCGCCACGGTCTGGTGTACTACACGGACAAGAAAGTCACTGCCACGGCAGAGCAACTCGGTTGGGAAGTGAAGTGTCTCGAGCCGAAGCTGCGCCTCGATGGCGTATCGCGTTTCGGGTTCGTGGCCAAGTTTTATGTGCGGCACAAAGGCGATGGCGACAACCTCGAGAAGCTGCTGATGGATGCGTTGCAGGGGGTGGTCTGGACGAATGATGAACAAGTTGACGAGGGCATGTGGACGAAGGAATATGAGCGCACCGAAGTAGGGGTCCGGCTTACGATTTACGTGATCGATCAGGAGGTCGCGAAATGAGTGAACAAGCAATTTGTCCGAAGTGTCATGCAACCCTCGAGGGCGATCCGCAGGATCCGGAGCGGTGCGAAGAGTGCTACCAAAACACGGCTACGTTCTGCGATTCGTGCGGGCGGGAGATTCCGCCAGGCGATTCTTTCTGCGATGAGTGCCAGGAGATGCGCGACGATATCGCCGCTGAAGAGGCGGGGATTTACGATGACCTCGCCGCCGAAGACGCGCCGACCGAAGAAACAGAGCCGTGACGCAGCTGCCGTTGTTTCGGCTGCGCTTGCCGGTAGGAATCAAATCGATCGAACTCGAATTGACGCTGGAAGAATATGCAGAAGCGATACGCTGTGCACTGAAGCGGCACCAGCGTGCGATCGAAAAGCATAGGAAGGGCGGCAACCACCAAGCGCCCGAAAGAAGTCTCGCGGATCATCAGATTGGCTGTCTCGGCGAACGCGCCAATCTGAAGTACAAAGGCCTGCCACTTAGTGTGATGGACTTTTATCCGGACGATTTGCGGGCGCAAACGCATGGCGCGAAACCAGCGGACATCGGCAACGTAGAAGTGCGGGCACATCGGAAGAAAGGCAAGTATTTGCTGATTCAGGACTACGATCCGCGGGATCGCTTTTACGTGTCCGCATCTGCGGACATCGGCGATCGCCGGGTGACGCTGTGCGGCTGGATCCATGGCACGGTAGCGACCGCAGGCGGAAGGAGCGGGCCGTGGTGGAGTGACGGGCCGCATCACGGCGGGCGGTGGTGCTATTGGTATCCAGACGAGAATCTCGAACCCATGAGTTCCTGTCCTTGACAGCCTTAGGGACATCGCTGTAGTTTTTGAAACCATCAGGCGCAACCCCACGGGGCAATCGGATGCGACAATCCGGTTAACGAAGGACAGTCGTGGTGTCTCCAAGCCTGCCGCTGTACAACGCTTACGGATTCCGCGTAGGAAACATTCCGCTCGACGCTGCGCTTCGCTTGCATGGATCGCAGTTGGTAGTGCGAGCGAGGGGCACAGGCCGCCGCCGCCATTTCACCTCCGCCAAACTCTTCGCTCGCACCAGCCAGATCTGGATGCCGCGCATGTCCGACCACCATCTCGTTTTGCAGCTCATCACTAACTGAAGGAGAAAACAGAATGGCACCTCCGTTTGTAGTTTCACCGGCGAATCCGATTACTGCGAACACTTTGGTCGCGGGGCAGTGGGGTCCAAGCTATGCGGTAGGCCCGTCACCCTGCGCAGGCTTTCAAGTTGCGGACATCACGCTGTCCTCGGCGCAGATTCTGGCCTTACAGACCACTCCGGTAACGCTGATTCCGGCACCTGGCGTGACCGGCTTTTTCCTGAACATCGACAAGATCGTGATGCGTTTGCTGGCAGGCAGCGCGGCATACACCGATGTTGGGGGAGCAGTAAGTTTCTCGGTCGGCGCGAACTTGACGGTAGCGCTGGCCTCGAATGCAATTTTCTTGGTGACCACCAGTCCCAATCGGCGCCAGCAAGTCGTAGACTTCGCGGCCACCGCACTCGGCACCGGCCTCACCTCGACCGCGGGCAATCCACCGACTGAAGACAATGCCGCGTTCACCATATCGAAGGCGACCAACCAGTTTGCCGCGGGCAACGGCACCATGCACATCACCGTGTACTACACGGTCGAACAGAGCATCTGATGCCGCCGTATGTTACCGCGCCGCCGGGAATTACGCCGCGGCGGGGCATCACGGCAGGGCTGCCAAGTTACAGCTGGGGCAGTTTTCCGCTGGGCCAGCAACCTTGCCGCATGTACATCACCGCGCTCGCGGTAGCGGCGAACGTGGTGACCGCCACGGTGAAACTCATCGAGGGAAACATCCCCACAACCGGCGCGCTGGTGACGGTGACCGGAACAGTAGCGGCGGGTGCGGCCGCAAATGTTTCAAACGTCGCGACGACCGCTGTCACCATCACGCCTGCGACAGGTGTCGGCACGATCACGTATCCGGCGACGACGGGGAATATTGCGACCACGCCGGATGGCGGCCAGGCATTGTTCACCGTGAGTGATGTAGGGGAAACCACGAGTGTGGCGAAAGGTTTGCAATTCGCACTCGATCCTGCAGGCGGTTACGGACTCACCATGGTGTGGACCACTACCGCGGCGACCGTGGCACTGCAGCTCGAGGGCGCGGTCGACGATATCGATGCGCAGTATCAAATCATCGGCACCAGTCAAACCACGCTAACCGGATCCGTAGTCGCGCAGGTGCCCAACAACGTGCGCTTCGTGCGCGTGAACACCACCGCGTTCACCGGCGGGCCAGGCACCATCTGGGCGAAGATTTACCAATCCACTTCGACAGGTATGTAAGTGGGCTTGACGTTTTCCCAGGTCAGCACGGAACAGGTGCAAGCAGCGGTCACCACTGTGGTACAGAGTTTTGCTTCGTCGACCGCCAATTCTTTTTTGCTGGCACATCTGCTGGCCGCAAGCGTTATCAATGCACGGCTGGGCAGTGTGACCGACAATCACTCAAATACTTGGGTGGGCATCGGCCAAGGCAGCGGAACCGGCAACTGCAGCCAAGTTTTCTGGGCGCTCAACACTGGCGGCAGCGGCGCGCTTAACGTTTCCGGCCATTTTCCAAATTCAGATACGCTGGCGATTTTCATCGCGGAGTACACCGCGAATCCCGCTGCGCCGATCGACACGGCCATCGGGCAATTGCCGATTCCTTTAGGAACCAGTTTGACCACCGGCACAGTAGTCGCGAACTACACCAACGAGACACTGATTTTCATGGGCCGCACTGACAACTCGGTGACCCATGCGGCAGCGGACGGCAGCACGCTAAGAACTCCTGGCACCGCGACCAACGCGATTTTGATGGATCGCAACATTTCGTCGCCTGGACTCTACCAAGGCAGTCTGACTTTCGGATCGAGCGGCGGCACCTACACGTACTTTGCGGCGAAAGGATTGACTTCCGTTTTGCCGCCGAATCCTGGCGGCGACATTGGTCCCAGTTACGATTTCAGGTTGCGACTCTGATGACCAGCGTTTCCGATTCGTTCGCCCGCGCCAACAATCTTTCGCTGGGCCCGAATTGGGCGTACTTGGCGGGTGGCGGCGGCGGTACTGCGGCCAATGTGCAGATTCTGTCGAATGCCGTGGCTGCGGGGCCAGGTCCCAGCAGCAGCGGATTCGCCACCAGTTTTGCGGGTTACCTAACCCAACTGCAGACGCCGGAACAAATCATCACCGCGCAACTGGCCAGTATCGCGCCATCGACTTCGGTGGTATCGATTACCGCGTGCACGGCGAATTCTCCAAGTGCCGGACAAGCGACTTATACCTACACCCTGACTTCGGGCGCGGCGCTGCTTGTGCCGCAAGAAGTGATCATCACCGGCATGCAGAATGGCGGATCGAATATCCCTTATGCGTTGACCATCAGCGTTACGGGAACATCGAGCGGCACATTCGTCATTGCCAATGGCGCGGCGGTCACTGAGAGCGGATCGACGGGCACGGGAACGACGGCCACCGATTCGATTCCGCTGCTGCTCGGTCGTTACACTGCGGACGGCCAGCAGAACTACTTCATTTTTTTCGGCAACAACTCCGGTTATTTTTCGGGCGGCAACGACAACCGCGTATGGTGCCGCGAGATCTGGAAGACGGTGGCAGGCGTGGGCACTTTTATCGGCGGCCAAGGACTTCTGACGGCCACCGATTCGGTGAACGACATCTACACCCTGGCGCTCATTGGAAAGAAAATTTGTTTTCTCCGGAATAGCGCTTTGTATTCGAGTGTGGACGATCTTTCTCTGAACGCCATCGGGTATGTAGGCTGCGGGAATCAGAGTGCCAATGTTTCTGGGCACAACACGCCATTTACCGGCCAGTCGCTCGCGACCGTGACCGGCACCAGTATCAAAAATTGGAGTGCTCGCGATGCGGGCACCATCAATCCGAATGGCGGATGGTCGAAGCAAGTTCAGGAAACTTTCAACGCGGCCCCGAATTACGTCAGCAACTGGACGCAGCAAGCAGGATTTCCAAACAACATCGCTTCTTCTGGTGCGGGTGCCTTCCTAGGCGGCGTGGGAGTTGGCAGCGCCGCGGGCGGCACCAGTTCCGGAGTGTGGACGGGGCGCAGCTGGAACAACAACCAGTCATCGAGCGCGGTGATCTATTCCATGACTGGAAACACCTCGCTCGACATTTGCGCACGGATGAACACTGCAGCTTCGTACACGTTCTACATGCTGCAAGTGATTTCGACCGCCGGATCTGGAACTACCATCGGCGGGGGAACATGGTCACTTAGCAAGTTCGTGGCTACTGTATCAACGCCGATTCAATCCGCCACAGCCATCACCATCAATTCGCTCGATTGTTTTCGCCTGGAATGCAACGGCACAACGCTGAACGTCTACCAGAACACCACGCTGCTCGGCACTTTTACCGACAGTAGCATCGCGAGCGGTAGTCCTGGCATATTGATGAATTCGAACAATTGCCAGTTTCTGTACTGGTCTGGCGATGAGTTCACCGCGCTTTATAGCATTGGCGGAAACGCTGCGCCCGCGGCCACCATCACGTACAGCGGCACGGCCAGCGGATCCGTGACTGCCGATGCTTACGGCAACTATCAGATTCCAGGCCTCGGCGTGGGCAGTTACACAGTGACACCATCGAAGACGGGAGTGAATTTTAGTCCACCGTCCGCGAGTCTTGTGGTATCCACCGTGAACCTGACGCAGAATTTTTCTACCGGCGGCGGCGGGGATCTGGGGCCGGGATACGATTTCCGGTTAAGAATGTAAATGGCGCTCACCCTCACGCCGATTTACACCGACAACTTCACGCCCAACGCCAATCCGCTCAATCCGGCGAACTGGTCGGTGCTGACCAACGCGCATATCACCGCCGTGGCCATGCAAGCGGTCAGTGGTGTTTGTGAATCGACCGTAGCGGATGGCACGAGCGAGGGTGACATGCAGCTCATCGGGGCCAGCATTCCGAATGACTGCTACGTTTCGTTCACCAACGCGGGCAGCTTCGGCACGCTGGGAAATTTCCAGACCATGATTGCCACACTGCGCACCGACACCGCGTTCGCGAATTTTCAGGACAGCTGGGACCTGAATCTGACAGATAACGGCGACGGTTCCACGGTCACGCTTTCCGCCGCGGTACAGTACAACAACGGCAGCAATAGTCTGGAGATCTACAAGAATTCAAATTACGTTCCGGTGGTGAACGATGTCTATACCTTGGCGGTCATCGGGAATATCGGTTATTTCTTTCTGAACGGAGTGTTCAAGGCAGGCCGCGATTGCAGTGCAGTCAACCCGCGAACTTCGGGGCCGGTGACGCTGGTGGTTTTCGCGCCGACCGTAGTGACCGCGCCGTCTTTGAAAACTTTCGTGGCCGGATCCGCGAGCGGCAGCATTCCGCTCTCTTCTCCTCCCGGCGATCTCGGCCCCGGCTACGATTTCAGACTGAGGATGTAGAAAATCAGGAGATCAGGAATGGGAATATTTCAACCTGGCAACAATCATGCGTTTAAGAAAGGCCACAAGAAAATTCCCGGCAGCGGCGGATCGCACTGGCGCAGCAAAGGCATTCGCGACGTGTTGCGGCAGGTTTTGCCGGAAGAGGAAATGAAAGCGCTGTGGCAATATTTCCTGTACGGAAGAATGAAAGACGGCAGGCATGTGCCGATTCCGAAGGAAATCCGTTTTGACGCTTTCAAGATGGCGGTTCACTATCTCTACGGGCGCCCGCCGCGGGAACCGATCGAAGCCGAAGACCGCCCGCTGACCGCGGGTCCGCAGTTCGACGTGAGCGCGGTGCCCACGCGCCATGAACCCATCAACTGAAATCGGCGACTACTACCGGCCCCAACTGGTGCAGCGGAAATTCCACGAATCCCGCGCACGCTATCCGCTGCTCGAGGGTGGCCGTGGCGGCGGCAAATCGACAGCTCTTTTGTGGGAAGCTATCACGCAGTGCATTCTGATTCCTGGCTGTAACTGCTTGCTCTTGCGGCGCACGCTGACCTCGATGGAGAAAGGCGGCATCGAGGATCTGTTCACCAAATCCGTTCCTGCTCACCTGTACTACCGCTACAACGCCAGCCGGAAAGTCGTGACCTTTTGGAACGGGTCGAAATTGTTCTTTGGGCATGTCAAAAACGACGCGGACCTCCTGCAGTATCAAGGCGCGGAGTTTGTCTTTATCGGCTGGGAAGAGTTGACGCAGTTCACGTACCGCCAGTGGGATTTTCTGAAGGGCTCGAATCGCTGCCCCATCAAGAGTTACTGGCACCGCGGGAAAGAGTACAAGGTCAGGCCGCGGATGGCGGGCGGCACGAATCCGAATGGCATTGGATCTGGCTGGGTGAAAGCTTTATGGATTCTGAAGAAGCCGGTGGGGGAGATGGCGGCGAACTATGATGCGAGCGAGTACGAAGCCGTGCACTCGACCTATGCCGACAACTTCGTGTATGCCAACGACAAGAACTACATCGCTGCCCTGGAATCAATTGTTGATCCGGTACTCCGACAGGCTTGGATCCCTGGTAGCTGGGACATACTCGCGGGCCAGTTTTTCCAGAACTGGGATCCGGCTCGCCATGTCAAAAGCTTCAGCCAAGTTATTTTTGAGCCGTGGCAAGACCGCTGGATCAGTATTGACTGGGGATTCGAGCACTCGACGGTAGTGCTGTGGTGGACGCGGGTACGAATCAAAACGGAATTCGATCCCGAAGCCAAACGCACCATCCTGCTGTGCTACCGGCAGCTGGTGTTGCGGCAGATGAACGAACAACTCGTTGCGGAGAAAATTGCAGGTGCGAATCATACTGGAGATCAATCAGACCACATCGGGCACGTCTATCTCTCGCCTGATCGATTCAGCAAAATCGACCAGTTTCACAGCATTGCCGACAAGATGGGCGATGTCTTCGTGGAATACGACTTGCCGCGACCTGAACGCGCAAATAATCGTCGCGTGGACGGTTGGCGACTTTGCTACACGCTTCTGGACACAGATGCAGTCGCTGTGCTCGATAATTGTCCCGATGTGATCGATTCGATCCCGAAGTTGATGCGCGACGAGAGAAACATCGAGGACGCCGTCAAAGAAGGCAACGAGCTTTTCTTGGACGTGTGCGAAAGTTTTCGTTACGGAGTGATGAGTTACGCTTCGGAGCAGCAGATTCCGCGGGAAGTTTTGATGCAGCGCGAGATCCAGGCCATTCCCGACAACCAGCAGAAGTACATGCGCTACCTGAAACTGACTTCCGTAAATGCCGCGGACAACGTGACCTTCACCATCAATCGGAGGCGGCGATGACGGGCAAATACGTGAAGCTGCTCGAATTCGACCTGGCGCAAGCGATCGAGCGCGAAAAGGAACTACGCAAAGATCTCGAATTCTACCGCGGGAAGTGCGAGCGCATGGAACTCGCGATGGCGACCACGGGCAACGCGGCGCAGCGCGAGTATTCCGCGCAGTCACGCCCGCCAGGACTTGCGCCGCATCTCGAGCGCATCCAACTGCCCTCGCGAAAGAATTTTGCAGACCTCAGACGCGAATGGAACGCACTCAGCCAGGAGCAGCAGGAAAAAATCGTGGAAGAAGGCAAATGGGACACGGAGGTGAAAGATGCGGGGCAGTGAAACATACGACGGGAAATTGGCAGGCAACCGGCAAATCGTGGACCGCTACAATGAAGCCAAAGGAAAGAAGAAAAAGAAGGAGCAAGGCCTCGGCGGCGGCGGTAAAGGCTACGGCGGCGCCGCGGAGCGTCCTTCGGAACGTGGTGGCACTTCTGGCGGGGAGCGCGAACCCAGCGGCCACGACGAAATCAAAAACGTAGTGGATGAACACGGCGGCGCGGTCAGCCATCACGTCTACAAAACCCACCAGGGCTATCACAGCGTGACCCAGCATGAAGACGGGCATGTGCATCACGCCGACCATTCGACCCTTGGCGAGGCCCACGAACACGGCGTGCACGCCATGGGCGAGGATACCGATCACCTGGGTGACATGGGCCGCGAAGACGCCGAAGTTGCCGGGGAAGCGGAAGGCGCGGAATCCCGCGGCGGCATGGGCGGATCGCGCATCGGCTACATGGCGTAAACATGGCGCCGCCACGGGTCCAATTCGATCCCGTGCCGAATGCCATTGCCGGTGCTCTGACCATCGCTTGTGAGTGCGGCTGGGAGATGGTGGTGATCCAGCCGGAAGAAGACATGCTGCTGCTGACGTATCTGTTCCACCACCTCGAGCAAGCGCACCAGATTCAATTCCCTAAAATTTTCTGCTACTGGCACTGATGAGTGAACACAAAGACACCAAAGCCGCCGTCCTGTATTTCCGGCCTGCTTCAATTGGCAGAGCGGCGGGCGCTCGCTGTGGAGCATGCTGGAAATTTATTCGAGGTCCAGGCGAGTGCCTTGAGGTTAAGGGCAGTATTAGGGCGGCTGGAGTATGCGGCCTCTATGTTAACGGCGTGGCGCATCCAACGCATCCAAATCATGCATGGCGAATCACTCGAGTCAGCAAAGAAGAAGCAGGCTACACGGACGAAGGCGACACCCACTGCGTCAGCTGCACGTACATGGCGAACCCAGGAAACGCTACGAGCGCCTGTGAAGAAGTCGAAGGCATCGTAGAGCAGCGCGGATGCTGCAATGAGCATGAACGACGATGACGCTGGAATTTTTCTTCAATCTGCTCACAACCGATGGCGGAAAAATCGCCATCTTGATCGCTTTGATGGTTTTCGTCGCGATCATCAGTTTGATCCTGATCTTCACCGGCCATGCCAGCGAAAACGCCCGTTGCTTGCTGACCGGAGCATTCAGCGCGAATTTTACCGCTTTGATGATGCGCATACAGGAAGCCAAATATGAGCGTCGATAGACCCAGTTCAAACGTGAATGCCAATCACGCCACGCTGACCGAATCCATGATCCATGCGGGACTCTCACGCTTTCCGCAATCGATGATCGCGCAAGTGAATGCGCGGCAATGGCCGGTGATCCAGGGAATTCTGTTTCCGCTGAATCCCTTCAAGGTCGAAATGAACAGTGCTGTGCCGGTCACGGAAGTTTGGTTTGTGGGCACCGGCGGCGTGCTCCTCGGACGCATCGTGAATCTGCTGCCGCCGGGGCAAGCCGTGCCGCAAGTCACCCAGGACGATTCCCTCGATTTCATTGACGAAGAAACAGACCCTCAAAGAATTCAAAGGCAACGTGAACGCCGCGTGAAGGATGCCTTACTTTAAAAATGCCAGCATCGGAGATCATGTCGAAATTCCGCCAGCACAAGCTGCACAGCGGACCTGGCGGTCCTATCGTTAAATCGAAAGCGCAAGCGACGGCTATCAAGCTGTCGTATCTCCGCAAAGAAGGCCACGATATTCCGAAGCCGAAAGGCAGTTTTCAAGAGGGCGGCTTAGTGCCGGAAACTGGAATCTACAACGTGCATCAGGGCGAGCTGGTAGTGCCCGCGAAAGGCGAACTGGGCTATCAGCCCGGGCCGGAAGCGCCGAAGCCTTTTGATTTTCATATGGGACGCCCACACGGCAATCCCACTCTCGAGGCAGAACGCGCTGCGGTGAATGCGCCGCTCATGCAAACCTTCCAACAAGGCGGCCTGGTGCCAGAAACCGGGCCCGCGGAATTGCACAAAGGCGAAGTGGTTGTGCCGCGGATCCGCACTGGAGTGTTTCCGGAAACCGACACCAGCATGCCGAGACCATCGCCACGCATGCAATTCGAGCCGCGAAATGTTTCGCGCATCGTGGTCGAAGGGATTGACGAGCCGATCAGGAAAAAGAGGTAACTATGGCGGAAGACAAACCACTCACGGAAGCCGCGGAGTCCATCAAGCGGCGCGGCACCAAAGGCGTATTCAAAGCTGCTGCCGCCCGCCACGGCATGAGCACCAGGGCGTACGCGGAAGCGAAAAAACACTCGAGCGGAAAAGTCGGCCGCAGAGCGCGGCTGGCACTGGCTTTTATGAGCGCAAAGAATGGCTGAAGACGAAGAAGTAATCGATCGCGAAGACGAGGAAGAGCAGGAAGGCGGGGAAGAAGAAGAAGAATTTAAGCCGGGGGAATTGTGTCCGGTCGATGCGGTCAGAGAAGAGGATCAAGTCGATCTCGAGGAAGACGACGACAGCGACCTCTCGACAGAAGAAAAAGAAAATATTCTGAAAGAACTGGTGGACAAAGCGGCGCAGCGCGATTTGACGAGCTACCGCCTGCAAATCCGCGATGCCTGGAAGGCCAGATACTTTTACCGCGGGAATCAAGTTTTGCTGCCGGGAAAAAACGGCGCGTGGGTTTTGCCGCAGCTTATCTTGGTGGGTGGTTCGTCCTACGATGACCACTCTCAAGAGACTAATATATACCTTGCTTTCGCTGACACCATAATTGCAGCGTTAACAGCTGGTAATCCCTCGGTGCGTTTCGAGCCGGATGAACCCAACAATCCGGCGGATGTTGCGGCAGCGGAAAATTCCGGAGATGCCACGCGGCTGATCGAACGCGCCAACGCCATGCCCATCATTCAGGAAGATGTAGTGCGCTTTCTGTGGACCGATGCCATCGCCTGTGTGTACACGCACTACGTGATCGACGGCCAGCGCTTCGGATACGAACAGAAAACCAACATCGAAGATGAGATGGGCTATCTGCCCGAAACGAAAGGCGCAGGCGCCTCGGAAGAAAGTTTCGACAAAGGCGATCCTCGGGGCCAGGAAGTGATCGAGCCGTACGGCTGCCTGGAAGTCAAGATTCCCATCCAGGCGCGGAACACCAGCGAATGCGACTACCTGCAGAAATCGCAGGAGTACGACATCACGCGGATGAAAACGAAGTATCCGAAAAAAGCGAAAGATCTGCAGCCGATGCAAACGCCCGCGGCCAACACCGAATACGCCCGCCTGGCGCGTACGTCGATTATGACCGGCATGCGTCCTTCGAACATGACCAACGACGCCATGACCTACCAAACGACGGAAACGCTGTCATGGTTTCGGCCCAGTTTTTTCCGCGCCATCGATGACGAAGATCATCGCGAATGGCTTTATGACACGTTTCCAAAAGGCGCGATGGTCGCCATGGTGGGCAAAGAAGTTGTGGAATGCCGCCGGGAGCAGCTCGATGACTGCTGGACGGTCATTCCTCCGCGGCCCGGCGACGGCATGCATCGTCCCGCGCTGGGCTCACCGCTCATGCCGCTGCAAGAAAAATTGAATGATTGCATGGATTACGTGCACGACGCTTTCATGCATCTGGTGCCGCTCAAGTGGGTGGATTCGGAAGCTATCGACACTGATGCGCTGCAGCAGCTGCAAACCAAGCCGGGACAGTACGTGAAGATGAAGCGGCGACCGGATAAGGAGCTGGCCACCAACTTTTTCGTGGAACCGCAGATCCAGTTGGCCGAAGGGTTGCTCGTCTACATCGAGAATTTATTCACGCAATTCTCGCAGTTTTTGTGCGGTGCGTTTCCCGCGCTCTTTGGCGGCGATACCGGCGCGAACGATACCCTTGGCGGAATCTCCATCCAGCGCGACCAGGCGCTGGGCCGTTTGGGTTTGACCTGGCGGAATCTGAAAGTTGGTTATGCGCAAATCATGCGCCAGGCCGTGGGCTGCGCGGCCAGATTCCGCAACAGCCCCATGAGCGGTGAAGTGCCAGCGGCAGGTGGAGTGAAAGAGCACCTGCGAGTAGATCCGGAAGACTTGAAAGGCAACATCCGGTGTTATCCCGACACGGACGAAAATTTTCCTGAATCCTGGGTGATGCAGCGGGCCGCGTGGAACGTGATCATGCAAGCCGCGGCCACCAATCCCATCCTGCAATCAATCCTCGCGGTGCCGCGCAACATGAGTATCGCCAAGGACAAGTTGGGATTGCCGGAACTCAGCGTGCCTGCCGCGGCAGCTGCCAACAAGCAGCAAGCGGAAATTATGATTCTGCTGCAGTCGGATCCGCTGCCGAATCCAAAACTCCAGCAGGCGCAGCAAGCAGTCACGAATATTGGACCACCGCCGCCAGGAACGCCGCCCGCGGCCATGCAGCAAGTTTCCGCGCAGATGGCCCAGGCGGTGTCGGCCATCCCGCCGCTGGTCAGCAGCGTACCGATCGATGAGGAGTTAGACGACCATGCCTCGGAAATGGCGGAAATTAAAACTTGGTCCAACACGCCTGAAGGGATTAAAGAACGCGCGAATAATCCGAATGGTTTTGCGAATGTGCGGCTGCACTACGACGAACACAAGCAAGCGCTCGCCGCATTGATGAAGCAAGCGCAGATGCAGCAGCAGCCGCAGATGAAGCCGGTGTCGGAATCGATCAGCACGAATTTCAAGGATCTGCCGCCTGAAGGACAGATGCAGGTGGCGCAGAAACTCGGCATCCAGCTGAGCCCGCAAGGGCTGCAGCAAACCGACATGCTGGAAAAAGCGAAGGATGTGAAGGCATTGAATTCGACGGTGAAGGCGCCGGAAGGTGGTGGCCCGCCCCCACCATCACCGGCATCAGGAGCCCCGCCGCCCCCGCAGCAATAAATAAAATCAGGAGAAACGTATGGACGGCGAAGAATTGGGTTTGATAGAAGATTCTTCCGGCGACGGTGGTGCATCATCAGGAGTCGCAGAGGAGGAATCGAGTGGCGAAGAAACCAGCACGGAAGGACAAGAAGAAACCGAAGGAGAAGGGCAGGAGCAAGGCGGCGAAGGAGAACGCGAAAGCGAAGAAGGTGAGCGAGGAGCAACCCGCGCTCTTCCCACGCAGCTACGACGCGCTCTCCGTGAATTTGTAAGCGGCAATCCGGAATTCGCGCAGAAGTATCCGCGGCTCGAGCGGCAGCTGACCGCCGCATTGTTCAAAGCGCAGCAGTCCGACCGCATGGGGGGATTGCAAGCGCTGCGCACGGCCAGCGAGCTGCTCGAGACCCACGGCGGCGCCCAGGGCATCACGGCGATGGCCGAAGAAGTGGAAGCCGGGAAGATGCTGCAGGAGGGCATCAACCAGGGCGATCCGGTATTCATCGATGTGTGGAGTCGCGAATCGCCCGAAGGATTCATCGCCGCGGCCCCCGCCATTCTCGAAAAACTTCACGCTCTCAATCCGATAGCTTTCGATCGCACCATTGCCCCGCCGATGGTCGGAGTGCTCGAACGCAGCGGCGTATGGAATACCTTGGGCGATCTGAAAGCCGCGATCGCCGGGGAGCGCTTCGAAGACGTACAGAAGTTTTTTAGCCAGCTCGAGAATTATTTCCGCAACTTGCAGGATTATGCGAGCCACACCAAGGCGCCCGATCCGCTGAAGGGCCAGAAAGACGAACTGGAACAGGAACGCCAGCAATTCCAGCAGGAACGCACCAAAGCTTGGTACGGCGGCGTCCGGACAGAAGTCAACAACCTGATGATGAGCGAAGTAAACCGCCTGCTGCGCCAAGAGCTGGCCGGTAAGAAGCTGCGCGTCGAAACCGCGAACCGCATCCGCAAACAGATCAACGAGGATCTGGCCGAAGCGGTGAACACCGCGCCAGGCTATGCTGACCGCTACAAGTCGGTGCTCAGTTCGCACGATCACCAAAAAGCGGTACGCTTCATCGTCGCCGCAGCTCGCCAGAAGGCGCCCGCGGTCATCAAGCGCGTATTGCGGGATTTTAATCTTTCCAGTGGAAACGCAATGGGCGTGGGCACCACTCGGAGAGTCGGATCCGGCGGCAATCGCGGGGCTGGGACATCCTCGGTTGTCGCCGGTCGCCCGAAAACCGCGGACGTGGATTTCGCGAGAACGGATAAAACCGCATGGTTAGGAAGCATGACATTGGGACACGGGGAAGCCTGGCTAAAGAACGGCAAAAAAGCGAAGTGGTGAAGACCCAGGATCCGGTCACGGGCGAAACACTCCTAAAGGCTTCGCTGCGGGCCATCAAGCCACCCAAAGGTTTCACGTACTACCAATTCGTGGCCGTGCATGTGAACACGCAGTGTCTGATTTTCAGCAACAATGGCACGGACTGGTACAGCTACGACGGTTTGCCGGTGAGGTGAACGATGCCGATCATTCAGATCATTGTGGTGTTGATCGTCATCGGGGTGTTGTTGTGGCTCGCCAACACGTACATTCCGATGGACGCGAAAATTAAACAGATTTTAAACACTGTAGCGGTCATCGCTGTAATCCTCTGGCTGCTTTATATTTTCTTGCCGGGAGTGATGACTTGGGGGCCGCGAACGCGATGAAAAAAAAGGAAGGAAAACACATGCCGCAACCGGAACAGAACCAAAGCGTGGCACAACTACTCGAGCAGCTCCTGGCGGTTGCCAAGCTGCAGCTGGGGGTAGCGGAGCAGCAACTCGAGGTGGCCCAAGAGACTTTGCAGAACGTGCAAACCGCTAACACGACACTCAATGCCTTGCTGGCATCGTCCAAGAACATTGAGAAATTGTTGGGTGGCGGCGAGGAAGTTTCTGTCCCAGCGATGCTGAAGGTAGTCTACAAATTCGCACTTTCACAAGGAGCAAAGAAACATGCCTGACCAGACTGTAACGATTCCGACTGGGCCGAATACCGCGACCATTCAGGTTTTGGATGCTGCCGGGGCCGACATCACGGGAACTTGTACGTTTGTCGCTTCGTCCTCCGATCCCACGGTGGTGCAGATTGGCAATCCCGATTCGAGCACGCCCAATGTGATCCCCTTAACCGGCGTGGGTGCCGAAGGATCGAGTTGCACGGTGACTTATACGGCCATGAATTCCATGGGCCAGGTGGTCGAGAACGACACCGTGAACATTACGGTGACGGCACCGGCGACCATGGTTGTCACTTACGGCACAGTAGTGCCCCCGACAGTCAGCCCCGCCAAAAAGTAGTACACTCAGGGCGGCGGCATGGTGTAGCGGTCAATTACTTCGTTTGGGAAGTGACTGCGAATGTTCCTGCCGCCGTTCCCGCCTGCCCGAAAGGAGAAGACATGTTCCGAATCTTCTTGCTAATCGCTGTCCTGGCACTCGCCGTTGCCCCAGCACTTGCGGACGGCGTGGATTTTAATTTCGGCACCACCTTGGGTGATCTGGGCACCTCGCGCACGTTCACGAACGGTTCTTTCACCGTGGCCATCGCCGGATTCAACGGCACGGCACCTGACAATTTGTTCGCGAAGAACGAAGGGCCAACGGAATTCGGCTTGGGCATCATCGACGGCGTGGACCGCGAGATCTCTACCGATCATTGGATGCAGCTGAACCTTACGTCAATCATTGCGCGGAATCCCACCAAGCTGTCGATCAGTCTGAACAGCATCCAAGGTCCGGACTTCTACGACATCTGGGGATCGAACACCGCGGGCGTGTTGGGTACGCTGCTGGCTTCGAATCAAACCGGGGCGAATTTCAATCTGCTTCCGTTCGCAGGGCAGTTCAATTATTTCAGCATCACCGCTCCCGGTGAAAGCGTGCTGGTCGATGATCTCGACGTATCGACGGCTACCAACGAACCGGGAACGCTGGTGCTCCTCGTCGTAGGCCTTTTCGGTCTGGCCTATTTTGGAAAAAAGTTTGCGCTCTCGCACAAATCGATCGTGTCGGAGTCACGTTAAACCGAGAACTCGACCGCGAGCAACGCAATGCAGTAAGGATCCTACGGGATCCCACTACTACCGCAATAGACAGCAGCAGCGAAGCTGGCTGAATCAGGCAGCAAAACCGCACGGAGTAAGTCCAACCACAATGGAGTAGCTTTCATGGCTGCTCTCAATGAGGCTGCCGTACAGGCAGTCGAACTTGAGACTGTGCGTGAAGAGATCCCCGATTTGATGTTAACGGAGGATACTTTTTACGCCAGGATCAAGAAAGCGGGACGTGTGTTGCCGATGAGTACGTCTACGGGCGGATCATCCGGCAGCACTTTCGATCCCACAGGGCGTCCTTCTCTGCGCGTTCCGATGAGGATTGCCGCAGGCAGTACGCACCAGCAGTTTTCCGCAGACGGCGGCGACATGGGTCGCGGCACTGGGTCGTTTTACGCGGCACAGTTCCTCACGCCCATCTCGTTTTCCGAAGCCTGTGAGATTACTGCTCAGGCACTTTGGTCAACGGAGACTGGTAAGAAGAGTAGAGTGCAGGTTAAGGCAAGTGAGTTCACGCACACGTTAGAACAATTCAAATCCAATTTAGATGCGGATTTGCAAGGCGATGGTTCTGGCGTGCTCGCGACCGTCACTACACCCAGCTCCGCTTCCGGTGCCGCGGGACCGTCCTTCAGCAATATCATCGTCAACAACGCCAACCAGTTTTACGACAACCAAATCGTGCAGGTGTTCCCGTCAGTCGGCGGGGTGAGCCGCGGCAGTTTCCAGATCTCGTATGTGGACGGCGTCGTCAATACGATCTGGTCCGCGCAGGCACTTCCCGCCGGAACGACGGCGAACGATCTACTGATGGTGAACGGCGCATCGGGCGGCGCGAATACTTCGATCATGGGCATTCGCGCTTATCAGGTGAATGGCAATTCGGGCACGCTGAATGGACTGGCGCGTTCGAACTTCCCAGGCCGTCTATCAACGCCTACGGTGAACCTTGCCGGGGCCGCGATCACCATTCCCATCGGGCGTTTGGTAGTCAGCAAAATTGCGCTGGCGTTGGGCAATGAAACGCCCGCACTGGCCGATTTAATTTGGTATATGAACGTTGACCAGGCAGCTGCGGTCGAGAATTTGGCGATCCAAGTGGCCATCGTCAACCAGCAAGAAGTGAAGGGCGACAGCAGCCAGGACATGCTGAAGAAATATACGCCCAACACTTTCGTGGGCTATGATATAGTCAAGAGTGTACATGCGTTACCCGGTAGAGTTGATGCATTGTGCTTAAAGTACTGGGGTATTGGGGAGCTGAAAGCTGCTGATTTATATGATGTTAACGGCCAAACAGTGTTCCCGACCATTGGTGCATCCGGTGGCATTAACGCATCTACTGTGTTCTATTTCGTAACCTCCTTCAATGTGTTTAACAGCAACGTGCGTGCGGGTGCATTCATCTCGTCCGCGCAAATTCCCACTGGTTATTTCAGTTAATTCTGGTAGCCTGTGGCTGCAATCTGAGCAAAGCTGAGAGTTGCCGCCGGGGAGATGACAAGACTCCTCGGCGGTTCTATTTAAAATCAGGAAAACATGATCGACATCGAACCGTTAGGCGACAGAGTTTTAATCAAACGCATTGACGAAGACACGGAGATGAACCGCGGTTTGCATGTGCCGGAAATCGCACAGGTGAAGAGCAGCAAGGGGCGAGTCATCGCCGTTGGAGAAGGACGGTTGGTGGGGAATCAACTTCTGCCCCTTCCGCTCGAGGTGGGCGACATCGTGTTGTTCAGCAAGTACGGCGCAACGGAGGTGCAGCTCGATGGCGAGGAATTTCTCATCCTGCGCTACGATGAAATTTATTTCCGGCAGCGACTCGTCGCCGTCGTGGAGTACGAACGGCTGACATGAGCTGGACGATCCCTGGCATGGAGAAACGGTATGCCGCGCAAGAATACGTCGATCACATCAACCGCATCGGGGGAACTAATCGTTACGGGGAACCAAATTTTAAAATTGTCTGGGGTCAGAACGACACCGATCTCGTTTACGGTGTCGATGCCAACGGAAAACGCGGCCAACACATCATCCTCAAGCATGACGGTATACCGGCTTGGTTCATCGACTGCTGGAAGCCGCCCGAAATCATCTCGCCGGAACTCTGGTACGCGATAACCTGGGACTGGGACGCGGATGCGCCAGGTATCGGTATGTATCCTGAACGCGGCATGTACGTGCCCGCGCCCTTCAATCTTTTTGTGCGGCGCGTCGTGGGCGACGAAATGTTCATCGACGCCATGCCGCTCACGCACTGGATCATCGATTTGCTGGTGCCGAATCTCCTGAAGGAAAAGGAGAGCACGTATGCCCAACGAAAACGAGCCGTCGAGCAGCGTATGGCGGCGGAACGCGAAGCAGCGAATCAAAAAGCTATGGCTGCGTATCTGGATGCATCGCCCGCCTTCGGAGGAAAAGCCGGAACCTACGAGTCCAATCGCGAAGCCTGGGAGCAAAGAATCAGAGAAAAGCAAGCCGGACTCAGAATCTCCCGCGAAGAAATCTTGAGAAGGATGGGCCGCGGCCATCGCCAGGTGAGGTAGGCGAAATCCAGAAGGCCTTTCTGCACTGACCGACTCAGTTTGGGAATCGAACCCGCAGCCGGACTTCGCCCGCGAAAATTGTATCTCGAAAATCAGGAGGAAGGTTATGCCATCAGACAGCGTAGTGGCCTTGCGCGAAGCGCGTAAGGTGGAACAGGAATTGAACGGTGCCCTGGTGTACACGCCGGACACCGCGCAGTTCAGTAACGATCCCGCTTACAAGGTGTACATCTACAACATCGGCGCTCTCGAGCACAGAGTGGAGCGCGGATCCGCGGGCACTTTCGTGTTGCGGGCCTGTGAACCAGGCGAACCGTATCTGCTGGCTTGGACTCTTCCTTCGGTGTGGCGCGATTCCTACTTTGTCGAACAGGAAATGAAGACGCACGCAGTCAGCGGCGAATTCATGGCCCAGGACATCGTGAATCCCGTCACTGCGGGCGGAAAAACTTGGTGGAGTTACGGCGCGGATCTCACCGCGCTTGGCGTGTTCTTCACGAAAAACAATCCGCCTACGGATCACGAACTTTCTGCCGCCCGCGGGAAGATGGAAGCCACTTACCGCCGGTTGCTGGGCATGGCCGCATCGATCGAGGCCGCGGGAAAGATTGACGACATCACACCGCTGATGCGCATCGCCGCCAGCTACTTTGGCGAAGACCGCAGTTGGAACAAGATCTACAAGAAGACCGCGGAATGCCCCGGCTGCGGCGAACCGGCCAAGCAGGGCATCATCCGGCATCCTTGCGGCTACATTTTCGATCCTGATCGCGCTTTGCTCGCGGGCATGATCAGTGAAGAGCTGCACACCCAGATGGTCAAGCTGCGCCAGGCCGAAAGCGGCAGCACTAAGACGAAAAAGAAATAAATCTTCGGGGAGCGGTACGCAATCTTCTCGGCTCCTGATCTGAGCAAGATCGCGGCAGACTCAGCCGCTCCCCGATGCCCTGAAACAAATGTTTCAAGAGCTCGACGCCGGCTGAAACAGGCGTTTCACTCGAGGACTTATGGCAGACGTTCAAACTGGAACTTATCCCAGCGCGGAAAACGTGTTGAATTTTGCCCGCGCCATGATCAACGACATGTTGCGGAACACTTCGGGCGCGATCCTGACTGACAACGCCCCGTACACAAATACTTTCTTGAATGGATCGATTCGCAAGACGCAACGCTATCTCGCGAACAACGGACTGTTCAGCCAGGTGATCGATAACGCCATCCTCACGCCCATCGGCCCCGTGGCGAATCAGGATCCCGGCACCCAGGTGTTCATCAATCAGAACGGCTACTACAACGGATCGACAACCAACGCGAGTGTGGTGCTGCCGCCGGATCTGATCCTGCCGCTCAACGTCTTCCAGCGGCAAACCAATTCCGGCTCCTCGTTCGTGGTCATGCAGCCCGCGAAACAGCCGCTGATGTCGCGCATCCCCGGCCCGTATTTCGGTGAATGGGAATTCAGGGATGACGGCTTGTACATGGTCGGCTGCACCAACACCATGGATCTGCGGATCCGCTACGAGGCCATGATCGCGCGTGTCGCTTCGATACCTGCGAACTATCCCAATACCTCGATCCCGATTCGCGACGGTGAAGACGTTCTCGGCTGGGGCATCGTGATGCTGTACGCCATCAGCCGCGGCGCCGCACAACGCGCCGAAGCTAAAGCCATGTGGCTCGAGGAAGCGGATACGCTGATCAACCGCTATGTCAGGAAAGATCAGCGCATCGCGGTGCGCCCGATGGGCTATCAAGCGGGCGGCGGAACGATCGACGGGGCACTCAGCGGAGATTACAGGTGACTGTACAGAGTTGCCCAGCGACGTTTGTGCGCTTTGCGAAAATTCGCCAGCATCGCTCGTTTAAGTTTCTTTGTCATTCTACGATTCTTTGAAGATTCGGATCGCGTAGCCCAGCGCACATTTCCAGCTTCGTAGTGGCCATTGTTGCTGATGCGATCAAGAACGTGTTTTCGTGAAGGTTTGCGGCCAACGGCCTTCAAGAAATCCGCGAAACATTTGAAGCGGAACTGGATGCCGCGACCGCCATAATCCTTAAAGTATGGTTCATGGCAATTACGACAACGCTTTTTCGCGTTCCGGTACGCTTCGTATTCGCGGGTCATTTTTCCGCGAACGGCTTCGCCGTGACGGAAATTCAATTTTGCGGTTTGTTCTGAGGTGAATCCCATTGAGTAGTCAAGGACGATTCGACGGAAGAGTTCAGGATATCCTGGGAAATGCCCTCCAAGGGGCCAGTATAGCAGTGTTATCACAGCCCGCCAACACGACGACGCAACCCGGAACTCCGCTCGCCACGCTGTTCAGCGCAGCCACCAGCAATGCGGCCTCGCTTGCCGCCGGGACGCTGTGGAGTGCAACAACGCAACAAATCACGTTCGTGACCACCGCAGCGTATCCCTCGGACATCGTTGTCGGATCCTATGTCACTGTCACCGGCACGACGCCCACAGGCTACAACGGCACTTGGTACGTCACCGCGCTGAACAGCACAACGTCCTTCAACGTGACGACACCG
>Ga0126378_10000827_pt1 | contig 22690 bp, 17 predicted proteins | sample PanSoiMetPlot_23_FD_92587 | JGI IMG/M metagenome (GOLD analysis project Ga0126378, IMG submission 92587) | Tropical forest soil microbial communities from Panama - MetaG Plot_23 | ecosystem: Environmental > Terrestrial > Soil > Tropical forest > Bulk soil | place: Panama | collected 2016-02-17
GCACAAAGCAAGTTGAGATCTGTGGTTCCGGAGTTGAATGTCTGCCCTCCCGGCTGATGCCGAAGAAGAAAGCGTCCGGCTCGCAGGCCACCACCGCGACAGCATAAGAAGTGCCTGGCTGCGACTCGCTTCACCGCCAGCCGGGGCCCGCTCAAGGGGTAAGAGAAGGTTTGAAACGCCGCCCCGGGGAGCACGTCATTCAGAGCCTGCTGGTTATCGAGGATTGCTTTCTCATATATGTCAGGAGGGGTGTTCCAGGAATGGCAATGCCCGAAAGTGTGGCATCCGAGTTCATGCCCCAGTCGTGCAAGTTCTTTGAGATCCTCCGTCTGGTACATCGGCCCCATCTGAGATTGCTTTCCTGCAAGGCTCAGGGACACATAATACGTTCCGAGGATGCCATATCGCGTCAGGATCGAGCCAGCCTCAAGGAATGCCGACCGGGGAAAGTCATCGAAGGTAAAGGAAACCAGGGGAACCGGGGTCCTTACGGCTAGTTGCCTTCTGGATAGGGCCCTGGTTGCCTCCCCTGCAATCCGCTGCCGTGCCCTAGCGAGGTAGCTGCTCACCGCTCTGTGCAGCTGCTGGCTCACTTGTATTCTCCAACGGGCTCGACGGCTGGACTCGTGGCTATTCGTCTACGGCCGAGTTCGCGTAGAACGCTCGCAACTTGGCGCAAAGGCGCACAGCCGAAATGCAACAGGATTACACTGCCGAGGTAGAGGATGAGAAATGTCGATGAAATAATGATGCTTGCCTCCAGCGCGGCGCCAGCCCCTGTTGGACGAGCCCACACTGCCGTGCCTCGGAAGATTGCTGCCGCTCCAAAGCTCGCCAACAACGACGCAGCGGCATACCTCCACACAGCAGCTACGAAAGCGGAAATGCCAAACCCGATCGGCCGGCCGGCATACGAGAAGGACGGAATGAGAAGGGCCCAATAAGAGACGCTCCATGCCAACGCGATTCCCGCAGCGCCCCACGGTAATGCCAGAACAAACAACAAAGCCGTAGCAGTTGACTCGATCACCGTCCAGCGAAACCAGCGTCCCGGTTGCCCGATGGAAAGGTGGATCCAGCCGACGGTGCTAGCGAGTAGCATGCCTGCGATTCCCGGTCCGAACAGCTGGAAGATTCTGCCGGCCTCCGACCATTGTGGCCCGAGTACGAGCCGCACCACGTCCCTGCCAACCAAAGTAAGATCGGCACTCACTGCCATCCCGACGAATGCAATCATTCCAAGCGAATTGGCGAGATACCGCCTGAAGCGAGGCGAATCCTGATTCAGCCGGCTCAACGCTGCCAGGGCCACGTTGTCGAGGGGCGAAGTGAGCTGGCTCGCCGTAAGAGCGAATAAATCATATGCCTTTTTGTAGAATCCGAGGGTCGCCGCATCAAATCGCCAGCCAACCAGAAGATTGTCGAAGTTCCTCGTAAAATAGTTCGCACTGAACCTGGCATACACTGTTGCGGCGAATCCTAAGAAGGCCCGGGTCCCTACTCCGCGCCGTGGCAGGCTCGGAATCCACCTGCATAGCCAGAATGCCCCGATTGTCAAGCTGAGCACCTGTGCAACAATCGCTCCTACCAGGGCCCAATATCCCCAGCCTCTCAAGGCCAGCACGATCGCAGCAGCGGTATAGGCCACAAGAGCCACAAGATCATTGGCGGAAAGGGCGGTAAACCGCATCGCTCGCTTGAGGAGAGCCGAGTGTATGGTGCCGGCTCCGTTAACGAAAATCGCGATCGATGTCTCGGCCGTGACAGGCACAACCAGCGAATTTCGAAAGAATCGCGCGAGCAGGGGCCCCGACGCGGCAAACCCGAGCGTCAGGATCAGCCCGATCACGCACGTGATCCAGAAAAGATTGCTGGCCTGAGATTCGTTGATCTCTTCACGTTGAACAACAGCCTCGCTCAAGCCACTTGTGCCGAAGCTCATCAGCAGCAGACTGAACGTTGTGACCATCGCCACTACGCCGAAATCGGTAGGCGTCAGCAGCCTGGCTAGGAGTACCGTACCGATCACGCGTAGTCCCAGCGAAAGCGCCGCGGCAGAGAGTGTCGCGGCCGCGCCTCGAACGGCAAGGCGGCGCAATTCGCCGCCTTCTGCCACAGGGTGAAAAGCGCCGCTAGCGTCAAATGGGATCATTCCGTCTCCTAGGCGGAGCCACGTGGTTACCGACAACAACAGGATGAACTGGATCCGATGCCCAACAAGTCCACATCGTTGCAGGCTGCCGGCGCAATCAGCCGCGATGTGAGGAATTTGACGATTCGCTCGGAAGCATCACCGTTGCCGTACGGGTTGGGCCGACTGCTCATCCAGTTGTATCGAGTCGAGTCGTCAAGAAGCGAATTGACGGCTTGAAAAATTCCTTCAGCATCGGTACCTGTGAGGCACGCGGTTCCGGCAGCAATTGCTTCGGGTCGTTCTGAGACTTCGCGCATTACCAGAACTGGCTTGCCCAATGCCGGTCCCTCTTCCTGAATCCCTCCGGAGTCTGTGAGCAAGATATCCGCACGCTGCATACAGGCGACAAAGGAGACGTAGTCCAGCGGGGCAAGCAGCTTTACGTTAGGCACTCCGTCGAGAATTTCACGCACCGGGGCCTGAACGTTGGGGTTCAGGTGAACGGGATACACGACCAAGACGTCGCGTCGTCTTTCTGCAATCGCTCGAATTGCTTCGCAGATTCGGCGAAACGGGAGGCCGAAACTCTCTCTTCGATGAGCCGTTACCAGAATAATGCGCAACCCATCGGTCGCGCCCAAGCAGTCGACGGCGAGGCTCGGTTCCTTCCGCAGGCGTGCCTGTGTGAGTAACAGGGCGTCAACAACGGTGTTCCCAGTAACGCATATGTTATCCGGATTTACCCCTTCGAGGAGCAGATTCTTCCGCGAGACTTCAGTGGGAGCGAAATGAAAGTCCGCCATGTGGGTCGTAAGCCGGCGGTTGATCTCTTCTGGGAAGGGATCGTTTTTCTTCCCGGTCCGCAGGCCGGCTTCGATGTGCCCAACAGGAATATGGCAGTAGTACGCAGCGAGCGAAGCGGCAAGCGTCGTAGTTGTGTCTCCCTGCACAAGCACCACATCGGGCCGTTCCCGCCTCAGGACTCGGTCCATCCCGGTCACACAGGCTGCAGTCACGTCTGCAAGACTTTGTCCCGCCTTCATGACTCCAAGGTCATGGTCGGGCCGCAAACCGAAAACTTGTAACATCTGATCAAGCATTTCCCGGTGCTGCCCGGTGACGCAAATCTGGGTCGAAAAGCTCTCACCATGTTTCCGTAACTCCAGCACTACCGGCGCCAGTTTGATTGCTTCGGGCCGCGTTCCGATGACGACCATTACTTTCTTGCGCTCGTGCGTATCCAATTCTTTCCTCCTGACTCTTCTCAAACAGCCAGCTGGAATGCGCCGTCCAGATCTCCCGCTCGATGGTTAAATGCTTGCTGCAACATCGCTAAGAACGCTGCCGTCGCCGCTGTTCTCTTCCTCGATCACACACCTTACACGTGCCATTCTGGATGGCGGAAGGTCGGGTTTTGGACCACGGCCCACAACCCAATTCAGCACTTGAGTCGAACTCTTCGCTTTCGCCTCCCACGTCAAGCATTCCCGCGCGTAGGTCATCCCTTGCCGCCGTAGCCGCAGGAGAAGTTCCCGATCGCCTGCAAGTTCGGTCAGGACCTTCTCGATCTGCGCCACCACATCGTCATCATTAGTAGCCGGAATCTTGTAACCCACTTCCGGATGAACGATATCCCCGGGGCCGCCGTAGTCCAGGACCACAGGGACGCAGCCATTCGCGAGACCTTCAAAGACCACGCCCCCGCCTCCTTCGCGAATTGCCGGCAGCACCACCACATCCGCCGCGCGCAGCCGTTTGAGGACTTCGGCGTGGTCGAGCCAGCCCGGAAAATCCACAGACGCCTCGACCCCAAGCGATCGCGCAAGTTCCTCGAGATTCTTTCGCTCTGGACCTTCGCCGATGATTGTAAAGTGGGCTTTATTGCTTCGCAGAAGTGAAGCAGCGCCGCGCACACCCAGATAGCAAGCCTTGCGGCGGATCAACGCGCCGACGAAAATCAGTTCGAGTTTGGCCACGGGCTCCGGCTTGCGCCCGTCAGCCACACACAGCGAGCGGGCAATGCCATTCTCCGGGATGAAGAACAACTTGTCGCTGTACTTGGCGAACTCCTTGCGCATGTGGGAGGCAGCGCATATGATCGCTGCCGCGTAGCGATGCGTAGACCGGGCAAAAGGCATGAACCGGTAGAGACTCCGCAGGCGAAAGTTCTTCTCGTCCGGCTGGCTAAACCCGGGCGCGGAGCGCAACCCTCCATTGAGCGGCCCAACCACGAATGGGATCGGGCCCATGCGCAGGAAGAAGGCGAACGGACTGGGCAACGCCGGCGACATCGGGTTTACGCGCAGCACCACATCGAACTCGCCCGCACGGATGCGGCTCCGCAACTGTCGCCAAGCACGCCACTCAAACACGACGGCAATCGGCCATCTGAACGCGGTCAACGACTGACTGTCGTAGTTGTACTTGAATATCCGGCGCAATCCCCAGTTAAAGATGCGGTCGAGCAGTGGCGTCTTGACCACCTCGATTGACCGAAACGGCGCCTTGGAGCGCCGCAGAGGCGCCTCAACAGAGGAGTGGGCAACAATCGTAACATCATGGAGCTGGGCGAGCGCCGCGGCGTGATAGAAGCTCACCAACGAAATGCTCACGCGCTCTGGATTACATCCCTGCCCTATCAACAATACGCGTAACCGACTCATAGATTCTCCTGCGATCTTTTCTACTCCAAACTACGCTGCCATCTCATAGCCAACCAGGAAATTGTGACAAAGCGGGCCATGTCACCCGGCATACTCATCTCCGGCAAAGCGAATCACCCCACCGACCTCGGCCGCCGGGCTTGCCCACCCGGAAGACCGGGAGACCGTAGGCGTATCACGCCATACGTTGTCGAGGCCGGAACTAACTATGCAAGGGCTTCGCCCTTGATATCCCTTCGGGATACGGAAGTTAGGAGTCAGGACTCAGAAGCCAGAATGGCGGACGCGTACGCGTTGAGCAAGCGGGCGACTTCTTCTTCCAGTGAAGTTGTGAGGCTTCGTTGGGAAGAACCGTCGGCTGGGTGAGTTGACGAAGTTCAAGGTCTAAGCTCTCATCGCCCGCGCGGAGGCCTTTCTCAAGTCGGCTGCCAGTCCGTTTCGGCAGGACGGCCGCGGACATAGTCCCTAAGAGAAAAAACACCCACACGCTGGATTGCACCCTGAATCCTGCCTCGGTGTGATTGTAGTTTAGGGCAGCAACCATGTAGGCCAGCGTCACGGGTCCCAACGTAACGTCGGATGCGATGCGCCGCGCGAGTCGGGGATAGCTCCTCGCAACGATGATCGCGAGAATTGTTGCTCCACACCAGCCGAGTTGCAGATACATCTCGAGATAGCCGTTATGAGCCTCGTTCAATCGAATGCCTGGGTTCCACTCCCAGATCTTCTGGATTCGCCAACCAAGCCAAAAGCTCTCGAATCCGCTACCGACCAGTGGGTTCCCACTGATGGACAAACATTGCTTCCAGAGGTCGGTGCGCCCCGTCAATGTCGGGTTCCGGCCAACAGCCGTGACCAGGTCCCTTTGGAAATACGCCGTGTACACCGGCACGGCCACCAGTCCGAGAATCATCAGGTGCAACGCTACTGGCGTTCGTCGTACCATCCTCACGCGGCATGCAAGGATTATTACGACACCGCTCACGAAGCACACGGAGGAGGTGGCCGAATTGGCAACGGACAACAGCCAAACGGTGATGGAGAGAACGACAGTGTCAGCGATCAGGTGCCGCCGTCTGTGCGCGTCCGCCTTGTCTTGCCAATGCTCCAGAAACCGCCATAGAAATCCGAGGCCAAGCACCAAACACACACTGCCCAGCGTATTCTTGTGGTCGGTGACCCCGCGATACATGTATTCCCAACTGTTGCTGTATGCGCGCCCGATTTCCGGGTAATACTTGATGTACAAGACCGACAGGGGTAATAACACGAATCCGAGCCGGGCATAAAGGCGCTTCAAGGCGGTGGCAGGTTCAATCTCTGTGAGGATGATCAGGATTATGATGGGATCGCCCAGGCATCTGATCCATTTCTTGAAGACGACGTCGGGGTATTCTGACCACGCACAACTGAGCCCACAGTAGGCGTAAAACAGCAGGATCGGCCAACTGGCTTGAAGACTCTTCGCAACTCGGTTCCATCTGGCCCCAAGAACAAACAGGCCGGACAAGATAATCACGGCGAACACGACTAGGTTGATCGGGTTCGAGTCCATATTGTAGCTTCCATCGTAGGAGATCGTTTGACCGCTTTGCATCCATGCCGCAGGCCCCTTCGACAAGACAAAAAACAACCAGGCGAAGGCGGCCCAAAGCCCGGCACCGGTGCGTTCGCGGGGCCGCCGATCAAGGTAAAAGAGCCCAACAATGCCGATTGTGTAGAGCGCTGTGGCGACGAGCCGGGGCATTCGCGTTCTTGGAATCAGGCTACCGACTAGTTACGATCGATGAAAAGGCGGTGAATCAGTTCCACCGTGAGCAGAGTGTGAATCTCAGAAGTGAAATTTCTGCCCTCGTCAAGGTGGCCGCGAACGATTTTCTCGACACCGCGGCGATCCCAACACGGCCGCGAGAGCGTACGCTCGTCGAGGAGCATTTCGCGTAAATATTTTGAAAGCGCGTCTCGATACCAAACTCTAAAGTGGTAATACTTGTGCCGGCCGAGAAAGAGCCGCTCCAGATGCAGCCACGAAAACAAGTGGTCGACGCGGGCGGCAGAATGCGGCATGCCGTAGTCGTAGGCGTATTCCGCCTTGAAGGTTAGATCGTGATAGCGGTGAACCAGGCCTGCGATCATCGGTACAGAGCTACTGCTCGCGCGGTCAGTAGGTATTTGCCGCAGGGCGGGCCTGCCTTCAGCGATCAAGCGCAACCGCACTTCGTTGCTCATCAATGCTGACTGCGGCGCGCGATAATTCGTCCGCACGAAATCGTTATCCAGGTATGGCGTGCGAAGCGTGAGCTGTGTGTGCTCCAGCGCCGCGAGTCCGTAATGAAACCAAGGTGCTTGGCGAAATGCTGCGAATGTAAGTGCGTGTGTATCGGTAGCCGCTCGATACGTTTCAGCACCAGCCTTTACGTGGTCGATAAACTCTGGATGAAACAGACTCGGCGTGAGCCTAGAGGGCTTGAAAGCCCTCCACCGCAAGAGAATCTGATCGCCATAATTTCCAGTCATTCTTGACGGTGCGATCTCTCGTGCTTTTTCGTTGGAGTAGAGGACCGGGGCCGAGATCACGCCGGCGCACCCGTCCGTCAGGTACACCGTCCGTTCGGCAAGTCTAGGGAAATTTCCCAGCAGCTCGGTCCCCGCGACAATCACGTGATGTGGCTGGCCGCAGGCACGGGCGACCCTTCGCGCGATGATCACATCCCGATTGTCACGGAACGCGCTGCCGAACGTGTAGCAGGGCAGCGATCCTGGTGGACGCTTCTGCCAGGCCATCACCATTCGGGTATCGAATCCGCCGGTCAACGACATACCGATACGCTCTCTGCCGTTGAAATAGCGCGCCAGGTTGCGGGTGAATACAGACTTTAGCTCTTCATAGTATGCCTCGGGTTCCAACGGCGTCTGTTCTTCCCACTCCCTTGGCTGGAAATAGGCATCCTTTTGGACAAAAGCACCCGGCCGAAAAGTCCACGCCGACCCGGGCGGGAGGACCTGGATGCCCGCGAACAGTGAACGGTTCTCAAGCACACAGCCGCACGAAACCAGTTCCCCCAAACCCCGGAGGTCCACCCGCCGTAGTTCGGGGCAGACGGCCAAAATGGCTTTGGCTTCCGCGGCAAAGTAGAATGCCTCCGCGGATTCGTGATAGCAGACGCGGTGCATTCCAAATCTATCGTTGAACAGCAGCGCTGTACGGCGTGACCGATCGGCCAGTAGTCCTTGGAAGCGGCCGTTCAGACTCGCTGGAAATGCGCGATCGTTGCGGCACCGTTCGAGGAGGTACCCCGGCCCATTCTGCCCATCGCACCCGATCGAGTCAGCGCAGCTGGAATACTCTTCGCCCGAGAAGATGAGCACGGTTTCGTTGCGCCCGTCGCGAAGGGGCATATTCGCCGAAAACGCACCCTCGCGCGCAACCCACCCAACATACGCCCCTAGTTCCTCGTCAATCCAGGTCCCAGTAACATAAAAGGACTCGTGACGAAGGCTCTCCACCATCCGCAGCAATAGGGGCTCCGCCTGCTGCCGGGGAATTCGTGTAATTAGTCCGACGATTCCAGGCATATTTAGCCGACTTCAGATGAACCGACTTTTCCCAGCCGAACTCCGTGGCTGTACCACTTTCGTCGGATCTCGCGAAGCTTGGTGAGGACCGGCTCCGGGCAGCGGTCGGTGAGCCGTTTGTGGAAGCCCAGATGCAATGCCAGCCAACCCAAACGGGTCAACGGAACATGGTACCGAGGCACGTCCACCCGCCGAAATCCATTTACCTCTTTGAAGTTGCTCAAGCTGCTCGACTTTTCCTTCCCATATAGGAACTTCTGGTAAACGAGATTCGGTATTCCTCTGGCGGCGCAGGAACGAACTGCTTGCGCAAGCAACGCATTGGTTGGACACTTATCCCGGTGTCGAATTAAGGAAAGGACATTCATCAGGTTCGCCTGCGTCTGGGTTTCATCATGAACTAGTTTGGCGAAACCAATAAGTTTGTCCTCGAAATAGGCTCCAATGAATATGCTGCTATCGAGATGGGTCGCTTCGATTTCGTGGACTGTCTGAAGATCCTTGTCGTAGTGGGGGAACGGTCGGCCTTGGCGGATCGGAGATTCATTATAGATTTCCCAGATACCCTTGACGAGAGCGTCGTCAAAAGGCACCTCTCGAACCTGAACGCCCCTCTTTTCTGCTTGCCTTACCCTGCCACGGGGCGCGAAACGGATCTGCTTTGTAAGCCAATGTTCAAACGTAGACACGGGGAGAACGGCCAGATTCTCCCACTCCATTGGATAGGAGTATTTTGACTCCGGCTCAGTGAGCCTTTGCATGAAGGTGAAGATGTCAACGCGCACTCCGCAAGTCCGAAGCGCCTTCAGTACCGACTCCGGGTCGTCCAGGAATCGATGCCTGTCTCCGTCCGGGCGGGCGATCCGGATGAACCGTCCCTCGACCTTGATGTTTCGGCCGCACACAGTGATCACATATCCTCCATTCGCTCGTTCATGCGGAGGTCCGCATGGATTTAAGGTCAGCGGCGCTGCTCCTAATCGGTAACATAGAGACTCTTGACGGCCTTTATACCTATAAGTGCGAGTAGTTTGCCCAAATGATTGCACAGCCGAATCAATAGGCCCATAAATCGGTGCTGTCCGAGTACCAACGCAAACGGCAACCCAACGGCATAAGCCGGCACCGCCACAACTGATTGCGCAATACCCATTAGCCGAATCGGTCCTCGCTTCGAAGCGATCGTACCCCGAAGCAAGGCTCTCTTCAGCATGAAGGAACGGGTCCAACGTGAAGGCGGTACCGACTCGTATACGATGGCCTCGTCACACCAGATGAAGACGCGGCCTTTTGCCATCATTCGCCTGAAAAAGTCGACATCTCCGCCCCGATGAAAGTTCGTGTCAAATGGAGGCTCGCCGGGCTCCAAGGAACCGCGCTTCAGCAGAACATTGCCGGTCCGGCCTTCCTTCCAGTCGAGCACGAGCCCCGTCGCACGGCGCGGCCGTCGCTCGAAGTTGCCTTTGATCACCCACTGCGGCGGCGTTTCATCGAAGTGCCTGAGAACGGGGCCCAAAACACCATCTACACCATCGACACTGCACGCTCGAAACAGCTCAAGCAACCAATGTCGATCTGGAAACTCGTCGTCATCGATAAACGCGATGAAGTTGCCGGTGGCGTACTCAATCGCTCGATTGCGGACGCGGCAAATACCCTGCCTCGGTTCCACGGCGTAGGTTACCGGAACACTCGACCTGGTTGCGAACGCCGATACGACAGGTTCAGCGGACTGTGACGGGTCGTTATCCACGACCTCGATCGAAAACTCGAACGCTCCGCCCGTTTCCTGAACGCTTAGATCGTCCAACAGACGCTGGAGCATCTGTGGCCGCTTGTAGGTGCAAACGCAGACTGCGATTTGGTCGGCCTCCCGTTTTGAATCAGCTTTCATCATGACTTCCACACGCTTAGTGGCGCCGATGGTTTTGCTCTCCCGCAAGCCTCTCCACGCACTGATGAAACCCTTGGAACATGATTTCGGGCGATGCTTCTTTGCGAATGTCAACCGCCGCATTTCTGGACAACTGTGCCCTGAGCTCATCGTGGTCCAGCACTTCAAGCATTCGCTCCTCGAATGCGGCCAGCGCCCCGCTGGGGACGATAAATCCGTTTCGGCCAGGCTTCAGATAGGCGATTTCCGGTGGGTGGTGCCCCTCCTCCGTAATCACGGGCAAGCCCCAGTAAAACGCTTGGTTGAGCCCCAAGCCGACGTGTCCAGGAATGGCGCAAAGGTCAGCCATCTTGCATAAGCGGCTGATCTGACGGTCCTCTGGATCCTGAAGATTGCCGAAGTAGCGTGTATTCCGTGGATTCAGGCGCCGCTGCAAATCCGTACTAATGCCTGGGCCAGCCAGTATCAGCCCAACGTCCTCGCGCGGCAGGTTTCGAAAGATCTCGATCAGGTGATCGACTCTCTTCCGCCCGTTATCTCCGGCCATGTTGCCCATAAACAGGACCGTCTTGGCGAACGGGATGCCGAGTTCACGCTTGATTTCTTCCTTGCTCTCTGCAACACGGGGGAATGACGCGAAGTTCAACGTGTTGTTCGCGACGAATGCCTTTGAATGGAAGCGCGGATGGATGAAATCTTTACAAGCCGTCGAGTAGAGGATCAAGCCATCGCTTAGTGCGTGTATATAGTTGAAGAGGCAGTACTTCAACCGGTTGTCAGGATCGTCCCAGTTCCCACCCTTCGTCCAGAAGGCGAAAGGGACTCTTCGAACCTTCAGCCAATGGATCAGTGGCCAGGTAATCCAGTCCTTCAGGTGAAGGAACAGTATTACCGCCGCCGGCTTCAAATCACGAATTACCGTGCGGTACTTCAGGAAATCGAATGGCAGCTGTTGAAGGCCAAACTCGATAGGTTTTTGATTGTCTCCGCTAAGTCGGTCCGTAAGGACTGAGAACTCATAACCGGAGTCGCGAAATCTCTTGTGGAAGTAATTATAGACCGGCACTCTATAATGCATTACCTGGTTCGAAATGAGAAGCACCTTCCGGGTGGCGCCTTGAACGCTCTCATTACTGGAATGCAAAGAAAGATCCCTCAGTAATGCTTGTAATACTTGCATATATCTCCCACAATTACCGTGTCTAGACAACCGCCACTGACGCGACGTCCTCCCGCGGCTGTTTGGCAACCAGCGCGAAGTTGAGGAGGTACCAGGCGGATGCCCGCGCAGGGCTGTCCAGCAACTTCATCACTTCATTGCTGTCCAGGAAAGAAGTGGTGGCACAGAAGGCCTGCAGTTCGCTCCGCGTGGTCTCCCCAAGTGCGCCGTTGAACCACTCGGGGAGCGGGACGTTGAAGCCCTGCTTTCTTCGATCGATGATTTCGTCGGACACTAAACCACGGACAGCCTTCTTGAGAAGATATTTTGTCCCTCCGGATCCGAGTTTCGCCTTTGCTGGTATGCTGAGCGCGAGCTCTACAAACTTATGATCGAGAAAAGGCACGCGAGCTTCGAGGCTGACCCCCATACTCATTTTATCGACGCGCATGAGTAGCAACTCAGGCAGGCGGAGGTTCAGGTCCAGATACGACATCCAGTGGAGATCCGACTTGTCCCACGCGTTCGCAAGGAACCTCTCCCGGATCGGCGAAATGGCGTCCCAAGAAGTGAGACCGCGGAATCTTTTCCGCAAGTCGGGGTGAAGCAGCCGGAGCTTCTGGACGTGGGTAAAAGCTTCCTCACCGCCCCAAAACACGGGATTACCGCTCGCGCCACGCCGTAACCATTCGTAATGAACGGTTTGATCCTTGCCGGCGGCCGCCAGTGCGCCCAACCCCAGGCGCTTTATCACGGAAGGTACGGGAAGGCGGTCGGCGCTCTGTAGTTGTAGAAACCTGAGCCAGAGGGGATAGCCACAGAACAGTTCATCGGAGCCTTCGCCCGCCTGGCAGACGATACATCCGTGGTCCCTAGCCAGCTTCGATAGGTAATAGATTGGTACGCAAACCGGATCCGCTATGGGCTCATCCTGGAGCCTTGCCATGGTCCCGAGGAATCCGATCGCATCGTTGATGTTCAAAAGCTTCTCGTGATGAGATGCGCCGACTTTCGCAGCCGTGCGGCGAGCGTATTCCGTCTCATTAGGAGTGGAGGAGTAATTGTTGTCGTATCCAATCGTGAAGGTGTGTATTTGGCTGGACTCGCCCTCGGAGAACAAGGTCGCATTCGCACTGGAGTCGATTCCACCGGAAAGGAAGACGCCTATCGGAACGTCGGCCATCTTCCGCAGCCGAATCGCGGTTCGGAGCTCGGCCATCAGGCGCTCGATCAGCTCATCCTCGGAAACGCCGATAAGCGGAGTCGTGTGATCCCATACGTCCCAATATCGATGTGCCAGAACGCTCCCGTCCGGGCGGACCCGCAACCACGTCCCGGGCCGAAGTTTGTAGATTCCCCGGTACAAGGTTTGCGGCGCCGGAGTTGTTAGGAACGAGAGATAGTGGAACAGCGAATCTTCATCAATTTCGCGCCTCTGGCTCGGATCGGCGAACAGTGCCTTGATCTCGGATGCGAACGCGAGTCTGCCGTTGTCCAGCGTGTAATAGAGTGGCTTTATGCCGATCCGATCGCGGATGAGCCACATCTCGCGAGACCGAGCGTCCCAGATCGCGATTGCAAACATTCCGCGAAACCGGTGCAGGCAGTCGATACCCCACTCTTCAAACGCGTGGAGGATGACCTCCGTGTCGGAGTGATCAGTTTTCCAACGCCGCGGGCCAATTCGGTTGAGCTCCTGTCGGAGCTCGGCGTGATTGTAGATCTCGCCGTTGAAAGAGACCCAGAGGCTTCCATCTTCATTGCACATCGGCTGGTCGGCCTCAGGGGAGAGGTCTACGATCGCGAGTCGACGGTGTCCCAAGCCGACGTTTAAGGTCTGGTCGATCCAAAGCCCGGCGCCATCCGGCCCCCGGTGAATCATTTGATCGCGCAGACGGGCGAGGTACGGCTTCGTAACCCGAAAGTCGCTATTCTGAAATCCCAAGACGCCGACTATTCCACACATGAATTTACCTTATCTTCTGGGGGTAACTGGGTGTAATTGCATCTCTGTAGTCAGTGGCGCTCGCCAAGCGCAGCACTGGGCGAGGGCCGCAGCCGACTAACAACCCACCGGGCACAAACGGCTCGTTACTTATCCGGTAAGCCGCTCGCAAGATTTCCCACGTGGTGGGGCCGATGTCAAACCTTCGCTCTTGGGCGATATTCGCACCAGGTTCGGAATCTCCCATGAAAACCATGCCGGTCGAAGAAAAGAGTACGCGTCGCTGGAAATATTCCAAAAATCGATTGGTGGTTCGGTCATCGCGGCCCAGTCGTCGGCATTGATGATGAGACAGCCGCAAGAGACCGGCTTCGAATGAATGTTCGCTTCCGTCAACTCAACCTCGTCGCCGCCTTGCTCTATTGGAGCGGGACTTTTTCTGGATTCTTGCTCTGCGTCGCACAATCAAAAGAGCAGTTGTTAAGTACAATAGCCAGAGGGTTCGACATCCTCGATAACGACTGACTGGTTACGGAGGATAAACCGGTTTAGGCGTTGCATTTGCTCTCGTCCGTGGAAGGCAACCAGCTTGGGCGATACTGGACGCGGAACTTGACGGACGACTCCCCAAAGATACCCTGCAGCAAGAGCCAGCCCTCCAGTTAAAACAGGTGCTAGTGTCATTTGACGAGCGGTCCTGACGAACTCCCGCATCGGGTGATTGTCTATTGAGTAGTCTTTCATCCCGAGTTTGAACCGTGACTTCAGCAAGCTCCGCCCCGCGGTTCCCATTACTCGATGGTGTAGGCAGATCTTCTCGGTAAATGTCCGAGTTCTTCATTCTTGTAGTAATCACGGCTATGTGATCGATCGACCCACCCTTCACTGGCAAATAGCCGCCGATTTGTTCGAAACACTCACGCCGAAATACCTGACATGCTCCGGAAACATGCTCAACGCTGACAAAACGATAATCGTATACTTGCCCAGAAGTTTCTTGGAACGGTGTGCCAACTACCCCTAGTCCCGGATCTGACGACAGCTTTTCAAGTAACAGGGAAAAATAGTCTGGTTCGAACGAGATGTCTGCATCCAAGCTGCCGATCACGTCATATTTGAGGCCTGCCATTCTGGTGTATCCAACATTGAATGCACGTACCTTCCCCGCAGAGTCCCGTTCACGACGTTCGGGCATCCGGATAAGTTCAAGCCACGGCGTATTGGCCGTGTATTGTGTAGCGATCTCGTCGGTACCGTCGGTCGATCCGTGGCTGACGATCACCCATTTCACAGGGCGCACCGTTTGTGCTACCACCGACTCAATCGTCTGTTCGATAAAAGCCGCCTCGTTCCGTGCCGGCGTTATCAGGACGTATCTTAGAGTGTTTTCCATGCCTTAAACGATAGTGTTGTCTCGGACTATGGTTAACGCTGAGTTCTAGCCTGGATAGATATTTCTGTTGCTAGGGCCCATTTTCCCCAGATTTCAGCTGGTTCTTGCGGTTCGCTCGTTTGTGCCAGACGACTGCAGAATGGAGCTGTTGTGCAACACCATTTTCTTTAGTAGTTGAGGCCAGTGCAGCCAATCGTAACCACCTTCGAGCTTTGCAAGTAAGAATGCTTGGTCGTCTAAGCTATTGACCGGAAGGCGCGGTAGGCGAAACCGATTACTCTTGGCACTCGCGCGACCAAGGATGGTGGACACCGCATGGTTATAGCCGCAGTTGCATAAAACATCTTGGAGGTACTGGGCGTAGTCTTTGTCTTCCTCCGGAAACCCGTGCGGATATGAGAATGATTCAACTGGCACTCCGAGATGTTCCTCCAGCACTTCTTTTGAACGGCCAAGTTCATACTCGAGTTGTTCGGGCGCCAAAGATCGTATGTCGGGATGAGTCACGGTGTGCGACCCGAAGCGAATTCCCTCGGCATGCAGTTCCCGTACATCGCTCCAAGTTAAGTAATCCGCGCCTTCGATTCGGACCGGTGTGTTTGCAATCCTGTCAGTCGCCAAGAAAACTGTGGCCGTGAATCCACATTGCTTCAGAACGGGGAGTGCCTCCGTGTAGAAATCCCTATAACCATCGTCAAAGGTGAGGGCAATCGTCTTCCGCAAATCTGCCTTGGTTTCCAAACCCTTCAATACATCGCCCAAATCAAGCGTTCGATAGCCAGAGCGCTTCAGCCAACGCATCTGGGCTGAAAACATTCTAGGGTGCGTATTGATTTGAAAATAGGGATGAGACATCCCGAAGAGATTGTCGGAAATACTGTGATACATGAGAATCGGCACGCAAGATTTTGATCTCGGCCCGAACGTGCGCACCATGGGATGAAACAGATATAGGCTTACCAGTCGGTCAAGACGCGGCATATGGCTTCAAGTGGCGCCTTAATTCCTGAAAGATCCTCGATGCCAAGTGGACATAAGCAGCGAGAAACGAAGGCATGGATTTCGACAATTCGATGCCCGTTCGAGGATGGTGTGTGTCCGTCAGAGTTCCTTTGAGTTGTCTAGCTAACGCTAGTTGCGGCTAACATTGAGCTCAAAAATTCCTTAGTCTTCCGTACCACGTCGTCCTGCTCGCCATGGCCGAGGTGGGGGAACATGGGGAGCGAGAGAATCTCGTTGGCCACACGTTCCGTGACAGGAAAGTCACCGGCCTTGTATCCAAGGTGCTGATACGCCTTCTGTAGATGCAGGGGGATCGGATAGTGAATCCCAGTTCCGACACCTACTGCGCCAAGATGCGCCTGCAATGCTTGGCGCTCTGCCACGCGAACCACATACAGATGGTAGACGCCCTTCGTCCATGTGGCTTCTTGAGGAACGACGATCTCGCTGCTTATGTCGGAAAAAAGCTCATGATAGCGATGGGCCAAATTCCGGCGCGAATCGTTCCATTTCGACAGATGTCGCAGTTTTACCGTGAGCCATCCCGCTTGAATGGAATCGAGCCGCCCGTTGTAACCCTCGATGTCGTGGTAATACTTTCTCGCCTGCCCATGATCTCGGATCATCTTCATCCTTTTCGCCAGGGCTTCGTCATTTGTCGTGATTGCCCCGCCCTCACCACAGGCTCCAAGGTTTTTGCCCGGATAAAAACTGAATGCCGCCGCAAGGCCCATAGAGCCGGCTTTCCTCCAGGTACCAGTATTGCTCGAGAAATATTCAGCCCCATGAGCTTGGCAAGCGTCTTCGATGACCACTAGATTATACTTTTTCGCGAGATCCAGAATCGGATCCATATCGGCCGTCTGACCGTACAAATGGACTGGGACCACAGCAGAAACCACGCGGTTCGATGCTCTTTCCACGAGTTTCCCGAGTGCCGCGTCGAAGACACACTGGTCCTCTAGGTATCCGCGAAGTTTCTCAGGATCCATCGTATAGGTAGTCTCATGGATGTCCACAAATGCGATGTTCAGGCCAGCTTGTGTGATGGCTTCAGTCGTTGCGATGAATGTGTGGGGCACAGTCACGACGACACTCCCTTGCTCGAGCCCGGCGGCCAGAAAGCCGAACCGCAAAGCGTCTGTTCCGCTGTTTACTCCCACGCAGTATCTGGTATCGCAAAAGTCTGCGAACTTTCCCTCAAATTCTTCTACCATCGGTCCGCCGACAAAACCGGCGGTCTCGAACGCTTTCTTCACCACTGCCAAAAGGTCGGCTTCGAGTTCCTGATGTTGCGTGGCAAGATCCAGGAATGGGATGTTACCCGTGTTGGTCATTTTTTCTCCTCTGCAATGAAACGAAGCAGTTTGGCGGGATTACCGGCAACAATACCTCTCGGCGGCACATCCTTGGTCACCACACTCCCGGCACCTATGATGGCGTTCTCGCCGATCGTCACATTGCTTAGAATCGTCGAGCCTGAGCCGATGGATGCACCTTTTTTCACTAGAGTTTTTTCAACTCTCCAGTCAGCTTCCGTCTGCAGCTCGCCGCTGGGAGTAGTGGATCGAGGATAGGAATCGTTGATGAAGGTTACGCTGTGACCGACAAACACATTGTCCTCGATGTCCACTCCTTCGCAAATAAAAGTGTGACTCGAGATCTTGCAGCGCCGACCCACTCGGGCATCCTTCTGAATCTCGACGAAGGCGCCAATCTTAGTCTCGTCTCCAATTTCGCAGCCGTATAGGTTTATGAATTTCGAGAGCTTTACTTGCTTGCCGAGCTTGACCGTTGGGGCGACACAAACGAACTCATTCACAGGCTGACCACCTCGCCGCGATTGCGGATCGATCTCTCAGCAGCTTCCAGAATCCGCACTACGCGCAATCCGGCATTGCCATCGTTCATTGGTCTAGCACTCTCCTCAATGCATTTGAGAAAATAGGCTGTTTCTGCGCGAAGAGCCTCCACCTGCTCGACTTGCGGAGCCCACATGTCCCCTGACCGGTAGCTCACCAGCAACTGGTGTAAGTTCGATGGGTTTGTAGACATACTGACACCCTTGTCGTAGATCCTGATCTTTTCATCGGCTTCCAAATCGTTCCAAACAAGCATCTTTTTTTCGCCACCGATTAGGGTGGTACGAACTTTTACGGGAGAAAGCCAGTTCACATTCACGTGTGCGATAACCCGCTTCGGGAAGTAAATTGTGATAAAAGCTACGTCTTCCACGCCATTTAAATGCTTCTCACCGGTAGCCACGACTGCCTCAGGTTTTTCCTTGATGACATGATCCATGATCGACAGGTCGTGTGGCGCCAGGTCCCAAATCACATTGATGTCATGCTGGAATAGACCGAGATTCACCCGGAGCGAGTCGTAATAGTAAAGATCCCCGAGAGCTCCTTCATCTACCAGCTGCCGGATCTTTTTTACCGCGCCAGTGAACAGGAAGGTGTGATCTACCATGATCTGCAAATTCTTCCGCTCGGCGAGCTCTATTAACTCTTCGGCTTGAGCCACGCTGCAAGTAAAAGGCTTCTCGACAAAAACGTGCTTCCCGTTTTCGAGCGCGGATTTGGCGAGCCCATAGTGCGTCCACACTGGCGTCACCACCGCAACCACGTCGATGTGGGGCGACTTTATGATATCCATGGCGTCGGTAGTGAACGGAATTGATGCGTCCGCCTTCCTCAACCGATGCGCGACTTTCACGTCCTTGTCGCACACAAGAGCCACTTCAGAGCATTCCCGAGTGTGAAAGTTCCGAACAATGTTCGGACCCCAGTAACCGTAACCGACGACACCGACCCGGATCATCTGTGCTCCTTGCATCTTTGTTGTTTCGAAGTAACTGACAATTGGCCCTTATTGGGAACCGATTATGCCGTCTAAACCGCCGACATTGGGTTACGATTTGTTGCGACAGAACGCGAGCATGCTTTCAGAAAAACTACTCCTAAGGATGAGAGGTTAGTGCTCAGTGTGCGCCGTTTCCTGAAATGACTGCCGCAGGCGTCCGAAGCAAAATTTTTAAATCCAGCCAGATCGACCATTTACAGGCGTAGTTGAGGTCCAGGCGAACCATATCATCGAACTGTGTACGGCTGCGCCCCTCGACTTGCCACAGACCGGTGATGCCCGGCTTGATTTCCAACACCCGGCGACGGTGCCAAACTTCGTAGGCCTTGAACTCATATTCCAAGGGAGGACGGGGACCTACTAGGGACATCGCACCAGTTAGCACGTTCCAGAATTGCGGCAGTTCGTCCAAGCTGGTCTTGCGGAGGAAAGCTCCCACTCGCGTAATGCGCGGATCTTGCTGCAGTTTAAATACCTGCTTCGCCCCGATCGTCACTCCCGTCTTAAGCTGCCCGGCAATGAACTGCCTCACATATTCTTCATGAATCTTGCTGTCGCAGTTCGTTCGCATCGAACGAAACTTCAAAACCCGGAATCTTTTGCCATACTGCCCGAGACGGTCCTGACGGAAGAGCACCGGGCCCTTGGAGGTCAGCTTGATCGCCACGGCGATCAGCAGAAACAACGGGGAAAGCAGGATTAGAGCGCAGGCACTCCCGAATACATCCATAAGGCGCTTGGCGCCCAGGGCCAGTCGCTGCGAAGGCGCTTTCCGGCAAAGATCGGGGTAGAGGGCTATGTTTCCGGAATCGTTCGAATTTCCACTTTCGCGATCTTCAGGAAAAAAGTGGAACGAGACGAAGACAAGCGATGCTCTTTCCGGACCGAGCACGGCGGAAAATGCTTTGCGAAACTTCTCGGACATGACTTGACGAATCTCTTGCGAGCTCGCCTGTCCCACCTCCGTACCGATTATGCCGATGAGAGTGTTTTGGAGGTACCATCCGACGATGTCGGTCTCGCGCGTAATTCCGCAGACCGTCTGCGTAAGCCGCGCAGAAGTGCGTGTCGCATCCATTCCGGAAAGCGCGTCCCTCACATCTACCAGCACGAGGAAATAGCGCTTGTCCGCCCGCTCCGCGCGGCGCCGTTCCAGATAAAGCATGGATACGAATGCATCTTCATCCAAGACGATTCGTGTTGAGACCTCCTGTGCGTTGGAGCCGGACACACGTGTCCTCAGTTCTAACCGCTTCGGTTCCCGCCCGACTGCTGTTCGAAAAAGGCCCATCGTCTATGTCCCTATTCCTTGCCAAATGCGAATTACACTTCGCTAGTTAGCTTCCCAAGGCTGGTTCCGTCGCGGGGCGTGTCTGTAAGATTCTGGATGCCAGCGCCGTCGGCGCTTTGCTTACCGGCTTGACCCAATTGCGATCGATCTCCACAGCCACAGACCGGCGCAACAAGGTCAGGGACAAAACAATTCGGTGACTTCCTTTGAAATGAATCAGTATCCCCTCAAGGTTGCTTAAGCTTCCGTAAGTCACGCGAACCTGGTCACCGACTTGAAGATAAGGCCATGGTTGACTTGATAGGCCCGAAGCGAGCGCTTGCCGGATGGATTCGAGCTCGTTCTCATCCACGGGAGTAGGAGTCGCACCGATTCCCACAATCTGCTGCACACCCGGGGTCGTCAGAAGGGGGCCGCGATTGTAAAAATCAAATCGCGTGAAGAGGTAGCCCGGGAACAGAGGTTGTTCAACCTCCTTTAGTCGATCCGACCACCGGCGAACGCTCTTATAGAAAGGCAGGAAACACTCGTAGCCGCGCGCCTCAAGGTGGGCGAGGGCCAGCGATTCACGCCTGCAGCGGACCTGCAGTGCGAACCAAGGCAACGGGGATGCAGCTCGGTTTGGGAAATCGCTATGATAGGTCAAGGACGTCGCTCCGCTGGGCCAGAAACGGAAAGCTAGGTGCCTTCTGTCTCTTAGCAGGCTACCGCCACAAGAGTCCCACTGACGGCTGTTATCTGGAGCGTAGTCTGGCAATCCAGGGGCCACTCCCCAAAGTGCGAAAAATTGCCGGCGTTGCAGTTCGTGTCTTGTAAATGATTGCAAAGAAGGAAGGTATATTATGCCCAACCGTGATAGAGGGTCATCTTTAGCTGGGAGGAAAGAACGGACTGAGAAAGTCTCTGCTCCTTTGTTGAAAAAAGATTCCAGAGCAAACAGTCGAAATTCTTTGCCACATTTTGGAAGGCTTAGTCCTCTGTGGAGATCCCCAGAACTCGGAAATTGCGGTGCATCTAGCTGAAATTACAGGCTATATTCAGTCTTGCCGTTTGCCATCGATCTGGCTTATCAGTTGCTGGCACCAAGAGAGCCTATGGGAGTCTTTTGCCACGAGTACGTCGTTCAGCGGGACAAGCTCGACCCCCCAAGCAACCTTGTCCAGAATATGCCCATGAAAGACGTCGGGGAGACGATTCTAGAGCGAGGGATGAGCTCGGTGCCTCTGACACCGAGAAATCAGCACTCCTCGCGCATTTGCATGGTTGCATACACATTCTATGAAACGGACAGCCGCGTAATGCGTTATGCGGAGGCGCTTGTACAAAGAGGGGATGACGTCGAAGTTTTTGCTCTTCGCAGGCCAGGCACACCGCGAACTGAGGTCTTGTGCGGGGTGCGCGTGCACCGACTACAAGGCCGGCAATTCAACGAGAAGGGCCGCTTCTGCTATCTCTGGCGCATCGTCCTTTTTTTGATGCGTGCCCTGGTTCAAGTTTCTGCGCGGGACTTGCGGCAAAAATATGATTTCGTTCACATTCACTCCGTGCCCGATTTCTTGGTGTTATCTGCCCTGGTCCCGCGTTTGAGAGGAACACCAGTCATTCTGGACATTCGCGATATCCTTCCCGAGTTCTACGCCAGCAAATTTGGCGTTTCGGACAAGTCACTGGGCTTCCGGCTTCTCTGTCTCGTGGAACGTGTCTGCGCTAGGTTTGCAACCCATGTCATCGTCGCCAATCATGTGTGGCAGGAACGTCTGTTGTCTCGCTCTGTCAAGCCCGGCGAATGCACCGTCATGCTCAATGTTCCAGATCGATCGATCTTCGCTCGAACTCCGAGAAGCAGCGGCTCAAGAGACCGTTTCACGCTCATCTATCACGGTACCTTGAATTGGCATCAGGGTCTGGACATGGCTGTAAGGGCTTTCGCTCGAATTAAGGATCTAGCCCCAAAAGCGGACTTCCATATCTATGGCGACGGGCCATCGAGGCCTGAGCTTTTAGTCTTGATCGAGAAGCATCATCTTGAGAACCGTGTAGTCGTACATGACCGGAGACCGGTGCGCGAGATTTCTGCAGTACTCGAGACTGCCGACCTGGGAATCGTACCCAAGCGCAAAGACGATTTCGGCAATGAGGCCTTCAGTACAAAAATCCTTGAATTCATGGCGATGGGCGTTTCTGTCATCGTGTCCGATACCAAGGTAGACCGATGCTATTTCGACAGCTCCATTGTTCGCTTTTTTCGCGGCGAAGACGAAGAAGACCTGGCTCATTGCATGCTCGATCTTATCCAGCACCCCGAGAAACGACAGGCATTAGTCGAACATGCCCAAGAATTTGTGGCCAACAATGATTGGTCACTCAGAAAGGACGAATATTTTAGTCTCGTCGACCGGCTTCAGCAGACTTTTAGGCGTTCTTTTCTCGGGAGAGTTCGGCCGTCGCCTTCCCACGAATCTCTTGGGTTCTCACGATCATCTGCCTTGCAAGGGGCTCCAGTCCCAGCAGCGCAGGGACCATCCATGGCCCTCTCCCACGACGGCTCCAACGTACCGCCGGTCGGGGCGCAAGGAGCGCAGACTCCAACGGGCGGTGTCGGCACTGTGCAACCGTTCTGGCAGCCCCGGAGTGAGTGAAACATAAAAGCTTTCAAGTGGAATGTGCAATCCCCGTGCTTTGGCCTTTACGTACGCTTCCTTGCGCGTCCAACAAAGGAAAAAACCTTCGGCCTGCAAAGCTTCTGGTAAGGCCCGGAGCTCCTGCAC
>Ga0126378_10000828_pt1 | contig 22672 bp, 22 predicted proteins | sample PanSoiMetPlot_23_FD_92587 | JGI IMG/M metagenome (GOLD analysis project Ga0126378, IMG submission 92587) | Tropical forest soil microbial communities from Panama - MetaG Plot_23 | ecosystem: Environmental > Terrestrial > Soil > Tropical forest > Bulk soil | place: Panama | collected 2016-02-17
ATAAACAGTTCATGGGCGCTGTGCTCGTTGCTCGCGGAAACGACGTCTTGCTCGATAAGGGTTATGGCTTCGCCAATCTTGAGTGGAATATTCCGGACTCTCCGAAAACGAAATTTCGGTTGGGATCGATCACGAAACAGTTCACAGCGGCATCCATTCTGCTGCTCGAGGAACGGGAAAAACTGAAGGTGGACGATCCGGTCACGAAATACATACCGGACGCTCCAGCGGCCTGGGACAAGATCACCATCTTTAACTTATTGACGCACACCTCCGGAATCCCGAACTTCACAAGCTTCCCCGATTACCCAAAACTCGAACCCTTCTCGACAACGCCGGAGGAGCTGGTCGCGCGCTTCCGCGACAAACCGCTTGACTTCCAGCCAGGCGAGAGATGGAGTTACAGCAATTCGGGATACGTCCTTCTCGGATACCTGATTGAGAAGATCAGCGGCGACAGCTATGCCCACTTTCTGCAGGATAACATCTTCACGCCTTTGGGCATGGTCGACTCGGGCTACGATTCCAACTCCACGGTCATTCAGAATCGAGCGTCGGGATATACTCCGAATAAAGGCGGAATCGCCAACGCGGGCTACATCGATATGACGATTCCACTCTCCGCTGGAGGGCTCTATTCGACCACCGAAGATTTGCTGCGCTGGGAGCAGGGCCTATTCGGGGGAAAACTGCTTTCGCCCGCCTCTTTAAAGAAGATGACCGCGCCATTCAAAAACGACTACGGACTTGGCCTAAGCATAGGCTCCGCGAGTGGCCACGAAGAAATTGCGCACTCAGGCGGAATCGAAGGCTTCAATACGATGTTGGCCTACTATCCCGACGACAAACTCACCGTAGTCGTGCTCGCGAATGTCAATGGCGCGGCGCCTCAGGAGATCGCGGCGAATCTGCATATCCTTGCTGACGGCGGAAGCGTGGTGCTGGCCTCGGAGCGCAAGGCGGCGAGGATCGATCCGAAAATATTCGACGGCTACGTCGGCAGCTATCAATTGGCGCCGAAGGTGATCTTGAAGGTCACGCGGGAGGGCGATCATTTCATGACCCAAGCAACCGGGAAGGGACAGGTCGAAATATTCCCCGAAGGCGACCATGATTTCATCGCCAAGATCGTCGACGCCCAGATCACCTTTGTAACGGATACACAGGGCCATGCTACAGAGCTGATTCTTCACCAAGGCGGAGCCGACCAACACGCCAAGCGAGTGGAGTGAGATTCCGGGATCGGCTAACCGCCGTGCGGCAGATTCAGACAGGCCCAGGGCAAATGGAAGTTGCGATTCACGGCAGACACATTCCCAAGCTGAAGACCACCCTGAAATGCAAGCTCGCCTTTCAAGTTGCCTTGCCATCAAATCGCGTTCTGCCGCTCAGGTCCTCAAAATCGCAATAAGCACCACCCGAATCCAAAGCCGTCATACAATCGATAATCGAGAAACGACGTCCGATTCGCTTATCAAGTCTCCCTGACTATTCCGACTCCAAGGGGCCTGACGGAAAACCAATTAAACGCCGATGAGGAACCTTCCAGCGGAAATACGCAATACTTTTTGCAGCGACAATCCTGGCGGCCCGCAAGTTCGGTGACCCGGAATTGAAACCGCGCCCGCGAGCCGCAGCGATAAGAGACGCCATTCATAAGGCACAACAAAGCCTTGAGGAGATTGAAGCCTGCCCGCCCTCTAAGACAGATTGAGGCGTACGGGTGAGCCTGAATTGGATAGGAATGCTGGCGGCCCCTTCTGCGTAAGGTCCCCATGCCCATACGCATCGGAGGGCCGCCAAGGGCGTTGCGACTTCTAAAAATAATTCTTGCGCAGAGACTAACTCGAAGTCGTTGCTCTAGGGCAAGGTAAGTGGCTGGCGGCTCGCGCGTTGTCTATGCCTCAGTCGGTGCGACGGATCTCCATGCTGTAGCCTTCTGCAACGCTCATCCCTATTCCCTCTACCTCTGGCAACGTGGGGGTTTCAGGGGGCGTTGGCGGCCAGAAAGGCGTTTCAGGCGTTTCTCTCGTTGTTTCAATGCGCATTGGAGCTGTCCGCTGCCCTGCATAGCAAAGGGCAAGGCCCACCGCAAAAATGAGAGCCCCGGGGCTAATCTGCTCGCCATCGACCGGTACCGCGAAAAAGTGAATGCCCTGTGCAACGCAGTAGAATCCCAAGCCCACGATTGCCAGGGCAATAGCCCCACGGATAACCATGAACGTGACGTTTTCTGCCGTGCTCATACATGACCCCTTGGCCCTTCAGGCTTCTACTATGGAGGCGGCCCCATCCCCTCGCTTCCCAGCCAGGAGCAAAAGGAAGAGTTGCGTCCGCCCCCAGGATTAGGCGACGGAACAAACAGTACAGTCCCTCGCTTAGCTATCACCTGTCAATTTTGACAGACCTGTCAGTTTTAACAGGTGCGGCGGGAAGTTAGTTTGTAGAACGGTATCATTCCTCATGAACTGGGGTGGCCCGGCAATGTCCCTTGCTCCCGAGCACCGTCGTTCAAAACGCAGTGCCGCGAAAAAGCGGGCCAGTCTGGTCTTCCATTTCTCGGAACACCCAGGAAGGTTCCCCTGTCTCATAGTTGATAGTTCACAAAACGGGTTCAGATTACATTTGGGCTTTCACCTGCGACGAGGGCAAGTCGTTGAGGTGGTCCCGCACGATGATCCGTCCAATTGGGTGCCGTGCCGCGTAATATGGGCCGGCAAACTAGGCTCAAAACAGGAGCACGAGGTGGGGCTTGAGTTCGCCGTAACACAACCGCAGGCGGTGCGAGTTTATGACCGAACGACAACAACTCCCGAAAGCCTTGCTGCAAAGCCTTTTACAAACCCATGCGGTGCATGACCTCGCGTAGCGGGTTAGCGGCCCTTTTGTGCCGTGCTCCAGGTCAAGAAGAGTCGAGTCTAGACGCTAGCACTGTCAGTTTTGACAGTTGCGTCCCGGCTTACCCTCACTTAGCGTCGCGCTGCATAAACCTCAGAGGTGGCTGTAGCTCGCTCAACTTTTCCTTCCGAGGAAACCCCAAAAAGAGGGCTGCAGCCACCCGATTTCTCCAAGCCCTTGGAGAACTCCTTCCATGAGCAGGCCCATCCCGGTCAAGAGTTTTTTCTGCTCTTTCCGTGATTTCTTCCATTTTCCCAGAACCTGTTACGAGGAACGAGGCCCCGCAGTCACCGAACGATCCAAGTGTCAGCGCACGTGGAGAATGATTCGGCAACTCCGAAATCTGGGCTATCAGGTCGAGTTGCCCAGTCCTCAGGCAGTGGCGCAGTGATCTTTTCGACTCTGATTAACGCGCGCTTTATCGGACGCGCCTTTTGGCGGAAGTGCAAGCGGGGACAGAGCTCTCCGGGCGCGTTTGATAAAGCCGTTTGAACGTGGCCGCCCGGATTTGCGGCAGACGCGGGCCTTATGGAAATTCAATTGTGGCAAGGAGCGGCGCGCAGATGCGCCGAGGTTGCTCTGCGCAGCGCAACAGCCACCGGCATGAGTGTGAATGAGGATGGCGGAGAAGAATAATGACGAAGCGAGGAGTCACAGGAGTCACAGGAGTGAGCGCAAGAGATATGTATGGCAGCAAGACAAAGGAGTACGGAGCGCGCCAGAGTACGCGGTGAGTTGGCGTTGGAGAGGATGGTTTCATGCCGCAGCGCCGATCTTTGGGGGGACGAAGTTGCAGGTCGGCAGCCGCGAGCGGTTCGATGACCTTCATCGGTGCACAGCACTTGGGGCAGGGATACAGGGGAAGGGAATCTGCTGAGGAAGAGGTCGTTGGTTTGGGTGCTGCGCCCAGCAACTGAAAGTAACGCGGCAGAGTCGTGGCGCGCCGACGGCTGGCCAGAAAGCCATAATCCCGGATGCGCCGAAGCCTTGCGGAAGGATGTGCAGCAAGAAGCGCTTCAAGAACTCATCGACCGCAGGGCCCGGAGCTTCTGCTGATGGTGCCAGGCCGAATCGGGCCAGCGAAAGGTAACCCGACCATTTTGGAAAGAGACCATGCGATGGTTGGAGATGGCCACGCGATGGGTGTAGCGGCCGAGATATTGCACGTCTGCCGCCGGGCGGCTACGTCCCTAACAAGCTTATCTTCCATGTTGGTACTCTGGCTCCACAATCCCGCACGAGCGTTCTATAATTTGTCGCAACTCGATAGGAAGGACCACGAGATTCCGCTACTGTGATCATGCTCAGAACGGCAGACAACTTGAACGACGTGGTTTTTCTGACGGGGATGCTAGGTGGTGTTATTCTGCTGACTGCAAGCTTTGTCGTTGCACGCCTCAGCTGGCGACCCGATCAGCCACCATACAGCCTCCAGACGCGCTCACGGGACGTGCTTTTGCACCCAGCAAAGTATGTGCTGCCGAAGGCGCTCCGTATAACGCGAATCCTACAAGTGCTCGGCGGGTTGCTGCTGCTTGTTGGCATTCTGGCGCTCGCACGGCAAGCGATCCAGGACTTTGCGCATTGATTCGTTGAGAGTAGGCCGCGGCAATGGGAAAGTTGGCGACGACTTCGCCAGTCGAGTCCTGGGAAACCAGCAGATCGGAATGGCAAAAAGACTTACCGATTAGCGAGACTAATCAAGACCTAAGGAAGCTGGACATGCTACATGCGGCGCAGGACGTGCGGACGCTCGCGACGCCGCCAGGAAACAGACTAGAGCGCCTAAGAGGCGAACCGAAAGCACAGTACAGCATTCGCATCAATGACCAATGGTGGGGTCTGTTTTGAATGGCGCGCACGGACGGCACTGTAAGTAAGTCATTGGAAGTACACCATGGGCAACACTATTGTGTATCGCGGTGTGTATCGCGCGTCCAGCAATCTCATTCCCATTCTCGAAGGCTTCTTGTAAAGCAGCGCCGAATCGGCGAGTAATTTCCGATGTATAATACCTTCCGCGCGCAAGGGCGCTCCCGGTCCGCGGAAAGGGATTTTCCCACCTCCTGTAACCGAGTGATTCGTTGGACCTTCTTTCAGCCCGTGATGCGGACACCGGGCAATTTGAAAGGAGGCCATGTGCCAACCAATCCCGAAGTTGTCCGCCTGAATCTCGAATACTACCGCAAACAAGCAAAAGCCCTGCTGAAATCCGCCAAAGCAGGCGACGCAAAGGCTCTGCATCGCCTGCGCGTTTGTTCTCCCAAACTGACCCAAGACCTTGCTCTGCACGATTCACAACTTACCGTCGCCCGTGAACAAGGATTCCCTAGTTGGCCGCGGTTCAGGGCTTTTATTGTCGAATCAAACTTGAATTTTCAGGAACTGGTTGCGGCCTTCATCGACGCTGCCACATCTGATTTTGAACGTGCGGAGCAAACGCTCTCCGCGCACCCCAAGATCGCCGGCGCCGGATTTTACGTGGCCCTCGTATTGGGCAACCACGAATTGGTAGACCCGGCGCTCGCTGAGACGCCTTCGCTGACCAACGCCAAGAGCGGTCCACAAGACTGCGAGCCGCTCATCTACACATGTTTCTCTCGCTACGCGAACAGCGGGTCGAGCCGCGCCCCGGACCTGGTTGAGACCGCACGAGTCTTGCTGCGCCACGGCGCCGATCCCAATACGTATTTTCTTCCCGAGGATTTGCCTAACAATCCGCTGTCGTGCCTCTACGCCGCCACGGGACTCAACAACAACGTCGGTCTCGGCCGTGTACTCTTGGAAGCTGGAGCCAATCCAAACGACAACGAATCTCTTTACCACGCCACTGAGCATCCCGACCTCACTTGCATGAAGCTACTACTCCGCTACGCTGCAAAACCCAATGGCACAAATGCGCTCAAGCACATGCTGGATCGCGAGGACACAGAAGGACTGCAACTTCTTTTGGACGCCGGTGCAGATCCCAACGAAACCAACGAACGCGGCGAAACCGCGCTTCTTTGGGCGGTTTGGCGCGGACGAAGCGTAGGAATCAATTCCACCCTGCTCGACCACAGAGCAGACATAAACGCGAAGAGAAAAGATGGGCGTACCGCGTACGCTCTTGCGATTGTGGCTGGACGAAAAGACGTTGCCGAATTGTTGAAGTTGCGCGGAGCGAACACGGATTTGACGGCGCTAGATGAGTTTGTCAATTCGTGCAGCAACGCTGGTCAAAATGAGATTGTGGCTCCGCCCGGCCTTGAGGCTCTGCAGGAATATAAGCACCTCATTCCGCATCTGGCGTCGGTTCACAACACAGCGGCTGTTCGTGCGCTGCTGGCAGCCGGACTGCCCATCGATGCGCGAGGAGAACACGGCGGCACTGCTTTGCACTGGGCTTGCTGGAAGGGATACGCGGACCTGGCCAAACTACTGATCGATCATCACGCGTCTCTCAATATCAGAGACCAGTCCTTCAACGCGCCGCCTTCTGGCTGGCTGCATCATGGAACGCAAAACTGCGGAGAACCGAATGGAGATCACGCCGAAGTCGCTCGACTATTGATCGCGGCTGGCGCACCGATGGAAGGCTGTAATTTACCCACCGGCAACGCGGAAGTCGATGCGGTTTTGCGCGAGCACAAACTGATCGAATAGGGTGAAGCTGGTTGTTCATGTCGTGAGAGTCGCTTCTCCGGATCCAAGTCGTTACGATGGTATCCTTGTTCTTCTTGGTAATCAGTTTTCACACATCATGTATCGTTATGCTAAAGAGGATCACGTGCCGAACAGTGGCTTGATGTAGGCCGCGCCGTGGCGATAGAGGCCGGCGGCCGGGATGTCCTGGGAGAAAATGATGCGGATAGGAACAAAAATGGCGCCAGTGCCTGGAGTAAAGGGGACGGCGACTTCCAGGCGCGTGCCTTCAGGATAGTGGTTGCGGCTGCGGAAGCTCAGACCGCCTTTCGACAAATCTTCACAAACACAGATTTCTTCCTGGAAGGCGCGGCTGCGAAGGCACGCCAGGAGGCGGGCTTTGAGGCGGCTGTGCCTACGGCGATTAGCCCCGCGTTCTTCGGCCGCTGGGTTCGCTGCGGGATCGTCTGTGCTGCGCGCTTCGGAGAGCGAATCAATCCAAATGGTCGGGTAGCCGCACTGCTTGCAGAGGTGCGCGACGCACTTGCGGATTTCAAAGGATTTTACTTGCGCTTCGTTCATGTAAACGACTTCGCGTTGACGGCAGAAACTGCATTCCATCAGTAGGCGGGCAATTGCCTCTTCGCTTCTATCAGGAGGCGGAAAATCGATGTCCCAAAAATCGCATTCGGAATCAAGAAAGTGGATGGCGTAAATGAAACTGTGCGGCGGTTCCTGGTCTATTTCCGCGACGACGCGGGCGCAAATGCTCTTCCACTGGTCACCATCCTGAGAGCGACGCAGTTGCAGTTCCTGGCCAGGGAGAAGTTTTGCGTCAAGACGCAGGACGCCGCCATAGCGGCTCACAAACAGTGTTTCGGCAATGTGTTTAACGATCGCGCTTGTCGAAGTCGTCCACGAGGCTTCCAGGGGCATGCGGAGGCTGACGCGGTCACTTAGCCGCAAACCAGTAGATGCTTCGGGCGAAGAGCTTGCGTTGCCTTCGGTAACAACGTGCGAACGCTTCTGCCACTTGGTTGGGGGCACGCGTAGCCTCCTGCCCGTGCTTCAATATTGAACGTTAGATTGGGCCGCCGCTTTCCACAATGGTATGTGTGTTCTTGGCGGTACGAGAGATGCGCACGTCACTTATCGCACTGCTAAAGACCAGCAAACCGCGTGAACGGCGACTGCATTGACGAGCCAAAAGTGGAGCCCAAGATCGTGCAGGGAATCCTGCGTCACTCAAAGACTCAGACGACACTCGACTTGTACGTACAGGAAGACATCGATGAAACACGCGCCGCGCAAGGCGAATTTCTTAGCGCGGTGGGGATGACGACAACGGTGCAATAGTTGTGGGTTGAGTTGTGGGTTCGAGCTTTGTGGACCAATCACTCCTAACTGCTTTGAAAAGAATGGCGGGGACGACGGGACTCGAACCCGCGGCCTCTGCCGTGACAGGGCAGCGTTCTAACCAACTGAACTACGTCCCCAACCTTTGGAATCAGCGACTTACGCCAAGGTCACGAGTGCGCGTAGGTCACTGTGTCAGTTTTTGTGTCAGTTTGCACCCCTGCAACAGGTGCTTGGCGGCCAGCCTCGATCAGCTTCGACGCCAGCTCCAAATCGTCTTCGTTCACAATGTTATAACGACGGAACACGCTGGCTGTCTTATGCCCGCTGATCTTCATGGCTACCACGTCACTGACGCCCCGCCGGGTCATGTTGCGGATCGCGGCGCGCCTGAAGTCGTGAAGGTTCAACCCCCTATAGGCTTTGAACTCTTCCCCGTTCCTGCGCTTCGCCGGAATCCACTGACCCAGGCCGGACCTGACACACAAATCGTACCATTCCTTGCGCGGGTCAACAACCCGTTCGCCGGCCCCGCGCGTGAACACGAAGTCGTCTGGCTTCTTCCCAGTGCAGCACGCGGAGAGCAGCTCGAACACTTCCGGCGTCATTTTGATTTTGCGGGGCTCGCGGTTTTTCGTTTCGCCCTCGCGCAACTCGATCCAGCGGCCGAACAGGTCCACCTGGCCTACGCGCAGGTTCAGCAACTCGCCCTTTCTGAATCCGAAACTGTAGGCGCAGGCGATGAGCGCACGGAGCCACAACTCCTTCGCGTTCTCCGCCAGCACAGCGTACTGCTTGTCTGTTACGAAGCCCATGCGCGGCGGATTTTCGGGCAGGCGGATCGGAAACGCGGGCAGCGACGTGACCATGCGCGGCGTGACTTTCGTTCCGCGGATGAACGAGGCGCGTAGGGCAGCTATCTCTCGGTTGATGGTCGCGTTCTGCATTCCGTCTGTCCGGCGAGCTTCGATGTACTGCTCGATCTGCGCGGTGGAGACTTCTTCGACGCGCTTCTTGTCGAAGGTCGGCTTGAGGTGATTCCAGGCAATCGAAAGCCTGCCCGCGTCTTTGCCGCCGCGGTTGGAATACGCGCGGAGGTAGACTTCCCACAAGTCCCCAACAGTGAAGATGTTCTCCTTCACGCGAGGCTTGAAACCCTGGTAGACGCCCTCACGCACCTGGCGCTGGAAAATTTTGCGTTGCTCCGATGCGTACTGCACGCTCACGGGACCAAGGGACCTGCGCTCGATTCTTCCGTCTGCAAGGGCGAAAGAAACTACCAACGAATTGCCGCGGCGGCGCACTCCGCGCGGCAGTTTGTTTCTCGATCTCATCGAAGCACCTCCCAACTCTTGAGGACGCCCAGCTCTTCGGCCACGTCCGCCAGCTCGACGTATTGGACCATCGTTTCGTTTTTCAACACGCGGAAGTAGTCACGCGGAGCGCCGTAGCGCGCCTTGCAGACCTTGCCTCCCCCGCTCTTTGCCAGAGCGCGGTTAACTCTTGCAAGGAGCGCGCGCTCCGATACGGGCCGCTTCACCGGGCGCGTCTTTCGTTTTCTCTTCATAGTTCGGGCGCTCCGTCCCTCATGCACATCCGCACATCTGCATACTAGCACGTTTTCATGCGGAGGCAAGAAAACTGTTGACAGGGACTCGGGCAGGGAGAGAGAATCCACTCAGTTCCGGGAAGTGCTCTCAAGTGCCTCCCGGATACCAAGAACAAATGATCGCCCCATTCCAAAAACGAGGTTCGTTTCTTAGCGGCCGTCCTTCGACGCTGCTCCCGAAAACCGGCTAGAAAGCTGGCTATTTCGAGGAGCACCTAATGACGAAGGAAGTTTTGGCACCTCAGCCCTCAGCAGAACCCCTGGTTTATGAAATCAACGAGCTGGCCGCGCTGCTGCACGTTTCGCCGCGCACGATCGGCAATCTGCTTCGCCTCGGCCGGCTGGTCCGGCGAAAGATCGGGCGCCGCAGCTTGATACCGCGCTCGTCGGTCGAGGCGTTTTTAAAGCGAGATCATCCGGGACGCGAATCAATCAGGCCCAGTGAAGGTCACAGATCGCGGCGGTGAGCGGCCGACGGAAGCGGGGTACAATCTGCGGCCAGCGCGTTTCTTCTCTCCTATAGAGGAGGTGGCACATGGCTGAATCTAGTGGACTCAACGGTCAGTGGTTCGGCCACTATTCTGGCCCGTCGAACGGAACAATCATCGTGAACATTGACAAGTCAGAATCGGGATTTCGAGGAGTGGCATATCTAACCGATGAAGACAAGACGTATCCGGTTTCGGTCGTCGGCTTCGGTATTGCTGGCCGGAGCCTGGAGTTCAGTGTTCGCACCGATTGGATTGTCGCGTTCGACCGGGTTTCGGGACAGGTCATCCCGTTGGAGAGCATGGCGGAGAAATACCCAGACATAGCATTTCCGAAATACGCCGACGTGAAGGGTGCTTTAGCGAATGACGCTCTCAAGCTTTCTTGGACGACGGACATCAAGACGGCCCACACTTGTACGCTGCCGCGGTCGAAGGCAGATCAGCCGTCAGACCTCGCGGCATCAGTGCTGAGTTGGGAAGATTACAAAAACCGTGTTGCGCTGGAGCTAAATAAACGTTACCTCTTCCGTGGCCAGAACCAAACCTGGCGTCTGCGCACTTCGTTTCATCGGGCAGGAAGGGCCGATCTGCAAAGATTCATAAACGAGGACATAGTAGCCCTCCACAGGCAACTCAGTGCGACAACGGAACATATCTTCAACCTTCTTATCCCCGATGAAAACGGAGCTTTCTTCAATCTAGTCCAACATCACGGTTACCCCACGCCCCTACTGGATTGGACATACTCACCGTACGTAGGAGCGTTCTTTGCATATCGCGGGGTTACGAACGAGCAAGCCGAGAAAGCCGCTACCACAGACAAAGTCCGCATCCTCGTCTTCGACCAAGCGCAATGGAGGAAAGACTTCGAACAACTCCTCCAGGTGATTGTGCACACATTCCACGTATCCATCGCAGAGTTTATAGCGATCGAGAACGAGCGGATGATTCCCCAACAGGCCGCTTCGATGATCACCAACGTCGATGGCATCGAAACATACGTAAAGTCCAAAGAGACAGGCGATAAAAAATACCTTTGGGCCATCGACCTGCCCGTTAGCGACCGCAGACGCGTCATGAGCGAACTCAGCTACATGGGTATCACCGCCGGTTCGATGTTTCCCGGCCTGGATGGTGCGTGCGAGGAACTGAAGGAGAGGAACTTTGAAATCTAAGAGCTGCTTCCCGCCGGGAAGTAACACGAAAACTGACACATTCGGGGCAGGCAGCGTGTAAGCCGTTGAGCAAGCAGGGCGCTGAGACGAAGAACAGCGCCTTGGCAAAGCAGTGATTGAACCCCAAAAAAGTAGCCCCGGTCGGAGCCGGGGCGGAGTGGAAGCGTGAAGCAGATGATTGAAAAACAGAACACCACGACTTTCGAGGCGTGGTGGAATACGCAGCCGAAGTTTCGCAGCAAGGCGGAGCTGGCAAGGGCGGTCGGTACCAACCGCGTGTCCGTGCGGCACTGGATTTCGGGCGTCACGTTCCCGAGAGACGAGTATTGCGACAAGTTATTCGAGATTACGCAGCTCAACTGTTTCAGCCCTTCCGAGCGTGAAGCAGCCCGTGAAGAGCACGAGCGGATGATTCCCGCCGAGGTGAAGGCAGCCCGTAGCTCGACGTATCGGGCGAACGCGGAACTGTTTCGGAGGCGAGCGCTCGCCTCGTGGCGCAAAAGAAGAGAGAGACAGCGGCGACTCGTGACCCGAGCGGAGCTTGATGAATTACGCAGAGATCCCCGCAAGAGAAAGAACGTGTGTCGCAACTGTGGCGAGATTCTTCAGGATGTCGGCCCGCATCTCCGGCCTGCTCACAAGCTCACGGTCGCGGAGTACAAAGAGAAGTGGGGCTTCCTTCGCAGCCGGAACGCGACCCGCTCGGAGAGCACGCAGGAAAAGCAATCGGCTGCGATGAAGCGTATCCGACACCAGCCGCCGAAGTGGACAAGGAGCCTATTGCCGGCAGCGCAAGCAGCTTCTCTGCGGACCAATCGCCGGGGAACGGCCAGGCTGGAAGAGCGATTGAAAGCCCGCGGAAAAAGACTGGCGGCGCGGCCGCAGCACTGGAAGCGCCTGCGCGAAGGTGACGTGGTGACCGACGCTCGCATCGCGCAGATGCGCCTTGCCAGCAAGAGCGTGCCGGAAATTGGCGTGGCGGTCGGGCTGTCGCTAGCGGCCACGTTCAACCGGCTGCGCCGCATGGGATTCCCGCCGCGCGCGCGCGTGTTCCTTCACGGCGAACCCGTGGGGTGGAGACAGTTTCACGCTCTCTGCTCTGACTTCGGTCTGGCGGAGGGCGAGGCCGCGAGGCGGCTGCGCATGACGGTGGGCTGGCTCGGACGCGAGCCCAAGCCGAAGAGGAAGGGTGAATCTCTCTCACCAGCCCTCGCGAAGAAGGTGGTCAGGCTGAGAGCCGAGCTGCTCGCTGATTACAGGCATAAACCGGCGACCAGAGATCGCGGCGGGCGGCCAAAGCAACTAGCGCCCACAGAACGGGCGGAGCTGCCGGCCAAGTACGATGCCCTGCGTGCGGACCTCAAGGCGTTTCGTCGCTGGCTGCTGGAAAATCCAACGGCACCGCGAGGTGCTGCATGGACTTGGCTCTGCGAACGATTCCGCGCCGGAGCGATGCGCACGTTGCAGTTCTGGCCGCAGTTCTTCGCGTGGCTTCAAAAGGACTACCGCCTCGACACGTTCAGGAGAGCGGCATGGGTTCCCAGAGACGTGGCCATCCAATTTCTCGCCGGGGATTACGGTGCGAGCGAGAACGTCATCACCTACATCCTGGAACACCAGCAAGCGAATCCCCCCGAAAGCTGAAAGCGTAAGTCGCTCAAATCACGCCGGATACCAGAGGGTTTTTCGGAGTTCTCCGAGAACATGGGGGTTTTTCGGGTTTTCGACCCCGCATGATGGGGGCGCAGGCAGACACCGCCGCGTCAGAGGCGCGGCGGCCTGGTTTTCGGGGATGCTTGCCGATGCGGGTAGTGACGCTGCACACGCGCGCGCGCATCAGCGGGACGACCACGACGGAGCTTGAAATTGCCGGTTCTGCGGGGCAGGCGGCTTACGTGACAGTGCCTCCTAGCTGCTGGATGTAAAGAGACAATGCGGGCGCGACACGATTCTCGGATCGCGAGCGTTTGAGAGCGCATCGTTAAACTGCGACCGACCGCGAAAGCGGCCCCTCAATTCGAGGACACGCAACTCTCAAGAAGAGTGCTCGAAGCGACGCTGACCGACCGGGCGTCAAGCTTGGAAAACCCAAATGCGGTAGGGTTTTCTTCGCTCAGCCTCCCTCTCAAGCGTGAATTTAAAAACAACCCGAAAAGAACAAAGGTTTTTCGCGCGCGCTCAGGGGGGACCGGGGGGATGTGCTCCCCGGCTGGTCCGTGTCTTTGAGTCTCGAATGTTAGACGCTGGAGAGGTGGGGCAGCGTCAATGCCCTAATCAGTTGATGCAAACTGTTTTGCAGGTCAATCAGGGCAATGTGCGTGTTCTTGTGTCAGTCTACGCTGGGCCATAAAGGGCGAGACCGACGTAGTTATACACGAAATACGGTATATACTAGTGACGAGGGTGAGACTCGAAGGAGCTCTCAGGTGCAATCATGTCAATGGGTGTAAAAACTCTCCGTACAATCGTGCAAGAAGGGATCCGCGTACAAAGGGACAGTCCTGAGCCGGTGGAATACATTGATGCGGCGCACACCCTCTCAGATGCCATTGCGCGGCAAAACCACGTCATTTTTGGTAGGCGCGGATGCGGGAAAACGCTTTTGCTTCACGAGTCGGAGAGGCGCGTTCAAGGGGATATTAAGGTCGTTTATGTCAACTGCGAGGACTACAAACAACACTCTTTCCCGAACGTCCTCATCGAGATACTCGACCAGTTATTCGGGGAGCTGGAGAAGAATCTGGGCGGATGGTTTGGGCGACAGAGCCGCTCGCGCGAGCTCATCCAAGGCATTCGCGGTGAATTTGCGCGCTTAAAGCGCGGTCCGGACGAGCGCACCGCCAAAGTGCGCGAGGCTAACTCGTCTGAAACCTCGGATGAGGATTCCGTCAGTGCTGCTGCCCACGGTATTCACGTTGGCATTGCCGAACGAGCTGCGCAGAAGGCCGCAATCGAAAAAGAGTACCAGGAACAGGATAGCAAGATTCGCGACCTCAACCTATTGCTGCCTGAACTGAAATCAAGGATCAAGGAGTTTTTTTCGATATCGACCAAAGTAAGGGCGGTATTTCTTGCCCTCGATGATTTCTACCACCTTCAGCGAAACATTCAACCGCACATCGCGGATTACATCCACAGATTGTGCAAAGATGTTCCTATATATTTCAAAATTGCTACTCTTCGTCATGCTAGCGTCCTGTTCGCAGACAGGGGCAAGCAGCCCATCGGTGTGCAGGAAAGGCACGACTTTCAGCCGATCAACGTCGATTTCACACTCGAGAATTTTCGTCGAACTGCTGAACAACTTCGACAGATCCTGTACGCCTACGGGCAGAAGGCTGGGATGTCTCGCGAAGAGATAGATGAACTGTTCATGGGCGAGGGTTTCGACCGTCTAGTTTTGGCGGCGGGAGGTGTTCCCAGGGACTTCTTATCGCTACTGTTAGAAGCGTTGTCCACCAAGGATGCAGGTGAGGAAAGAGTAGGGAAGGACGACGTCCGACAATTGAGCCTCCACGTGTTTCAGCGAAGAATACAAGAGCTGAAGGTTGACGCTGAGCAGCAAGACCAGGACATGCTCCTCAGAGGCATCAACGCCATCACAAGATTTTGTCTTGAAAAGAAGGAGAACGTTTTTTTGGTGCCTGACCAAGTACTTCAGGAACAAAACGGACTCAGGGAACTGTTAAATCGCCTTTTGGACTATCGAATCATCCATTCAGTTGGGACTGCAGTCACACATAAGAGCTATCCGGGGACATTCACAGCGTTTGCTTTAGATATCGGTGCTTATGCCAAATTTCGGAAACTAGAGGGAAGGTTTCGTGAAGTTGACATCACCGCTCCGGACTCTCGAGAACGTTGCAGAAACTCTCCCATTCTGCAAGGCGACAACTTGCTGCAACTCTTAAAGAATGCCCCTCCGGACCCCCTGGAGGGTTTGGACGACGCAGCCGCTTGAGCTTCAAGAACGTTGGACCGCAAGGGCATTGTCGTCCCATCCAGAACGTTGGCGAGACTGCAGATTTGGTGTCAAGCTCATCCGCGTGCCAGTTTTTGTGCCTGTTTTTTGCTGAGCGCGGGCTGTGCTCGCAGGCCCTGACCGTTTGCACGAGTACCTTCGGAGACAACGGCGTGGACACCCGAAGCCGTGTCAGCTGGTGAGGACCTCTTCGAGGCGGGGGCTACGGATGAAGTCGGTGAAGCCGCCGTCATCGATCTGGCAGGACCTAGGACGGTTGTTTAGTAGGGCCTCGAAGATGTTGGCCCGGACGGCTTCGCCGGGTATCTCACCGGTGGGCGTTCTGGGGCCGGCGACGATATATATATGAACTCCCGGCTTGAGTCCCGTGAGCCTTTTTCCTAGCATGTCTAAGAATTTCTCCTCAGTTGCACGCCAGCCTATCACGAGAATCTTCGAGACGCGAGGCAGCAGATTGGCAAGCTCTTCGAGCATGGATTGGGGACACTCGAAGGTGCTCTTCTTCTCCACTGGGATGGCGATTGCCGGGAATAGAGCGTGGCCGACGTCGGGCGAGCGCATGGTTGAGGGATCGCAGAGTGCGAATCGGTTGCTTGGCTGGAGTTCTGTTTTTGGGAATTGGTTTTCGAGTTCGCGGCCCCAGTTGACTGAGCCGTGCAGCTTGAAAAGGCGGAAGAGAGCGGTGCTTCGCGTGTAGTCATCCATCTTGCCGATCGGAAAGCCGAGTTCCCCGAGTGCGTGTTCGATGAGCACGTCGTAGTTGAAGGTGACGAGGCAGACTCCCTCATGCGCCGGTTGCGTGCGTTCGATCTCGCGAAGTAGGTAAAGGTGGTTTGTGATTCCGTTTGTTAGTCTGGGCGCCAGCCAGCGCGTTGTGGTTTCGGCGATAGCGCGTTGCAGATAATACCGGATCGCTATCAACTCCTTCTGACCTCTCTCGAATTTCGAAGCCTGCGCTTCAAACGCCCGTAGTAGCGTCTCAATAGGTTTTTCCCCGGCTACGACTGCTGGGTCTCTAAGTCTGGGTACGATTGTCTTGCACTCTGGAAAGGCGTTCAGGGCCTCGTTGAAAAGGGGCCTGTTCGCGAAAAGGTCTTTTGCCAGGGGTAGCCGATTGAAGTCGTTGTGGTGATCGTCAGCTGTCGCGGTTGGTGGTGCCATTCCTGGGGTATACGTGGAGCTCGAATCGTAGGAGGCTCCGGCGCCGAAGATGACCATCAGCATATGCGGAGTATACCCGAGCTGACCGCGCGGAACCCGGAACTTGCACGAATATGGGCCGCCGCTTCAAAATCCTAGGATGCTCTGGGAAGGCAGACGATTGCGCGACATTCAAGAAGCAGATGTTCGGAGAATAGTCGAAGCCCAACTTGAGGAACACCTCCAACTGGAGTACAAAAGCTCGCTCTACGACGACACGGACCGTGGCAGACGCGAGTTCCTGCTCGACACTTGCATGTTCGCAAATGCCGAGGGTGGCATCATTCTCATCGGCGTACCAGAACGCCGGGACGAAGAAGGTCAGCCGACTGGAGTACCGGATCCCGCGGGCGTTCTTGGAATTGACATGCCGAATCCTGGCGCTGTGTTAAGCGCGTACGACGCACGGGTGATGGAGGCTATTGAAGAGCGGCTGCCTTTGGAATCGGCTTCGATCGACGTCAGTGAGGGCCGACGCGTTCTCGCTATTCGTGTTCCGAATAGTCCCCGTAAGCCCCACTCTGTGCGTCATCAGGGCCACATCTATTTTCCATCCCGTCGCGAGAGGCAGCGCTACCATCTTGGCGTGCGTGAGATCAAGGAATTGGTTATGAGAACTGCCAGCCGCCTCGAACAGGCAGAGCAAGCATTGAACAGTTGCTTCGTGAAAGTACCGCGCACTGGCAACGCCCCATATTTGATTATTGGAATTATTCCGGTCTTCTTTGAGGACTTCCTGGCTGACCTTAAGGATCTAAATCTTCGTGAAGCGATAGCGAGTTTCAGTCGCACGGCCAATCGCGACTACAATCAGGCATTGTACACATTCGACGGTCTTCAGAGACGAGCCGACCGTTTTGAGTACACCGTGACGTTCGGGCACAATAGTTTGCTCAGATCCAGTCTTCAATTACCCTTGATTCCACCAGGTCAGGGTGAGGAGAATCAGCACGTCCTTGGTCTAACAGCGATAGACCTCCTGCTCAGAAACTTCGTTATAAGGGCGACCGCAGTTTACGAAGCCGCGCGCGTCAGTGGTCCGTATCTCGTGGGCATGATGCTCCGAACTTCGCAGCCCTTACGTGGTGCGCACAATGATCCTACCGGCTTCGGGGTGGTGTACACTGCGCCGATTGTTGCTGGAGACTACCGCTTTCCCTATATGCAAGTCGACAATCTATCCGAGGTCGACCGGGCGATAAGGCCACTTTGCGATCAGGGTCACCAAATGTTTGGTCAAGAAGGATCGCCAAATTTCAATGTCGAAGGAGAATGGACCGGGCGCTAGTGCCGAGTGTTTATTTTTTTGCCTCATCCGTAGTCCTGCAACGAAACGCTGGATAGGCTCGGCAGCGTTTCGGGCTCTAACTTGTTAAGAGCATGAGCGTTGCCGCTTGGTCCAGCCCACAGTGCTAGTTTTCGTGTCCGTTTTCCGTGTTCGAGTCCCGCGTGTCTGTACGTTTGTGCGTTTCTAAGAGCCGGTCGAACTCCCGCAAGACGGTCTCTCTGTACGTGATTGCGGAGATGATTCTGCCCGTGAGGCCCGGTTCTTCTGCCGCCCAATTGAGCAGCTCAGCGCGTTCGGCGTCGTTGATTCCTATAAGCGACCGCATGTGCTGGACGCCACCGTTTGACCGCGCGATCTGCAAACAGGACCTCGCCTCTTGCTGCGGCGATGGTGAGGCCCACGCTTCGGAGTCGGTTATGGTTGAGACAAACAGGTTGCCGCGGGATGGGCTTGCGCTCATGGATATAATGCTCCTGAGAAGCCACGAGCACAGTTTCCGTTGTCGCGCCCCGGTCCAGCAGCCGGGGCGTTTTGTTTTCAGCGCTTGACGCCGAGCCGCCCGAGCGCGGTGAAAAATCCGCGCGGGTGGAAGTTCGTCCTTATCTCGTCCAATTCGCTGCTGAGTGCTTGCCTGCGGGAGAAGCCGTACGGCTGATTGACTTGCGTCTGGAAGCCGCACGGCTGACAGCGTCGCCCTCCGCCGGGGACGGCTTGCATCGGCTGCGTGCTGCCGCAGCGCGGGCAGCCCTCGCTCGTCGAGGCGGTGGGCGCAGGCTCGATTACGTCCGCAAGGTCGACGGTGACGACGGGCTGCACTTGCGTCGCTGGCGGTGTTGGATGGGGGATGTATTCGGGTTCTTCTGCCGGAAGTTTTTCTTCCTCGGGCAACTCTTCGAGCAGTTGGAGCAATCGCTCACGCAACGACGCCATTGCTTCCGCCTTTCTTCTTCAGCAGCAACGCGAGTGCCGTAGCCGCTTGCATCACCTGCTCGTCGTCGCTGGTACGCACGAGCGAAATGCATCCGTCGTAGAGATTCAGCTCTGCGCTGCGGGCGGGCGAGTCGCCGCCGAGGAGTTTAGCTACGACGGCGTCATCCGACGCGATCTGTATCGGGGTGATCCCCTCGAACTGGGCGTCGAGCTGGACGGCTTGCGGAACCTTCCCCTGGACGCGATCCATGACCTCCCGCGCGGCCTGCACGTTCCCGCGAATCGCCTCGTCGATGAGAGCCATCGCCACAGCGTCGGAGTAAGTGGCGGTTGTCCGCAGCTTGAGCCTCTTGGCCGTCGGCGCGGGCAGCCGCATCGAGAGACGCGCCTTCAATGCGTCGGTGAGCAGTTTTGTAGACGGCCGACCTGACGGATTCCCGCTCTTTCCCTTCGGGAACTGAAACTGCCGCCCTGCTTCCACCAACCCTGATACACGCCTGTTAGCAGCCATCTTGACCTCGACGAGTTTCCACCAGGTCCGCCACGCTCTTGAGAAAATGCCTGCGCGCGCTGTCCAGCTCGATCAAGAGCGCGTGATGTTCTGAGGTGAACATAGGGTCGGGCGGATCCTCCTGGTCGGAGCAAAAAGCATCGAGCGCCTGGCGCGCCAGCTCCAGACGATGCCGCGCTCCTTCCACGGCAAGCGCTGCTTCTTCCTCAAGCGAGATGTACGTCACTTCTGCTCTCCCGATAAATTCCGTTTCTGCGCCCGCGGAGTGCGGGGCGCGGGTGAAGTTCGAGAAAGCCCCGCGCCCCCGAGGGAGGTAATCTCGTTGCACTCCCCAGCCTGCGCCGAGGGGACGACGACGGTCCTCGGAGCAGGCACTCGCCCAGCCGTCAAGGTCGGCCGGGCGAAACTCTTAGGCTTACTCGTCGCCCAAGATGCTCTTGCCGAACGCAGCGCGGGCGGCTTCGTCGACGTAGTTGCGCGTGCCGTGCATGTCGCGGGTCGAGTCCTCGTGCGAGTCGATCACGTCCGCGCCCGACGCGTTCGCCCAGTGTTCGCGCAACGTCTCGTAATCCGCTTGACGCGCGTCGTGGTGGTCGCCAGCCAGGTTGTGGTGATGGCTCAGGTCGTCGTGGTGCTGCGCGATCACCGACTCGCCGTCGTCCTTGAACGCCTTCGCCAGCAGGCCGTGGGACTTCGCGATCTTCCGGTGCGTCGCTGCGAGTTCGCCGTGCGAGTACGCGGCGCGTTCGAGGTGGTTCAGGAAATGCTCTTTCGAGGTCATCTGTTCCTCCAAAAAAGTTTTTGCTTCTGCGGCCCGCAAGCGGACGTGAGGCTAAGCCGCGATGATCTGGCGCACGACGGCGCGCATCGCGACCTCGTCGCCCTTGCCGTACGCTTTTATGAACTCCAGTGTCCGGTTGAGGTGGACGTCGAAGCTGCCGTCCTCACGTTCCTTTGCGGCCGCGAGCAGCGCCTCGGCGAAGACGTCCCGCGTCCTTCCGGGCAGCCGCGAGACTGCTACGCTGCGGCGCAATTCGTACTCCTGGTCGCGCGAGACCTTGATGACGTCCCGCTTGCCCGTGCTGGGCGAGAAGTCCTCGTACAGGTAACTGCAGATCCTGTCCGCGGCCTCTCTCCCGAAGGTCTTTTCCAGCGACTCGTACTCCTTCTGCAAGGCGATGCTGCGCTGCACGGGATTGCTGGGAAGTTCCCCGCCGTCGAACGGTTCGTCGAATACCTGCGTGAAAACCAGCTTTCCCTCGAAGGCGCGCTCCTCGTCCCGCGTCATCGGCCGCGCCGGAGCGACGGGCGTCTCGCGCAGCGGCGTGCCGATGCGGTGCAGGTGGATGATGTCCTCGTCGCTGCCCGCGATGATCTCCTTCACCGCCGGGTCGAGGTCGTCGAACCCCTTGAGCGTTTCTTTCAGTAGTTCCGAGCTCTCCTCGGCCGTCACGGGCTTGAACAGCGGATTCTTCATCTTTCTTTCCTCCTTTTTTTCTCGAAGGCGCGCCCGCGGTTGTGACACACGAGGAGCACGCTCATGCTGCACCTTGCGGCGAGAGGGTTCCTTGTTTTCGGATGGAGTGATTTCGGGCGCGACCGCTGGGCATAGACTCCTCGACGCAAACCCCATCTTGCGGGGGTTCCGTCTCCGCCCAAGCGGAATCTTTGCGGAGATTCGCTGCGCCGAGTGTCCGACGAAACGTCGAGGCAATGCAACAGTTTTTTCTAACAGGAAACGGATTCAGCGGCGGACGCCCTCGCAAGCCGTGTGTCAGTTTTTGTGTCAGTTTTTCTTGCCGGGTGGTTCTCTTGTGTGCTACAGAGTACCGGAGTGTGCGATGAGAGGATTGGACTTGCCGGCTAAGTGTTTTGTTTGGAGGGTGTTTCCTTAGAGTGACAGGGCAGCGTTCTAACCAACTGAACTACGTCCCCACTTGAGAAATCAACAACTTAGCGTAAATCGTTGCAAACAAGGCGTTTGCAACGTTCGCATACAGCGCACTGGTCGCCTCGGTTGCCCCCTGACTGCAAGCTTTCCTGGCAAAACCTCCTGTAAATCTCCTGTAAAAATCAGTGCGCTCATGTCAACGTCATACTAACACAGATGTGCGTTTGCGTCATGTGAGTCACAGCAAAAGAAGGTCCGACTAGTCCTCGACGAACCGTGACAGCGAATTCGCATCAGAAGGATGCGAGGCTTCAGATGTAGGATTCGGAACCCGATCTCTCCTGCTTCCGGCAGCAGGTCGGCGATTCCAACCCACGCTTCGTGCTGACCGCTGGTTCTCCGTACAACGGTCTAGGAAACCGCTACAGGTCTTCATCTGAGCCTCTCACAGAGAACTCTTTGGGGCAATGAGAGACAACCGGTCTTGGAATCGCTGGAATCGCGGTACAGCAGACAGCATACAGCAGACCGTCGCTCCGTTGGACTCGCGCCCCACAGGCTCTCTGAGCTAGCCCTTTCCTCGTGAGAGCTTACCCAGAACGCTTCGGGGCAATAAAGGGCACTAAGCTGACCGGTCGGCTTGTGGTCCTCGCGCTGGGAAGGCTTAGGAATCTCGCGAGGAAATCGGAGCGCGGCTATGCAGTGAAGGAATGGGTCGCCCTTCAGAGATGTAGCGCGGCGGTCAACTCAGGCCAGATCAGCACAAGCAAGTCATCCCCCCGCTAGTGCAATGCCGTGGATGCGACTATGCCGTGTTCTGAAAAATACTGGTTTTCGAGAAGTTCCGAATTCTCGGCGAGTTGGAGGTATGAAGGCTGCTAGAAATCTTATGGCAGGGCTCGGGCTTGGAGACCCAGAGAATCAGCACGAGGACACGCTCAGGCCTGTAAACATATAATAATGTTGAGGATAAGATTAAAAGGGGCCGTGACAGCGCGGGATTCCAACCAACTGAACGAAAAATTAACGACTTGGTGTAAGGCTCTGCAAAATAAGGCTTTGCAAGATTTGCATTACGGCGTACTGTTCGCCTGGCTTGCCTGTTCAAACTCCCTTGCAGACAGCGGGATACCCAATCAATAAGGAAAAATTGCTGGCGCGCGGCTGAGGATTTCCACTTCTGTGTAAGTGCCGGGCTCTGCGCGTTTTCTGTTCAGGATGAAGGCCCGAGTCGCACGACCTGACCGGGCTGGATGGATTGCAGCGCAACGAGGACGTTCGGGACGAGCAGCAGCAGGTCTTCGCGACGAATGGACCTTCCGGACAGAATTAGGATGGCGATTTGCCGTCCGGCTACATTTTGCTGGTATTCAAAGCCGCGATCGACAGTGAGCAATACATCGAATTTGGCGGCCTCTGCGGCATTCAGAAGGTCATCGTTCTCGAGTCCACTAAAACCAGCGTAGCGAGCACCTTGGCACTCATGGCCAGTCAAGTGATTTCGCAGTCTGTGGTCGACGCACTCGTCAAGGAGGATCCGCATGAAAGCAGTGAGGAGTGCCTAGGGGCGAGTGACCGAAGCGTCGCAGAGCAGGTCTTTGGCTTGTTCGAGCGCGGCAATGGCCATTTCCCGGCTGACCCCGGGAAATCCTTCCAAAAAGTCGTCCAGACTGTCCCCAGCTTCGAGGTAATCAAACAGCGCTTGCAGCGGTACCCG
>Ga0126378_10000829_pt1 | contig 22668 bp, 10 predicted proteins | sample PanSoiMetPlot_23_FD_92587 | JGI IMG/M metagenome (GOLD analysis project Ga0126378, IMG submission 92587) | Tropical forest soil microbial communities from Panama - MetaG Plot_23 | ecosystem: Environmental > Terrestrial > Soil > Tropical forest > Bulk soil | place: Panama | collected 2016-02-17
ATCCGGTTCGCTGTCGCCACGGCCATGCGTCAGGAGGAGACATGCCGGATCACATGGTCGGACTTCGATGCCGAGAGCAGGATGCTCCTGATCAGGGACCGAAAGGATCCCCGTCGCAAGGGCGGAAACAATCAGCGCATCCCACTTCTCGCCGTCAGCGGGTATGACGCGGTTGCGATCCTCGAAGAGCAACGTGCCTTTCTCGACAGCACGCTTGGTCGCATTTTTCCATACAACAGCAGATCAGTCGGTACCGCGTTCCGCCGCCAATGCAGAGAGCTCGGAATTGACGATCTACATTTTCACGACCTGCGCCACAAAGGCACAAGCCGGCTGTTTGAAGCGGGCTTCTCGATCGAACAAGTTGCACTCGTCACCGGACATAGAGACTGGAAGATGTTGCGCCGCTATACGCATCTGAAACCGGAAGCTCTGCATCAGCCAAATTCGCAAAAGAATAGACTGCCGACGAGTGAAGCGTCCGCAGCGTGAACTGCGTATTGTATCGCGATGCTTTGAACCGGACGCCGGTCAGAGAGTATCAACTCAATGTATCAACCGCGGAGGCGTAGCTAAAGGACTCCGTCCGGGTCATCAGCTTGGAAGGCTTTGGGAAATCTGTTCTGAGACATGGCTGGAGGCGCGCACCGAACTGCCAATGACGCGCTTCTGGTGAGGGCCCCAGTCATCAGGGTCGCCGGCGCGGCAGCGCCACCGCGACCGCTGAGACCGGCAACGGCATCAGCCTGCCCCCGGCCACCACCGCATTTCCGGGACATCCCTCTAGCCACGTGCCCTCGACCCGGGTGCGGGAGATTGCGGCCATGCTCAAGGCGATCCACGCAAGCGAGGACATCGCGGCAGCGCGCGAAAAGGCTATGCGAGTGGTCGAGAAGCTGCGGGCGCTGCGCCTGGCCCGCGCCGCCGAACTCGCCGAGGTGGCGGTCGAGGAGACGCTGGCCTACTACGCGTTCCCGGAGGAGCACTGGCGTCGGATACGCACCAACAACCCGCTCGAGCGCATCCTCCGCGAGATCAGACGGCGCACGCGCGTCGTCGGCGCGTTTCCGGACGGACAATCAGCCCTCAACTTGGCTGCCGCCAGGCTGCGCCATATCTCCGGCACGGCGTGGTCGACGAAGAGATACCTGAACATCGAGCTGCTGAAGGACCAGCAGATGAGAGCCAGTGTCGGGCGCCGCTCAGCCCAAACAAAAGTGCGAAAGATTCTGGACAGTACCTTGCCGCTCCCCGGCAGCGGGCACAAAGTCCGGCAGCCCATCGCCGTTGATGTCGACGAGGTCCCAGTTCATGGCCGCCGTGCCACTGCTGGGCATCACGCCGACGCGACGTTGTAGGGGGATCACTTGGCCCAACGTCTCATCTAGATGAATGGATTCGAAAAACACGGTAAAATGGGTTACGGTCCCTCGACGCTTTGGCCCACCCCTGAGCCCGAACGCAGGCTCAAGTATTGGAGTGCTCCGTCATGCCTAGCGTTGAGGTCGTCGGCGTGCATCCGATTGAGGCTGATGAGCCTTGCCATTTGATCGAAATGGCCATTTGCGATCCTGATCAGAAATTCAGTGTAGATGATCTGACGCAGGTCATCGAAAACTTTGGCAAAGATTTTTGGCAGGTTGCCTACGATGAGAGATTCCTCGACGTGCATGGCCTTCATCCGAGCCATGAACGGCCGGACACCAAAGAGTACCGATTGGTTTTCTTCTTTCACCACTTAGATCTCGCAAAGCCTCTGCAGACAAGCCTTGGGCAGGTGGGTCTGCCGACGCCATCACCACAGCCTGAGCCTCTAGCTTTCATGATCTATGGACCGCCATAATTCCTCCGACACCTGCCAGCAGATCATCGGGAGCCACCCGGTCTACGGCGTATTACTTTCTGGAGTAACTCTTTTGCAGGGTTGGAATGTGTGGCGACTTCTTCGAGCTTCGTCATCAACGCGGGTTCAATGGTTCGATTCATGTCCAGCATGTTTTGGACATGGCTGATCACGGCGTCATCGAGGCCTTGGTCTATCGCCCGCGAAATCCACATCTCATATTCCTGCTCATTTTTCGTTCCCCATCGACGCCCCTCAGCACTTGATTTGCTAACACGATTTGAGCAGCCGGATTCCCTAACTCCGCTGACCTGCGCAAAAAAAGCCGCGCCTTCTGCTCCTGCTCCTCAAAGGTGCCTTCGTATCCTCGCCCTAATCGGTAGGCGAGACTGCAAGCAAGGTTTGCGAAAGCATCTCCTTGTGCAGCAAGGTCCTCTGCTTTGCGCATCCAGTTGCGAGCCTCCTCGTAATTTCCTCTATCGTCCTCGACGCCAGCGAGGTCAACGTACCCTGCAGCATTACCGCTTTCCGCCGCCGTTTTGAACGCTTCGATGGCTTCGGAAATACGACCCGCCTCGCGAAGGGCAACCCCCTCTTCCCAGACTTCTTGCCCCTTTTTCGCAGCCTCAATGTCTACCTTGTTCATTCCTCGCCTCCTCTACCACCCTTAAAAGTAGGGACATTTAGAGGTTCATTTCGCTGTACAACGCCTCCGAGCGGTATTGGTACTGTTCCTCTTCTCATAAATATCATTAGCGGGACCGAGCGCTTTTTCCGAGAGCGCCAGCGCTTGCATGTGGAGCGGCTCGGCATCGGCGTACCAACCTTGACTCCTGTAGAACCCCGCCAGGTTGTTGAGCGCTCTCGCGACATTGGGATGGTCGGGACCGAGCGATTTTTCGCGGATCGCCAGCGCTTGCTTGAAAAGCGGCTCGGCGTCGGCGTAGCGACCTTGTACTCGATACAGCTCAGCCAAGTTGCTGAGTGATGTCGCCGGGTGATTCGGGCCAGAAGTCGTTTCATGTGTCGCAAGTGCTGCCTGGGCCAAGGACAGGGCCTCGCCAGCGCGCCCGGTGTCGAGCAAAAGACGCGCGTACATAGGCTGCGCTCAAGTTCATTGATTCTGATTCACATGTCGCAGAACCGGGTCGGATGCATGGACGGCCAGAGCATTGATGCCCACGTGGAAGACCTTGTAATCCCGTGCGATCAGCCACTCGCGCAATGCCGTCGCGTCCGCCTTAATCGTTTCGACTAGTAGCGCCGGCCTGTTGTTGGCGATCGACTGCGCCGCGCCGGCGAGCACCTCCATCTCCATGCCCTCGACATCGATCTTGATAAAATCAATCCGAGGCAGCTGCAGCCCATCGAGAGTAATCCCCTGAACGGGTCGCAGCTTGTCCTCCGAATAGTCGACCGGCTGCCCAATGAATTCGGTATTGTTGGACTTGCGCAGCTCCAGGCTGCCAAAACTCGCCGGTGTTAGATAGTCAAGTTGCGGCATCATGAGAACACCTGGCTTGTCTGTGATGGCTGCGTTGAGCGCGGTCGCATTGAAGCAGTTGTTTATGGCGATGTTTCCGGCCAGCGCATAGTAAATGCGTTCCTGCGCCTCGATGGCGAGCACGGCGCCCCAACCTGTCATGCACCTTGCCCATTCGACCGTGTGGACGCCGATATTGGCGCCGCAGTCGATGGCGAATACGCCATCCTTGAAATACTGCCGACGCAAATTGAGCACCGACACGGCCATTGACACTTCGCCTGGGTCAAACGCGCCGCATTCGAGAACCTGATGTCCGACCCCGAAACCGCTGTCTGGAGATGTCATGCGGTAGTCGAGCCGCGACACGATCATGGTGCCATGATCTGATGCGGCAAGTACGAAGGCGAGCTTACGCCTGCAGTTCGACATCGTTTGTTCCAGCTTCCGTTACGGCCGCTGGGGCCAAGAAGGCGAGGCAAGCTGAATCCGAATTCGATTCTTAGGTTCATTCACTGAAGAACCCATCGACACATCCCCATCGAAGCGGCTTTGGCCTGATTCGGCAGGCCCGAAAAATGGAATAAAACCGCAAACTCGCCCACAACTATCTTTCCCGCAGACTCTCGTTCTTGTACCGAAGCAATGGCGACAGCAAGTAGGATATGATGGAACGCGAACCCGTCTTGATCTCCGCTGTGACCGCCATCCCGGGAGAGAGGTTGACGATGCTGTCCTCGACCTGCATCTGCTTTTGGTCGAGCGAGATGCGCGCCGCGTAGACGAGTTCCTGACCTTTTGGTTCGCTGGTGGTCGTGGGGGCGCCCTGTATCTCGTCGTTCGATTTCTCCGGCGGTTTGTCCTTCACGATCGCGTCCTGCGAAACGGTCAGAACCTTGCCATGAATGAGCCCGTAACGCGTGAAATTGAACGTATCGATCTTGATTTCGACGTCCTGACCGACGTGCACGAAACCGATATCCCGGTTGGGCACCATCGCCTCGATCTCAAGGTGACTATCCTGCGGCACGACCACGGCCAGCGCTTGGGCCGGCGTCACAACGCCCCCGATCGTATGAATCGCAAGCTGCTGTACGACGCCGTCGACCGGCGCGACGAGGTGCTGCAGTTTCGTTCGTTGCTCAGCCTTGATGACATCTTGCGCCAGCCCCGCCTCCTTCTGCACGGCCTTCGCCAGTTCATCGAACAGGGTCCGCTGATATTCGGCCGCCGTCTTGATCCGGGTTTCGGCCAGCGCCGCGACCGCCTCGCTGATCTCGCGATAGCGGCTTTTCTGGACCAAGAGATCTTGCTGCTGACCGACGAGTTCCTGCAGGTCCGTCAGATACAGCAATTTCGAGCCGAGTTCCCTTTCGGTGAGATATTTACGAACATTCACCCGCTCTTGCAGCAACGGTATGGTTTCGCCGAGCTTGTTGATGGTTGCCTTTATGGTCTCCCGCTCGGCCTCCTTCTGCGCTTCCTGACGCTTGATTTCCTCGAGCTTGGCATTGTGCTCGTGCGCCTGGCTGGCCAGGAAGCGGCGATGCATCTCGATGGCCTCGGGACTCGCTCCCTCAGGGGAATGAAAATCGATTGTGGGATCTTCGTTTCCGGCCAGCGCCGCGCGCAGCCGCGCGGCTTCGAGCCGCGTCGCCATGAGGTCATTTTTCAAATGCCCAAGTTCGGCTGCGGTCATGGTCGGGTCGAGCTCGACCAGGACCTCGCCGGTGGTGACCAGCTGTCCATCGCGCACATGAATGGCGCGAACGACGCCGGTTTCGAACGGCTGGATTATCTTCGTTCGGCCGCTGGGGACGATCCGGCCGGTCGCAGTCGTCACGATGTCGACCCTGCCCAGGGACGCCCATGTCAGCGCCAGGCAGAAAAGCGCAATGATCGTGCCGCCGATCGCACCGGCCAACGGTGGCGGCGGCGTCTCCACGATTTCGAGGGCGGCCGGTAAGAAAGCCAGCTCCTGCGCAGATCGTGATCGCCGCTTTGGAACCGATGGAGCGAGTGCCTCAGCGAACTTCATGGATGCCCGCCTGCATGCGATAGAGTGATGCGTAACGGCCACCGGTCTTGATCAACTCGTCATGCGTGCCGTCCTCGACCAGACGGCCGCGGTCAATCGTGATAATCCGATCGCTTCGGCGTACCGTGGAGAGCCGGTGCGCAACTATGAATACCGTACGCCCCTGAGAAAACTGGGGCATGTTCTGCTGGATGATGCGTTCGCTCTCGTAATCGAGCGCACTGGTCGCCTCGTCGAAAATCAGAATGCGCGGATCCGTTACCAGGGCACGGGCGATGGCAATCCGTTGGCGCTGCCCGCCGGACAGACTGGCTCCCCGCTCGCCCACGATGGTGTCGTAGCCGTTGGCAAGCTCGAGGATGAATTCATGGGCACCTGCCATCTGGGCCACTGCAATGATCCGATCGAACGGCAATGACGGATGAGCAAGCGCGATATTGTCGCGTACCGAACAGTTGAACAGCACGTTCTCCTGCAGCACTACGCCGACTTGGCGGCGTAACCAGGACGGATCGACCGCGCTCAGATCGAAGTCGTCGACGAGCACCCGGCCGCTTTCCGGCACATAGAGCCGCTGGATCAGCTTGGCCAGCGTACTCTTGCCTGAACCCGAGGGTCCGACGATGCCAACGATCTGTCCGGCGGGCACCCGCAAGTTAATATCGTGAAGAATCTCAGGTCCGTCGATCCGATAACGGAACGTCGCATGCTCGAAGGTGATGTTCCCGCGCAGCCGCGGCAATACGGTTTGGCCCGGCTTGTAGATCGGCTCCGGTGTTGTGTTGAGAATGTCACCCAACCGCGCCACCGACAGCCGCGCCTGATGGAAGTCCTGCCAAATCTGGGCAAGCCGCAGAACCGGCGCACTGACCCTTCCGGCAAGAATGTTGAACGCCACAAGCTCACCGACCGATAAACGTCCGTCGATGACGAGCTTGGCGCCGAAGTAGAGCACGCCGGCTGTCACCAGCTTGTTGACAAGTTGCACCAGCTGGCTCGCGGTGTTCCCGAGACTGAGCACCCGAAAGCTTGCCGTGACATAGGCGGCGAGTTGCTCCTCCCACCGTCGCTGCATATGCGGTTCGACCGCCATCGATTTTAGCGTTTCAACGCCGTTCACGCTCTCAACCAAAAACGCCTGGTTCTCGGCTCCCCGCTCGAATTTCTCATCGAGCCGACGCCGAAACAGCGGCGTCGCGAAAGCCGAGATGCCAATGTAGAGCGGGAAGGATGCCAGCACGACAAATGTCAGAAGCTGCGAATAAATGTACATCACCCCCAAGAACACGAATGTGAAGAACAGGTCGAGGACGAGAGTCAGCGCCGAACTGGTCAGGAAGTTTCGGATGTTCTCCAGTTCCCGCACCCGCGCGACCGAATCTCCGACACGACGGGCCTGAAAATAGGCAGTTGGCAACGCCAATAGATGGCGGAACAGGCGAGCGCCAAGCTCAACATCGATGCGGTTGGTGGTGTGGGCAAAGACGTAGGTCCGCAGAATCCCGAGGATCGTTTCGAACACCGATATGATCACGAGACCGATGGCGAGCACGTCGAGCGTGCTGAAACTACGATGCACCAGAACCTTGTCGATGACGACTTGGAAGAACAAGGGGGAGATCAGGGCAAAGAGCTGCAGGAAGAACGAAGCTATCAGGACCCTGGTGAGTACCTGGCGGTACTTGTGAATGGCGCCAACAAACCAGGTGATATCGAAGCGGCGGGACAGATCGAGCAGCCCGACCCGGCGCGTCAAGAGCACCAGCTGGCCATTCCAGACCCTTACGAGCTCCGCGCGCGTCATTAACATTGGTCGCGACGACAGCGGAGACTGCACGATGACCTTGTCTTCACCGGCCTTCACCAGCCACAAGAAACCGCCATCGCGCAACGCCGCTATGCCGGGCAGCGGCGTCGTGCTAAGGCGCGCCCAGGTCGTCGTGTAGCCGCGCGCCTTGAGCCCGAGTTCTCTGGCGCAGCGGAGCATTTCGGCGGCGCCTATAGCCCCGCGCCCAAAACGGTGGCGCAGCTGCTCGGGATCGGCCGCAATCCCATGAAATCGCAACATCATCACAAGGACAGCAAGCCCTTGATCCACTTCAGCGGTATGATCTGGAGCCGTTTGCGTCATCTGTGTACGGTGTGTCTTGGCAGAGGCTGTTGTGAGGCCGGGCCGATCAAGTGATGCTCCCCTAAGACATCAACTCCCGGGATGCACGACAGCTGCGGCTGCAAATTGGCCGCCTCAATGAGCACGGTGTATTTCACGTGATGCGGCATATCTCTAGCGCCGGCAGTTCAATGAGGGCTCACGGTCGTTGAGTTGCGGCCTTGAGCCTTCGAGAGTTCGTCCAGTGCTGTGCGACGAGTCGATTGTCCCGGTTAATAGCCTCGTGGCGCCGTACTTGCGGCACCTGGCCACACTGCAGGCGGTCCTTTGCGTACTCATTGTTGGCTCTTTGACTCAATCGACAGTGACGCTAGGCACTTGCGATTTTGATTTCAGATCTGTGTGTTTTTACGGATGTTTTTTGTTGCCGTGCTGAGGCCTCAAAACCAGGAATAGATCGCAAAACAGCTTTGACATGATCCACCGTGATAAGCCGCGTGCATTCGAACTGGCGCGGTGTATCCTTGTGGCGGGGACAATACAGAAAGTCTTTGTGGTCGAAGCGGTGGCGTACGTCGTTCCAGCACGAGTTGCAGGCGTGATAGTTGATCACGCGATAAGGCGTTTCGAATTCGTTGGTCGGATGGGTGAAGCCCGAGATCATCACCACTGGCGTCCCCAATGCCCACGCAAGCCATGATAGTCCGCTGGAAAGCCCGATAAAAAAATCGGCATGTTTGAGCCAACGCGCGCGCTCCTGCAACGGTCGATCGCCGGTTTCGTCCTCGGCCCCGTTGGGAATATGGTTCCAGATCAATCCGACCCCGTTGGCGGGCTTTTGGTCGATGCATATCACGCGGTACCCGGCCTGCTTCAGGAAGGAGATAATCTCGCGCCAGCCATTGGGATTGTTCCAATGCTTGCTCTGCGTTGTGCTCTGCACCGCAATGCACACGTAAGGTTCAGGGATGGGTCGGGTGTGATCGTTCAACACGATGCGTGGCGGCACTTCACGGGGATCGACGCCCAGTATGTAACCGGCTGTCCGATGGAGGCCGACATGGCGAAAATCACAGGGCTGAAATACGAAATCGCTGTCGTCAAAAAACAGGCCTATCGAATAGGTTGCATAGTAACGCTCGGGCTTGACCTTGTCGTGGGTCGCAAACTCAACATCCGGGTGCGCGCTGCGCAGAAGCGAAATGAGCGCCTCGCCCATCGCGCAGGTGAGCCGGCAACCGTGGCGCTCTTTGAACTTTACCGCGTATGGAAACCAGCCAAGCGGATCGCCAAGCGTGCCGACTGGGAATTGGATGAGCACTTCGCGATCGGCAGCCGAATAGTCGTGAGCCAGAACGCGCTCGCCCCCCTGCCATACCTCTATCCGGGCGGGCACAAAATATCGCTTGGTGCTGTTGATCCGTCCGGCCTTTAATTCGGTCTCGAACAGGATGTTGCCGGTATCAATGTCGCTCAGCCGCACCCGCCACGGTTGGTCCGTTTCGGGCAACATGACGCGACATCCATCATTGAAATCGAACTGTATCCCCCGAGGGCCCTGCTGCGTCGGCACCTCTGCGGGTGGCGGATAGGCACGTTTTTCCGAGCCCGTCGACGAAGACGAGGCATCTGCAAGACCTGCATTAACGGATAACGACTTCGTCAATCGATTGGCCGGATCGGCACTCCCGACATTCGGTGCCGTGCCCGGTCCGACCGCCGAAGCCACCGGCGCGATGATTAACTCTTTCATCCGTGATTGTCTTCCTTGGCCTGATGCACTCTGCCCCTTGTTCTCGAACGCTGGTGCGGCGCTCCGATCGATGAGAGTTTGCATCGCGCTTTTTTTGCTGGTGCTTTTCGTTTTCCATCGCACCTCCACGATCAGGCGTGCTGGGCGTGGGCGTTGACCGCCAGCATTTCGGCTGCGACTGCCAGATCGCTGATCACCGTGCTGCCATGGCCATCGCTCGCCGACGCAAATTGCGCTGCCGCGAACTGGTTGAGAAGCGCAAAGTCTGCTGGGTGCCCACTGCCACCGAGATTGTCGGCCAGTACCGAGAACCCTAAGGTGTCATTGGAGCCAAAGGCCATGGAGATCGCATCGACGAGATCCGGTATATGAGAGCCGGAGACCGTGCCACTGCGATCGACCGATGAATCCGAGGACGCGGTCGTGGCGCTATTGATCGAGCACCCGTTGTCGTCTTTCAGGCTTTTTCCGTCGGTCACGGCACGATCAGTGGCGCGGCCAGAACAGACGACATCGCTGGTATCGACTGCGGTACCGCTCCCCGATGCCACCATCTGGCCGCCATTGCCGACCGTGGTGTCGCTCGCTGTGCCGGACGCGTCCGGAAGACCGCCGCTCGACACCGTCGCATTCGTGGCCGCCACGATGTCGGTCCCTGAAACATTGCTCGGCGTTCCCCCGCCGACCGCGGCGCCCGACGGCGTTTGCACCTGGCCACCAAAGGCGTTGCCTGTGGCCCCGCTCGGCACGCCGCCGGCGGCCGGTGCGGTCGCGGTCTCACCACTATCGACAATCGCTTGCTGGATCGCGGGCGGAGGACTCTCGATCGTTGCCGTGCCGCCTGCCGGCACGTTGGCGGTTTCCACGCTGTTGACGGGCGCTTGCTCGATGGGCGGATCGGTAATCAGCGTGCCCCCGTTGCCATCCGACGCCGCGATGAAATTCGACGTTACATGGTTGCCCAACAAGGTAAGGGCCGCTGAATGAACGCCGTCGCTCACCGTCAAGGTGCCGCTCGTATTGCCGCCCGCTTCCACGAACGAAACCGTCGTGCTCGAGCCGAATGCGATGTCCGCAAGGTCCAGGTGGTCGGCGGAGGTCGTAAACCCGCCAATCCGGCCCGCAAAGCCTGTGGACTGTTCCAGCAGCAGCGATCCGCCATTGGCTCCGAAGGCGGTGATGCCGTTAGCGACCCCGCCCGCCGACACAATCTCGGTTCCGCCATTCAACGTCGTTCCGCTGTCAACGCCGCCCGAGAAGACGAACTCCCAGCCGCCGCTGCCAATAGTGGCGCCGACTGCCGTTCCGCCGATGAGGTTTAGCGTGCCACCGCTGGAAACCGATACGCCCTGCACGGTCTGACCCGATGTGACATCGAGCGTGCCCCAAGCGGCCACCGTAACATTGCCGCCGGCTGCGACTGTCGCGCCGCTCACCGTCCCGTCGATCACGAGATTGCCGCCGCTGTTGACCGTGACGCCGCTCACGACGCCGCCATAGAGCACATCAAGCGTCGTGGCGCTGACGACGGTCGCGCCGCTGACGATACCGCCCGATGCTACTTCCAAGGTAACATTCGCGCTGGTCACGTAGTTGCTCATCATGTAGCCGCCAGTGATTTCCATGAAACTGCCGGCCGCATATGTCGTGCCGTTCGCGGTGCCGCCGCTCAACAGTTCGAGCGTGCCGCCGCTGGAGACGGTCGTGCCGTTCACTATGCCGGCCGACCCGACCTCCAGGGTTGTTCCCCTGCCGACGACGTAGTTGTTTTGGGTGAATCCCGATGCAATCTCCAGGATGCCGCCGCTCGAGACGGTCGTGCCACTCGCGACGGCGCCGCCCAGCAGATAGAGTATTCCGCCGCTGGAGACAGTCGTTCCGCTCGCAAGGCCGCCAGACGAAACGACCAGGAAGGCGTTATCGACGACGCCGACACCCTGGACGGTCTGTCCCGACAGAACATCGAGCTGTCCAGAACCTCCGGATACGAGCGTGGTCGCGCCGCTTGCGATCGTCGCACCGCCGACGTAGCTGCCGTAAACCGTCAGTTTGCCGCCGCTGCTGATCGTCAGGTTGCTTGCCGTGGCTCCATAGTCAACGATGAGGGTGCCGCCGCTGTTCACGGCGACCCCGGCAACGCTCTGCCCGTTCGTATCGAGAACGCCGCCGCTCGAAATGACGGCGCCTCCATTGGAGACCGTCGCACCGACAACCGTGCCGTTGACCGTCAAAAGGCCGCCGCTGCCGACCGTCGTGTTGCTTACCGTCCCGCCGGACGAAACAACGAGCGTACCGGCGCTGGCCACTGGGACGTTCCAGTCGACCTGGCCTGACAGCACGTCAAGAGTGCCGCCGCTCGACACCGTGGCGGTGCCGCCGACCGCGACCGTCGCCCCGCTTGCCGTTCCGAACACGGTCAACCGGCCGCCGTCATCGACCGTGGTGTTGCTCGCGACACCGCCGGACGAAACAAGAAGGTTGCCGCTGTTTTCAACCGAGACGCCGCTGACGGTCTGACCGGACAACACATTGATCGTGCCGCCGCTCGACACAAAGACGGCGCCACTCAAGGCAGTCGCGCCATTCACCGTCCCATCAACGATCAATTCGGCGCCGCTGCTGACCGTGACATTGTTCGCGGTCCCACCCGAGGCCACCTCCAAAATAACACCGCTGCTGACGGTATAGTTGTTTTGTATGTATCCGGAATCGACGATCAGCGTGCCGCCGGCGCTGATCGTCATCGTCCCGGTCGTGATGGCGCCGCCCCACAAATCGAGCGTGCCGCCACTCAGGACCGTTGTATTGCTCGCCGTGCCGGCCGACCCGACCTCCAGCATGAGCCCGCTGCTGACGACATAGTTGGTTTCCGTGAAGCCGGAGTCGGCTATCAGAATGCCGCCCGTCTGGATCGTTGTCCCGCTCGTGATCGCTCCGCCCAACAGATCCAGCGCGCCGCCGCTGAAAACGGTCGTGTTGGTCGCCGTTCCGCCGGGCGACACCAGCAGCATGCCGCCATTGGAAACCGATACGCCCCATACGCTCTGGCCGGCCTGGACCCCAAGAAAACCACCTTGCAATACGCTGGCGTGGCCGCCGGACGCGACCGTCGCACCATTCACCGTGCCGTAGATCAGCAAATTGCCGCCGCTGTTCACAGTGGCGTTGCTCACGGTACCGCCATTGAACACGTCCAGCTCAGTGCCGCTGGTGACGGTGGCGCCGCTCACGGTGCCGCTCGTTCCGACCTGGAGGGTGACGTTGCTGCTCGTCACGTAGCCGCTGATCGAATAGCCGTAGCCGATTTGCAGGAAGCTGCCCGGCATGTTTATGGTGCCGTTCGCGATCGCGCCGCCGAGCAGGAACAGCGTGCCGCCGCTCGCGACTGTGGTGCCGTTCACGATTCCACCGGACGCAACCTCCAGGAAGACGCCGCTGCCGACCGTGTAATTGTTCTGCGTGAAGCCGGAGTCGACGACCAGCGTGCCCCCGGCGCTGATGGTCGTGGTCCCGGCCAGGCTGCCGCCGCCGAACACGTCCAGCATGCCGCCGCTCAGCACGGTTGTATTGCTTGCGATGCTGCCGGACAGCACCTCCAATGTGCCGCCGTTCGACACCACACTCCCGTTGGCGGTGCCGTTGATGGCTGCGATGCCGGTGCCGGTAACGTTGACCGCATTGCCGGTCCCGTTCACCATCGCCCACGAATTGGCGCCGACGTTCACCTTGTCGTTATTGCCGAATATCTCCGCCGCATTCGCCAGGGTGCCGACGTCCGGACCGATCGTGATGGACGCGTTCGAAGCACTGGTGGTCGGAAACGCGCTCGTATACGCGAACCCACTCAATAACGTTCCTGCACCGACGTAGATCTGATCGCCGGCACCCGCGGTCAGGATCACCTCGGAGGGACCGACTTGGGCAATCTGGTCGTTGTTCCCGGAAACGATTCCAATCCCGCCATCTTCGACCATGATGGCCGTATTCGAGGCATTGACCGTCGCCGACTGCGAGGGAAGGTCGACCGAATCATTGAACCCGGATACGGTCACAACGCTGCCGCCATAGGCGACAATCACATCGTTGTTGCCATTGACGGTGAAGGCGACCGCGCCTGACCCTGTGGCCGGATCCCCGTCTGCCAGCCACTGGTCCGAATAAGAGTACGTGCCCGACGCCAGGATTTGCAGCGCATTGGCGGCCGGACTGATCCATTGCGGAGCGGTGGACACCAAGTCCTGGTTGGGATCGGCCGTGGAGCGGTTGGGCCCTTCCCCCTGATCCGCCGCGTATTGAGCAACCGCCACCGCCATTGTGGCAAGGTCCAGAGCTGTCGGTGCGGCGCTCTTCTCCATGTACTGGCCGAATGTCGCCATCTCCTCCGCGGTCGGAAGACGGCCAAGCGCGTTCTCAAACGCCGCCAGCACGTCGAATCCATAGTATATGTAGCCGGCGTTGGCGCCCTGGCCGGTGAAAATTCCATAGTTCACATTATATTCCTGCGTACTCGTAATAAGGGAGTGCGCAAGGGTATTTCTGTCCAATATTCCGTTTGTTATGTCATAGGCAACAAACTGCCTCTCGGCATCGTCCATCGTGTGCCCGAGAACGGTCTGATAGATCTCGTTCGCAGTCGCGAGGTCCTGCCGCTCCGTTGCGAGATCGATCGTGATCGTCCTTGTCGGATCGCCGTACCCGTTGTTGACCGTCCACGTATCGATGCCATTGGCATCGATGAAGTGCGAAGCGCTTCCTGGCTGGTAGCCGGTGCCGTAATAAGCGGCCGGGCTGTTGGCCGCGACGGTCCGCGACCACTCGTAGCTTCCGTTCGCATGCGGGAACGTGGCCGTAATATCCGTAATGCCGGTCGACGTCGCCAGCGTCGTGATCAGGCCGTTGGCGCTGACCGTATACGTGTTCGAACCAACGAGCGTATTCAGAGTGTCCGTCGTGTCGCCGTAGTAGTTGGACACGCTGGACTTCGACCCGTCCGGCGCAATGGTCGTGGTCTCGACCTGGTTGAACACGCCGTTGCCGTTATTATCGATCCTCGTCACGGTCACCAGGCCGTTGGCGCTGGTCGTTGTCGTGGTCTGAGACCGCAAATTCGCAAAACTGTTGCCGTATGCGGTCTTGATGACCTCGGTCTTGCTGCCGTCGGTATTCAGCGTCGTTGCATCAGACCCGATGATGTCCGTTCCCAGCAGCGATGCCGGCAGGGCGGCGCCGCTGAGGATGTCGGCGGCGGCCGCATTGAGATTTGCGGTCGTTTCCTGCCCGGTCGTATCGAAGACGAAGCTCTTGGTGAGTCCGTTGGGTGAGACGTCCGCAACGATCTGCCCGATAAGCGCGCCGGTGCCGTCATAATTCAATGTCGTCGTGGTCGTGCTCGCATCCGCGTTGATGACGACGTTCACGGTCTGACTGAATGCGGTCGCCCCAAATGAGCCGGTGCCGCTGCGGGTTTCGGTCGTGGTATCGTCGGCGTTCCTGACAAAGGTGTCCGTAACGACGTTGTACTGCGTCCCATCGTAGTCGGAGTAATCCGTTTCCGTGGTTGTGCGCCCGTCATAGCTGACGTTGATGTTGGCCTGTTGCACGATGAAGAACAGATCGGCGGGATCATAATAGGTCGTTTGATCGGACACGGAACCGTCCAGCCCGATGGACTTGACCGCCACAATGTATGGGAGCGCGCTGCTGCCCAGGGTCGTCGAGGTGGTCGTGGTCAGCTTGTCGGCCGATGTGACGATGATCGTCGTATCATTGGGGATCGGTGAACCGTTGATCGTATTGGTAACGGTTTGCGTCGTGGCGCCCGTGTCGGCGATGCTGATGCTCTCGTTCGCCGCCGCGTTGAAGCTCGGCGCGATCGTCCCTGCCAGCGCACCCGACAGCGCCATCGTAATGGCCTTGGTCTGACCATTGCCCGAGGTCTGCGTCTTGACCGAGCTCCTTAAGGTCGTCGTGCTGTTGATGACGTCGGTGTCCTCGCAATCCAGAAGGTTGCCGCCGTCGCCATTGGTGTCGTAAGTCGTCGTTTCGCTCTGGGTGTCGACCGTCGTGCCGGCCGCATTCTGGTAGACCGTCTGTACCGACAGCCCGTTGCCGGACGTCGTCCTGGTAACGGTGCCGAGGAGCGCATGCGCTGCATTGTAGCTCGTAACCGTGTCGACAACCGAGCCGTTCGTCTGGGTTTGCAAGGTCTCCGACTGATCGACGGTCGTGATCGTTCCCGTCGCATTGAGATAGCGGCTGGTCGTTATCGTCTGCTGATCGGCGCTCGTATTGGTGACCGTCTGCCCGATCGTCGCCCCGTTCGCACTGGTGGCGGTGACCGTCTCGGTGCGACTGCCGTCGCCGTTGAGGACGGTGTTGTCCGTCGTCACGCGATTGAAAATCGGCGCCCCCGAACCGTTCACCGCGCCATTGGCATCGACCTGCCTTATGGTCGAAAGACCGTTGGCGAAGGTCTTCGTCACCGTCTCGCGGATCAGCCCTGCCCGGTTGGAGCTGGCGACCGTCTCGGTTTGGCTGCCGTCGGCGTTCAGCGTTATCGAATCGGTGGTCGAGAAGTCGGTGGTCGTGTCGCCCTTGACCGCCGTGGCCATCGTCCGGGTCAAGCCGTTGGCGCTGGTCGTGGCCGTCGTCATCAGCAGGAGCGGCCCGCCCGACGTGGCGTAATGCTGGGTCGTGTCCGTGACGGTCCCGTTCGCGCTCGGCGCAATCGTTTCGGTCTGATAGGTCGGAACCGAGCCGTTCGACTGCCGGGTGATGACCGTCTTCAGACCGGCCCCGACGACGATGATCCCGGATTGGATCGTCGTGATGTCGCGGACGCTCCCATTCGTCCCGCCGGTGTAGTGGGTGACGACCTCGGTCCGGGTGCCGTCCGCATTGATGGTGGTCACATCCGTCGTCGACTGGTCGGTAACGCCGTCGCCGTCGAAATCATGAAGGACCGTGGAGGAAAGGCCGCCGGCGCTGGTGACCATCTGGGTTTGGTCGATGCGCGCCTGGTTGAAGTTGTAATCGGACACCGTTTCAGTGCGGCTGCCGTCGGCGTTCAGCGTCGTGACGTCGGTTGTCCTGGTCGCGTAATGCGCCGTCGCAAAGGGATTTGCAGTCGTGGTGACCGACAGGCGATTGGGGCTCGTGAGCACGCTGGTCGTCGACAGCAGCGTTCCGTTCTGCGCGGTGGTATTGACCGTTTCGTTATGGCTGCCGTCGGCGTTGATGACGGTCGTGTCGGTCAGCGTCCGGTCGAAGGCGAGGCCGCTCGATGTATATATGGCCGCCGACTGCCCCTGAATGTCGTTCCTGATCGTCTTGACGAGTCCGTCCGCGCTGGTCGTGGCGACGGTTGCGCCGAGGACATCGCCCAGCTGATCGAAATGGACCAGCTGGTCCGTCACCGTCCCGTTGCTCGACGTCGTGACCGTCTCGACCTGCTTGACCAGGTTCGTGGTCCCGAGCGTGGTCGTCGTGGTGATCGTCCGGCGGTCTGTTGACGTGCTCTTCTGGATCGCCTCGAGCGTGTGACCGCCGCCGTCCGCGACCGTGATCGTCTCGTTCAGACTGCCATCGCCGTTGACGACCGTTTGGTCGGTCGTGACCTGGTCCCACGTCCCGTCAGCGACAAAACCGGCGCCCGTGAAGTCGCGGGAGACCGTCGTCGTCAGCCCGTTCGCGCTCACGACCGTCTGGGTCTGATCGATCTTGTTGCTGGTGGAAGCGCCGTAATGCGTCACCGTCTCGGTGGATATTCCGGCCGACGTCGTGGTCGTGTCGCTCGTTGTATGGTCGAACACCGGAGCCGTCGGAGTTCCCGCGCCGGTCGAATCGACCTGGATCGTTCTCGCCAGCCCGCCGCTCGTTGTCGTCGTCACCGCTTCGTTGACGAGCGATCCATCGCCGTTCAGGTTTTGCAGCGTGTCGGTCGTCGTGCCGCTGCTGACCGTGACGGTCTCGGACTGCGATACCTTGCCGTCGCCATTGGCATAGATCGTGACCGTGCGCGCGGCGCTGCCGAGCGTGCCGGATACGATGCTCTCCGACAGCAGTGTGCCGTTGGCGCTGTCGTTGACGACGGTTGTCGTCTTGCTCCCGCCCGCATTCGAGATCGTCGTGGTCTGCCCGCCAACGACAATGAAGGCGCCATTGTCGAGCGCGGATGTGGTGACCGAGGTCACCAGGCCGCCGCTGCTCTGCGGCGTATTGGTGGTGACGGTCTTGTCGAGCAAGGTGCCATTGGGGCTGGCGTCAGTCTGCGTGGTCGTCGCGGCGCCGCCTGAACTCGTCACCGTCTGCGCCACCGTCGTCAGATCAAGCGTCGTGCCGTCGGTGAGATCGCTGGTCGTCGTGCGCGTCACCGTGTTCGCGGTGGTCTGCGTCACCGTCGTCACCAGGCTCGTCACCGTCGTTCCGGCGGACGTGGTCACGGTCCTGGTCCGCGTGCTCCCGCTCACCACGGTCGCATCGACGGTGTTCGTCGCCATGGCGGCGTTGCCGTCGATGAGGTTCGTGGTCGTGCGCGTCAGCCCGCCGTTGGTGACGGTGGTCGACGTGACGTTGCTCGCCGTGCCGTCGGGATTGAGATTGGAGATCACGTAAGAGGCGGAGCCGCCGGCGCTGGTGGTGTCGACCTCCTGCTGCGTGGTCCAGCCGCCGCCCAGCTGGTCGCGCAGGATCGTGACCACCGTGCCGCCGGAGCTGACGGTCGTGGTGGTGGCGGTCGCATTGAGCTTTTCCGAGCCCGACGTGCCGGCGCTCGTCAATTCGCCGGCCGACGTGATGGCGCCGCCCCGGTAATGGGTCAGCGTCTCCGAGGTGACGCCGTTGGTCGAGGCGACGATGTGGTCGGTCTGAAGCGTCATCACGACGCCGCCGTTGTTGACGCTGGTCAGCGTCTTGTCCGTGGTCGTGGTGGTGATGCCGCTGCTGACCGCACTTGACGTCAGCGTGTTGAGAATGCGCTGGTAGGCGACGCTGCCGTCGGAATTGTCCGCAGTATCGGCAATCGTTACCGACCCGTCCGCGTTGGTCGTCGTCGTACCGGTGACCACGTAGCCGTTGGCATCGGTCGCAAACGTCACCGTTGCGGCCGTGCCGGTGCCGCCCGAGGTCGTATAGGTCGTTTCCCCGTTGATCGAGGAGCCGTCCGGCAGCGCGATGTTGGTTGCGTCCTGGTTGAGGTTGATCGAGGTGATGCCGAGGCTCGCCAGCGAACGCGCCGTCTGCGTGCCGTCCGCATTGGTCACCATCACGAAAAAATTGGCGAAGTTGGTGTCGCCGGCATCGAGCGCACCGTCGTGATTGGTGTCGAACACATCGAGCAGCGCCTGCATGTCCGACGTGGCGCTCGGGTCCCAGTCTGTGAAGATCACCTGGTTGGCTTGCGTCAGCTGCCCCGTTCCGGTCGGGTCGAAGAACAGCACGCCGTTGCCGGTGCCAGCCCACGCCGTCAGATTCTGCTGACCACTGCCCGTCGAGTCGAAGAACGTATTCGATTGCGACAGTTGCGTGATGTTGATGCCGTTGCCGGCCAAATCGAGAACGATCGGGGCGAAGCCGAAGCCGCTGCTGCCGCCGAAGCCGAAATTGTCGTTGGCGGCAAAGTTGTTCTGGTCCGTGAGACTGCCGAAGTCGGTCTGGTCGGTAAAGCCGCCGGCGAAGTCGGTTTGATTGGCAATGGGGGTTGGATCGGCAAAGCCGGGCGCCAAGCTGGTCCCGCCGGAAAGGTCGCCGGCAAAATTTGTCGTGCTGACGCCGGTGTCGAAGTTGAATCCGGTCGAGCTATCTCCTCCAAGCCCGGTATCGCCAGGCTGTGCAAATTGCGTCGACGAGCCCGTGTCCAGAGAACCGTTGTTTTGCCCGTTTCCGAAGAATGAACCGCTCGGATTACTAAGGTCCGGATTAATTTGCTGCAGCCAGCTTGGCACACCGGTCGTTGCTCCGCCCTGGTTGAACTGGTCAAATTCCTGGTTTATGCGATCTTGCGTGGAAGCAAAGCTATTTCCGAAGGGTGCACCGGCAGGGTTGGCCATGCCGGCAGGGGAGAACGGATCGCCAACGTTGCCGGGCAACCCACCATTGTTTTGGTTGAAGTCATTAAAACCGTTGGCCATGCCGGCAGGGGAGAACGGATCACTGGCGTTGCCGGGCAATCCCGTCGATGGATCAATAGGCGTATTGATGGTTGGCGACCACGGACTCCCGGAGTTGAGATTATCAAATCCCTGAGTTATCCGATTTGAATTACCGCCAGTATCGGCCGCGCCGCCAGGGTTGGCAATCCCAGCAGGGGAGAACGGATCATTAACATCGCCGGGCAATGGACCGTTGGAATCGCCGCCAGGCTTGGTGAATGGCGTCTGCGGACCTTGGTATGTGCTTGGATTTAAGCTTGTCTGACCATTAATGAAAAGGCCGATCGATCCATTGGTACCATTATACGGATTGACAGTTTGTCCGGCTTGGATGATTGCGTAATGCAGAACGCCATTAGCCGGATTATTAATTTCCACTCTTCCGGTAGCACCTACAGTTCCAACTATGTCACCTGGATTAATTGTTCGCCCCTCGGTAACACTATTTTCCTGATTGTGCGCATAAACACTATAATTTCCGTCAGTATTTTTCACAATGACGGCGTTCCCCAGACCACCTGACTGATTATTGCCGGAATAAACGACCACACCGCCCTGATCCGCCGGAATTGGTGTACCAAGTGGCGCACTATAGTCGTCTCCCCAATGATATCTGGGTTGCCCCGTGTCCGGATTTATTCCCCTGTACGAGCCCCAGGTATTGGTTCCGCCCATGTACACGAACGGGGCCGGGAAGGTCGTCATTTGAGCCTCCACCCTAGATCTACAATGATTCCGGTCTCGCACAGGCCGGCTTGTGGGCACCGTGTGCGGTCATGCCAAAGCAGAATTATCTTCTTACCTGACGTCGCGATCTCAGCGCGCATCCGAGGACGGTCAGCGGAGTTGAATTCCTGCCGTATCAGCGTCTTCATTTCGCGGTCTTTGACCTCGACCGCATACCGTCGTGGGAGAACTTCACTGTCTCCATCATCAGCAGTACGCGGCCGCCTGTCCACGCTGCTGACGACTCCAAGGAGCCCTTTTGCAAAAGATACGTTGACAACGCCCTTCAAAGCCTGCCGGCAATTCCAAGTTTTGATCGCGCATGCAAAAATAAATCCGTCCCCAGACTCATCATCATCAGACCCAAGAAACAAAATAAGGTTCTCAGATTCATCAAACCATCCGCGTCGAAAAAAGAAGCCCTCTGGAACTGGACCTCCCCCGATTTTTTTATTGTCCATATCATATACGTATATATGACTTGCCGTCACCTTGTAGAATGACGAAGCCATGTCACTCACCTTGATTTCGCGCACATATTTATCGTCATCAGGACTTGTTTTTACATATCGAAGAACGGACGCATCCGATGAAAAAATTAACGCTCTATCGCTTACAACGGTTCCAAAGTCTGCGGAAAATGAAACATGCGGATCAGACCTCGGATTCTTCTCGAAGAATGCAAGAATGCGATCTGTACCTCTTCGGGCGTCGATCTCACGCACGCTTGCCTTGAGGTAGTCAACAGCGGCCACTCGGTCATCATTTTCACTACATTGCATCGCCGCAGGAAGCAGCCCCGTAAGGGTCGTCAGTTTTGACTGAGTATCGCGAATTTCGACGCTTTGGCCTGCATATACGATAAACTTGTCGTTAGATCCGCACCAAGCTGTGAACAAGCCCGGCAGTTGCATCTGCGTGTGGCGCAACGCTTCAAATGTCGGAACGGTCCTACCCGCGGACGTTGAATTTTGAGGTTGCTGAGCGTGGATGCTCCTCATGCTGATCGCAAGAAAAAGCGCCGCAACAATACAAACCTTAAGCGCAGCAGATATCCTGTAGCCACGCGCGCTCGCGTTTGCTGCGAATTGAGGAGTTGGGCGGCGTTCTCCGAACGGCCATCTCTGCAAGCATCGCCGCGGGGGCTGCGCCCGGTGCAAACGGACCAACGCATCGGGAGCCAAACACGCTCCAGGACGAAATCGCGGCGCAGCACTATCACGGCCGCTCCTTCCCCAACACCCCGCAAAGCCTGTTTTCGTTCCATTCACCACGAGCAGTCTCCGCCTAATTCGAGTCACGCTCCATAGCAGCACTGTGCGTCCTGCTATGGCCGCGCGGAATTAAGCATGGCGACGCTAGATCACAAAACGGGAGTCGCGCGCCCCCCATCTGGGTTAGATCTGGACGTTTTTTAGGGGTGCGCGCTATGCCGCAGGCGCGTCCCCACATCGCGGCTCCCTAGAAAAAAATCTGCGCGTCTAACCCAGATGGGGGGCGCGGCGGTCCCGGTTTGCATGTTAGTGTCAGGAAAGGAAGCCGTATATAGTGGAGGCAGGGCGGTGCGCATTCTTCAAGTCATCGCGGCCGCAGGGCTGGCGGCGCTGGGTGCGCTCGCCGCGGTCCATGCGGAAGCACAGGCGCCCGCGGAGTCCTCCATCTCGTCGCCATGGGCGAAGTATTGCGGCCGGGAGCTCTGCTTCACCGGCGGGGAAGCGCACGCCGGCCAGCAGGTGTTTGCCGCGGTCCTGATCGAGCCGGAAAACGAGTCCCGTAAGAGGTTCCGCATCGTCTTGCCGGCCCGGCTGCAGCTGCAGTCCGGCACCCGCCTCGTCATCGACAGCGACCCGTCGATCAACGGTGAGTACGTCACCTGCGCGCCCAACGGTGGCTGCATTGCCGATTATGACGCGACGCTCGGACTGGTGGCCCGGCTGAAGACGGGCCGGACGCTGAAGATTCACGCGCTCGACCTCGCCAACACCCCGATCACGTTCTCGCTGCCGCTTTCCGATGCGTCGGGCGACGGCTTCCGGACGGCCAGCGAAGGCCCCGCCTCCACCGATCCCGCGGCATTCGCGGAACGGCAGAAGAAGCTCATGGCCTATGCGCACACACTGCCCGACGCTCCGATGCGATGGGAAGCGTCCACCTACTCGCCGTGGAAGAAGTTCTGCGGCAAGGGTCAGGCTTTGAAGGGCGGGGAAGGCTGCCTCACCTTCAAGGACGGGCGCGACGCGGCCGGCCAGCCGGTCGTAGCCGCGACGCTGATGGAGCCGGCCGGCGATTCCGGAAAGTTGTTTCGTTTCACGCTGCCGGCTCCGTTGCTGCTCCGGCAAGGCGCGCACGTGGCGATCGACGGGCAGCCGCCTGTCGGCGGCGCGTTTTTCACCTGCTTCGGCGGCGGCTGCATGGCCGATGTCGAGGCCACGCCCGAACTGGTGACGAAGTTGAAGAGCGGCCACATGCTGCAGATCGAGGCGGTCAACCTTGCCGGCAACACCGTCACGTTCCCGCTGCCGCTCGACGACGCTTCGGGCAACAGCTTCCAGAAGGCCAACGAGGGG
>Ga0126378_10000830_pt1 | contig 22666 bp, 18 predicted proteins | sample PanSoiMetPlot_23_FD_92587 | JGI IMG/M metagenome (GOLD analysis project Ga0126378, IMG submission 92587) | Tropical forest soil microbial communities from Panama - MetaG Plot_23 | ecosystem: Environmental > Terrestrial > Soil > Tropical forest > Bulk soil | place: Panama | collected 2016-02-17
ATGGACGAAAACGTCCTCACCGCTCTGGCGCTGGATGAATCCAAAGCCCTTGCTGGCGTTGAACCACTTCACGGTACCTTGTTCTTTATTCACTGCATCTACTCTTTTCTGTCAGCCGTGGAACGGCTGAGCACTTCAATTAAGCTATCTGATGCCCCCAGTCCCGAGCCCCTCAACAGAGCCGCGGCCGTCTTCAAGCTTTATGGAACTCATCGCAAAGCGATCAGACCACAAAAAAAGGCCGCAAGTGTGACCTTGCGACCGCTTTCACTACCCAAAGGCGATACAAGAGCAACAAACGCAAGAACAGAATAGCGCAATTTGCACGAGTTATCAAGGATTTTTTGTAGGCCAAAGACACTGGATTGCGAGAGGTTACCAGTGATACGTAATTTGGTGATTAAAGGGGCGCTCTTCAGCCTTCTCTCTTGAGCCGCCTCCGATTCCTTTTTGCAGAGACCTTTTTGTTCCGTGACCGATAAGGGGAAAGCAGGGCTTCGAGGTCGCGGCGGAGCCAGGAAGCGAGCGAGCCTTCGCGGAAGACGGCCCAATCCAGCATGGAGCCGCCGTTGACCTGCTGAATGAGGCGGGAGAGTTCGGCGGTATCGCACTTCACAAGTTCGCGAGCGGCAACAGCCTCGTCAAGAAGCTTTTGTGTTTCCGCGCGAAGCGCTTTGAATTGCGCGAGCGTGATGGCCCTGAAATCGGGATCGATGATGTCGTTGTGAAGATAGGCCAAGCCATTGGCCACGGACTCGGGGGTGGAGGCAAAGCTACTGCAGGCAACGTAAAGTTCGATCAGCGCCTTCAGGGGCGATTTGTATTTTGCGCTTCCTTCCGCGAACTGTTGCGGGACGGCGGAAGGTGCCGTGCTGCACATCGCCAGCAACAGACTGCGCTTGGTGCCGAAGCGTTGGATGAGCGTGGCGGGAACGACACCGGCTTCTTTGGCGACATGAGCGAGTGTTAGTTGCGCAGGGCCGTATCGCTGCATGGCACGTGCAGTAGCCGCCAGGATTTCTTCGTCCGAGGTTTCGCGAGGCCGAGGCGACATGTCACCCCAGAATAACTGAACGGTCGTTCATTTTTCTACTTGACATTAGTGAATGGGCGTTTATTATTGGGGATCGCCCTTCCTGTGAGGTGATCTATGGACTCCCCAAACTCTCCCTACTGGGCTCCGAATTTGAAAGGCCGCGTCGCCCTGGTCGCCGGAGCGACCCGCGGGGTGGGCCGCGGCACGGCGTTGGCGCTCGGTGAAGCTGGTGCGACCGTGTATTGCACAGGCCGCAGCACGCGCACAAAGCGCACCGAGAAGAGTCCGGTGCAGCGCTTGCCCTCCGAATACTATCTCGGCCGCCCGGAAACAATTGAGGAAACCTCTGAGATGGTGACTTCGCGCGGCGGCAAGGGAATCGCCATGGTTGTAGATCATCTGGAAGCACAGCAAGTTGAAGAACTCGTTGCGCGAATTAGGAACGAACAGGGAAAGCTGCACATCCTGGTGAACGACATCTCCGAAAGTGCCCAGCATGAGTTTGGCAAAACGTTCTGGCAGCTCGACCTGGAAAAAGGGTTTGCCATGTTTCGCAACGGCATTCATACGCACGTTCTCACGAGCCATTATGCCGCTCCGCTCATGATTGAGACGGCAAAGGGCGGAACCACTCCTGGGCTGATCGTCGAGATCGGCGACGGCGATTCCTATACGTATCGCGGGAATCTTATCTTCGACATGATTAAAACGACGGTGATCCGGCTGGCGTTTGCTATGGCACGCGAGCTGAGAAGAAAGAATATTGCCGCAGTGGCCTTCACGCCTGGCTTCCTGCGCTCGGAAGTGATGCTTGAGAAATTTGGCGTTACGGAAGCGAATTGGCAGGACGCAGTGAAAAAGGTTCCAGACTATGCCGAGTCTGAAACGCCTCTCTACGCTGGCCGCGCCATAGCTTGTCTGGCCGCCGATCCTAACGTAATGAAAAAATCGGGGCGTGTCTTCAGCTCTTGGACCCTCTCTGACGAATATCCCTTTTGCGATGCAGACGGCCGGCGTCCGCACTGGGGACGCCACGTTGAAAAAACCTATGGCTCCCACATGACTCCGTGCGATGACGGCTTTTACAAATACTGGTTCGACGACTTGATCGACCGCGTCTTCGGCGAGTGGCCACCGGACTAGCGCAGCCCAGTGTCACTCCGACATGTGATTTCACTGATGGGATTGCTTACAGGTGCTGCGTGGTTTGGCCGAGCTGCCCGGGCCTAGGGAGTACTTTCGCGCAAATCCAAGGCGATGCGAAGGATTTCCATGGCAAGCTGATTCACATCCACATCGTCGAGATTACAAAGGACGACGACGCCCGCGCGCCGTCCCGGAACTACGGCGAAGGCGGTGCTGGTGCCTTGTTGGCCGCCGGTGTGCGCAAACAGGTGCAGCCCGAATCTATCTGTGATGCCCCAGCCAAGGCCGTAGCCGGTGCTCTTGCCATCCGCGTCTTTGAGCGAAGTCCACATGAGGTTCCGTGTCTCGCGTTTCATGAGCTTGTCAGAAAGGACCGCAATCTCGAAGCGCGCCATATCGTCCGCGGAAGAAATCATTCCACCGCCGGGAATTTTATAGCTGGAATCGAGGACGCCGGCGTTGCGGACGATGCCGGATTTGTCCTGGTGGTACCAGCGCGTGCGGTGGGGAATGACTGTGAAAAAATCATCGTCGCGCGTCTGCCGCATCCCGGCCGGCTCGAAAACATTCTTTCGAACAAAATCCACAAACTTTTCGCCGGCCGCGGCCTCCAGAACGCAACCGATGATCGAGTAACCGTAGGTCGAATAGTGGTACTCAGTGCCAGGCTTGGCCACCAGGGGATCGCCCGCGAAGAGCTGCAAGGATTCCTTCACGCCGGAAAAGTGGCGCGCGCTGTCTTCGGGCACGTCGCCTTTTCCGTCTGAGCTGTAATGGCGGATGCCACCAAGGTGGCCGAGCAGTTGCCGCGTGGTGATGGGCGATTCCTTTTGCGGAAATTCCGGGCAATATTTTTGTACCGGCGCGTCGAGATCTAACTTCCCGCGCTCCCACAACTGCATGACCGCCGTCGCGGTAATGGGTTTGGAGATAGAGCCGAGGCGGAACAGGGTCGAGGACGTCGCGGGAGAAGAATTTTCCAGATCGGCCATGCCAAAACCCTGAGCCCAGATTGGACCGCCTTCGAGGACTAGCGCAGCAGAAAGTCCTGGAACACTGTTGGCGGACATGAAACCCGCGACGGCTTTTTCGATTTCCAGGCGCTTTTCGACAGGAAGGTTTTTCTGCTGGCCAGAAGAAGAACTACAAAGCACAAACAAGAGAGCGAGGCAAAAAGCCCGTTTCCAAAGAATGTTCTGAATGCCAATCCGCCCACGGGTCCGCATGAAATCACCCCGGGTGGAGTCTATCTCAATCCGAGAAGGCTAGAAATGTCGTTATGGCATGCACGGGCCACCAGTAAGGCCGTCAGCACGGAGGTTATTGAGAAGCGTTGACCGGAACGCGACTGGCTCCTTACCATAGAGAGATGAAGCAGAGTCTGCCACTCGCCTTAAGCACGCTCGCGCTGGTAGTTGCGAGTCAGGGTTGCGAGGACGCAATCAAGAAGCCGGTTCGGGCCAGCATCCCCGCACCGTTGACGGCGAATTCCGAGGCGGCACAGCAAACCGCAGTTTCCTTGCCGCCGCTGCCAGCAACCGATCCTTCGCGGCCAGCGCCAAAATCGCTGCTTGCGCCGGTTCCCGGAGGGAAGGACTATCTGATTCAAAAGGTTCAGGAAAAATTCGCTTCCGGAGAAAAGAATTTCAAAGCCGGACGCCTGGAGGCCGCGCGCAAGGATTTTGATGATGCGGTGGACTGGATGCTGGAAAGCGGTTACGACCCCAACGGCGATCCAGTGTTGAGCGGTTTGTTTCACCACGTGGTAGACACGGTTTACGCCTACGAACTTCAGGCCTTTCGCGGGGGCGAGGGTGTTAGCGAGGCCCCGGCGGTTCCAGCGCCCATCGATGAGGTAGCGGCCGTAACGTTTCCTGCGGACCCGCGGCTGAAGGAGCGCGCAGAGGCAGCCGCCAAGAACGTTTCACACGATCTGCCATTGACAGTGAACAACGAAGTCCTCTCGTTTCTCAATTTCTTTCAGACTCCAAAGGGGCGGGACATCGTAGAGACCGGACTGCGCCGCAGCGGCCGCTACCGGGACATGATTTCACGAGTTCTTCGGGAAGAAGGGCTTCCGCAGGACCTGATTTACCTGGCGCAAGCCGAAAGCGCGTTTCAGCCACTTGCGCTTTCGCGGGCCGGCGCGCGAGGCATTTGGCAATTCGTGGCTTACCGTGGAAAGCAGTACGGGCTTCACCGCACCTGGTGGATCGACGAGCGGCAGGATCCCGAAAAAGCGACGCGGGCGGCGGCGCAGCATCTGCGCGATCTCTACGGTCTTTTTGGCGACTGGTATCTGGCGATGGCTGCCTACAATTGCGGTCCCGGAAACGTGCAAAAAGGAATTGAGCGCACGGGTTATGCGGATTTCTGGGAGCTTTACAAACGCAACGTCCTGCCCCGCGAAACGAAGAATTACGTGCCGATTATCATCGCGTTGACGCTCATCGCCAAAGATGCGGCGCACTACAGCATCCAAACGGATCCTGAGGCGCCTGTGCCCACCGACGTGGTCAAGCCGGGGCGGCCCATCGACTTGCGGCTGGTGGCGGAAACGATCGACGTGGATATCGAAACATTGCGTACTCTGAATCCGGCGCTTCTGCGCCTGGCGACGCCTGACGATCCGGATTTCGAATTGCATCTGCCGTTGGGGACAGCACAAAAATTCTCAACGGAGATTGCGGCCATCCCTCCGGAGAAGTGGATCAGCTGGCGGCGGCATCGCGTCGAGAGCGGCGAGACGCTAGCCTCCATTGCGAAAAAATATCGCGTGACTGTTGCGGCCCTTGCGGATGCCAACAGTTTGGAACGTGCGGCTTCTCTGGAGACCGGCGCAAAACTGATTATTCCGACGGCCCAAGGTCAATCGGAAACGAAACGGCGGCTGGTGAGCTACCGCGTGCGACGCGGCGACACGCTGTTGGGAATTGCTGACCGGTTTAGTGTGGACTCCGAAGATGTGCGCAAGTGGAATCGTTTGAAATCCAATCATGTGAGTCGCGGGATGGTTCTTCGCATTTACACTTTAGGAGGAGTTCCGGAAAGGGCTTCGGGGCGGTCAACCAGAAGACCGAAGAAGAAAACTGCAGCGACCAACCGGGCCAGCGGAGGGGGTGGCTCGGGCGGGAGCCAGCCAAACTAAGTTATTTATTAACAACAATTTAGCATTATCCCAAACCAGGCGTGAGGCCAGTCTGCGGACGTCAGCTTAGCCCCTTGGCGATGTTCTTTTCTCATTGCTGTGGAGATTTCTGCAGAATACTTGACAACTTCCAGGGAGTACGATAACAAACAACGGCGCGAGGGCGGGGCGGCCTTAAGGAATTCCGGCAGAAACAACGACCCGCTGGCCTCGTTCGCACCGGGGCACAGAGATTCCGCCAGGGGAGGATGGAATGGATTTCGAGAAGGACAATTTCGAAGATGAAAACGAGATGTCGCGGCTGGAAGAAGACGAAGAGATAGGCGGCGAATCGCAGGAGATCGTCGAGGTCGAGGAAGAAGAACTGGCGATCGTAGGCGAGGAACCGGAGGAAGAAGCTCCCGCTCCCAAGCCCGCGCCAAAGCCCAAAGCCAAGCCAGCCAAGAAAGCCGCGAAAAAGAAGGCCGCGCCGAAGAAAAAGGCCAAGAAGTCCAAGCCGAAGAAAGCGGCCAAGAAGAAGGCCAAGAAAGCGGGCAGGAAGCGGCGCTAGAGGTTTTATAAAGCAAATGGCAGATTGCTGGGGAAGCCGGGACGAGAGTCTCGGCTTTTTCTGTTTGGGGAAGGGAGCATGCCAGAGTGGCAGGCGGTGGCGCAAAGGCCGCTCCCGATTTGGGAAACGCCGGTTCTCGTTTCCGGAAGGATCGATGTCAGGGGGTCGCGCCGCCACGTAAGGGTACGCCTGTGGGCTCACCAGGCTCCCGTGCAGCTCTCCGGAAGTATTGTTCGCAGGTTTGGAAAATGCGCGGGCTTTGGGACCGCATTGAAAAATCACAGCGCGTGACCGACTACACTTTTCCGGGGGATCCAATGCGGCTTGATTACTGCTACCGGAAGAATGGCGCACGCGGGTTTGTGCAAACTCTGAGCGTGTCCCGTGCACCGGCAGATTGCAAACTCTATGCTTATACCGCGGCCCGCATTGCGCAGCGAGCACCGTTCCCTTCAGAGTTTGCTGCTGTCACAGACATCGCCTGGCGCCGGAGAAGAATGATCGGCACAGTTTTGTGGAAAAGACGCTTCGCGATGCCGGAATTGAACCTGTCCCTGCGGAGCACTTCGCTGTGTGGGTGAACAAACTGCAACCTTTTCTACAGTAGTGGCTCAGACCAGTTCTCCAGCGTCTCTTTCACCTTGTGCAGGAACTGATGCGCGATGGCGCCGTCTACCACACGGTGGTCGTAGCTCAGCGTGACGTAGCACATCGAACGGATGGCGATTGCATCATCCACGACCACCGGCCGCTTCTCGATAGCGCCCAGGCCAAGAATGCCCACGTTGGGCTGGCTGATCACCGGCAAGCCGAAAAGCCCGCCAAAGACACCGGGATTGGTGATGGAAAAGGTGCCCTCCTGCACTTCCTCTGGCTTCAGTCTTTTCGAACGCGCCCGCTCGGCCAGATCATTCATCGTGCGTTGGATACCGAGCAGGTTTTTCTCGTCCGCGTTCTTAACCACGGGGACAATCAGGCCCCAGTCGAGCGCCACGGCGATACCGATGTTGATGTCTTTGTGCAGGACCACGTTCGTGCCGTCGAGCGAGGCGTTGAGCGTAGGAAACGCGCGCAAGCCGGCCACAGCGGCTTTCACAAAGAACGGCATGAACGTCAGCTTGGTCTCATATCGCTTTTCGAATTCCTCTTTCGACTTCGCGCGCAGAGCCGCGATTTTGGTCATATCAATTTCGTCGACCGAATAAACGTGCGCGGAAACACGCTTGGACGCTACCATATGCTCGGCGATGCGCTGGCGCATGGTGCTCATCGGCTGGACTTCGTAATTGCCGAAATAAATCTTCTCGCGCGGCACGGCGGTTTCGAGGGCCACATGAGCTTGCGCACCGGAAGGACCTGGTGCCGCGGCCGGGGGCGCCGCAGCCCGCGCCGTCGCAATGGAAACCACTGGCGGAGCAGCCGAGGGCGCGCCTCCGGCGGCGATCACCGCTTCGATGTCCTGCTTGCTGATGCGCCCCCCAGCGCCGGTGCCCGCGACTGTGGAGAGGTCGATCCCGTGTTCCTTGGCCATGCGGCGAACCAGCGGCGAGCTGTGGATGCGCTCACCGGATGAGGCTGGGGTCGAGGCGGCAGCTGATGCCGGTGCGACCGCAAGGGGCGCTACAGGCCGCGGCACTGGTGTTGGCGCGGCAGACGGAGCAGCCGCGACGGGCGCCTTCGCCGGGGCTGGTGCAAGCATCTGGGATTTCGCGGGAGCAGGAGCCGAAGCGGGCGCTGGCGACGCGGTCGTGGCTCCGGCAGCATCAATGACGCCGACTACGGTTTGAATCGGCACGGTCTGCCCTTCGCCAACTTTGATCTCTTTCAAGACGCCCGCAGAGGGAGACGGGATTTCTGCGTCTACCTTGTCCGTCGAGATTTCAAACAGCGGCTCGTCGCGCTCGACTTTGTCGCCGGGCTTTTTGAGCCACTTGGTGATGGTTCCTTCAAAAATGCTCTCGCCCATCTGGGGCATCACGATGTCAACGGCCATGATCGTTCTCCTCTGTCAGTCCATGCAAATTATTGTCTAATTTCGTCGGCGCATAGGCAAACTTCGTGCCAGGTGCCAGGGATACCCTTCAGCCTATAGAGCACCTCGCCTCCATGATAAAAGCCAACGCTTCCAACTTCTGCCATTGTGCCCGCGTATTGCAATTGTGAAGTCTCAAGCGGATGGTGGTATTTCCAAGACCGCTTGAACTCTTCCAAAAAGTGGCGATCCTTAATTAGAACTCTCGTGCCGACCGGAAAGTCTTCTTTGTATTGCATGCCACGACGTTTCTTTTGCTTACCTCAGTAACGCGCCAATTCCTTTGCGGCGGCGAATACTTTCTTGGCGTTCGGCAAGAAGTGCTCTTCCAGCGTCGGGGCGTAAGGCACCGGCGTATCCAGGGCTGTCACGCGCACGAGCGGGCCGTCTAGATGGCCGAAAGCCTTTTCGCAGAGAATTGCCGCGATTTCTCCGGCAATTCCACCGGTCTTGGTGTCCTCATGAACAACGAGGCATTTGTTCGTCTTCCTCACAGAATTGAGAATCGTCTCTTCATCCAGGGGCAAAAGCGTTCGCAAATCGATGACTTCGGATTCGATTCCTTCCTTGGCCAGTGCGTCCGCGGCCTCTAGCGACGTGTGCACCATCGCGGCGTAAGAAAGAATTGTGAGGTGGCGGCCTTCGCGACGCACCAGGGCCTTGCCGATCGGCAAAGTGTAGTCTTCCGCCGGAACTTCTCCCTTAATGCGCCGGTAAAGGAACTTGTGCTCGAAAAATAGCACCGGATTATTATCGCGCACCGCCGCCTTCAGCAATCCTTTCGCGTCGTACGGCGTCGAGGGATAGACAACCTTCAGCCCTGGCGTGTGCACGAAGTACATCTCCGGATTCGCGGAGTGGAATGGTCCTCCGTGCACGCCACCGCCTGACGGGCCGCGAATCACCATCGGCGCTGGCGCGTTCCACAGGTAATGCCCCTTAGCGACAAAATTTGTAATCTGGTTGAACGCACACACAATGAAATCGATAAACTGCATTTCGCAGATCGGGCGCAAGCCTAGATAGCTCATCCCGCAGGCCGCGCCGATGATGGCACTCTCGCTGATAGGCGTGTCGATCACGCGCTCCCAGCCGAAGCGTTCGAGCAAGCCTTCACTGGTCTTGAACGCGCCGCCGTACACGCCGACGTCTTCGCCAATCAGCAAAACGGCGGGATCGCGTTCCATCTCTTCGAACATGGCTTGGCGGATGGCTTCGAGAAAGGTGATTTCTTTGCCGCTTTCTCTGGATCCATTAGTTACGGTGCCGTTCGCTCCGGCCATGGCTACCTCCGCGCCTTTCGCGAAGCGCTCGCAGCGGTGGCCTTCACAGCTTTTTTGCCAGTCACTTTGGTTGCTGGCTTGGCCGGCGCTTTGGCCGGTTTGCGAATCGGCTGTGGGTTGTGCGCAGGCATTTCCGCAGGCTTTGGCGTGTCACCAAAATGAATAGGCGCGTCCGCGCCGCCAGAGCCTTTGCCGGATCCGAAACCGGGAACCGTCCATACGGGCTTGACGCTCGATTTGGGAGGCGTGACTTCGGAGACCGGCCGTTCCCATTTGGCGCGAATCTGGTGGCAGTCGTCGCCGGTGCAATAGACCCCAGTCTCGGCCAGTTCCGGCGGAGGCATCGGGGAGTTCTCGGCAAACTCGCGCTCGGCGGCAAGCAGCGTGTCCAGTTTGTCGTCGATCGCCTTCTTGCCAGCCGCGTCGAGTAGTTTTTCCGCGGCCAGAAATTTTTCATAGAGGGCGATCGGATCCCGCGCCTCCCAGTAGGCCCGCATCTCCTTAGGAACATACTCAGCCGGATCATGTTGCGCGTGCCCGAGCCTGCGAAACGTTTTAGCCTCGATCAGAATCGGGCCTTCTCCGGCTCTCGCGCGTTCGACAGCTTCCCTCGCGACGTTGTACACGGCGACTACGTTGTTGCCATCCACGATGTAGCTGTCGATTCCATACGCCTTGGCGCGATCAGCGAGATTCTCCAGCGGCACCTGCCGCCGCACGGGCGTCGAGTAAGCCCAGAGGTTGTTTTCGAGTATCAGCACAAAGGGCGCTTTTTGGGTGGCCGCAAAATTCAGCCCTTCGTGAAACACACCGGTCGAGCTGCCGCCGTCGCCGATCCAGGTCATGGCAACAATTTTTTGCCCGAGGTAACGGCCGCCGATAGCCACTCCGGCCATCACCGGAATCAAATCACCAAGCATGGAAATCGGCGAAATGATGTGCAGGTTGTCCAGATCGCCGAAATGACTCGTGCCGTCTTTGCCTTTCGTCGGCGAGTCGTACTTGGCCATGTGCTGCATGAAAATGTCCCGCGGGGGAACGCCCTTTACCAAAAGCGCCCCGATATTGCGAATCATCGGGGCGATCCAGTCCTTTTTTCCCAACGCGTAGCACGTCCCAACGGAAATCGCTTCCTGCCCTAGGCTGGAGTAGAGTCCGCCGACAATTTTGTTTTGCCGGAAGAGCTTGACCATGGTGTCTTCCACGGCGCGGTTCAGCCGCATGTAGTAATACAGGTCCAGGTACTGCTGCCGCGTTAGTTCCCCGGTCATGTCCTTGACCATCCCTGCTCCCATTCCTTATGCGGAAACCGCCACAGACAGCTCGGCGTGCTCGAGTTCTTCAACCAATTCCTTCTTGGAAGTTGCCTTCATCTCCAGGCCGAACAATTCTCCGAGATGCTTTGCCAAGCGCGCCAAAACTTCGCTTCTCTCAATGCCGCGTCCCAGCAGTTTTTCAAGCGACGTCGCTTTGGAATCGGAAATGCCGCACGGAACGATCAAATCGAAAAAGCGCAGGTCCGTCGACACGTTGTACGCAAATCCGTGCGACGTGACCCAGCGGCTGATATGCACGCCGATGGCGCCCAATTTCTCCTCAGAGTTCCCGTCCTGCACCCAAATCCCCGTTTTGCCTGTGACCCGCTTTGCCACAATCCCAAAGTCAGCGGTCGCGCGAATCATGGCTTCTTCCAGCATACGCACGAACCAAACCACATCCCGCCGGATAGCTCCGAGATTCAGAATCGGGTACCCGACAATTTGGCCCGGCCCGTGATAAGTAATGTCTCCGCCGCGGCTGGACTCAAAAAACTCCACGCTTTTTTGTCGCAACACGTGCTCGGAGGCCAGCAGATTTTCCCGCCTGCCGTTTCTTCCCAGCGTGATCACGTGCGGATGCTCACAAAAGAGTAGGACGTCATCGATTGCATCTGCCTTTCGCGCGGCGACAATGCGCTTCTGCAGCGCGTACGCATCCGCGTAGCCGATGATTCCAACGTCGATTGTCTGGCAGATTTTCACCAGTCACCAATCACATCAAAGCCACTAGACGTTGATCTGCAAACCTCTAACGCTTGCGAACGCGTCGCCCATTCCTTCCCAAACCGTGGGATGCGCGTGAACCATATTCATCATGTCGTCGATGGTGCCTTCGAGATTCAGCACAGCTGCCGCCTCCGCCAGAATCTCAGTCGCCAGCGGGCCAATAATATGAATCCCTAGAACTTCCCCGTACGTCTCTTCGGAAACGACTTTGATGAATCCGCCGTGAGCGCCCAGAATCGTGGCTTTGCTGTTCCCCACAAAGGGAAACTTTCCGGTCTTCACGGCGTATCGGGCATCGCGCGCCTGTTTTTCCGTCAATCCAATCGAGCCGATCTGCGGCTCGCAATACGTGGCGTTGGGAATGCGCGTCTTTACGATCTGCTGCGCGGGCTTTCCCGCGATGTGCGTGACCGCGATGATCCCTTCCATCATGGCAGCGTGCGCCAGTTGCGGCAGCCCCGCGGCGATGTCGCCGATCGCATACAATCCCTTTTCGGCTGTTTCCATGTAATCGCCAACGTGCACGAACCCTCGCTCCAACTTGGCCTTAGACTTCTCCAAGCCGCAGCCGTCGGTCATCGGCTTGCGCCCGACCGCCAGCAGCAGCTTTTCGGCTTGCAGAGATTGCGCTTTGCCGTCTTTATCCTTGAAGGCCACGGTGACGCCCTTGGCGTCTTTCTTCGCCGACTCAACATTGCAGCCGGTGAAGATTTGAATGCCTTTCTTCTGGAAAGCCTTCGTCAATTCCGCGGAAATTTCTTCGTCCTCGAGCGGCACCGCACGAGGCAACGCCTCCAGAATCGTGACTTGCGTGCCAAAGGAGTTGTAAATCGAAGCAAACTCCACGCCCACGGCGCCGGCGCCAACGACAATCAGTGTTTTGGGAATTTCCGGAAGCTCCAGAATCGAGCGATTGGTGAGGATCGTTTTGTGGTCGGGCTCCATTCCAGGCAACGACTTCGCTTCCGAGCCGCTCACGATGAGAACGTTCGCAGCCTCGATCGTGGTCTTCTTGCCGTCCTTCTCGACGCTTACTTTGCCGGACCCTTCGTATCTGCCCCAACCCTGCACCCACTCGACTTTGTTCTTCTTGAACAGGAACTCGATGCCCTTAGCATGTTTTTTGACGATCTTGTCCTTGCGTGCCATCACATTGGCCCAATTAATCCTGAGTCCGCTGACCTCGAAGCCCAGTTCCGCGCTATTCTTGAAGTGGTCGTAGACGTCGGCGTGATGCAACAACACTTTGGTGGGAATACAGCCGACGTGCAAGCAAGTGCCGCCCAGGAACGGATCTTTCTCAACGACCACCGTCTTCAAGCCAAGCTCGCCTGCGCGAATGGCGGCGTCGTAGCCGCCCGGACCGCTCCCGATGATCGCCACATCATACTTTCCCACGCGTTGCCTCCCTTTGTAGAGGCGGCTTTACGCCGCCATGCTCCCCTGACAGACCACCAACTGGAAGTGCGTTGCCACTGCAATCTCGCTCGAAAAAGTCGAGGGATCGGGCCGAAAGACAGGACGCCGAACCGTTCGCTTCGCGAATGTTACTCCAAACGGAGAAAAAGCCGCCCATGCACCTGTGGCGCACAGACGGCTGCGTCCCAGCAAACTTGAAATTTTAGCAGCCGCTTGCGACCCTCGCAACCAAGCGACACTTGGTGCGGGTCGCTTGTAACAACGTTACGGATGGATTTCGACGCGAGCCTCCGTTGGGGAATGCAACAGTTGCTGTCGAGAAATCCAACGGCAATCAAGCTCCAATAAATGAGCCACTTACAAACTGTCGAGGTAATGTCTGGCTTTTGTCCGTCGGGAATCCCGACGCATTGTTTCCTCTTGAAACCTGCACCCAACAAAGAATCTTCGCTGCAACCCTTTGAGCACTTTGGACTTGGTTCCAAACTTTACTTCGTTGCATTTTTGGTGAACCAGTTGCCTTTCCTAAAGGGCGAGAGATGAAAGAACGGGCTAACCAAGAGACCCGAGAGGGGAACGACCATGACACTCATCCTCGTCCTGGCTGATGTTCGGAATTTTCATCGGAATCGATTACCTTGGTTCCCGGCAGGCGGTGAAGCAACTTGCCATGGAGTCGGCGCCAGCCGCTGCGCCGCGCACGCTTCCCGCTGGAGAGTTTGTCGAGGGTTTTTTCGTTCCCGCCAAGGTGCGGTATCACCCCGGACATGCGTGGGCGCAGCGCGAGAGAACCCGCCTGATGCGCGTGAAAGTGTGGGCGAATTTGGCGCCGCACTTCTCGGAAAGATTGATCATATCGAAATGCCAAAGCCTGCGCGCTGGGTCCGCCAGGGTCCCCGCGTTTCAACGCTCGCCCTTGTCGCACCCCTCCTACCGCCTCTATAATGTTTGTTTGCGCGGGGTCCGGCCAGCCATCCTTGGTCCTGGACTCCGCCATCCTTTTTTAACGAACTAACTGTCTCAGCCCAGGAAGCAGAAATCCAGCGAACGAGCCCGAAACCATGTCGGATCCAATTTCGCAAATCAAAAAGAAGCTTCAGGACGAAATCGACGTGCTGTCTCACGAACTGAACATCGAGCTTCCCAAGGAGATCGCGGTCGCCCGCGCCCACGGTGACCTCTCCGAAAATGCCGAGTACAAATCCGCAAAAGAGCGCCAGACGTATGTCAACGCCAAAATCGCGCAACTTAAAAAGCGCATGGGCGACCTTGGCATGCTCAACCTCAACAACATTCCCAAGGATCGCTCCGGCTACGGCTCGCGCATTGTCGTGCTGGACGTCAATCGCGACGTCAAAATCGAGTACAAGCTGGTAAGCAGCGAAGAGGCCGACGCCGAGAAGGGTTTAATTTCCACCAATTCCCCGATCGGCCGCGCCCTGCTCAACCGCAAGGTTGGCGATGAAATCGAGGTCACTACACCCGCTGGCAAAAAGGCGTTTGAAGTCGTCCGTCTCACCACCATTCACGAGAAGTAACCCGCTTATTGTTGCGGGCTTTTTCTTAAAGACCGGCGAGCAGATTCGGGCCGCCAAGCAACCTGCTTTCAGTGAAAAAACGGAACCGAGAGTGCAACCGCGCGGCGTGGAATGGCCGCGTCTAATTTGCATTGGAAACTTTCTCTTGGTTTCCGGCGTCTTAACTCCGTGTAACTTCACCTAGGAATGGCTTCATGATCTGGGGAACGGGTCCTGAGCTCGGACTGCTTACGATTTGCGGTTATCTCCTCATTTTGATTGGCGCTGCCATGGCGTGGCGCAGCCGGAACAATTTTCTGGTCTGGGTGCAGGACGAAATCTGCATTTTCCGGCGAAGTTTCTCGCGCTTTATCCCCGTTGGCCCGTTCTACTTTCCTCGAGCGGAATCCCGAGTTAAGGAAGTCCCGAATTACATCTTGAATTCTTCTTTACGGTTTGTACGTAACAGCGTTCAGTGGGGTGCCTTCCTTCTTCTGATTGGTCTGCTCCTTTTTGTGCTCGATTTCTACATCTGAGCGCTTGCTCGAACTCGGATTAGCTCGCGTAGTGGACAAATGGAAGTCGCTTTGCGATTCTCGTTGCGATGAAACCTGCCCTGATCGTTCACGGCGGCGCCTGGGACATTCCTGACGAAGCGATCGCTGCGTGCAAGTTGGGCTGCGGGCGCGCGCTTGCTGCAGGATGGCCGATTCTCTCGCGCGGCGGATCAGCACTCGACGCCATCGAGGCGGCAGTAATCGTCCTTGAGGATGATCCCGTGTTCGATGCAGGTTACGGCTCGCATCTTACTTTGGACGGGCGCGTGGAGTGCGACGCAATAGTGATGAACGGCGCAACGCTTCGCGCCGGCGCCGCTTCGACGCTGCAGCGCGTGAAGAACCCCATTCGCGCCGCTAGAGCAATTCTAGAGTGCTGCCCGCACATGATGCTGGCCGCAGAAGGCGCTGAGCGCTTTGCACGCGATCACGGAGTCCCCCTTTGCAATCCCGACGATCTGATTAGTGATGCTGAGCGCGACGCCTGGTTCAAGTGCAGAGAAGACACGCACGCCGCTGAACATCATCGTGGACACGAGCAGGGAACTGTCGGTGCCGTGGCCATCGACAGAAACGGAAATCTATTTGCCGCAACATCTACCGGTGGAACTTGCTGCAAACTTCCTGGGCGCGTTGGCGACTCTCCGCTGATTGGCTGCGGTTGCTACGCCGATTCCGAAGCGGGCGGCGTTTCGTGCACCGGCTACGGCGAAGCGCTCATGAAAATCGTGATGGCGAAAACGGCGGTCGATCTTCTGCGTCAATCCCAGATTTGCGTGGATTCTCCTGCAAGTACCCCTTGCAGCGCCTCCGCGGCCCAGGTCGCGGCGCGCGAAGCGGTTCATTTGCTCGCCAAGCGAACTCACGGCACTGGTGGCTTGATTCTGCTCGATCGCGAAGGCAATCCCGGCTTCGCGTTCAACACGCCGCATATGGCCTACGGCTACGTAGCCCTCGACGGAAATTTTCTTACCGCCGTCTAACGCGTGGTGGAAGAAGCGCGGTAGTGTATCATCCTCGACGCAGATTTGAGGGAATTTGCTCCTGCGCGCCTTCACGACAGGCGAAAGTCTGAGAAGGAATCATGAAACGAGACTTCTTGGCGGTTGCTCATTTACTCAGAAGGGTCGCGTTCGGGATATTGCTGGCGGCAACTGCTTCGGCGCAAACGCCGCCGCTGATTTCCCCCGAGGTTCATAGCGACAATAGTGTAACGTTTCGTTTTCGCGCTCCCAACGTCAAAGAAGTCAACCTCTCCCTGGAGGGCGCACCCAAGCACCTCGCGATGCAAAAAGACGAGCAAGGTGTCTGGAGCGTCACCACCGATTCGCTGCTGCCTGATTACTATGGCTACGCGTTCATCGCGGACGGTGTGGCCCTCTTCGATCCTTCCAACTACGCCATCAAACCAAATTTTCTTTACCGTGCTAGCGAGCTGCACGTGCCCGGGCCCGCGTCGCTTTCCTGGGAAATCGCGGATGTGCCGCATGGTCAAATCCATCATCACTTCTACAAGTCCGGAGTTGTGGGCGACAACCGCGACTTCTTCGTGTACACGCCGCCTGGCTACGATCCTCGAGCGAAGCAGTCGTATCCAGTCCTCTATTTGCTTCATGGTTTCAGTGATGATGCCAGCGCCTGGAGCGCAGTTGGCCGCGCGAACGTGATCCTCGACAATCTGATCGCCCAGGGTAAAGCAAAACCCATGCTCGTGGTAATGCCGCTCGGTTATGGCGCACCGGAGGTGCTGCTTCGGGACTCTGGCGGTCCCGCGCTCTCGCAGCGCAATTTAGACAAATTTCGCGAGGCGCTCCTCAACGAAGTGATCCCGCGCGTCGAAGCCTCTTACCTCGTGATAAAAGATCGCAATTCCCGCGCCATCGCCGGTCTTTCCATGGGCGGCGCCGAGTCTTTGTTGACGGGCTTGAATAACCCACAACAGTTCGGCTGGATCGGTGCGTTTAGCTCGGGAGGCATGCCTGAAGAGGTGGACAAAGAGTTTCCCGCCCTCAGCTCCGAGAGCACTCAGAAATTGCGCTTGCTGTGGATTGCGTGCGGTACGGACGATCACTTGATCGATTTCAATCGTAAGTTCAGGGCCTGGCTCGCGTCCAAGAACATCAAGCACGTGGACATCGAAACTTCCGGCGCGCATACCTGGATGGTCTGGCGCCGTAACCTGACGGAGTTCAGCTCGCTGCTCTTCCGGTGATCGACAAGCAGTTTCAATCAAGGCCTAGCTGGCTGGGCCGTCAACTTTGAGGCTGGCGTTTGCGTGAGGCGAGCGAGCCAGCGCTCCACGTTTTGTCTCTTTTCGGCGCCGGGCAAGGCCAAATACTCGCGCAGCTCGTTTTTGCCCTCTTCCACCGCGCCTTGCCGAATCATCAATTGCGCCAGCAGCAATCGCGCATCGGGAAACTCGTTCCTGGTCTGGCGCAACAGCTCCATCGCTTCCTCAGGGTTGCGCTTTTCGGTGGCCAGGATGGCCCCAAGCATGTAACGGGCCGTCGGGTGCTGGGGATTGATACCCAGCGCGCGCCGCGCCGCTGCCTCTGCATCCGTGTAGTGCTGTTGAAGGAAAAGAGCCACGCTGAGATTGTTGAAAGGCTGCATCACGCGTGGGTCGATCTCGATAGCTTTCTGAAACTCCGCCTCCGCCTTCTCATACTGCTGAAGATCGATATAGCGGGCTCCGAGATTGTTGTGCGCCTCCAAGCAGTTTGGATAAATCAGGAGGGCTTTCTCCAGATGGTGGGCGGACGAGCGGACGTCACCGGACTTCAGCGCGCTTTGCGAGCGCTGGAGTTCCTTGACCGCTTGGGGCGGAATGTGCAGGTCCTGAATCGAGACGGTTTCCCCAATCCTTGGCAAGCGCGATCGGTCAATGGGAACAAGTGAATTGGGAGTTTGTTCCGTCTGCGCGTAAACGCTCGAAGTCAGAATCAGCAACAGAAAGCACGTGCTTGTTCTCATGGGATCCTCCAGCCGTGACGCGATGGCGAGGCGCGTCCGCGGTTGCATTTGAAAATCAATGCGAACTAAGATGAGGAGGGGTTAAATGAAAAGCTCGCGCCCGCAGGGCTAGCGCTTCTCCTCGAGACCGCGTCGCTCCGGCCGCCATACCAAAAGCGAAGCGATCTGTTTAACCCCTTCCCGATTCCATTCCCTCAAACCTGAAACGCGTCACGGCTCCATGCTCTGGTTTGGCCGTGAGCGTTCTTGCTTTCTCCGTCCTCCTATTTGCGTACTTGTTCTAACTAAGACGCCGCAAAACTCCAAAAGTTCCGCAAACGGCCCGGTTTCACGCAAATATTTATTTTTTCTTGACACATAGAGGTTCTAGGTGTATAAGCATAGAACATCTAGGGATAATATGGAACAAGAAAAAACGGAAGTTCTCAAAGGCACGCTGGACATGCTGATTCTCAAGGTCGTGGCTTTTGGCCCCATCCACGGCTACGCCATTTCCCAGAGAATTCAGCAGATTTCGAACGATTTCTTCCAGGTGCCGGAAGGCTCGCTGTACCCAGCACTGCACCGGCTGGAAGACGGCGGCTGGTTGCAGGCAAAATGGGAAGAGACGGAAACGGGGCGAGAGGCGAAATTTTATTCGCTTACGCGCAAGGGGCGAAAGCGGCTCAGCATCGAGATGGTCAACTGGGAGCGGTTTTCCGAAGCGGTCGCTTTGATCCTCAGCACCGCGGAGTAGGAGTTCCCGTGATGGGCTGGTTCCATCGTTTATTTCACAAACGACTGGAGGACAAGCGGCTGGACGCGGAGTTGCGTTTCCATCTTGAGGAACGCGTCCGCGACTACATGGCCTCGGGCCTGTCCCCACAGGAGGCGCGGCGGCGTGCAAATCTGGCCTTCGGCGGGCTGGAACAGATGAAGGAAGACTGCCGCGAGGCTCGCTTCGAGAGCCACATCGAGGATTTTCTTCGCGATTTTCAATACGCCTTTCGCAGCCTCGCTAAGGATCGCCGCTTTGCCCTCGTAGCTGTTTTCGCTCTTGCGCTGGGTATCGGCGCCACCACCGTGATGTTCAGCGTTCTTTATGCGGCCGTCGTTGATCCCTTCCCCTATCGCGATTTCCAACACGCCGTGGAGTTTGACCTGCACAATTTGGCCGAGCCTAGCAACGACATTGCTCGGTACCATTATACGATCCCTGAGTTTCTCGCAATTCGCGAACAAAACCACTCCCTCGAAGATATCGTTGGAAACTATCAGCTAGATGTCCTCTATAGCGACGGAAAAGGCACGCGCCGCTTCCTGGGCGGCTACGTCACCACCAACGGCTTCGAGTTTATGGGCGTTCCACCCCTTCTGGGACGCTATTTTTCCGCCGGCGATGGCAAGCCCGGCACCCCGTTCGTGTTCATGATGAACTACAAGCTGTGGCAAACGGAGTTCGGCGGCGATCCCAAGATTCTCGGCCAGACTTTTTTCCTGAACGGCAAGACCCGCACACTGATTGGCATCATGCCTCAGCGTTTCAACGGGTATGGCTCCAGCTTGTGGTTTCCACTCGATTTGAGTCCGGGCGCCGATGGCACGGTGTTCCCTGTACATGACGCCAACGTGATGTGGGCGCTGGCGCGGCTCAAAAAGGGTGTCACACGGCAAGCCGCGGGCGATGATGTGGACGCCATTTTACATCGCCTGGCACACGACAACCCCGGGGAGCTTTATCCGCAACGGTTTAAAGTCGTTGCACGCAGCTTGGTGGACTTTGTGGTGGGCGACTTTTCGAAGACGCTCTATTCCGCGCTCGCTGCGGTCTTCTTGTTGCTCCTGATCGCCTGCGGCAATGTCGCAAATTTGCTGCTCGCCAGGGCGACCATTCGCGAAAGGGAGATTGCTGTGCGGGCGTCGTTGGGCGCTGGTCGAAGGCGACTGGTCCGCCAGCTCCTCGTTGAGAGTTGCTTGCTCGCAGGTGCGGCTTGCTTCGCGGGATGCTTGTTCGCTTATTTTGGACTAAAGGGCGTGGTGGCGATCATTCCACCCGGCCCCATTCCAGAGGCCATCATCGGCCTGAATCCAGCCGTTCTCCTGTTCGCGCTCGGGATTGCAGCTCTGACAACACTGACCTGTGGTCTTGCTCCCGCGCTTCACGCTGTGCGCGGCAACCTCGAGCTGCGAATGTTCGGCAGCGGAAAAGGCGCGGGCGGCGGCTTTCGCCACGGGAAACTTCGCAGTTGCCTGGTGATCGCGGAAGTGGCGCTCTCCATCGTCCTCTTGACCGGCTCGGGTTTAATGATGCGGAGCTTCTTCGCGCTGACTCATGTTGAGCTGGGTTTCAATCCGGCCCGCATGCTCTATGCGTGGGTATCCACAGCGGAACACGGTCCATATGAAACAGCGGTCAAGAAAACGCTCTTCTACGAACAGGTCCTTCAGCGCGTCAAAGCGCTGCCGGGTGTCATCAGCGCTACGGAAACGATCAGTATGCCGCCCCTGGGGGGAGATGGCGGTGAAATTACAATTTTAGGTAAGCCCGCCTCTCAACATCGGTCGTCCGGTGTCGACTTGTGTGGTGAGGCCTATTTTCAAGTACTCGGGCTTCGGCTGCTGCGCGGCAGGCTTCTTTCCGAGACGGACATCGATTCGGCCCGCCGCGTAGCTGTCGTCAACGAGGCTTTTGCCCGCGCTTACTTCGGAAGCGAGAACCCTCTTGGCCAAAAGATCAAGTTCAACGACTTTGATCAATTCCCCGAGACGCCGCACGACGCGTATTTCGAAATCACCGGCGTCGTCTCCGACTTCAAAAACCGCGGCCTGTTTCACCCCCCCGTGCCTGAGGCTTTCCTTCCGCATTCCATCACCGGTTTTGGAGATCGGAACATCCTCGCAGCCACCTCCGTGGATCCCAAGTCCCTGCTCCCGGACGTTCAGCGCGAGATTTGGAGCGTGGACCCGAACGCGGCCATTACTCACAGTGGATCGATTCAGGACTTTCTGACTGAATTCGAGTACACCCAGCCGCAGTTTGGCGTAATCGCAATCACTACATTCGCGGGAATCGGCCTCGCCCTTGTGCTCGTGGGAATATTCAGCGTGATGGCATACACGGTGGCCTTGCAGACCCACGCGATTGGAGTTCGCATGGCGCTTGGTGCACACCGCAGCGATGTCGTGAACATGGTTTTGTGGCAGGGGATGCGGTTAATCTCTGCCGGCATCTTCATCGGTGTGCTGGCAAGCCTAGTTCTGACGCGCTTCCTGGCAAGCCAGCTCCCTGGCATTTCAGCGACCGACCCTTTGACGTTCGGTGGTGTTGTGCTGATCTTCCTGACGGTTGGCCTGGTGGCGTGCTTCCTGCCCGCGCGCCGCGCGTCGCAGTCTGATCCCCTACTCGCGCTACGCTATGAATGATTGCCGTTCTGTTGGACTGTCGGCCGGTTTCACCTAGAGGCCAGAGAATTAATCATCGTCGACTTTCTTCTTGCGGTTGTTCGTGAGTTCCTCAGTTTCTAGAACTCCCAGGCGCATGGCCTGATAGGCGGGCAGCGCGCCAGCTTTTGGCGCGTTCGAGCCATTTCCTTTGCATGCAAACCAGATGATGCCGTTTAACGTTTCCGGATCGGCCATGTCCGCGTGAGTAAAATCCTGCTGCATCGATTTCTTCATCCACTCCGCAGTGGCTCTGTCCTTGGGCTTATCGGTCAGCAGATTGTCCGCGGCAATAGTCGGCAGCACGGCTTTGTAGGGCGTCAAATCCGGCTGCTCCTGAAAAATATCCATGGGGATTGCGGAAGCATCGAGCTGATTCATCGGTGCGATGCCGAGCAGCAGTTCGATGGTACGAATCATGCTCACCGTGTTGTGAAACTTGTGGATCAATGCCCCGGGCTTATTGTAGGCGCTGACAACAAGGGCCGGCGAGCGATGGGAATCCACATGATCCGGGCCGGACTGCGCATCGTCTTCCAGGATAAAAATGGCTGTGTCTTTCCAATAGACACTTGAGGAAACCGCTTCCACCAGCCGCCCGACGGCGTAGTCGTTGTCCGCGACCATGTATTGCGGGGTTGGAAAGCCTTTTTTGATCCCCGTCGTATGGTCGTTGGGAAAGCGCATAACGGTAAGCGCCGGCATAGAGTCCGGTTTTCCCGTTTCGCGCTGGACTACGAAGCTGCGAAACTCCGCCAGCCACTCGCCCAGACGCGAGTTGCCCTTGCAGTTGGCGTTCACGTTTTCCTGAGTCACCGCGGCGTCCACACTCTGAGGGTTTTCCAACGCCGCCTTATAGCAATCCACCGTCATGCTGTCCGGTGCGGTGACGTCAAAGCTGCGGAAGCTCATGCTGTGATGATTCTCGAGCGAAGGTTTGCTAGGGATAGAACGCACGGCTTTGGAAATGTCCGGATAGTCCTTACGGCGTTTTTGACCGGTTGCCTCCACGTCGTTCGCCGAGATTACAATCACGAATTCCCCATAGTTGCGGTACGACAATCCTGCGCGCGCCGCGGCATCCCAGAGGTACAGAGTCTTTGGCTCAGCCACATCCACGGATCCCTGGCGGTAGGGGAGATGCTTTTTCAGCAAATCCGTTAGCGCTGCCAGCGCATCGCCCTTGAATTTCTCGATTTCCAGTTCACTGGGCGGCTCGTAATCCGGCAGACGATTGTAGCCTTCGAAGTCGTAAGTGCGGCCGCGGCCGGAGTAGTTCCAGCGAAAGCTTTTGTCCACGTAATCGGTCGAGAAAGCGGCCGTCGACCAGTTGTGCCCGTCGGGGCTGGCCTCCGAATTCACGAAAAACCGATCGAACAAGCCAAATCGCTGTGCCAGCGCGTGGTGATTGGGCGTGACCGACTGCGCGGTGCCATTGGGCCGGCGCGCCGCTTCGCCGCCTCCGAAAATCGCCAATTCCGGATCGCTGTCGGCACCTTGGCCATCGCCAGACGTTTTCACGTCGCCGAACACCTGATCG
>Ga0126378_10000831_pt1 | contig 22652 bp, 13 predicted proteins | sample PanSoiMetPlot_23_FD_92587 | JGI IMG/M metagenome (GOLD analysis project Ga0126378, IMG submission 92587) | Tropical forest soil microbial communities from Panama - MetaG Plot_23 | ecosystem: Environmental > Terrestrial > Soil > Tropical forest > Bulk soil | place: Panama | collected 2016-02-17
ACCTGCGCCAGCCTGCGCTCGAGCATCGACGCGGCCGTCCGCGACGGCCTGGTCGAAGTGCTGCCGCCCTGACCGCCTCACTCAGCGCGCAATATCTGGGCGCTGCGCAGCCGGGCCGCGCGGTGCCCGGGCCACGCGGCAAGCAGGTTGGCAATCAGCAGGGCCAGCGGGCCGACTGCCGCGAGCGCGGCAGCCGCGACTGGCGGGTGGTAGGCGAGCGGCGTGCTCTGCGCGACGACGCGCCACGCCGTGCGGCCGAGCACGACCCCAAGGGGCGCGCCGATGGCCAGGCCGATCGCGGCCAGCACGCTCGCCTGCGTGGTCACCACGAGCCTGGACTGCAGCCTGGTGAACCCGAGCGCCCGCAGCACCGCGATCTCATGACGGCGGCGGCGCACCGCGGTGGCCAGTGCGTGCCCGACAGCCCCGGCAGCGAGCAGGGCAAGAAAGCCGCCGAGGGCGAACGGCAGGATCGCCACGTCCCTGACGGTCAGGATCGCGCTTGGAACGAGCGGCGCGACAAAGCTGATCCCGCCGGTTCCCTTGACGGTCGCCGCCAGTGTGCGCAGGTCTCGGGCCGCCTTCGCCGTTGGCACGCCACGGCGGAGCACGAACTGGGCGAAGTGGAACTTGAATGAGTAATGCGCGCCCTGGAATACCCGGGCATAGCCCGCCGCCGTCACCCAGGCCCCGCTGTCGTAGCCGTTGTGCGGTCCCTGTGGCACGAACCCGATGCCGGAGACCTTGACCTTCACCAGGCGGCTCCCTGCGCTGAGGCTGACCGAATCGCCTGTCCCAGCGTGCAGCTCACGGGCCGTCGTTGGCGCAAGCACGATCTGGTGCGGGCTGGCAGGCAGCCTGCCGGCGGTCAGCACGATCGGCATCGCCTTGCCAGCGACCGGAGCATACGTATAGGTGCTGATCGAGACCTGGCCCGCCTGCGCGACCGCGCTCAGCGTGTTGTTGACGCCGACGAGGTCATTGCTTGCAGCGAGTACACGCAGGACCTTCGACGCGGGACCGAAGTCGCGGCCGTTCACGCCGAGAAACGCATCAAGCTGATCGGTCTGGCCGAACCGCGCCGGATTGGCTGCCGCATCAGAGACGCCCGCCGAGAAGGTGAATGCCGCGAGCACGCCGAGCACGCCCGCGATGGCGCCCGCCAGCGCCGGGCGGACAGGCAGCGCCGACCTGCCGCGGCCCGGCTCAAGAGCGAAGCGCGTGCCGACCAGCACGGCGACCGGCGCGCCGACCCCGACGGCGGCTGCCGCGACCATCGAACGGCGAGGTGGCCGCTCTACCCGCCCGGCCGCCAGCGCGGCGACGGCCGCAAGCAGCGTCCCGGCCAGCACCAACAGCGGCGCCGCTGCCCATCCGATGCCGAGAATCGGCCAGTCAGCTTCGATCCCAGGATGCGGCTCTAGGAGGGCGGCCGCGCCGATGGGCATCCAGTTCGACGCCACGATCGCTGCTGCCACGCCCACGCTCGCGCCGGCCAGGGCGGCAAGTGACGGTCCGGCACACGCCGCGCTGATGGCCTGGCGCGGGGTGATGCCGGCCGCCCTGAGCACTTGCAGGTCGCTGACCGACGCGCTGGTGTAGCGCGCGACGGATTGGCCGACTAGGAAGAACGCCGCGGCGAGCGCGGCGACCGCGAACGCGAGCAGGCACGCGGCCTCGTAGCCGGTGATCCGGCGAGCCGGGTCGCCGAAGTTGACGAGGTTGTTCCATACGTCGATGTCCGAGCGCCCTGTGACCCTGGCCAGGTCGCGGCGGAACCTCGGTATGGCCGCGACGCCGCCTTTCAGCCTGACCAGAGCATTGAGCGCGTAGAGGTGAGTGTGGATCCCGATTATGTCGGCCCGGTACCTGGCCATCAGCGCCGGCGACCCGATGACGGTCCCGCGAGATCCGATCGAGTCGGAGAACCAAGGCGACCTGATCACTCCGACGATGCGGACCTTGATCTTCGGCCCGCGCGCCAGATAACCGCTGTAGGGATCCTGGTGTGCCTCGATCTGGCGGCGCGTGGCCAGGCGGAGGGTCAGCGTATCCCCCACTCCCTTGCCGTAGGTGGCGGGGAACAGCGGGGTCACGTTTACCTCGTCGACCCGGCGCGGGTTCAGCACGCGGCCAGCCAGGACGACCGGCCGCTCGATGGTACGCAGCACCTGACTGTCCCCGTTCGGGAACGCCGCATCGCTCTCCGGGTACCCGTCGATCTGGAAGCCCGAGACCGCGAACGTGGTCAGCGCGGCCACCTCGGGCAGCGCCCTGATCGGCGCCCAGTTGAAGCCAGGCTGGTTCGGCAGCACGGTGAGTGTTGCCGGGAGCGTGCGAGCCCACAATCGGTCGAACGCGGTCTGGCCGCGGCGCGCTCCTGCGAACGCCGCGAGCACTGTCCCGGTCGAAACGGCGACGAGCAGCGCGAGCGCCAGCAGCGAGCGCCACCGCCGCTGCCATTCCAGCCTGGTCCAGGCCGCAGTGAGGCTCATGGTCTGCGTGAGCGGGCGCGTCGGTCGAACCGTCGCGCTGCCGGTCACGGGCGGCCGTCCAAGCGCCCGTCACGCATCCGGACAATCCGATCGGCCCCGGAGGCGACGCCGTTTGCGTGTGTCACCATTACAATCGTCTGACCAGCAGCATGGAGCTCGCTCAGCAAGAAGAGAACCTCGCTCGCGCCTTCGCTATCGAGCGCGCCGGTCGGCTCGTCCGCGAGCAGGACGTCAGGCTTGTTGACCAGGGCCCTGGCGATTGCGAGCCGCTGGCGTTCCCCGCCTGACAGCGCGCTCGGCGCTCTGCGGCCGCGATCGCCGATGCCGAGCATGGCAAGCAACTCCTCGCCGCGGGCTGCCGCCGCCTTGCGCCGCAGGCCGCCGAGTATGCCGGGCAGCAGGAGGTTGTCGAGCACGCTCACGCCATCCATCAAGTTGAAGGACTGGAAGACATAGCCGACATGGCGCCTCCTGAACACTGCGAGCCACTCCTCGCTGCGCCCTTCGATGCGATGCCCGGCTACCTCGACGGTGCCTTCGTCGGGCCGGTCGAGGCCTGCGACGACATTGAGCAGGGTTGACTTCCCGCAGCCAGATGGCCCCATGACGGCCACGAATTCGCCAGCAGCGACCTCGAGGTCTATGCCGCGCAGCGCACGCACCGGGGCAAGTTCACTGTCGAACGAGCGCCGGACACCGCTCACGCGAACGGCGGCTCCGTGGTCGGCTGGGTCGCCGGAAGCCGCCTGCGGGCCACTTTCTGGCATGGCGGACTGTGTGGTCACGGAAGAAGTAAACGGCACATTCCAGTCCGCACTCGATGATGCTAGGACGAGATGCCGGTGAAGCTGGCCACACCAGCAGCGCCAGACCCAACTCGTGATCGCGGGCCGGGCCGCTCAGCCGAGCTCAGTGGCTGCCTGCGCGAACGCCGTCGCGGCCAGTTCGAGGTCATCTCTGGTGTGCGCGGCCGAGACCTGCGTCCTGATCCGTGCCTTCCCGAGGGGAACGACAGGGTAGCTGAACCCGATCACGTAGACGCCCTTGCCGAGCAGCAGGTCGGCGAGGCGAGCCGCGCGCGCGGCATCGCCGATCATCACGGGCACAATCGGATGATCGCCAGGGAGGATGTCGAAGCCGAGCCCGGTCATCCGCTCGCGGAACCACGTCGTGTTCTCGCGCAACCTGGCCCGCAGGTCGTCGCTCGACTCAAGCAGGTCGAGCACCTTCAGCGACGCTCCCACGACCGCGGGCGCGACCGAGTTCGAGAACAGGTAAGGCCGCGACCGCTGCCGCAGCAGCGCGACGATCTCGGCCCGGCCGCTCGCGAATCCGCCGCTGGCACCGCCGAGGGCCTTGCCGAGAGTCCCGGTCAGAACGTCTACCCGGTCGGCGACTCCGTGCAGCTCCGGGGTACCGCGCCCGGTCGGCCCGACGAAGCCGACCGCGTGCGAGTCGTCGACCATGACGATCGCGTCGTAGCGTTCCGCGAGGTCGCAGATCTCCCGCAGCGGTGCGACGTACCCGTCCATGGAGAACACGCCGTCGGTAGCGATCAGCCGCCGCCTAGCGTCAGCGGCTGCCTTCAGCTGGTCCTCCAGGTCGGCCATGTCCCTGTTCCTGTACCGCAGCCGCCTTGCCTTGCACAGCCTGATCCCGTCGATGATCGACGCGTGGTTCAGCTCGTCGCTGATCACCGCGTCCTGCTCGCCGAGCAGAGTCTCGAACAGGCCGCCATTGGCGTCGAAGCACGACGGATACAAGATGGTGTCCGCTGCGCCAAGGAAGTCGCTTATCCGCTGCTCGAGTCGCTTGTGCAGGTCCTGAGTCCCGCAAATGAAGCGCACGCTGGCCATGCCGAAGCCGCGCTGATCGAGCGCCTCCTTCGCGGCCTCGATGATCCGCGGGTCGTCGGCCAGGCCCAGGTAGTTGTTGGCGCACAGGTTCAGCACCCGCGACCCGTCGGCGACCGCGATGCTCGCGCGTTGCGGGCTGGCGATAATTCGCTCGTTCTTGAACAGCCCCTGGTCGCGGATCTCGTCGAGCTCGTCGGCGATCTGCGGTGCCACGTTGGAGAACATCGTTGGCCTCCGTCGGAGATTACGGGCTCGCGGGCTCAGCCCAGTTGAGCACAACCTTGCCGCACCGGCCCTGGCGCACGGTCTCGAAGGCCGCCGCGTAGTCCGCCGCGTCGAACCTGTGCGTGATCACCGGGCGGATGTCGACCCCTGACTGAGTCAGGACCGACATCCAGTACCAGGTCTCGAACATCTCGCGCCCGTAGATTCCCTTCACGGTGATCATGTTCACCACGAGGTGTGCCCAGTCGATCGGGAACTCCGCGGACGGCAGCCCCAGCATCGCGATCTTGCCGCCGTGCGTCATCGCCGCCAGCATCTCGCGCAGTGCCGCCGGCTTGCCCGACATCTCCATGCCGACGTCGAACCCCTCCCGCATGCCCAGGTCGGACATGATCGAGGCGAGCGGCCGCTCGGACGTATCGGCCGCGACGGTGACGCCGATCGTCCTTGCCAGCTCCAGGCGGTAGGGCGAAACGTCGGTGATCACGACATACCTGGCGCCGGCGTGCCTGGCGACGATGGCGGCCATGATCCCGATCGGCCCTGCCCCCGTGATCAGGACGTCCTCTCCGTGCACGGGGAACGTCAGGGCGGTGTGCACCGCGTTGCCGAAGGGATCAAAGATCGCGGCCACATCGAGGTCGATGCCGGGCAAGTGCCGCCAGACGTTCGTAGCAGGAAGCGCGATGAACTCGGCGAACGCTCCAGGATGGTTGACCCCCACTCCCTTGGTGTGCGCGCATTGCACGCGGCGGCCGGCCATGCAGTTGCGACACCTCCCGCACACCAGGTGGCCCTCGCCGCTGACCAGGTCGCCGACCGCCAGGTCCCTGACGTCCGATCCGAGCTCAACAATCTCGCCCGCGAACTCGTGCCCGATCACGAGCGGCAGCGGCAGGTTGGCCTGCGCCCAGCCGTCCCACTCGAAAATGTGAAGATCCGTGCCGCACACGCCGGTGCGCAGGACCCTGATCAGGACGTCGTCCCTGCCGACCTGCGGCATAGGCACATCCTCGAGCCACAGTCCGGCTTCGGCCCGGGCTTTGACCAGTGCCTTCATCAGCCGCTCGCTCCAGGTGACCGCTCACTCCGGCCGGTCAGGTGGCCGGCCGGATCGGCTCGACTGTACCGCAGGCCTTGCCGGGCACGGCCATTTGCCGATGGCCGCCGGAACCCGCCGGCCCTGCGAGGCACGGCTACCGACTAGTCGCCGCCGCGATGCGCAGGCCGATCGCGACTAGCGTCCAGCCGGTGCGCTTGCGTAGGTTCCGAGACTCGCCGCCGACCGGCGCGCACGCCCTGACGCGGCCGGCGTGCGATCGGTGTTGCGACGGCATCGGCCGCCTGCTCGACAGCATCTTCTCGGCGTGCTGGCGGGCAACCTCATCGAGTTGGCGCGGGATCATCGTTCTTCACTCCCTGTTTCCATCATCGCCATATTTACGTCATCGTAAATATTAACGCTATAGTGAATGCTTGCACAACCGTGAACAGGTGGCAAGATGGAACGGTGAGCAATTCCAGCGCGCATGAGCAGGCAGGCTCGGGCGGCGTCACCGGCGATCAGCAGGCACCCGCCAACATCGACGTGCTCAAGGCACTCGCCGATCCGATCAGGCTGAACGTGCTCTACGTGCTGACGCGCAGGCAAGGTACGACGCTGCCGATCATGTCGGTCAAGGAGCTCGCTGCCGCGCTCGGCGAACCGCAGACCAAGCTCTATCGGCACGTCAAGCACCTCGAGTCGGCAGGCCTGATCCGCGCCGCGGCAAGCCGGATCGTGTCTGGAATCGTCGAGCAGCGGTATCAGGCCACCCAGCCCGAAATCGTGATCGGCGATGCGTTCACCGAGCAGGAGCGGATCAGCGCGGAGGCAGAGGGCATGACCGCCGCGGCATTCGAGCTGTACCGCAGGCAGTTCTTCGCGGCGCGCCGCGCTGCCGCAGCCGATCCAGCAGCTCCCCATGATCCTAAGCCGCTTCTTGGCATCAGCGACGGTAGGCTCCCGGCAGCCAGGGCGGCGGCCATCCGCGACCAGCTTTATGGGATCTTCGAGGAGATCACCGCTGCCCGACACGCTCCGGGCGAGGTTGACGATGACGCAGACACGGTGCCGGTCAGCATGCTCGTCGGCTACTTCCGCATGAATCAGGACTGAGCGCCGGCACGCAGGCGATCACGGCCTGGCTGCCCATCCCAGGGCTCAAAACTGAAACGTGTTCTAGCATGGTGCCGGGAGGCGCCATGGCACCACGGGAGCCCGAGTTCGATGTCGTCGTGGCTGGCAGCGGCGCAGCGGGCATGACCGCGGCGCTGACCGCCGCTGGCCGCGGCCTCAGTGTCGTCGTGATCGAGAAGACCGACCGTTTCGGCGGCTCGACCGCGCGTTCCGGCGGTGGCGTCTGGGTGCCTGGCAATTCCGTGCTCAAGCAAGCGGGCGTCCGCGACACGCCGGAAATGGCCAGCGTCTACCTGGCTCACGTGGCGGGCGACTGTGTCTCGCCGGCCAGGCAGCACGCCCTGCTCGAGCACGGACCCGCGATGCTGGATCTGGTGCGCGCGCGGACGCCGGTCGAATTCGCCTGGGTGCCCGGGTACGCGGATTACTACCCAGAGGCACCTGGCGGCCTGGCGAGCGGACGCACCATCGAGCCGGCACCACTCGACGGCAGGGTGTTGGGCGGCGAGCTTGCCAGGCTGAACCCGCCCTACCTGCCTGCGCCTGACGGCATGGCGATCACCGCGGCCGATTACCGCTGGCTCAGCCTCGGCACCAGCCATCCGCGGGCGATCTGGACGACGGCCAAGGTGACGGGCCGGATGGCCACGACGAAGCTGCTGCGGCGGCGCACGCTGAGCCTGGGCCAGGCACTCGCGGCCGGCTTGCGGGCCGGACTGGTCTCGGCCGGAGTGCCGGTATGGCTCGGCACTCCCCTGACCGGCCTGCTGATCGAAGACCGGCGCGTCGCCGGGGTGCTCGCGACCTTCGAAGGCGAGCACGCGACGATCAGGGCACGGCGCGGCGTGCTGATCGCCACTGGAGGCTTCGAGCGCAACGCCGGCATGCGGACGCGGTACCAGCGCCAGCCGATCGGCGCTGACTGGACCACAGGATCGCCAGGCAACACCGGCGATGGCATTGTTGCCGGACAACAGGCCGGTGCCGCGCTCGACCTGATGGACGACGCCTGGTGGGGACCGTCCATCCCGCTAGCGAGCGGGCCGTTCTTCTGCCTGGCCGAGCGGTCGCTGCCCGGCTGCATCCTGGTGAATAGGGACGGCCGGCGGTTCGTGAACGAGGCCGCGCCGTATGTCGACGCGGTGCACGCGATGTACGACGGGCACACCGAAGCCTCCCCCCACATCCCAGCCTGGCTCATCCTCGACCAGCGCTACAGGAATAGCTACGTCTTCGCGGGAATGCCGCCCCGCAAGCCGCTCCCGCGCAGGTGGTACGCCGCAGGAGCGGCGTTCAGGGCAGATACTCTTGCCGCGCTTGCCGCGCAGGTCGGGATTTCGGCCGACGGTCTTGAGGAGACCGTCGATAGGTTCAACGGCTTCGCCAGGTCAGGCAAGGACGCGGACTTCGGGCGCGGCGACTCGGCCTACGACAGGTACTACGGCGACCCGCGCTGCCGGCCGAACCCGAACCTGGCCTCGCTGGCGCAGCCGCCTTTCTACGCGATCAAGATCGTCCCAGGCGACCTGGGCACGAAGGGCGGCCTGCGCACAGACGAGCGCGCGCGCGTGCAACGCGATGACGGGAGCGTGATTCGCGGGCTGTACGCCGCAGGCAACGCGAGCGCGGCAGTGATGGGCCGCAGCTATGCGGGAGCGGGAGCCACGATCGGTCCGGCGATGACGTTCGGCTACATAGCGGCGCTGGACATGGCCGGAGCCGACGTCATGACCTGATCCGCCTGACGCTTTGGTTGCACAGCTCGCACGGCTGAAGCGGCGGGTGGATGTACAGCTTGCCGGTGGGCAAACGGTGGCCGATGATCGCGTTGCCTCGGTCGAATGCGAGTGAATCCGCCGCGGCGGACGCGCCTGCGCGGCCGCGAGGAGTCTTGCGGGCAAACATTACTGCGACCTTCCGGTGCGGGCCAGAACCCTGTGCCCTGGCATCCGCACCCATATTCGGCGGCACCGAGCGCCCGGCGCATCGGTGCGACGACCCATAATCGAGCGGGCGCACTACCCATACAGGCAGCAGATCTACCTAGCGAAGAACAGCGCCCGCTAGCCGCTGAGGTCAGCGTGATACCCGGCAAGCTGCGCGCGGCGGCGCAACCCGGTCTTCGCCAGCAGGCTAGCGACGTGCTTTTCCACCGTCCGCGGTGACAGGAACATCTGCTCGGCGATCTCGCGGTTCGTCAGGCCCTGCGCGACAAACGCGAGCACGTCGGCCTCCCGCTCGCTGACGCTGATGGCCAGCAGCCGCGCCGGCAGGTTGACGTCACCTGGTCGGCGCCTCGGTACCGGTGCGCCCGCCTCGCGTAGCAGCTTGCGGCAGGCCGCGGCGATCCGGTCGTCAGCGCGCGACTCGAAATAGGCGGCTGCCTCCCGCAGCCAGGCCACAGGGTCACCCCAGCCGTCTGCGAGCGCCGCCTCCGCCGCTGTTCGCCTCGCGTAATGGCGGTACCAGGCCAGCTGCCCGGCCGCGGACGCATCCGCGGCGGCGAACGCGGCTTCCGCAGCGACCGTGTCGCCGCCGCGCCCGGCCATGATCGCTTCTGCGTACCCGAGCAGGTCCGCGATCAGCCGGTGCCGCGTTTGCCGGCCGGCGCGGACTTGCTGTGCGGCCGCGCCAGCGTCGCGGCCCAGAGCGGCCCGGAGAAGTGGCCACAATCCAAGAAACGGCGGCGAGGACGGCGCAGGCGAGGTGAGCACGAGCGCCGCGCCTGCATCGAGGTGGACGCACGCCTGCTCGCGGTCCTCCTGGTGCAGGCACAAGGTGGCCCGGCACCGTCCCTCCGCCCATCCCGCCAGCTCACGGTCGTCGGGCGCCAGCGCGAGCGCTTCGGCGATCCGTGCCTCCATCTGATCAGCCTCGCCGCGGATCGCATGCGCGTTGGCCTGGAAAACCAGCGCCTCGGGGAGCGCAGCGAGGTGGAACCGCCGCGACGATTCCGCTGCGCCGCGTGCGCGCGCCAGCGCCTCATCGACGCGGCCCTGCTTGAGCAAGCCGGCCGTGAGGTCCAGATCGAATACAGCGGTCAGGAACAACGCGCCCTGGGCGGCAGCCAGTTCACGTGCCTGCATCAACCGGTCTAGGTCGCCGGTCCTGAGCAGGTCGAGGCCGCCGAGCTCGTGCAGGACGCGCAGCCGTGAAAGCTGCAGGCCATGGGCCGATGCGATGGCTTCCGCCTTGACGAATGACCGCTCCCCTTCATCGAGATCGCTCTTGATCGCGACCCGGCCGATGACCTCGAGGGCCTCGCAGGCGACGTCGGCCAGCCCGGCGTCGGTTGCCGCATCGAGCGCTGCCCGGGCCAGCCGGTCCGCTTCGGCGATGTCATTACGACCGAAAGCGACCTGGGCGGCGCAGATATCGACCCGCGCCGTCTGCGGGTGCGGAAGCGTGCGTGCCATCAGCACGCTGGCGTCGGCGTCGGCCCACCTACCGCCCGCGATCGCCGCACGCGCGATCTGGAGATGCAGGTCCGCCAACCGGCCCGCCGAGGCTGACCGGCCGATCTTAGCCAGGAGCGTCCTGGCCATCTCGATGGCAGGGTCGACTTGGCCTGCCGTCGCGAAGACCTCGATCAGGGCCTCGTCGACTCCGATTCCGACGGCCACCTCACCCGCGCTGACTAGCTTCCTCGCCCTGCCCAGCGTGTGCTCGGCGCTGACCAGGGCACCGACGGCGAGGTCCCGGCGCCCGGCATCGAGCAGCAGCTCGCCGGCTCGGGCGGTATCGCCCGCGCGCTCGGCGAGCTCCGCCGCGAGCAAGCACCATTGCCCTGGCAAACCCTGATGCGCCTCCTCGATGGTGCTCAGCGCCTGGCTCGCGAGCATCGCACATTCCGGCGGAAGCAACCGTGCGAGCACAGCCTCGTGGGTGAGGGCATGGCGGAATCGGAAGCCCTGATTTCCAACCGCGATCAGCTGATGCTCGACCCCGGTCCGCAGCGCCTTCGTCACGACGTCGTCGCCGCCGACCATCAGGCTCAGCACCGACCAGTCGAATCGTCGTCCGAGTACAGCCGCGGCCAAGATCACCCGGCGCGATTCGGGATCAAGGCTGCCAAGCCGACGCCCGACCGCGTCAGCGTACGTGGCGGGGACGCCGGCGGCGATCGGGCCTGCCGCCACCCACTGACCGTCTCGCTCGGCGAGCGCGCCATCCTCCAGCAGTCCGGCCAGCACTTCCTCGACGAGAAACGGGACGCCCTCAGCGCGCGCGACGACGAACGACAGAGCCTCTTCTGGCAGGCTCTCGGCGGTGAGGCAAGCCAGAGCCATCCTGGCCACCGCGGCTTCATTGAGCCTGCCCAGCGTCATCAGATCTGCCGACCCGCGAGTCTCGAGCTTCACCGCCAGATCGGCGACGTCGCTCCCGTCATCGGGACGGAAGGTGCACAAGAACAGGACCTGCTCCGCCCACACGTTGTCGGCTATGTACTCGACAAGGGCCAACGTTTCCGGGTCGGCCCAGTGCAGGTCCTCGAGGAGCAGCATGCACCCGCCGTCGGCCGTCAGTATCCGCAGCAGGCGCAGGACGGCCTCGCCGATGAACACGAGCGAGCCATCGTCAGTCGCGTCCTGGCCGACCTGCAGGTGCGGAACCAACCTGCCGAGCGCGGGACGGAACGGATCGAGATCCGTGCCGGCCGGCAACCCGCCAGGGCGCAGCGCCGATGCTAGCGCCTCGGCGAACGGACGGAACGGCGTCGGGATCCCGCCAGCGACCGCCCGGCCTTTCAGGACGGTGAATCCTCGCTCGCGTGCGGAATCTGCCGTACTGCGGGCAAGCCTGGACTTCCCGACGCCGGCTTCGCCGGCTATGAGCACCGCACGGCCGACGCCAGCGTCCGCATCCGCGAGCGCCGCATTAAGGTGACTGGCCTCTGCCTCCCGCCCAACTACGACTGGGCACATAACCGGGCGCACGTGCCCAGTATGAGCCGACGACGCCCTGATGACACCGCCGAAAACGCAACGGGCCGGAATATGCCGCCGCTATCGCCTCAGTCAGTGACATACCCGGCAAGCTGCGTTCGACGGTGCAGGCCCGTCTTCACCAGCAGGCTCGCCACGTGCTTCTCCACCGTCCGAGGCGACAGCACGAGTTCCCTGGCGATCTCGCGGTTGGCCAGCCCCTGCGCGACGAGGCGGAGAACGTCGGCTTCGCGCCCGGTCACGCCGAGAGCACGCAGCCGCTCAGGGACGACGGGATCGCCCGCGCGTAGTCGTGGAACTGGGACGCCAGCCTCACGGAGCAGGCCGCGGCAGGCCATCGCGATCTTGTCATCGCCACGCGCTTCGAAGTAAGGGGCGGCCTCGCGCAGCCACGCAACGGGCGCACCCCACCCGTCGGTAAGGGCGGCTTCGGCGGCGATCCGGCGGCCGTAATGGCGATACCAGGCGACGAGCGGGCCCAGTTGCGCATCGCCGGCCGAGAATGCGGCGTCCGCGGCGGCCCGATCGCCAGCCTTGCCTGCCATGACGGCCTCCGCGTACCTGAGCAGGCCCGCCACTACTCGGCGCCGCGACCCGTGTACGGCCGCGACCCGCGCCGCCGCCGATGCGGCGTCGTACCCAAGGACGGCGGCGAGCAAAGGCCACAAGCCAAGGAATGGCGGCGCGAAAGCCGCCGGACCGTTCAGCAGCGCTTCTGCTCCCTTGCTCATCTGCAGCCACGCCTGCTCGCGGTTTTCGTCAAGCAGCGCCAGCGTCGCCCGGCAGTAGCCCCAGACGCCGCCCACGACGTCGCGGTCCGCGGGCGCCAGCGCCATCGCCTCCGCGATGCGTGCCTCCATCTCCTCGGGCTCGCGGCGGATAGCATGCGCGTTGGCTTCCATGATCAGCGCCATTGGCAGGCTCACCAGGCGGAATCGCCTGGCAGCCGCAGCGGACCTGCGCGCCGCCTCAAGTGCCTCGTCGGCGCGGAACTGCTTATTCAGCCCGACCGCGAGCAGCAGGTCGATGGTCGCCGTCAGGGACAACGCACCCTGGGCCACCGCGGCATCCCTGGCCTGCACGAGCCGCTCCACGCCCTCTGTCCGCACCATTTCGTTCGTGCCGAGCTCGTAAAGCGCGCGGACACGCCAGTGCGGCAGGTCGTGCTCGGCCGCGATCGCCTCCGCCAGGGAGAATGCGCGCTCCGCCTCGTCCAGATCGCGCTGCCTGGCAACCCTTCCAATGACCTCAAGCGCCTCGCAGGCCACCTCGGGCGGACCACCTCGCTCCGCGCTGCGCAGCGCGGCCCTGGCCAGCCGCTCGGCTTCCTCGGTGTGCCCGCGGCCTTCAGCGACGTTCGCCGCGCACACGTCAAGCCGCGCTGCGTCGGCGTCCGGCGCGCGGCGGGCGATCTCAAGGCTCGCCTCGGCGTCGGCCCACCGGCCGCCCGCGATCGCCGCGCGTGCGATGCGCAGATGCAGCTCGGCCGAGCGGCCGGCGGGCGAAGGAGTGCCGATCCTCGCGAGCAGCCGGCGAGCGGTCTCGATCGCCTTGTCGACCTGCCCCGACATCGCGAATACCTCGGTAAGCGCCTCGTCGACTTCAACAGCCGACGCTCCGGCGCCCGCTTCCACCAGCTCGCGTGCTCTGATCAACGCGTCTTCCGCGCTAGCCAGCGCCCCAACGGTCAGGTCGCGTCGACCGGCCTCGATCAGTAGTTCCCTTGCCTGCGCTGGGTCTCCCGCCCGCTCGGCGAGTCCGGCCGCGAGGGTGCACCACGCGCCTGGCAGGCCGGGATGCGCGGCTCGCACCGCGTACAGCGCGTGACCGGCTAGCGCGGCCAGCTCAGACGGCAGCAGGCTCGCGAGTACGGCCTCTTGCGTGAGCGCGTGCCTGAAGCGGAAGCTCGCTTCGTTGGCCTCAAGGAGCTGCAGGTCCACGCCTTGTCGCAGTGCCCCGAGCACAACCTCGTCCGGCAGCCCGGTGATCCGGCCGAGCAGCGGCCAGTCGAACCCGCGGCCCAGAACGGCGGCCCCGTGGATCACCCGCCGTGCGTCGGCGTCGACGGACGCCAGGCGCCGCCCGACGGCGTCAGCGAACGTGGCGGGAACGCTGGCAGCCAGCGGGCCCGCGGTTCTCCACTCGGCTCCCCGAGCCACGAGCGCACCGTTCTCCAGCAGGCCAGCCAGGAGTTCTTCGACTAGGAACGGGACGCCGTCCGCGTGCTCGGCGATGAACGTCTGCGCCTCCGCCGGCAGCTCAAGCGCGCCCAGGCAGGCCAGCGCCATGTCGCCGGTCGACTCCTGGTCGAGCCGGTCGAGCAGAAGCACCTCCGCGGACCCTCGAGACTCCAGCTTCGCCGCAAGGTCCGCGGCGTCAGATCCCTCATCCGCCCGGAATGTTCCTACGCACAGCACTGGCTCGGCGCTGAGGTTGTCCGCCAAGTATTCAAGCAGCGACAGGGTCTCCAGATCTGACCAGTGCAGGTCTTCGAGCACGAGCAGGCACCGGCCGCCGCCCGGCGTATCGGGAAGGTGCCCGGAATGCGGGGCGCCTGGCAGCACCCGCAGGAGCTGGATCACCGCTTCGCCCATGAAGACGAGGGAAGTGTCCGCTGTCGCGGTGTCGCCAGAACGAAGCTGCGGCACCAGCCGCGCCAGCGCTGGCCGGAAGGGATCGAGCGCTGTAGCGTCCGGCGGCACTCCCGCGTGCCGCACGCCCGCTGTCAGCGCCTCAGCGAACGGCCGGAACGGCGTGCGCACGCCGCCGGAGACTGCGCGGCCGGTGAGTGCGACGAACCCGCGCTCCCGCGCCGCCGCGGCGATCTCGCGCGCCAGCCGCGACTTCCCGATCCCCGCCTCGCCCGCGAGCAGTACGGTCCCGCCGCGGCCGGCCTGCGCTGCGTGCAGCGCGGCTAGCAGGACCCGGGCCTGCGTCTCACGCCCGACCAGCACAGGACACAGCACTGCGCGCATGACTTACAGTATGGATCGCACCCGGCCCCGGTCAGGCGGCGCCGATGATCAGGCCACTGGTCGGGACGCCGGTCCCCGCGGTCACCAGCACCGGCCCATCGCCTGGCACCTGGTTGACCGATGTGCCGCGAACTTGCCTGACGGCCTCAGCGATCCCGTTCATTCCGTGGATGTAGGCCTCGCCGAGCTGCCCGCCATGGGTGTTCAGCGGCAGCCGGCCGCCCATCTCGATGGCCCCCGCGGCGATGAAGTGCCGTGCCTCCCCGCGTCCGCAAAAACCAAGCTCCTCAAGCTGCATGAGCACGTACGGCGTGAAGTGGTCGTACAGGATCGCCGTTCTGATGTCCTGCGGCCCTGCGCTCGCTTGCCGCCAGAGCTGACGCGCGACAACGCGCATTTCCGGCAGTCCCGTCAGCTCGTCACGGTAGTAGCTGGTCATCGTGAACTGGCCTGTGCCGCTGCCCTGCGCGGCGGCACGGATCACGGCGGGCGCCGTGCGCAGGTCGCGCGCCCGGTCCAGGCTGGTCACGACCAGCGCGACCGCGCCATCGCTCTCCTGGCAGCAGTCGAGCAGTCGCAGCGGCTCGGCGATCCATCGCGACGCCTGGTGGTCGGCCAGCGTGATCGGCTTGCCGCGGAACCAGGCGTGCGGGTTCGTCGCAGCGTGCCTGCGGTCCGCGACCGCGATCGTGCCGAAGTCGGCGCTGGTCGCGCCGTACGCGTGCATATACCGCCTGGCCGCCATGGCCACCATCGCGGCCGGAGTCGACAGGCCCATCGGATAGTGCCAGCCGTTGTCGACGCCCGAGGACGTCGGCGCGGTCGCCGCGCCGACCGCGACCTGGCCGAACCGCCGTCCCGATCGCTCGTTGAGCGCGCGGTAGCACACCACCACGTCGGCCGCGCCGGTTGCGACCGCCATCGCCGCGTGGTGCACGGTCGCGCACGCGGCTCCGCCGCCGTACCCGATCTGGCTCAAGAAGGTCAGCTCGCCGATTCCCAGCTCACGCGCGACCGCGACCTCGGCATTGCTGTCCATCGTGAACGTCACGAGGCCGTCTACGTCTGCCGGAGAAAGGCCCGCGTCGTCGAGGGCGGCTCGCACGGCCTCAGCCGCGAGCCGGAGCTCGCTGCGGCCGGAGTCCTTGGAGAACTCGGTCGCCCCGATGCCCACGATGGCCGCCGCCGATGTCGGGGCCCGGCCGATCACGCCAGCCCGCCAGGGACGTCGACGACGGCGGTCGCGACGATGTGATCGCCGAGGCTGCACCGGCCGGCCACTCGAACGGCGCAGCGGTCGCCATCGGGACCGCGAGTACGAGCGGTGACCTGGCCGGAGAAGGTGAGCGTGTCGCCGGCGTAACACGGGACGCCGAGCCTGACTGAGATCTCGCGCACAAGTGCCTGCGCCCCCGCCCAGTGCGTCAGGAACCGCTGCACCAGGCCGGTGTCGGTCAGGATGTTGAGGAAAATGTCCTTGCCGCCATTGGCGACGGCCAGGTCCCTGTCGTGGTGCACCGGGGTGAAGTCCCTGGTCGCCAGCGCGGATGCGATCACGAACGTCGGGGTGGCGTGCACCGTCATCGTTGGCAACTCCTCGAGGCCTGGCCCGAGGCATTCCGTTCTGGCGGGGTGTGCGACCTTGGGAACTCCACGCGCTGTGCTAACCGGGGGGGCGACCCCCCGAACCCCCCGCTCAGTGGGCAGCCAGGCCGGGAGCGTCAGGGCGTCGTCGACGCGCAGGAACTCGATCCGTACCGGCAACCCGACGCGCGCGTCGTCCGGCTGTACGCCAGGCATCTCGCCAACGACCCTGACTCCCTCATCGAGCTCAACCAACGCGATCACCAGCGGCAGTCTCTTGCCGGGCACCGGCGGATGGTGGTGCACGACGTAGCTGAACACCGTGCCAGTTCCGGCCGCTACCACGTACCCGGCCTGGGCCGACCCGCAGGTCGGACACATCGGCCCTGGCGGATGGCGCAACGCGCCGCATGCGCCGCAGCGCTGGATCCTCAGTTCGCCCGCGGCAAGCCCGTCCCAGAAGAACCTTGTGTCCGGCGAGATGACCGGGCGCCTCGCAGTTCCGTCGTGCGGGTCGCCTGGCGGCCTGGGCCCGCTTTGGCCGCGGCCGGCATCCGCGGGCCGGAACTTCAGGATCCTGAAGTCCATGGTCGCGACGATCTCATCGCCGCTGTACCAGGTGTGGCGGGTCGTGAAGAACCAGCCCTCGCCAAGCGCTGTCCGCTTCGGCCCGGTCAGGCCGGCCAGCCTGATCCGCAGCGCGGGGCGCTCACCGAGGCGCAGGTACCGGCGGAACACGTGGTCCGCATTGGTCGCCACGACGGAGGTGTAGCCCGCCTCCTCGAGCACCTGCACGATCTGGCTCATCGGGTCACCGCGGTCGACGGTGGGGCGCTGCCCAGCCATCGTCCAGACCTGCGTCATCGCGGGCGGCGCGACAAGCTCGCCGTGCACGGAGGCCGCGCCGGCGTCGGGATCGACATAGACCGGGTTGTCGTCGCCGATCGCCTCGACCCAGTTCTCGATCATCGGCAGGTTCACCGGGTCCCTGCCGAGCCGCGGCGCGGAGTCCCCGAGCGCCATGATCCGTTCCGCCGCCGTGCGCACGCGTTCCGCCGCGAGCCCGGCCCGCTCCTCTGCCAGCACTAATCCCGCCTCCTCGCCTGCACTGTTAGCCAACACAGCCAGGCAACACAGCCAGCCAACTCAGCCACCACCCAACACAGGCAGCCGACACCGCTAGCGCGGGACCCGCGGCAGCCGCAGGCCCGCTGTCGCGATCAGCTCGCGCTGGACCTCATTCACGCCGCCGCCGAATGTCAGCACCAGGTTGCGCTTGTGCTGGGTGTGCAGCCAGCTCATCAGCTCGGCGGTCGCCGAGTCCGCGGGATCGCCGTAACGGCCGACGAGGTCCGCCAACGCCTGCCCGAACCGCTGTATCCGTTCCGATGAGAACACCTTGGTGGCAGAGGCGTCCGCTATCTCAACCGTCTCGGCGCTCGCGACCTGCCAGTTCAGCAGCTCGTTGACCCGCAGGCTGGCGTGGGCCTCCGCGAGCGCGCGTCGCGCGTCCTGCTGATCGGCGACCAGCCCGCCATCCGCGGCGCGCTCGGCTGACGCCCAGGCAAGCACCCGCTCGTACAGGGCGCCGAGCCGACCTGCCGGGCCGAGCATCACCCGCTCGTGATTGAGCTGGGCGGTTACCAGCCGCCAGCCCTGGTTCTCCGCCCCGACTCGCATCGCGACGGGAACCCTGACGTCGGAGTAGTACGTGGCGTTGACGTGGTGCGCGCCATCGCAGGTGATAATCGGCGTCCAGGAGAAGCCGGGATCGGCCGTGTCGACGATCAGGATCGAGATTCCCTTGTGTTTGGGAGCATCCTGGTCGGTGCGACAGGCGAGCCAAATGTAGTCGGCGTTGTGGGCGCCAGTCGTGAAGATCTTCTGACCATTCACGAGATACACATCGCCGTCCCTGACTGCCCGCGTGCGCAGTGACGCAAGGTCGGTGCCGGCCGACGGCTCGGTATACCCGATCGAGAAGTGCACCTGGCCGGCCAGAATTCGCGGCAGGAAGAACTTCTTTTGCTCTTCGGTCCCGAACTCCTGGATCGTCGGGCCGACCGTCTGCAGCGTCACCGCTGGCAGCGGAACATCGGCGCGCGCGGCCTCGCTGACGAAGATCTGCTGCTCGATCTGGCCGAACCCGCGCCCGCCGTAGCTGACCGGCCAGCCGACGCCGAGCCAGCCGTCCCTGCCCATCTGGCGGATCAGTGCCTGATACGCGACGCCGTGCCGGTCGGTCAGCATAGCCTCGCGCTGGTCGGGCGATACGAGCCCGGCGAAATACGACCTGAGCTCGTCCCGCAGGTCCTGTTGCGCCCGGGTCAGCTCGATACATGGACCTTGGCCAAGATCGTGGTCGTCCGCTGGCCGGATCGGCGCAGAACCGTCCACGCTGGGAGAGCCGCCAGGACAAGCCGACTCCGCGAGCAGCTCAAGGCGGTAATCCGCGCCGCCGACGAACCTGGCCAGGTCGCTGATCATCGCCGAATATCGATGCAGCGGATAGCCGATGTCCAGTCCGATCCCGCCGTGCAGCTGGTGGCAGGTGCGTAGCGCGGCTGGTGCTTCGCTCGCGAGCCAGTAGGACGCGACTTGCGCGTCCTCGAGAGCGTCCAGGCCCGCGGACAGCCGCCAGCACGCCGAGAGCGCCGCGAGGTGCAGCGTCCGGCTGGCGATGTAGACGTCAGCGGCCTGGCCCGCGACTGCCTGGAACGTGGCAAGCGGGCGGCCGAACTGCTCGCGCTTGGCGATGTGGCTCGCGGTCAGGTCGAGCGCCGCTGCCACCGCGCCATCCGCCATTGCGGCCGCGCCGGCGGCCGCGAGCAGGTACAGGTCGTCGACGGCCGCCCCGCGACCGGCGGTGGCACCAAGAACCCCTGCTACTGGTGCCGCGTCCAGCCGGACTGTGTACTCGGGTGTGGTGCCTGACGACGGAGTTGGGATCGCGGTGACCCCGGCTCCCTCCGCGTCGACCACGACGACCGCGCGGCGGTCCGTGATGTCAGCACGGCCGCCCGCTACCGCCGCCGGAACCAGGATCCAGCGCGCCAGGCCGGCGAACGGCACGCCGACCTTCGTCCCGGTCACCGTTCCTGAGCCTGTCTCGTCGAGTTCCGCGACGGTGGCAGGCAAAGGAGGCATCCCTGCGGACCGCTCGCGGATTCCCGCGGTCAGGATCGTCTCGCCCTCGCCGACTCCCGCCAGCACGCGCTCGGCGAGCACGCGGTCACCCCAGCGGGCGACCGGGAGGGCGCCGAGCATGATCGTCGCCAGCGCAGGAACGTCAGCAGCTCGCCGGCCTACCTCCGCGAGCAGGACCGCAGCCTCGAGCACTCCAAGATCATCGCCGCCCATTGACCCTGGCAGCGTCAGGGAAACGAGCCCGGCCTTCGCCAGCGCGCGCCAGGCGCCTGCGACTGCGCCGTTCGCTGACTCGGCACCGGCGCGTGCGAGCACTTGCGCTGCCGAGTCCGCGATGACCTGCTGGGTCTCACCGAGCTCGAATTTCACCGCCGCGCCTCGTTCCTGGGCAGGCCAAGCACGCGTTCGGCCACGAGCGAGAGCAGGATCTGGCTGGTCCCTCCGGCGATGCTCAGGCATCTGGTCAACAGGAAGCTGTTTACCGCAGCGGCGGCCGGGCCGTCAGCCGCGGCGCCTTCGACACCCGCGAGCGCGAGCGCGGTCTCTGCGACCGCCTGCCGGTGCGCGACGCCGAGCAGCTTGCGCACCGCCGACATCGAGCCGGTGTCGCCCCCTTTGGCGATCACCGCCGCGAGCTTGTCGTCCATCGCCGACAGCGCGAGGGCTTCGGCCAGCCGCGCGCCGATGTGCTCGGCGGCGACCGGGTCGAGCGCGCTGCCTGCGGCCATCGCGGCCGCCAGCAACTGCTTGGCATCCTCGCCGAGCCCCGCGCCGCGTGCCATCGCGACCCGCTCGGTCGCAAGCGTGGTCCGCGCGACCCGCCAGCCGTCGCCCGGATCGCCGACCACGCAGTCGTCGGCCACGAACACGTCGTCGAGGAACACTTCGTTGAACATTGCCCGGCCGGTGATCTCGCGGAGCGGGCGCACGTCGACTCCCGGATCATCCATGCTGACTAGGAAGAACGTGATCCCATGGTGCTTGGACCGGTGGTGCCCGGGCTCAGCGTGATCGATGCGAGCGAGGCAGATCGCCCAATCAGCCGCGCTGGCCAGTGAGGTCCACACCTTCTGACCGGTCAGCCTCCAGCCGCCGTCTGCCCTGACCGCGCGGGTGCGCACGGACGCCAGGTCCGAGCCGGCCTCCGGCTCGCTGAACAGCTGGCACCAGGTGATCGCCCCAGTCAACGTCGCCCACGCGAACCGCTCGAGCTGAGCGGGGCTGCCGTGACTGCTGATCGCGGGGATCGCCCAGGCGCCGATACCGAGGTCGGGCCGCTCGATACCGGCCCTTGCCAGTTCCTCGTCGATGATCATCACAGTTGCTGGCCCGGCGGCGATTCCATAGGGCGGCGGCCAGGACGGCGCCGCGTAGCCGACCTCGGCCAGCCCGTCGCGCCAGTCCTCGCGCGGCGTGGCCGAGACGGCGTTGGCGACGACTCGCGCCGCCGCCCTGACCTGATCGGCGCCTGCAGGCACGCTCAGGTCGAGCGCCTCTTGTATTTCGGCTGGATGCCGACGCTCGCCGCTGAGAGCGAGTCCAGCCGTCCTCGCCCGCCACGCGGCGCTGCCCCCGAGCAGGCTTCGTAGCGCGACTGCCCGGCGCAGGTACAGGTGAGCGTCGTGTTCCCAGGTGAAGCCGATGCCGCCGAGCACTTGGATGCAGTCTTTCGCGTTGTCCGTTGCCGCATCGAGCACGAGCCCGGCGGCCGCGGCGGCGGCCACCGTCAGCTGGCTGGGCGCCTCGCAGGCGCCGCGCGCCGCGTCCCAGGCGGCTGCCGAGGCGAGCTCGGCCCGGCATAGCATCTGTGCGCACAGGTGCTTGACCGCCTGGAACGATCCGATCGGCCGGCCGAACTGCTCCCTGCTCTTGGCGTATTCGGCCGCGGTCCTGCAGCACCAGGCAGCCAGACCCGCGGCCTCCGCGGAGGCCAGCACAGCGGCTAGGTCGGGCACGAGGCGCGGGTCGGTACGAAGCACCAGGCCGGGCTCGGCGGTGACATTATCGAGCCAGACGTCGGCGAGCGGCCGGGAGAAGTCGACCGGCGCGCGCGGCATCAGCGTGACGCCGGGCCGGCTCGTTTGGAGCAGGAACCAAGCGGGACCGTCGCCGGCCGGCCATCCGGCAGCTGCACGCGCTCCGCCGGATCGCACCATGGCGCACAGCAGGAGGTGCGTCGCGTCTGTCGCTCCGAGCACCAGGCTGGCCGTGCCGCTGACGCGCAACTGCCCGTCGGCGGTGATGGTTCCTTCCAGGCCGCCGCTCTCCCGGTCCTCAACCTCGCCTGCCGCGGTCAGTACCGCGCCCACTCTGGCCCTGCCGTCCGCTATCTCAGCGAGCAGCGCACGCGCGGCGGCGCCGTCCTCGCCCGGAGTCTCCGTCCTCGCCAGCACGAGCCCCGCGAGCAGCGTCGGCATCACAGGTCCTGGCGCGAGCACCGCCGCGAGCTGCTCGGCCACCACAGCGACGTCCGCCGCGGTGCCGCCCGCGCCGCCCAGGGCCTGCGGAACCGCGATCGAGAAGACGCCAAGCTCAGCCAGCTCGGCCCAGCGGGCAGTGGCCGGCCCGTCCGCGGCTCCCGCATGCCCGCCGCGGTCCTCGAGGTCGCGCACCGCCGTGATCGTGCCCGCCCGCGCCGCCCACTGGCCGACGGAGTCGGCGATCGCCAGCTGCTCCGCGGTGACGGCGATCGGCACTGCTCCTCCTGCTGCTCGGCGCAGCAAAATTAGAACACGTTATACTCACAGCGGCTAGCGCGCCTCGGGCTCCGGCTGGCGCGACGCCGGCCCGGGAGCTGGTCAGGCGATGCCACGGGACGAGAGGCCCAGATGACTGCAGAGAAGACCGCTGACCTGCCGGCGCTCAGCGGCCCCGGCGACGGTGAACTGGGTTCGGCGGCCCAGCGCGAGCGGCGCAGGCGGATACTCGACGCCACGCTGGCCCTGGCATCGAAAGGTGGTTACGACGCGGTCCAGATGCGCGAAGTCGCCGACAGGGCCGACGTCGCGCTCGGCACCCTTTACAGGTACTTCCCTTCCAAGATCCATCTCCTGGTGTCGGCGCTGGCCAGCGAGTTCGAGCGGACTCGGGAGAAGCTGGCCAGGCGGCCGGCACCGGGCGAGACGCCGGCCGAGCGGATCATCTATGTGCTGCATAAGGTGACGAGGAACATGCAGCGGGAGCCGCTGCTCACCGAGGCGATGACCAGGGCCTTCATGTTCGCCGACCCGAGCGCCGCCGCAGAG